>Ga0182027_10009534_pt1 | contig 13935 bp, 14 predicted proteins | sample 712E1DmetaG_FD_121300 | JGI IMG/M metagenome (GOLD analysis project Ga0182027, IMG submission 121300) | Permafrost microbial communities from Stordalen Mire, Sweden - 712E1D metaG (Illumina Assembly) | ecosystem: Environmental > Terrestrial > Soil > Wetlands > Permafrost | place: Sweden...
CTACAGCGGCCTCATGCTCAGCCAGTACACCGCCGACACGCTGATCACCGAGCAGCGCATCCTGGCCGCCCCGGCCTCGACCATGTCGATCCCCGCCGCGGCCGACCAGGAGGACTTCGTCTCGATGGGCATGAACACGGCCCTGAAGAACCGCCAGATCCTCGACAACGCGCAGGCTGTGGTGGGCATCGAGCTCATGGCCGCCGCCCAGGCGCTGGACTTCCGCGACTTCACGCCGGGGCTGGGGGTGCGCGCCGCCCACGAGGTCGTGCGGCGCCACGTCGCCCACCTGGCCGAAGACCGGCCGCTCTACCCCGACCACAACGCCATGGCGGCCCTGGTGGCCTCGGGCGAGATCCTCGAGGCCGTCGAGGCGGCCGTCGGTCCGCTGGGGTAGGCGGGGCGCCGACGGCCGGCGGCCCGCGCGGCCGGCGGCCGGGGGCTTGCGCGAACGCCGCGGTCGGCATAAGCTCCTGCATCATTATTATGCAGATGGGCTTCTGCAGAAAGGCGGAGCCTCCGGCGTCGGCGATTCTGGGCCGACGACCCATGCCGGGCTCCGGCGCCGAGCCGAACGCGTGCTTGTCGCCAACGCCTGCGGACGCGCAGGCGTGCGGAGCGTAGTATCGTGTGCTTGTCATCCGAAGGCAGCGCTCGCTGAGACGCTGCCGAAAGGGGGGTGGACAATGAGTGCTCCACTTCATCGGGCGCCGCGCAGGTCAGCGCGACGCCTCGCCCTGTGGTCGATCGCGACCCTGTTCGTGATCGCCATGGTGGCGCTACTGGCCGCGTGCGGCAGTAGTAGTAGTTCGTCGAGCAGCACGAGCCCGGCTGCGAGTCCCACTTCGGCTGCCGCGTCGGCTGTACCTTGGACGTCGGCAGATCTGGCCGCGATCACCACCGACTCGACGCTCAAGGCCATGCTGCCGAGCGCGATCGCCACCGCCAACAACCTGCGGGTGGCCAGCGACATCCCGTACGCGCCGTGGGAGTACTACGTCAGCGCCACCAGCAAGCAGGTGACCGGTTTCGACTACGACCTGTCGCAGGCGATCGGCAAGAAGATCGGCATCCCCACGTCGTTTCTCGAAACGCCCTTCGACAGCATCATCCTGGCGATCAAGGGCGGCCGTCGCGACATGATCATGTCCGACATGTACGACACCGCCACCCGCGAGAAGCAGGGCGTGAGCTTCGTCGGCTACGGCTACGACACCACGTCGATGCTCGTCCCCAAGGGCAACCCCAAGGGCATCACCAATCTCGACAGCCTGTCGGGCCAGACCGTCTGCTGCGAGAGCGGCACGACTCAGCAGGCCTGGCTGCAGACCCTCAACGCCCAGTTCACGGCCGCGGGCAAGAAGACCATGACCGTGCTGGCGCTCCCAAACCAGCCTGCGGCGTTCCTCGCCATCACGAGCGGCCGCGCGGTCGCCGATCTGACCGACCACTCGACCGCCGTTTACAACGCCAAGACGATCAACAACGGCAACACGTGGCAGGTCGTCGTCGACCCGACGTCGCCCCAGGGCTACCAGCCCACGCTCGTCGGCATCGGCATCGTGGCGAGCAACACCGCGCTGATCAGCACCGTCCAGAAGGCCCTGCAGGATCTGATCAACGACGGCAACTACCAGAAGATCGTCGCCAGCTACGGTCTGACCCCGGTGACCTCGGCCCAGATCAACCAGGGCGCCAAGCCGATCCCGACGACGAGCATCTCGCCCTGACCTCGGGTTCGTCATGGCGGTAGAACAGGATCAAAGCGTGTCGGCGGGGGCCGGTCTACCGGCCCCCGCCGGCACGCGGCCCGAGGCGATCAAGGCCATCCCGGTCCGTCACTGGGGCCGCTGGGTCAGCGCCGTTGTCGTGATCTACCTCGTGGTGGCGATCATCTACTCGTTCGCCAAGAATCCCATTACCGACTGGGCCACGGTCGGCAACTACCTGTTCAAATCTCTCACGCTGCGCGGTGTCGCGCTCACGATCGAACTGACATTCGTCTGCATGGTCGTCGGCGCACTTGGCGGCACGATCCTCGCGGTCATGCGACTCTCCAGGAACTTGGTGCTCTCGACCATCTCATGGGCGTACATCTGGTTCTTCCGTGGCACCCCCGTCTACGTACAGATCATCCTCTGGGGCAACATCGGCGTGTTGTGGAAGTACTTCTACGGCGGGTTGCCCTTCTCGGGCGTGTCGTTTGGCGCGGTCTCGACCGGGCCGCTCACGAACAACCTGTTCGTGGTCGGCGTGCTCGCCCTGGGCTTGAACGAGGCGGCTTACGCCGCCGAGCTTGTGCGGGCCGGCATCATCTCGGTCGACGCCGGTCAGACCGAGGCGGCGTCGTCGCTCGGCATGTCGCCGACGCTCATCATGCGCCGTGTCGTGCTGCCGCAGGCGATGCGTGTGATCATCCCGACGATGGGCAACGAGACCATCAGCATGCTCAAGACCACATCGCTGCTCGCGGTGCTGGGCGGCGGGGTCGAGCTGTTCGGCCGGCTGCAGATCGTCTACTCGCAGACCTTCCAGATCATCCCGCTGCTGGTGGTCGCCTGCATCTGGTATCTCGCCATCACGACCGTGCTCACGATCGGGCAGCACTATCTCGAGGCCTATTTCGGCAAGGGCTTTGGCCAGAAAGAGGCCGAGGCCGCCGAGAAGCGGGCGGGACGAAGGGCGGCGAGGGCGCATGGCTGACTCCGACGCTCACATCGCCGTGCAGGCCGATGCTGGGCTCGCGGCCGGCGAGCCCATGGTCAAGGCCGAGCAGGTCTGGAAGAGCTTCGGCAAGCTCGACGTCCTTAAGGGCATCGACTTCGAGGTCATGCCCCAGCAGACCTACGTACTGCTTGGTCCCTCGGGCGGTGGCAAGTCGACACTGTTGCGTTGCATCAACCACCTCGAGAAGATCAACGCCGGCAGGCTCTGGGTCGCCGGCGAGCTCATGGGCTACCGCCAGCGGGGCGACGTCCTGCACGAGATGAAAGACCGCGACGTCGCCAGGCAACGAGCCAGCATCGGCATGGTCTTTCAGCGGTTCAACCTGTTCCCTCACATGACGGCCATCCAGAACGTCATGGAGTCGCCCATCCACGTGCAGGGCGTGTCGCACAAGCAGGCCGACCAGGAAGCCGAAGACCTGCTGCGCCGCGTCGGCCTGGGCGAGAAGCTCGACACCTACCCGGCCCAACTTTCGGGCGGCCAGCAGCAGCGCGTGGCGATCGCCCGGGCGCTGGCCATGAAGCCGAAGCTGATGCTCTTCGACGAGCCTACTTCGGCGCTCGACCCCGAGCTGGTCGGCGAGGTGCTCGACGTCATGAAGCAGCTCGCCCGCGACGGCATGACGATGGTCGTCGTGACCCACGAGATCGGCTTCGCCAAAGAGGTGGCCGACGGCGTGGCGCTCATGGACGGCGGCGTGATCGTCGAGAAGGGCCCGCCTCAGGAGGTCCTGGTCAACCCCACAGAGGACCGCACCAAGCTGTTCCTGTCGAAGGTCCTCGCGTAGACAGGACGGGCGGCGGGGCCGGCGGCCGCAAGGCCGCCCCGCCCGCCGCCCGTCTTCGATCTTCGCCGTCCAGCCACCGCTGCGCTCGCGGGGATCTTTGCCTCTGCGCTCGCGGCAATCGCCGCCTCGGTGCCCGGTCGCCGTGCCGCCCTTGCGTCCGCCGCCCCGGCAACGTGTTTGTCACTGTCGTCGTAGGGTCAACCTCTCAGGGACCGCCAGTAATCAAGTCTTGCTGAAGCGAGGGCAGACCAATGGCACGCTACTGTGTCGATTGTCGGGAGTACCCGAGCGAGAAGAACTGCGACATGATCATGTGCGGCAGCGAGGAGCATCTGATCGACGCGGCCGTGACCCACGCCATCACGGCCCACGGCCACGAGGACACGCCGGAGCTGCGCGAGTGGACTCGCAAGGCCATGAAGCCCGAGAGCGCTGCCACTCGAGCAGCGTAGGCTCGCGGCGCGGCGCCGAGTGTCCGCCGGGCGTCGGTCCGGCGGCGCCGAGAACGTCGAGAAGTCCGAGAAGAGAAGCGAAGCGGCGGCCGGCGCAAGCCGGCCGCCGCTTCGCTTCCGAGACCCGGGCGGAAGCCCTCAGCCCTCGGCTGAAGCCCTCGATCGAGCCCGGGGCGGGGGGCCGGTCAGGCGGCGCGGGCCAGCCCCGGCAGGTTGAACCGGTTCGCCGCCGACTCTCCTTCATCGAACTGTACGAGCACGCAGGGCTCGTCGCCGAGCACGTAGGCGTCGTGGCCGGCCGGCACAATGAACACGTCGCCGGCCCCAAACTCGAGCCGCGTGCCGTCGTCGAGCTCGGCGACGATGCGGCCCGCGACGGTGTAGCCGACGCGGGTGTCGTGGCATCTCGGCGCGCCCATATGCTCCGAGAACCGCCAGCCGGGCGGGTAGGTGGCGCGTTTGGCCTTGAGATCGCCGAGCTGGACGACGTCGATCTCTACGCCGCCCTTCGAAAGATGGTCGTCGGGCCTGCCGAACGATCTCGCGGCCCCTCTATTGCCTGTCGCCATGAGCGGACTCCCTTGGTCATCTGGTCACTCCGCGATCGCCGCCACAGCCACGTTCCTTCGAGCGGTCTTCGTGCGGGCGGCGAGTCGTGAGTCCTTACTCCGGGTGACTTCCCGCGCCCCTTTGCCGGAGACCGTTTGCGCTCGCGCGGAAGGGGTTTGGCGGCGAGGGTAGTATCTGTTGCGGGATGCCTCCCAGCTTGACTTCACCGGACTGGAGCCTATAGTGCCCATGTGTCTGAGCCGCGCTCCACGCCATTCCGGCAACGTCCCTTCCAGCCCCACAGGGTGAGCTTGTGATCGTTTTTGAGAACGTCACGAAGATGTACGACCAGAACGTGCCCGGCATGCAGGACGCGTCGTTCCACATCGAGAAGGGCGAGTTCGTGTTTCTGGTCGGGCCCTCGGGGTCGGGCAAGTCGACGCTCATCAAGCTCGTGCTCAAGCAGCTCGAGCCCACCGAGGGGCGCATCCTGGTCGCCGGCCGCAACCTCGAGACGCTGCGGCGCAACAAGGTCCCCCTGCTGCGCCGCAACATCGGCTGCGTCTTTCAGGACTTCAAGCTGCTGCCCAACAAGACCGTCTACGAGAACGTCGCCTACGCCCTCGAGGTGGTCGGCGAGCATCGCCGCTCGATCCGCCGCAAGGTGCCCGAGATCCTCAACCTCGTGGGGCTCGCCGACAAGACCAACAGCCTGCCCCACGAAGTCTCGGGCGGCGAGCAGCAGCGGGTCTCGGTGGCCCGCGCCTTCGTCAACCATCCGCCGCTGCTCCTTGCCGACGAGCCGACGGGCAACATCGACCCCGAGACCTCGATCGGCATCATGCAGCTCCTGCTGCGCATCAACCGCACCGGCACCACCGTGGTCATCGCCACCCACGACCGCGAGATGGTCGACCGCATGCGCCGCCGCGTGATCGCGCTCGACGCCGGCCGGCTCGTGCGCGACGAGCGTCGGGGGGTGTACGACAGTGAGACTTAGCTTCTTTCTCTCAGAGGCGTTCGACTCGCTGCGGCGCAACTGGGTGATGACCATCGCCAGCGTCCTGACGGTGCTGGTGACCATGGCCATCCTGGGCGTCGTGCTGGTCACCGACAAGAACCTGAAAGAGGGCACGACCAGCCTCACCAACAGGGTCGAGATCGAGGTCTTCATCAAGGGCGCGCCGCCCCAGCAGTCGTCGATCGACGCGCTGGGCGCCAAGATCCGCGCCATGCCCGAGGTCAAGAACGTCGTCTACGTCTCGCAGGCCCAGGCGCTGCTCGACCTCGAGAAGATGCTCGGCTCCAACTACCAGCAGATCGTGCAGAACCTCCAGAACAACCCGCTGCCGGCCTCGTACAAGATCTTCGTCAAGAACCCCAACGACGTCGACAGGGTGGCCGCGCGCTTCTTCAGCGACCCCAACGTCGACAACGACCCCGGCACCACCGACGGCGTGAGCTACGCCAAGCAGACCGTGCGCAACCTGCTGGGCACGGTCGATCTCGTCGAGAAGGCGATGTGGGTCGTCACGATCCTGTTCGCCTTCGCCGTCGTGCTGCTCACCTCGACCACCGTGCGCCTGTCGATCTTCGCCCGACGGCGCGAGGTCGAGATCATGCAGCTCGTGGGCGCCACCAACTGGTTCATCCGCTGGCCGTTCGTGCTTGAGGGCTTCATCACGGGCCTCGTCGGATCGCTCATCGCTGCCCTGGCCGTGTGGGCCGCCAACGTGCTCGTCTACAACTGGATCCACCAGTCCAAGCTCGACTTCCTGCGGCCGATCAAGTACCCGCTCATCGCGCAGTCCGGCACCTGGCCGCTCGGCCTCATCCCGACGCTGGTGCTGGTCGGCGCCGTGCTGGGCGCCCTGGGCAGCGCACTGGCGTTGCGCCGCTACCTGCGCGTCTAAGTCGCACGCCGGTCGGGCGCTGGGCCGGGCGGCGCGCTTGAAAGTCCGGTGGCTCGCGGGCTACCATGGTCGTTCATGCGTCCATTCCTTGTCATCCTCGCCCTGCTCCTCGTCGTGCTCGCCGTGGTCGCCGCCTTCGTCGCCGGCTACACGCTGCGCGGCGACACGCGCGCCGGCAGCACCGCCAGTTCCGGAAGCCTCGACGCCCTGGTGATCGCCGAGCTCAAGGCGCACTACTACAAGCCCGTCAACGCCGCGAGTCTCGACCAGGCAGGCGTCGTGGCCACGCTCAAGTCGCTGCACGACCCCTACACCGTGTACATGACGGCCCAGCAGACCCAGGCGCTCGCCCAGTCGCTGTCGGGCAGCTACTCGGGGATCGGCGCCGCCTTCGACAAGCGCGGCAAGGCGCTGGTGGTGACCCAGGTCTTCGCCGGCTCGCCGGCTAGAGCAGCCGGCATCGTCGCCGGCGACACCATCGTGTCGGTCGACGGCCGCGCCGTCGGCAACGAGACGGCCGACGTCTCGGCCGCCCGCATCCGCGGCGCCGACGGCACGAAGGTCACGCTCGGGGTGCGCACGGGCGGCACGGGCAGCGTCCGCTCGATCACGCTCACGCGGCGCAAGATCGCTGCGCCCGAGACCGAGACGAAGCTCCTCCACCGCGGCGGCAAGACGATCGGCTACATCTATCTGCCGAGCTTCGCCACCGGTGCGGGAGCCGCCGTCGCGACCGACGTGGCGCGCCTGCGGGCCAGGGGCGCCCAGGCGTTCGTGCTCGACCTGCGCTACGACCTGGGCGGCTGGATCACCGAGGCCCGCGACGTTTCGAGCGACTTCCTGTCGGGCGGCGTCGTGGTCTCGACCCACGGGCTGCACGAGCCGACCCAGATCTACTACGCGACCGGGCACCCGGCGACCACGCTGCCCCTGGTCGTACTGGTCAACCACTGGTCGGCCAGCGCCTCCGAGATCACCGCCGGGGCCCTGCAGGACCACCACCGGGCGACCATCATCGGCACGCGCACCTACGGCAAGGGCGTCGCCCAGACCAACTTCTCGCTGCCCGGCGGCGCCACCCTGCATATGACCATCGCCGGCTACCTCACCCCCAGCGGCCGCAACATCAACCACAAGGGCATCACGCCCAACGTGACGGTCGCCGACAATCTCAAAACGCCGCGTGACGAGGCGCTGGACCGGGCGCTGCAGTACCTCGTCAGCGGCTATTAGCAGCGGTCGCGCGGGCGTTCCGCCCGGCGTTCCGCCCGCCGCCGCTGGTGCAACCATGAACCCTCCACGCCGATCATGAGCCGCCTGCCTGTCCTGCCGCCGGCGCTGCTGGCCGCCCGCGTGACGCGCTGGGGCAAGTTCTGGTCGCTCGAGCCGCTGTTCGGCGACGAGCGCGGGTTCCTGGTGGCGCGCGGCGGTCGCGCGCCGCACGTCGACGACGTCGTGCTGGCCGTGCCGGCCAAGCGCAACCGCATGCTGATCGTCGAGGTGCTGGGCACCACCAAAGACCTGCCGGCGGTGCTCAAGGGCCTCGAGGTGGCGCGCGGCGTGAGTCGTGAGTTTCCCACCGAGGCGACCGACGAGGCGGCGGCGGTCGCCGCGGGCGGCGACCGCCGCCCCGACGCCGGGCGCCGCGACCTTGCGGCGCTGCCCACCTTCACCATCGATCCCGACACGGCGCGCGACTTCGACGACGCCATCTCGGTGCGCGCCGAGGGCGCCGCCTACCGGGCCTGGGTGCACATCGCCGACGTGTCGTTCTACGTCGAGCCCGACGGCGCCATCGACACCGAGGCGCGGCAGCGCACCTCGAGCCTCTACCTGCCGCTGTGGGCCGAGCCCATGCTGCCGGCCGAGCTGTCGTCGGGCGTCTGCAGCCTGGTAGAGGGACAGCGGCGCCGGACGGTCACGGTCGAGTGCAGTTTCGACGCCGCGGGCCGCCGCACGTCGGTCGCCTTCTACCGCTCGACCATCCAGAGCGACTACCGGCTGACGTACGGCCTCGTCGACGGCGTACTTGCCGGCCGGGTGCCGCCGGGCCTGGCGCCACCCGGCGCGGGCGCACCCGCACCGGGCGACCGGGCCGTCGCCGAAGCGGCTCTCGACGCCGACGAGGCGCCGACCGCCGACGAGGCCCTCACCGCGCACCTGCTGCTGGCCGCCGAACTGGCCGGCAAGCTGCGCGCCGCGCGCTTCGCGCGCGGCGCCCTGCAGATCGGCTCGTTCGAGCCTGAGTACCGCTTCGCCGCCGGGGGCGAGCTGGTAGCCGCCGAACAGCGCCTCGAAAGTCCCTCGCACAGTCTCGTGGAGGAGTTCATGCTGGCCGCCAACGAGGCGGTCGCCCAGTTCCTGCTGGGCCGCCACGCGCGGGCCGTGTACCGCGTCCACGAGCCGCCCGAAGCGGCGGCAACCGGGGCGCTGCTCGACGCCATGGAGGAGCTCGACATCCCCACGCCGCCGTTTCCCAGCGGCCATTCGGCCACGGCGGCCGAGGTCGGCGCCGCCCTGCGCCGGCTCTCCGAGACACTGCCCAAGGTCAGCGCCCGCGAGAACCGTGGCCGCCTCGCCTTTCCGCAGCTCCTGCTGCGCTCGCTCAAACAGGCGCGCTACGACCCCGAGAATTTCGGCCATTTTGGCCTGGCCAGTTCCGGCTACCTGCATTTCACCTCGCCCATCCGCCGCTACGCCGACCTGGTCGTGCACCGTGCCCTGCTGGCCCAGCTCGGCGACGGCGGGCTCGAGCTGTCCCCGGGCGAGCTCGCCGAGATCGCCGCACGCTGCTCGACCATGGAACGCACCATCGCCAAGCTCGAGCTCACCGCCGACGACATCGCCCTGGCCTTCCTGCTCGAACGCCGGCTCCACGACGAGGGCTGGGACAGCGAGTTCGCGGGCGAGATCGTGGGACTCATCGGCGGCGGCGCGTTCGTACACTTCGGCGGTTCGTTCGAGGGCTTCATCCCCGTGCGTCACCTGAGCGACGAGTACGTGAGCGAGAGCCGGTTCGGCACGGCGCTGGTGGGCTCGGGCACGGGGCGCCGCTACCGCCTGGGCGATCCCATCCGCGTGCGCGTGGTGCGCGTCGACCGCGTCGCCGGCAAGGTCGAGCTCCTGCCGGCCGGCTCGCGCGCCGACGTTGACGACGAGCGGCGCGGCGGGCGGCCGGGGACGCGCCTTGCGCCCCGTCGGCCGAGGGCGGCCACCTCCGCCCACGGACCCCGCCGCCCGGCGCCGGGACGCTCGACCGGCAAGCGCAAGTCGCGGTAGGTTAGAGGCATCATGAAACCCGCCGCCGACGACACCCGCCAGATCGCCGCCAACCGCAAGGCCTTCCACGACTACTTCGTCGAAGACAGGATCGAGGCCGGCATCGCGCTGGTCGGCACCGAGGTCAAGTCGCTGCGCGAGGGTCGCGTCAATCTGCGCGACAGCTACGCCGAGGTCCGCGAGGGCGAGGTCTACCTGATCGGCACGCACATCAGCCCCTACGAGCAGGGCAACATCTCCAATCACGACCCCCTGCGGCCGCGCAAGCTGCTCCTGCACGCCCGCGAGATCGCCCGTCTGCAGCAGAAAATTAACGAGCGCGGCTACACGCTCGTGCCGACCCGCATGTACTTCCGCGGCAGCCGGGTCAAGATCGAGATCGCCCTGGCGCACGGCAAGAAGCAGTACGACAAGCGCGCCGACCTCGCCACGCGCGACGCCCAGCGCGAGGTCGAGCGCGCCCTGCGGCACCGCGACGACGATCGGTAGAGCCCGGGCGGTCGACTCCCGTCGGCGACCGGGCGCCGGCGACGCGGTCCGAAGTCCTGAAACCGGATTAAAAGCCGCAGCATGCGGTTATCTGTTCTGTCGCACGCGACGGGCCGGCGGGCCGGAGGAGACATGGACAAGCTGAGCGACCAGCAGCGCGACGACGCCCTCGAGCGGCTGAACGACTGGCAGGCGCAGGGCGAGGCGATCACCCGCACCTTCCAGTTCCGCGACTTCGCCCGGGCGATCGACTTCGTCAACGCCGTGGCCGAGATGGCCGACGACGCCAACCACCACCCTGACATCGACATCCGCTACAACAAGGTGACGATCACCTTGACGACGCACAGCGCCGGCGGGCTCACGCGCAACGACATCGAGCTGGCGGCGGGCATCGACGCCATCGCCGGGGCGGCGTAGGGCGGTCCGTTCGCGGCGGCCGGTCGGGCGTGCGGCGGGGCGGTGAAAGGTGCTAGACTCCGCCCGTTGCCCTCGTAGCTCAGGGGATTAGAGCGCGCGCCTCCGGAGCGCGAGGTCGAAGGTTCGAATCCTTCCGGGGGCACCATAGCGTCAACGTTCGAACCACCGACCTCGATTTTCGCGAGGTCGTTTTCATTGGCATGACCATGAGGTCTGTTCGAAGGTCGTTTGGGCCGACTTCCATTGCCGGCTCGACGCCTTGGGGCAAGCTTGGCTGCCAGAGTGGGGTCCAGAAGTAGGCCGAACGGTTCAGCGAGGTCGTGAGTGATTTCGCCGTCAGCCTGAACGTGTAGCCTCTCGAAGAACGCTTGGTTGAAAAGCCTGCGCGTGTTGTCGTCGGCATCCTGATATGCGGCGTGACAGTCGCGTGCCAACTCGAGAGCCCTCTCGAGGTTCTGTTCAATTGCGTCAAACTCGACCGAGACATCAGCCAACTGCTGACGTGCCTGGTCAAGTCCGGTCGTGATACGTTGCTGCTCCTGTTTGAAGAGATCGACCGGCACAGCATCCGCGTAGTGAAGCTGGAGCAGCTTCTGACGCTCATTCGTTAGCCGCTGAATTCGCAGCGAGATTGCCTGTTCGGCAGCTTCGCTTTCGGCCCGTCGTGAGGAGAGTGCCTCTCTCAGCTCACGGTTGATCTCAGTGATGCGCGCCTGCGGAAGCTGAATGCTCCGGTAGTGCTCGACGACGGCCTGTTCGACTTTGCGAACACGAACAGCCTTCCAATTGCAGCTGCCGGTGTCAGCTTGTCGTCCGAGACAGTAGAAGTAGTCATAGACTTCTCCGGAGCGGGCGCGCGAGTGGGTGACCGCAAGCCTACGGCCGCAATTCCCACAGTAGAGACTGCCTTTGAGGTAGTGGTTGTGGATGTACTGGCGCTCTCCCGCGCAGTTGTGCGCCTCAAGCATTGTTTGAACGCGGTCGAAGAGCAGCTTGTCGATCAGCGGCGGGTGCTTGCCCGGGTAGCTGACTCCACGGTAGGTGACCACGCCCACGTAGTAGGGGTTGCCTAGCATCTTGTGAAGAGCACTCTTGACGACCTTCTTTGTCGGCGTGCGAGGGCCTGGTCGTGATCTGAGGCCGCGTTCGGCGAGCTCGTCACAGAGCCGATGCAGTGTCCACTCTCCGGTGGCGTAGGCCTCAAAGGCCCATTTGATTAGAGGGGCGCGCTCGGGGTCGATCTCGACTGCACGGACCTCACGCCCGTTCACCAGCTGACGGGTGTGACGGTAGCCAATCGGTGCCATTGAGATTGTCCCGCCACCCATAGCTTTCTGGTTCAAACCCTTGACGACCTCGGTGGCGAGGTTACGACTGTAGAACTCGGCAATCGAACTCATGATTCCGTGCAATAACAAGCCGCTGGGCGTCTCGTCGATGTTCTCCGAACAGGAGACGAGAGAGGCACCACTATTGTTGATCTCCATGGTGATAACCACGTCGTCGGCGCGGTTTCGAGCCAGCCGGTCAACCTTGTGAACAATGACGTACTGAACCGAGTTCTCCCGCAGATAGCGAATCATTCTTGCCAACTCGGGTCGATTGGCGGTCTTGGCGCTTTCGCCGCGGTCGACGAATTCCTCTTCGACGACTGCACCGAGAGACTCCGCCTTTCGCAAGCATGCGGCACGCTGAGCAGGGATGGAGAAGCCTTCGGCTTCGCCACCCATCTCCGCCTGCTCTTTGGTCGACACTCGGAGGTAAATGAGCGCGCGCTCAAAGCCCTTCTCGGGCTCTCGATTGCCCGGTGCATCGCCTTTCGTGTCTCTATCTCGTACTGTCATGACCCACCCCCTTTCGTGTCTCCATTATCGCGATCGCGCCTCGCCGGCGGCTCCAGCCTCGACAAGGGCAAAGCCACGCTTCTTGGCAATGCGGGCCACGTAGGCCTCGATCTTGTCGACGTCTTCGGCTAGCAGCTCCTGATACTTGGCTAACAAGTAGGGCCGCAATGTCGGTAGGTCGCTTGGCACCGCATAGCCCGCGAGTGCGAAGACGTCCGCGCCGCTGATGCCGAGGACTTGCGCGATGCGGCTGAGCTTGTCTGGTCTGGGGGCTCCAATGGTTCCAGCCTCCAGTCGGACAATTGTGGCCTGGTCCATCTCGGCTGCTGCAGCCAGGCGATGCGTAGATAGCCCGCACGTTTCGCGACGTGCCTTCAATAGCTGCCCAAGTTGTGTTCCTTGTTCTGGTTTCATCACCACCCGTTTCTCGTCTCAAATTCCATTTCGGGATCAATTTTACCACAAACGATGCGCGGATGCATCGTTTGTGGACAATTCCACAACGAGAATCCTTACCAATTGCGGAAGACGTAGATGCCGCCATCGGGCTTCTCCAGAGTCGCGAGTTCACCGTTGCGAACGAGGTCGGAAACGAAGCCCTTGTAGTCGATCTGGACGTAGGGGGCGAGGTGCTCTGGCACGTTGCGCATGATCTCGTCGATGTGCCCCATGTCGTCGAGCATCTCCTCGGCGAAGGCCACGGCGCTCTCCCATTCGCCCATGTAGGCGTCCTCGAACTCATCCAGCGCTTCAGAGTCGGTGCCGACGTGCGCTGCCCAGGCGGCGAAAGCGGGCCCGTGTTCGCCAATGCCCTTGGCGATCCTGGCGACGGCTGCGAGGGACTCGAACTCATCGAGTCGTAGCGGGCCAAAACCTTCATAGTCGTGGATCGCCCACTCTTCAGCCCCCGGACTGGGCGAGCGTGCGAGCATCTCTTTGATGGCGCGGTCCAGCTCATCCTCGTCCTGGTCTGCATCGATCCAGGCGCCGTAGAGGCGGCCGTCGTTGTAGTCGGCGAGACTGGCGATATAGACGCGCGGCTGCGCCTTGCGTTCTCGTTCGGGCTGTTCCCGATCGTCTTGGTGTTCGTTGTCTTCAGGTTCCTTCTCATGCATATGCACCTCCTTTCTGCTTATCCGTTTGTTTGGGGTGGGGAAGTCCACCACCCTGCGCCCTACCAGCCACGGAAGACCCAGACGCCGCCCCGCGGGTTGGGCACGACGTCGATTTCGCCACGTCGCTGAAGGTCGTGTGCCCAGGACTTGGCATCGGCCGGCAGGTCTTCGCGCGGCTCTTCACTTTCGCATCGCCCAGAATCCTCAACGGTTGCATGCTCATCGAGCACGTGCTGGGCGAACTCCTCTGCGCTCTCCCACTGGCCAAGGAAGACCTTCTCGAACTCGTCGAGTGCTTCCGGGCTGCCTCCCATCTCACGCACCCAGAAGGCGAAGACCTTGCCGTGCCTGGCAATGCCC
>Ga0182027_10009535_pt1 | contig 13935 bp, 11 predicted proteins | sample 712E1DmetaG_FD_121300 | JGI IMG/M metagenome (GOLD analysis project Ga0182027, IMG submission 121300) | Permafrost microbial communities from Stordalen Mire, Sweden - 712E1D metaG (Illumina Assembly) | ecosystem: Environmental > Terrestrial > Soil > Wetlands > Permafrost | place: Sweden...
AAATAGAATTTTAACCTTAATGAAAAAAACGGCTTTAAATATTGGAATTGGTCTATTGTTTTGTTTATTCTCTTATGCACAGGATAAAGCAGATACTATAAAAAGTATGAACCTGAAGGAAGTTACAATAATTGGGAAAACAGGTTTGGATTCGAAAAATGAATCCAAACCCATGTCGTCAGTTGACGAATACATGGAACAACAGGGCAAAATAAACCTGATAAAGCGGGGTGCCTATGCCTGTGAACCGGTAATCAACAATATGGTTTCGGAACGGACATGCATTACCATAGACGGGATGAAAATATTTTGTGCCTGTACCGATAAAATGGACCCGGTAACCTCTTATGTTGAAATACTTAATTTAAGTAAAATGCACATCACTTCGGGCATGGGCGGAGACCCTTATGCGTCGAACAGCATTGGGGGAAGCCTGAATATGAAATTGTACAAAGCCGGGTTTCATGATGATGGTTTGAAAGTAAATGCAAATTCGGGCTATGAAACCAATGGCAATTATAAAATTCTGGGAGGCGGCATAGCTTATTCAAGCCCTGATTTTTACTCCAATTCAGCTTTATTTTTCAGAAAGAGTGATGATTATTTCGCCGGTGGGGCAAAGGAGGTTGATTTCTCGCAATTCAAAAAACTCAACCTTATGTCGAATGCCGGCTACCGTTTTTCGAATAATAGAACTGTTGAGGGGTCGGTAATTTACGATGTAGCCTCAAATGTTGGCTATCCTGCATTACCGATGGATGTAAAATCGGCCAAAGGGCTCATTACATCTTTGGCTTATACAAAGGAAGAGCTTTCTGACTTGTTTTCTAAATGGGAAACAAAAGTGTATTTTAATAACATAGACCATATGATGGACGATACCAAACGGACTAATGTTCTTATGCACATGGATATGCCCGGTGTAAGCAGGACGGGTGGATATTATTCAACCTTAGAAGGCACTTCGGAACAACATAGTTATACCGTAAACCTTGATTCGTATTACAATCAATCTTTAGCTACAATGACTATGTATCCTAAAGACCAAGAGTTACCTATGTACACGCAAACCTGGCCGGATATTCGGACATTTAACACAGGCTTATTTCTGGAAGATAAATACAGTTTGGATTCGAAAAATTTCCTTCAAATCTCAACGAAGTTAGCCATGCAGCGCGATGGTGTCCAAAGTGAATTTGGATACAATTCGTTGCAAATATACTTCCCGAATATGGATAGGTTTAAAAATCATTTTATATGGAACGTGGCAGCCAAGGAACTGTATTATTTAGAAAACATCCAGTTTAAAATTGGGGGTGGATACGGACTCCGTGCCCCAAGACCTTCAGAGGCATATGGATATCATTTATTCAACAGTTACGATACTTATGAATATATCGGGAACCCATTGCTGAAAAATGAATCGTCGTGGGAAGGTGACTTATCTTTTGCGCTAACAAAAGAAAAAAGCAAGTTTTCCATAGATGCTTCTTATTTTTATTTTTACAATTACATCATTGGGAAACCCGATACAGTTGTTTTTAAACCTTTCATGACGCCGCTTTCAACAGGTGTTAAAGTTTACCGGAACATTGACCATGCCACCATTTTTAATGTTGACCTGAATTATAAAAAGTCATTTTTGCGTTTTTACGACTGGACAAACCGGGTAACTTATAGTTTGGGGAAAGATAACGAAAACAAATCTTTGCCATTGATAGCGCCAATCTCGTTTGCCTCGCAGCTAACATTTAATAAAAAACGCTATAACACCGAAATAAAATTGCAGGGGGCAGCAAGACAATACAATTATAACCCCGAATATGGCGAAAGCCCAACACCCGCTTATTTAATAGCTTCTGCATCGGTAGGTTACGATTATCCATTGAAAAAATATATTGCAAGCTTCAAAATAGGGATTGAAAACATACTTGACACAAAATATTCCACCTATGCCGATTGGAATCATATCCCTCAAAAAGGCCGGAATTTTTATGTCAATATATTAATTAACAGTTTGTAATAAATTGGAAGTAATAATTTTTTAAAAATAAACAAAATGAAAACAAAACTAATCTCTCTCATCATGTTGCTTGTATTGTGTGTTTCAGTTACAGCACAAGTCAAAAACGATGCAAACAAGAAAAAAACCGAGGAGGTAACTTTTATTGTCAACATGCACTGTTCAGCTTGTAAAGAAAAAATAGAAAAGTACATTCCCATGGAACGAGGAGTAGAAGATATACAAGTTAATTTAGAAAAAAAAGAAGTGACGGTTATTTACAAACCAGCCAAAACAAGTATTGAAAAGTTAAAAAAGTCAATCGAAGAACTGGGTTATAAATGTGAAGAAAAACAGATTATAAAAGATAAAATATAAAGGTTATAGCAATGGGTCTATTCGTAAAAAAAACAATTGAAAGTTTGGTCGTTGAATCAAACTCAGAAGACAAACATTCTTTAAAAAAATCTTTAGGGGCTACAAGACTTGTAGCTTTGGGTATTGGTGCTATAATTGGTGCAGGCTTGTTCTCCATAACCGGCAGTGCGGCAGCTTACCAGGCTGGCCCTGCCATTACCATTTCGTTTGCAATTGCAGCAATGGGTTGCTGTTTTGCCGGATTGTGTTATGCCGAATTCGCCTCTATGATACCGGTTTCGGGAAGCGCTTACACATACTCCTATGCCACAATGGGCGAATTTATTGCCTGGATTATTGGTTGGGATTTAATACTTGAATATGCCATTGCTGCGGCTACTGTAAGTATTAGTTGGAGCCGCTATCTGGTTAAATTCCTTGAAGGATTTGGTGTTTCTCTTCCCTCACAGTTAACACTATGCCCCTCAGATGGTGGTATTATAAATCTGCCAGCTGTTCTAATTATTGTACTTGTAAGCTTACTACTTATCAGAGGTACCGAAGGAAGTTCAAAAGTCAATTTATTTATTGTTTTTCTAAAAATTGCTGTGGTACTAATATTCATTTTCTTAGGCTGGAAATATATTAATTCAGCCAATTATAAACCTTACATCCCCAATAATAACGGCACTTTTGGCGAATACGGTTTTAGTGGAATTATCAGGGCCGCAGCCGTTGTATTCTTCGCCTTTATCGGTTTTGATGCGGTGAGCACAGCTGCTCAGGAAGCAAAAAATCCCAAACGGAATATCCCAATCGGCATTCTTATATCCTTACTTATATGCACGGTACTTTATATACTGTTCGCCCATGTTTTAACCGGAGTTGCAAATTACAATGCATTCAAGGGACATGATGGCATTGCTCCCGTTGCCCTTGCTATCGACCATATGGGCAAAGTTGATGCACTTGGTATTATTCATCCGGATTATCCCTGGCTAAATAAAGCGATTTTACTTGCAATTCTCGCTGGTTATACTTCAGTTATATTGGTTATGTTATTGGGTCAAAGTCGTGTTTTTTACAGTATGAGCAAAGATGGTTTGCTGCCAAAAACTTTTTCGCAAATCCATCCGGTTTATCGCACACCTGCAAAAAGCAATTTGATATTGCTCATTTTAGTAGGCGCTTTTGCTGCATTGGTTCCGGCACGTGTAGCCGGCGAAATGACAAGCATTGGTACGCTTTTGGCTTTCATTTTGGTATGTATTGGGATACTGGTTATGCGAAAAACAATGCCCAATGTTCCTCGTGCTTTTAAAACGCCTCTTGTTCCACTAATTCCTGTTTTAGGCATTGTAACTTGTTTGTTTATGATGGCGTTTTTACCTGCCGATACATGGATACGTTTGTTGATTTGGATGATAATAGGTTTGGATGTCTATATTTTATTTGGAATTAAGAACAGTAAATTACAAGTTGCACCTATTTCGCATAATGATACAATTATCCTTAAAAGAACTGTTTTCGTTTTATCAATTTTAGTGACAGTTGCGGCTCTTTGGTATCAGCAATCAGCAGGTTGGAAAAGCAATAAAACATTATTGATCGCTGCATTAGTAATTGCTCTGGCAAATTCTTTACTGATGCTTTCCAAGTCTTTCAACTTAAAAAATAATAAGCAAAACTTTTGAAAAAACCAATGTCTTGAACTTATTAAACCGGAGCAAATTGAACAAACTTATCCGTTTTCATTTTGCGAAGAACATTAAAACACTTGCTGAAGCACTGAAACGACTTGAATATCTTCACGCAAAAGCAAAAGAACACTACATTTAACAACTCTCAACTGTAAACTAATATTTGATAAACTGATATTTTCACAAATTACCACAATTATAGTATTAAAATGCCTCTTCTATGGTATTTTATAAAATGATTTATTAAAACATCTTTGCATTAACATATTCAATTTAAAAAATAGGTTTTTATATCTTTATTTATTAGTTATGTGTAACCTTTATGAACGATACCAAATTATTTAAATTATAATTAATATGACCGGAACTCTTAAAATTGCGATTTTGCTTTTTGATAATTATACTGCACTTGATGTAGTTGGGCCTTATGAGGTGTTATCAAAGATACCGAATTCCAAGATTTATATGGTAGCTGAGAAGCCCGGATTATATAAGGATGTTAAAGGATTGCAAATATCAGCGGATTATTCATTAAAAGATATAGAGTATCCTGATATTTTGATAATTCCAGGCGGATTTGGTATTGATTCTTTGTTAAATAATCAAGATATAATAAGCTGGATTCAAAATGTACATAATTCAAGTAAATGGACTGTTTCAGTATGTTAAGGTGCTTTGCTATTAGGTGCAACAGGCATATTAAAGGATTGCAAAGCAACTACTCATTGGAATCGTAAAGAACAATTGGCAAAATATGGAGCAATTCTGCAAAATGAGAGATATGTTAAAGATGGAAAAATAATTACTTCAGCTGGAGTTTCAGCCGGAATAGATATGTCTTTGTACCTTTTAAGTCTAATCGTAAATGATAATTATGCAAAAGCTGTTCAACTTGGAATGGAATATGACCCAAAACCACCTTTTGATTCAGGTTCTCCGGAAAAAGCTCCGAAAGAAATAGTTGACAAAATAAGACAATCAAATAATACAAATAATAAATAAAAAAGGCGGCACATTACATCTGCTCACAGTCCATGCGGGTTTATTCCCTTCGGTCATGTAAGAAGTTCAGAAGGTTATCAGAGTTTTTGTTTCGCACAAACGTCTTTGTCGGGCGACAAAGACACTCACATAATCCTGCACTGGCAGTAGCCGTAAGCAATATTTCTTAATTGAACTTAGAGAAACGATTAATATAGTAATAGTAGTTAGTGTTAAGTTGATAGTTTAGTTAGTTAGTTTTTTAGAGACTGTTTCAATGAGCAACAGTCTCTATTTTTAAATTAAGCATAATTAATACCTCTTTTATGGTATTAAAATGCCACTTCTATGGTATTTTATAACATGGTATATCAACCCATCTTTGCATTCACATTTTCAATATAAATAAGTATAAAAAATGGCTGCAATTTCAAAAACTCTGACAGATTTAATTGGCAATACTCCTTTGCTTGAATTGGGTAACCTAAAAAAGAATTACCATTTAACTGCAAACATAATAGCCAAGCTCGAATTTTTTAACCCGGCGAGAAGTGTTAAAGACCGTCTGGGCTTTGCTCTGATAACTGCGGCAGAAAAACAAGGTTTGATAAATCACGAAAGTGTTATCATTGAACCAACCAGTGGAAATACCGGGATTGCACTTGCTTTTGTTGCAGCTTCACGTGGTTATAGGTTGATTCTGGTAATGCCCGAGACCATGAGCCTCGAAAGGCGGAGCTTATTGTTGGCTTTAGGTGCTGAAATTGTTTTAAGCCCGGGACATGAAGGTATGAATGGCGCAATCCGTAAAGCAGAAGAATTGCATGCAAATACACCTCACTCTTTTATCCCGCAACAATTTAATAATCCGGCAAATGTTCAAATACACCGTGAAACTACTGCGGAAGAGATATGGAAAGACACAGATGGCCAGGTAGATATTTTTATAGCTGGTGTTGGTACTGGTGGAACAATATCCGGAGTTGGCGAAGTATTGAAAAAACGTAAGCCAGGTGTAAAAATAATTGCTGTAGAACCTTTCGATTCTCCTGTCATTTCTGAAGGAAAGGCTGGGGCACATAAAATTCAAGGCATTGGGGCTGGTTTTGTACCTGCAATCTTAAACCGAAGTGTAATTGACGAAATTTTCAAAGTGCGCAATGATGATGCTTTCCGGATTGGAAAGGAATTGGCGCGTACTGAAGGACTGCTTGTTGGTATATCATCTGGTGCGGCAGCTTATGCTGCAATCCAGGTTGCCAAACGCCCTGAAAATGCAGGTAAAAATATAGTTGTTGTATTGCCCGATACTGGCGAACGATACCTATCAACCTTGCTTTATCAGCAAGAATATTGAGTTAAGAATAATGAACTAAAAGCAAAAACTATATATTAAAAATAAAAAAATATGAGCATTATAGTTAACGGTAAAGAGCAGATAATTACTGAAAATGCAATTAGCCTGCTCGATTTAATCAAACAAAACAATGTCAAGCAACCCGAAATGGTATCCGTTCAATTAAACGGTCAATTTGTTGACCGGGTTGTTTTTTCTGAAACTAAAATAAAAGAAGGCGATGAAGTTGACTTTTTGTATTTTATGGGAGGTGGACAGCAGAAAAAACTTTCGCTTATAAGTTTTAGTGGCGATTTCGATAAATTAGTGGCTGCATTTACATTAGCCAGCGGCGCTGCTGCCGTGGGTTATGAGGTAAACCTGTTTTTCACTTTCTGGGGCCTGAATGCAATAAAAAATGAACGTGGCCGAAAAGCTATTGGTAAAGGTTTTCTCGCCCGGTTTTTCGGGTTCCTGCAGGGAGGGCGAAACAATGTGCCACTTAGCCGTCTAAATTTTGCGGGGTTAAGTCCCAAGCTTATGACCTACATGATGCGCAAACGCAATGTAGCAACCCTCGATGAACTGATTGATGCGTCCATAGCCCTGAATGTTAATTTATATGCCTGCGAGATGTCGGGCATTATCCTGGGCCATACAAAAGATACCTATATCCCGGAGATTAAAGAAATATTAGGTGTAGCTAAGTTTCTTGAAATTTCAGAAGGCGGTCGTACCTTATTTATTTAATTGGCACATTAACAAATCAACAATTTAGCATTTTAATATTATGGCAACAATTCAATTAGATGTAACGCGCGAGCATTGCCCAATGACATTTGTTAAAACAAAAATTGCGCTGTCAAAACTCAATAGTGGTGATCAACTCGAAGTGCTTGTAACCGAAGGCGAGCCACTTGAAAACATTCCAAAAAGTTCCACAGAACAAGGTTATAATGTACTTGGAATAAGCCATGTAATAGACAATATCCATAAAATAATTATAGGAAAATAAATTCAAAGTTGAGACTAAAAATCAATAACCAATAAAAAATTATCTATGTCAAACAAAACTGAACAACGGAGCGTTACAACTATTGTAGCACGCAACCTGGCAACCACAACCAAAACGGTGCCTCAAATTAGCTCAGCAACTCCGCGCTGGTTATTAAAAGTTCTGCCCTGGGTGCATGTTGCATCAGGTACATACCGTGTAAACCGTACAAAAATTGAGCTAAAAAAAGCCGAACGAATTGAAATAGATTATCACAGTGGCCAGGCATCTTTTCGTACTGAAGCATTGCGCAAAATACCTTTGTTCTCAAAACTCGACAGCGAATTTCTCGAACGCATGGCAACCCGCTTTGCAACTGAAGAGGTTGATCTTGGCAGTAACTTAATCCTTGAAGGTGAGGACAGGCATAAATTTTTCATTATTGCACAAGGCCAGGTTGAAGTAATCAGTAAAGGTTTGCATGGTGAAGAACTTCGAATCACCCTGCTTTCGGAAGGTGAATATTTTGGTGAAGACGAATTTATTACCGACAGACCATCAAATGTTACAATCCGTACCATTACACAAGGCGTTTTCCTTACCCTGTCAGGAAAAGATTTTGACTCTATTTTAAATGAAATACCAGATTCAAAAAAGAATTTCGAAAAAGCAATAGAAGATTATATTCGTCTTCGTTCATCAGTAAACAAACATGGGGAAAGGCATATCGACCTTGTTTCTGGTCTTGAAGAAGATCATCTCATCCCTGAAACGTATGTTGATTATGAATTGAAACCCCGCGAATATTCTCTGAATGCAGTTCAAACGATTGTACGCGTACATACGAGGGTTTCCGATTTATACAACGATCCTCACAATCAGCTTGAACAACAATTGCGCCTTACTATTGAAGGAATGAAAGAAAAGCAGGAATGGGAACTTATAAATAACAAAGATTTTGGCCTATTGCACAATGTCGATCCAAGCCAACGCATCAGTACACGTTATGGTGCACCTACACCCGATGATTTAGACGAATTATTGACATTGGTATGGAAAAAACCGGCATTTTTTCTTGCCCATCCAAAAGCAATTGCTGCTTTCGAACGTGAGTGCACCTGGCGGGGTGTTCCACCAGTAACCATTAACATTTATGGTGCTCCTGTACTTACCTGGCGCGGAGTTCCTATTATTCCAAGTGACAAGTTGGAAGTTACTGGCCACTTGTCAAATCGTGGATTAGGCACAACAAATATTCTATTAGTCCGTGTTGGCGAAGAAGAACAGGGTGTTGTAGGGCTTCATCAGGCTGGAATCCCGGGTGAAATTTCTCCTAGTTTGTCGGCAAGATTAATGGGTTTGGACAAACTTGGTGTTGCATCTTACCTATTAACCCAATACTTTTCATTAGCTGTATTAACAGAAGATGCCCTGGCAGTATTAGAGAATGTGGAAGTGGGATATTACCACGACTATCAGCACAAATCGTTAAAGCAGAAATAATAAGAATATGCAGGAAGACAAAAAAAAACAAATACCCAATCCCGAATCAGATTTTCTTGAACCATCGGTTATAGCCCAACTGGCGAGCCGCATATACAATGAAATTCCTGGTTCATCTGAAATTCCACGCAGCCAGGCTGAAGCCATTCATTCGCCCGATAATTTTGGTCAAACTGCTATAAATTATCCAGATAAAGCAGGAAATATTGCAACCGAAAAAAGCAATTTAAACGATGGTGCTCTTTCTTCCCTACCCGGGATTAATAAAAATGAATTTAAATTTCTTAATGGGATAATCGGTTTTGATAAAATTCCATATTCAACTGATAAAAATGAATTGGCAAAACAAGTTGCAAATTCCGGATATTACTTTTTATCAGAACCCAAACCGGGTAATCAGGAACCGCTGTCAAACCATGCAGATAATCTTATAAGTCAACAGACTTTTGCAGGAAACGAGGAGCATCAAACCGATTTAACCCACTTTGTAAAAAAAGTCCAATCAGTTTCAGGAGGCTTACCTGAACCCAAAGACAATAGCCTTTCAAGTAAATTACTGAGTCAGGATTTAGCAGGCAACCATCCTGATTTCACTTTTTTATATGCCCGTTCACAAGGCTTTAACCAGGAACTTGAAAATCCAGGTTCGCCAAATGGATATTATTTTATAAACGAGCCAAAAAGTTCTATAACCAAAACAGAATTTTTTGATGTACAAACCATTCGGAAGGATTTTCCGATCTTACACCAGAGTGTTCATGGCAAACCATTAATTTGGTTTGACAATGCTGCAACTACGCAAAAACCGAAAATTGTCATAGACACATTGTATCAGTTTTATAGCAAAGACAATTCAAATATACACAGGAGTGCACATGCACTTGCAGCCCGAAGCACTGATGGTTATGAAGGGGCAAGAGAAAAAGTACGTAATTTTATTAATGCAGGTTCTACCGAAGAAATAATTTTTGTTCGTGGCACAACTGAAGGTATTAACCTGGTGGCACAAACCTGGGGAAGACAAAATATATTTCCAGGTGATGAGATTCTTATTTCTTTGCTTGAACACCATGCAAATATTGTTCCCTGGCAAATGCTCGCAAAAGAAAAAGGCGCATCGCTCAAAGCCATTCCGGTGAATGACAATGGAGAAATACTTATGGATGAGTATGTACGCCTTCTTAATCCGCGGGTCAAATTGCTGGCTATAACTCAGGCTTCAAATGGGCTGGGTACTATCCTGCCAGTTGCCGAAATGATAAAATTGGCCAAAAGATATGATATTAAAGTATTGGTTGACGGGGCACAATCTGTTGCTCACATTCCGGTAAATGTGCAGGAATTGGACACTGATTTCTTTGTTTTTTCGGGGCATAAAATATTTTCACCTAATGGTATTGGTGTTGTTTATGGGAAAAAACAATTACTCGAAAATATGCCACCCTGGCAAGGTGGTGGAAATATGATACAGGATGTTCGACTTGAAGAGACAAAATTTAACGGGCTTCCAAATAAATTCGAAGCTGGTACGCCAAATGTTGGTGATGCAATTGGCTTAGGAGTTGCATTAGATTATGTTTCGAAAATTGGACTTCATAATATTGCAACTTACGAACACGGGCTTACACAATACGGCACACAAAAATTATTGACCATTCCTGGCTTGCGGCTAATTGGCACTGCAAAAGAAAAAGTCGGTGTTTTATCTTTTGTGTTGCCAAATATTCCAACTGAACAGGTAGGAAAATATCTCGATCAGGAAGGAATTGCTGTTAGGGCTGGTCACCATTGTACACAGCCATCGTTGAGAAGGTTTGGCGTTGAAAGCACAGTGCGTCCATCCTTTTCTTTTTACAATACCAAAGAAGAAATAGACACGTTAACTGATGTTCTCATGAAATTACAATACAAGCAATTTTAAACTATTTCTATCATTTATGGTTAATTATCAAAGCACTTAAAGTATTATTTTTTAAGATTTTTTGGACATTTAAGATGCTGTTTTGGATTAATAGAAATTTTTAGCACAGAGATTTTTTTTGTTGGTTAATTTAAACTATTTCAACGTGATCTTTACGTACCTTAAAATATTTTCTCTTAATTGAGAAGGCACAGAGGCCACTGAGAATTAAAAAAAATCGCACGCGATTTTTTACTCTGTGAACTCTGTGTTTTCTCTATTTTGTGAATCTTTAATAAAGATGCAGGCTATAATTACTTTTCAATTTTAATAAAATGAAAAAATGTTTCTCTGTGTTTGACTTTTTAAATTCAAAACTGCCTAAAAGAAAAGAAATTGGCAAATCTATTAAACTTATAGAAAATGGAATTTACCGAACAACAAATTGAACGATACAGCAGGCATATTATCCTGCAGGATGTTGGAGTTGAGGGTCAGCAAAAGATTCTGGAAGGTAAAGTTTTAATTGTTGGTGCAGGTGGATTGGGTTCGCCGGTTGCACTTTATCTTGCAGCAGCAGGAGTTGGGACAATTGGGATAATTGATGGCGATGTGGTTGATTTAACCAACCTACAGCGACAAGTAATACATTTTACAAAAGATGTCAACAAAGCCAAGGTACTATCGGCCAAAGAAAAAATTGCACAGCTCAATCCAGATGTCAAAGTCAACACTTATGCTGAATTGCTTACCACCGACAATATTTTCGATATTATTAAAGAATATGATTTTGTTATTGATGGGACAGACAATTTTGCTACCAAATTTCTTGTTAATGATGCATGTGTGCTAACCCGAAAACCATTTTCGCATGGTGGAATATTAAGATTTGAAGGGCAAACATTTACTTATTTGCCCGGTCATGCCTGTTATCGTTGTGTTTTCAATGCCCCGCCACCGCCTAATGCTGTTCCGACTTGTTCGCAAGCCGGTGTATTAGGTTCAATAGCTGGAATGCTGGGAACAATTCAGGCAACCGAAGCATTGAAATTTTTTATAGAGAAAGGAAAATTACTAACCGATCGTTTATTGTATTTCAACGCACTCGATATGGAATTTCGAACTGTAATTTTTAAACATAATAAAAATTGTCCCATTTGTGGCGATAATCCAAGTATTACTGGTTTGCAAACGTATGATTTGCCGGTTTGTGATATTAAAGTTTAGATTAAAGAACAAAGATTAAAGAATATTTATTAATATTTAGTTGAAGAGATGCTTACTATTTCGAAAAATATCATCAACCAGATAATTGCTCATTCGCAGAAGGATTTTCCGAATGAAGCTTGCGGTTATCTTGCGGGCAATAAGAAAAATGTTACATACGCTTACAACCTAACAAACATCGATCACAGCCATGAACATTTTTCTTTTGATCCTGTCGAGCAATTTAAAACTGTTAAAGACGCCCGTAGTAAAGGACTTGAAATATTGGCCAATTATCACAGCCATCCTTTCTCTCAGGCACGACCATCTATTGAAGACGTTCGCCTGGCATACGACCCGGAAATAAGTTATGTAATTATTTCATTAGTTGAAAAAATACCTGTTGTAAAGTCATTCCGGATTATTGATGGAAAAGTTGAACAGGAAGAAATCAGGATAATTGAATGATCGGACATTTCGTATTTCAGTCATTTGGATGAAGATAAAAATAATACAATCGATGAATTATTCTTTTAAGCAACTATAAAAATCAAAAAGAGATATTATGCTTTCACTAACTTAATCACAGTAATTTCTGGATAAATACCTACACGACCTGGATATCCGATAAACCCAAATCCACGGTTAACATATATATATTTGCCTTGTTTTTCATACAGTCCGGCCCATTCCGGATACAAGTACTGAACAGGGCTCCATTTAAAGCCAGGTACTTCTACCCCAAACTGCATGCCATGTGTGTGTCCTGATAAAGTGAGTTGTATATGTTTTTCATTGTTGATGATTTCCGCATCCCAATGCGAAGGATCGTGCGAAAGCAGTATTTTAAAATCTTTGTTATCAACACCATTTAAGGCTTTATTTAATTTACCATATTTTGTGAAACCGCGCTTACCCCAATTTTCAACACCAATTAATGAGATTTTCTGACAATCTTTTTCAATTATTGCATTTTCGTTCAATAAGAGCTTAAAACCAATTTCTTTGTGAATTTCCTTTAACCTGTCAAGGTTTTTAATTTTAGCTTCTTTGCTTTCCCAATGAACATAATCGCCATAATCGTGATTTCCTAAAATTGAGAATTTTCCGTATGGCGCGTGAAATTTTGCAAAAGTTTCCATCCAGGGTAGCATTTCATCAGCAATACTATTTACCAAATCTCCGGTGAAGAAGAATATGTCGCTATTTTGTGCATTGGCTAGTTCAACACCCCGCAGCACTTCACGGGCATCGTCCAAACTACCGGAATGAATATCGGAAACCTGTGTAATTGTGAAATTATTGAACGCTTCAGGCAGGTCTTTAAATGCAATTGTTACCCTATGCACCTGGTATTTATATTTTCCTTTAACCATTCCCTGCAGCAGGCCTAAAAATGGAACAGCGCCAACAACTAGTGCAATCCGGCTTATTAACTTTCTGCGTTCAACCATAAAAGGTTTATCCGCCGTATGTTGAACACCCAGAACATTTATAACCCAGTGGATGATTGCATTGAAAACCCTGTATATATCTTCAAAAAGCAGAAATGGCAAAATTAATAATTTTGGGACTAATGAAATTATCATAATCCCAAAAAGGTAAGAAGCGCCTTTGGTTGCAATAGTGGGCATTCTTCTTGAATTTATCAAATATAGAATAGCTGCTGCAATAAAAATATCGATTATCCAATAACCCCAGCGTATGATATAAAACCATGGATTTCCTAATCCGGTTGAAACTGTTTTTATAGCCTGATATACATATAAATCAATTAAAGCCCAGATAGCAATAACAATTATAAAACGAAAAAACATAAGTTTTAAATTTTAAGATTTTTTGAGTTCCTCTTAATTTTAAGACATTTTTTATTCAAATATCAACAGTTTTCGCCGTTTCCATATTCAAACCCTCGAGATTTTAATGCATATTTTACTTTTTATCTCTAAGAAGATA
>Ga0182027_10009536_pt1 | contig 13935 bp, 9 predicted proteins | sample 712E1DmetaG_FD_121300 | JGI IMG/M metagenome (GOLD analysis project Ga0182027, IMG submission 121300) | Permafrost microbial communities from Stordalen Mire, Sweden - 712E1D metaG (Illumina Assembly) | ecosystem: Environmental > Terrestrial > Soil > Wetlands > Permafrost | place: Sweden...
AGCCTCTCTGCACGCCGCGCTTCTCCTCAAGCAGCCCCAGGATTCCTCCCAGGTATTCGTCCTGAGTGAAGATCTGAGCGCGTATGATGGGCTCCTCGATCTTTTCAATATCGCCCGCCACCGGGAATTTGGTGGGGGAATGCACTTCCAGAACTTCTCCTGTTTTGCTGGTAATGCGATAACGCACGCTGGGTGCGGTGGTGATGAGGTCGATCCCAAATTCCCGCTCCAACCGCTCCTGCACGATCTCCATGTGGAGCAATCCGAGGAAGCCGCAGCGGAATCCAAAGCCGAGAGCATCGGAAGTTTCGGGCTCATGGATCAGCGAAGCGTCATTGAGCGTCAGCTTGTCAATGGCGTCGCGCAAATTCTCATACGCGCTGGAATCAACCGGGTAGAGGCCCGCGAAGACCATGGATTTGATGTCTTCGAAGCCCGGCAAGGGGCCCGGAGCCGGGCGCGCATCATCCGTGATCGTGTCGCCGATACGCGATTCGGAGATCTTCTTGATGTTAGCGATTACGAATCCGACTTCGCCCGCCGCCAGTTGGTCAACGCGAACGGGTTTGGGAGTGAGCACGCCCAACTCCTCGACGTTGTACACCTGATTGTTCGACCAGAGTTTGATGCGCATCCCGGTCGAGAGCGTGCCCTGGACGACGCGCGCCAGAACCACGACGCCCCGGTAGGGGTCGAACCAGGAATCGAAAATCAACGCCTGGAGTGGCGCATCCGGTGAACCCGTGGGCGGCGGGATGTGGGCGACAATTGCTTCGAGTACTTCATCAACTCCGGTGCCGGCCTTCGCGCTGATCAGCAGCGCTTCCTTGGGGTCAAGCGCCAGAGCATGCTCAATCTGCTGCTTGGTGGATTCGATGTCAGCCCCAAGGAGATCGATTTTGTTGATCACGGGCACGATAGTAAGGCGATTGTTCATCGCCAGTTGGGCATTGGCAAGCGTCTGGGCCTCCACCCCTTGCGAGGCATCAATCACCAGCACCGCGCCTTCGCAAGCGGACAGGCTGCGCGAGACTTCGTAGGAAAAATCCACGTGGCCAGGCGTGTCAATGATATTAAACTGGTATTCGTTGCCGTCGCGGGCCTGGTAATGAAGGCGGACGGCGTGGGCCTTGATGGTGATGCCACGCTCGCGCTCCAGATCCATGGAGTCAAGGACCTGCTCCGACATTTCACGTTTGGAAAGCGCGCCGGTAATCTCCAGCAGGCGGTCGGCCAGCGTGGACTTGCCATGATCGATGTGGGCCACAATCGAAAAGTTTCGAATCAAGCGAGCGTCGGTCATGAAACCTTCGTTTTGCCGGTTCCGCGCAGAATGCGAACCAAGGAGAGTGTCACCGCGTGGTGCCAGTGGTGGGAGCAGGCCCTTGCCAACCGCGGACTAATTTCTAACCCTTTGAAAATCTAGCAAAAGGGAGCTATCCTGTCAAATTGGGAGTTGGCAAAGAATTCCGCCGAGGGCGCGAGAGCCTTTACACGAAAAAATGCCAGATCTAGACAAGCTCTACGAAAAAGCGGACAAGTATCTCCAGCGGCAAAAGTTCGAAGCCGCGATCGAAACCTATCAGGAAATTCTTCGCTACGAGCCCAACGACGAAGAAGCTCTCCTCAACCTGGGCGACCTCAGCATCAAACTCAATCGCATTGCTGAGGCGTCGCGCTACCAGGTTCAGTTGGCGGATTACTACGTCAAGCGGAGTGATATCGCCAAGGCGATCGCCACCTACCGGAGGGTTTTGAAGCTGGCGCCGCAGGATGTCGTCACATTAATGAAGCTAGCCGTTCTGCTCGAAAAGAACCAGAAGAATACCGACGCACTTGAGGCCTATCGAGAGGCGCTGGGGCATTATCGAAGAGCTGGCTTGAACGCGCAGATGCTCGATTGTCTGACCCGCATCATCAAGCTCGACGCTAACAATCTGGAGGAGCACCTGGAGCTCGCCGAGTTAGCCAGCCGCTCGCGTCAAACCAAGGTGGCCGTGCCGGCGTTACTCCGTGCCGCGCAACTCGCCCGTCGCGCCGGGGATGAAAGCCACTGGCAGAAGCTTGTGGAGCAGGCGCAGGCGCTTGATCCCTCCGATGAAGTTGCCGCCATCACCGCCGCGGAGCTCCACTTGAAGCGCGGGAACGCCGCCGAAGCTGCAAAGTTGATTGAGCCGGTACTGGCGAAGAGGCCTGATGATCTGGAAGTGCTGAAGTTGACCTGCCAGGCTTATCTCGGGAGTGGTAAATACCCCGAGGCCCAGCCGCTCTGCTGGAAGCTGTATCATGCCAGCCCCGAGAACGTGGATCTTGTTCTAAGACTCATGGAAGGTCTGGTCCAAACGGGGGCAGTGCAGCAAGTGTTGGGTACGATGAACGAACTTAAAGAACGCCTTTTCCAGCAGGGCAAGCGGAACGAATTCCTGAAGATCATGGAGGAGGTATACGAAACGGACGAGTCGAACTTGGAAGTCCTGGAAGTCCTCAGCAACCTCTACAACGAGATGAACAAGGAGGATGGGCTGCGGCGTTCTCTGACGCGCCTGTTCAACCTCTATCTGGCCAGCGATAACTACCAGAAGGCAGGCGATACGCTGGAACGAATCCTGGACGTCGACCCGTACGGTGAGGGCCACTACGATCGATTGGTAAGTCTGGAAGGACATATCGACTCGATCTGGTACAAAAACATCCTCAATCGCATGCAACCCCCGTCCTCCGCGCGCCCGTCTCCGGCCACGAACTCAGCGGCCGCAGCGGCGGACAAAACCGAATCCCTGGAAGACCTCCTCGTCGAGGGGGAGATGTACCACCAATATCAGCTATCCACGAAGCTGGAAGAGACGCTGGAAACGATCGACCGCCTTTTCCCCGGCGCGGACGAGAAGAACCAGAGGGTCCGCGATCTCTATGAAGCTGCCGCATACCTTCCCAAATTCAAAGCGCCTCCTGCCCCCGTTGCGACAACTCCCCGGGCCGATGCCACTTCCCCAGGCGTCCCGTCATTCCAATCTCTTGACGACCTGCGGAAGATTTCTGAAATCACCGCCAACATTTATCGTGAATCGACCCCGCAGGGAGTGCTGCAGGTCGCCGTCAACGAGATTGGCCGTGCGATGAACGCCAGCCGCTGCTGGGGAGCAGTGGGGCTGCCGGACCGGCCTCCCGCACTCACGGCGGAATATTATTCGCCGCTGGCGTCACCTTCCGATCCCGCGGCGGCGATAAAGCTTTTTGCTTTCCTAATGGGGCAGGCCACCTCCAGCCCCGACGGGTGGTCGCTGGAAAACGTTGCGCAGGCTCCGTTGCTCTCGGCGGTCTCTGCGGACGTCAAGAAATTGGGCATTCGTTCTTTACAGGCGTTGCCGCTAATCGACAAGGACGCGGCCACAGGGCTGCTGCTCCTGGAACAATGCGGGGTGCCGCGTGCGTGGTCACCCGGTGAAAACCTGCTGCTCAGAGCCATCTCCACCCAAGTCGTCATCGCCATAAACAACACCAAGTTGCGCCGACTTGTGCGCTCGCTGGCCGGAACCGATCCCGAGACCGGCCTGCTTCCGCGCAGTGCGTATCTGGAATGCCTGCTTTCCGAAGCCCGGCGCTCCAAAGATCAGTCACAGCCGTTATCGGTATGCTTGCTGGAGCCGGAGAACCCGCATGCGTTGATGAAGTCATTGGGCGATGCCGGCGTGCAGCGCTTCGTGCAGCAAGTGGGCAAAACCCTCACTCCCACCCTGCGTCAGAACGACATTTCCATTCGTTACAGCCCGCTTTCGATTGTCGTGGTGTTTCCGGATACGACCCTGCCGCAGGCAGGATTGGCAGTGGAAAAAGTACGCCGCGTCATAGCCCAGGTGCAGGCGAACGGCGCGGAGGCGGCCAATATCTGCGCAGCGGTTTGTGACGTCCCATTAGGACCGAGCTTCGATGCGGTGGATGGCGTCACCGAAGTGATCAACCGGCTGGAAGTGTCCCTGGACCGCGCGCACAAAGAGGGCGGGAAACGCATTCTGATTTCCAAATTCTCCGGATGACTCCTGGCCGGAAGGAATACATGGCCTACGAAACGTTGCTTTGCGACAGGCGAAATGCCATCGGCTACGTAACGGTCAATCGGCCGGAGAAACTGAATGCCCTCAATCGCCAGGTGATGGAGGAATTGCTCGACTGCTTTCAAGCTCTTCAGAAGGATAAGGAAGTACGTGTGGTAATTCTTACCGGGAGCGGAGAGAAAGCATTTGTGGCGGGAGCGGACATCAGTGAACTGGCTCCGCAGACTCCCGTGCAGGGAAAGGAAACTTCCCGGTTAGGGCAGCATGTATTCAATCTGATCGAAAACCTCGGCAAGCCGGTGATTGCTGCGATTAACGGTTTCGCGCTGGGTGGGGGTTGCGAATTGGCCATGGCGTGCACCTTGCGCATTGCTGCGGAAACTGCCCGCCTGGGGCAGCCCGAGGTGAAGCTTGGGCTCATCCCCGGTTATGGCGGATCGCAACGGCTGCCGCGCCTGGTGGGCAAGTGCCGGGCACTGGAGCTGATTTTGACCGGCGAGACTGTGACCGCGCCGGAAGCCCATCGCATCGGGCTGGTGAACCAGGTCGTGCCGGTGGCAGAACTGCCGGCGGCGGCGGAGAAATTGGCTCAGAAAATAATTGCCAACGCCCCGCTCGCCATAAAGTCTGCGCTGGAAGCGGTCAATCACGGCATGGAAATGCCCTCGGCCGAAGGACAAATCCTGGAGGCGGCGCTATTTGGACTATGCTGCACCACCGCAGATATGAAAGAAGGAACGCGCGCGTTCCTGGAAAAACGGCCCGCAAAATTCACTGGAAAATAATCCGTGGTCCGTAGACGGAATCGGGGGATCCTGAGATCGGCGATCTGGTGAACAAAACCTCGTTCGACCTCAGTTACGCCCTGTTCACCCGATCACCCGCCTGCGGGCCGAAGCGCCGCACCGTACAGTGGGAAACGATACCCTTCGGCGGGCGCAGGCCCGATCATCGGATCTCCCGATATCTTTAAACTCATGGCTTCAAGACGCAAATCTCGCGAATACGCAATGCAAATGCTCTACCAGTGGGAACTGGGGGGCAACACGCCGGAACAAGTTGGCACATCATTTTTTCTTGAGCGCAAGGCTGACAGCGAAGTGGAAAGTTTCGCCCGAGGGCTTTTTCGTGGGGCGGTCGATGACATCGATAAGCTTGACAAACTAATCCGCAAGCATGCGGCAAATTGGCGGCTGGAACGCATGGCGGCCGTCGACCGAAGCATCCTTCGGGTGGCCGTTTACGAATTGCTCCACTGCCCGGAGACTCCACCCCATGCCGTGATCAACGAGGCGCTGGAAATCGCGCGACGCTTTTCCGGCGATGGTTCGGTTGAGTTCATCAATGGAATCCTGGACACTATCCTGAAAGCACTTCCCGCCCGCCAAACCAAATCCTGAGACCAATCTCTGGGCACTTACTTCTCTTCCTCGTCCGACACACCGAGCTTGGCCAGGCGATAGCGCAGGGCGTTGCGCGAAAGGCCAAGCAGGCGGGCTGCCTGGCTTTTGTTGCCATTGGCGCGGCGCAGGGCCTCGCGAATGATCTCGTCTTCAAATTGCTCCAGGGTCGTGCCGGCGGGTGGAAAGGGCGTCGAGCCAGTCTGGGTGGACGCAGCAGGGCTGATGGGTGAAACGTCCAGGCGGATATCCGCGACATCAATCACCGTGCCCACGGAGAGAGCCACGGCACGCTCGATGATGTTTTCGAGTTCACGCACATTGCCCGGCCAGTGAAAGTCCATCAGGAGTTTTAGCGCGGGAGCGGTGATGCCGCTCAGGGATTTGCCGGCCTCGCGCGCGAAGCGGGCGATAAAATAGTCAACCAGGTAGGGAATTTCTTCCTTGCGCTCGCGCAATGGCGGGATGCTGATGGGCACCACATTCAGCCGGTAGTAGAGGTCCTGGCGAAAAGTTCCCTGCTCCAGCGCCGCGCGCAGATCCTGATTGGTGGCGGCAATGACCCGCACATCCACTTTGAGGGTTTTGGTCCCGCCCAGCCGTTCAAATTGGCGGTCCTGCAAAACGTGCAACAGCTTCACCTGAATCGAGCCCGGGACATCACCGATCTCATCGAGAAAGATCGTGCCCTTGTCCGCAAGCTCAAACCGGCCGGGCTTGGTGGTGTTGGCGCCCGTAAATGCGCCTTTCTCGTAACCGAACAATTCGCTTTCCAGCAGATTTTCCGGAATCGCCGTACAGTTGACCTTGATGAAGGCCTCCGCCGCACGCCGTGAGTGCTCATGGATGGCGCGCGCGATCAGGTCCTTGCCCACACCGCTTTCCCCGCCCAGCAGCACCGTGGAATTCGTGGGGGCAACCCGCTCCACCGTCGCCAATACCTCCTGCATCTTGGGGCTGTAGGCAACAATGTTGCGAAACTGGTAACGCTGGCCCAGCGCTTCGCGCAGCGACCGGTTCTCCTCACGCAGGCGGTGAACATCCAGCTCCTTGCGGAGAATGAGCTTGATTTCCTCCATGCCAAAGGGCTTCAGCACATAGTCGCTGGCGCCCGCCTTCATAGCCTCAACCGCCGTCTCCACGGTGCCAAACGCCGTCATCACCACCACGGGCAGCGTGGCATTGGTGCGTTTCACCGCCTGCAAGAATTCCAGACCATTCATGCCGGGCAGCTTGAGGTCGGTCACAATCAGGTCGACCTTTTCCTGCCGCAGGATGTTCAGGCCGGCATCGGCATCGGCCGCAGTCAGGACGGTATAACCTTCCTCGGCGAGGTTCAGCTCCAGCAGGCGCCGCATCTTGGCTTCGTCTTCAACGATCAAAAGTGTGGGCATGAGTCGGTCATTTGTCCTTTGTCCGTGGTCCGTTGTCCGTGGTGTGCTGTTAAGCGAATCAGAGTGGAAAAATGTTCTCGCCATTTAATCTTTTGAAGAAAGCACACAATCTCACCCATGCCAATAACGCCGGGCCACTGACCGCGGACAACGGACCACTGCCAGCCGGTGGCCACACCAATCAGGCCAATTCCCCGGCATAAATCTTCATGATCGTCTCCAGGAATTTCAAGGCGTGTTCCCTGGGACGCTGGAAGGAGTTGCGGCCGATGATGGAGCCGAACCCGCCGCCGTCGCGGATGGCGCGGGCTTCGTCAAACACCGCATCATCGCTATCTTTCTTGGGCCCGCCGGAGAAAATCACGATGCGATGCCCATCGAAGGTGGCTTGCACAACGTGCCGGACGCGTTCGGCCAGCGTGGCGCGGGGCACGTTGGCCTTTTCATAGGCCTTCTTGGCCTCGGGCAGCTCAATGAATTCCGTGGGCAGCTTTACTTTGATCACGTGCGCGCCCAGCTCCGCGGCAATGTGGGCGGCATAAGCGGCCACGTCCAGCGCCGTCTCGCCCCCCTTGGAAAGGCTCGTGCCACGGGGGTACGACCACACCACCACGGCCAGCCCGCAAGCCTTTGCTTCCTCCGCCGCCTCGCGTAGTTGTTCGTACATGGTCTGGGCGTGCGCGGAGCCCGGATAGATGGTAAAGCCAATCGCCACGCAACCCAGGCGCAGGGCATCGCCCACGCTGGCGGTCACGGCGGGGATGGGGTCCTTCTCGTCGTGCAACACGTCGTGGTTGTTGATTTTCAGGATCAGAGGGATTTCACCCGCGTGCCGGGCGGCCACTGACTCAATAAAGCCCAGGGGCGCAGCGTAGGCGTTGCAGCCCGCCGCCAGCGCCAACTCGATGTGATAGTCAGGATCGTACCCGGGCGGGTTCACGGCGAAACTCCGCGCCGGCCCATGCTCAAAGCCCTGGTCCACGGGCAATATTACGAACTTTCCGGTTCCCCCCAGCCTGCCGGCATTGAGTAATCGCGCCAGGTTGGTCTTGACACCGGGATTATCACTTTCGTACCAGTTCAGAATCTCTTTGACCCGGCTGGTGTTGCCGGTTGCGTGCCCACCCAGGGTTCCAACAGTTGTCCCTGCAGCCATATTCCGTTGCCTCCTACATAATTTACTAACCTCAGCGCCCGACGTTCAATTATGGGTTCGCGCCTGAGGCCGTGCAAGAAGAAATTTGACACTCTGTGGATGTCGGATCCGGCAACTCGCCGCGCTAATTCCAGAGCCGACCTTTGGACCCCGGGGGCCATATAAGAAAAAATAGTTTCTGCGTAGACTTCTGACGAACTGCGGCATAGTATTTGGGCGGATTTAGGGGACCACACGGAAGCCGTTTGGCGCAGAAAGCGCCAAGTTGAAGAAACATGACTCCTCTCCAGAAATATCGATGGTATACGATTTTTGCCATAAATATTGGCGGGATTGTTGGATGGGCAATAATGGCACCATCATTAACACTCGCATAGCATCGTTTATCTACTGGTTTCGGTTGTGTGCTTGAACGCCTTCCTCGTTCCTGTCCTATACGTCCGCAAACCAAAATTATAGAAGGCCCCCTCTTCCCTCACTTAAATTTCAAACTGGGATCCTACCTCCCCCGCAATAAGCTTGACAACCCGGGCGGTGTTAGGCTAGTATTAAGGGTTCAGTTTAGCACCTGAACGCGGCGCGACGCCCGGAAAAATCGCCCTGGTAACCCACGATGTATATGAAACCAAAGCCCCTTAAGCCGATTCGCCCAATTTCCTCCAAATTCTATCATATGGCATTTAAAGGATTTATCGGCCGGCCCGACTCCCGCGGTGAAGAAAAAAACAAATAAAAATAGGGGATGATCCCACGATGTTGATGAAAACAAAGGAAAATCGAAATGACATTTTGGATGGTCCCACGATGTTCATGAAAACAAATGACTTAATTTTTGTAACCCAAAATGTTGATGAAAAATAAGGGGCTTATGCGTTTCAAGCGGTCGAAGGTACGATCCGAGGTCAACACTCAGAGAAGGCCTGCCTGCGCCTGCCTGGGTAGTCTCCCGGTCTCGGGTGTAGCGTCGACTTCCAGCCCGGCATCGAGCCTCCAAGATGGCGGCGCTAGGTTCAAACAAGGATAGTACCCCAGCCACCCTGCACCCCTTGACTTCCGCCTTGCGCCGCCGTAATCTTAGCCTTCCAGGGTCCGCCACAATCTGCGCAGCATAGCTTCTGAATCTCTTTTGTCCGGAGGCCGCGATGAGTCTCCTCAAGATTGCCAGTGTCCCACCTGCCACGGTAGGGCCCCACTCAACCGTGCTCGAAGCCGTGGAAGTCATGGCTGAGCACGCCGTGGGCGCAGTTGCCGTGGTTGACGGCGGCCAGTTGCTCGGCATCTTCACGGAGCGTGACGTGATGCTGCGCGTGGTGCTGCGTCATCGCCATCCCCGCGACACTCGCGTGGGTGATGTCATGACTTCCCCGGTCGAAACCATCACCGACGAAAGCCACGAGGAAGATGCCTTGGTCCACATGGTGGAGCGCCACGTGCGCCACCTGCCCATCGTCAACGCCAGCGGCCAGCTCACCGGCATGCTTTCCATTCGGAATCTGCTGGAGCATCGGGTGGACGAACTCGCCCGCGAACTTCATTCCCTCGATCAATACCTTTCCAACGATGGACCGGGCGGTTAAGCTCAGCCCGCCGCGCGGTAAGCTTGCAGGATTTCCTGAAGGCCCACGACGCCTTCCAATTTGCGAAAGTTCGCCCGGTTCACGACGGGGAGGAAGGGTAAATCTCCCAGCCTTCGCAGTGCCTCTTCCAGGACATGGTCGGGATGGAGATGCGGTAAGGGCTCCGGCGGAAGCAGGCTGCGCAAGGTCATGCCCCCTCGAATAGGCGTGGCAAGGCGGCGCAGTTCCTCCTTTTTAATCCCGTACCATTTTCCGGCGTCATCCTCGGCGAACACGAAAACCTCCGAAGAAGCCTCGGCACGCTCCAGCGCCCAGCGGAGGGGATCGTCGATATTCAGCACCGCGCCTTGATACTGCCGCATGGCGTCTTCCACGTGCACAGAAACTTCTTCGCGACGCTCTTCCATGGAAGGCAACTCCATTCCATCCTGCCGGGAGAGCAGATCAAACAGCGAAGTCTGCTGGTACTGGCGGGAAATCAGATAGGCGATGGTGTTGGAAATCATCACGGGGAGAATGATGGAGTAATTGCCGCTCACTTCCAGAACCATAAATACGGAGGTCAAGGGTACACGCAGGAATCCCGCGAAAAGAGTCCCCATGCCCACCAGCGCGTAAGCGCCGACCCCCGCCGTCAGCCATGGGAAGAAGTGGTGTTCAATGCCACCCACCGCGCCACCCAGCATGGCGCCGATGAAAAGCGTGGGCGCAAACATGCCGCCCGGCGTGCCACTGACAAAGGAAAGGCTGCTAGAAAGGATTTTGAACATTGCCAGCAGCGCCAGGATTTGCCAGGTGAATTGATCGTGCATGGCCTGGTCGATAAAACCGTAGCCGGCGCCCATCACCTGCGGAAACCAGATGCCGATGACGCCGATCAACAACCCCGCCAGGGCGGGCTGAATGTACTGCGTCCAGCGGGGGAGAGCTTTCAGCCGCGGGCGCGCGTAAGCAACCAGCTTGACGAAGGCTAACGAAGAAACTCCCCCCATTACTCCCAGGGCGGCATAAGCCAGTAACTCCGCGGGATGGACAAGGTGATAGACAGGAATGCGAAACAGAGCTTGGTCACCCAGGAACCACCGCGACACGATCACGCTGGAAACCGCCGACAGGACGATGGCGCCCAACACCCCGGCGTTCCAGTTCCCAATGACTTCTTCAATGACAAACAGGACCGCGGATATCGGCGCGTTAAACGCCGCTGCCAGGCCTGCTGCCGCGCCCACCGGCGCGATCAGCCGTATTTTCTCGCGCGAGAACCGCAGCCGCCGCCCCAGCGCGGAGGCGATCCCGGCGCCCATCTGCAACGAAGGGTCCTCCGGCCCCAGTGACTGCCCGGTGCCGATCGCGAGTGCGCAGGTTATAAATTTCCCGATGACCGTATTGAAAGGAATATAGCCGTCAAAAATATAAACCGCTGCTTTGGTCTGATTTACTCCGCTGCCGCGGGCACGGGGGAAAAATCGAATCACCAGGTACGCCACCACCAACCCACCGATCGTCGGCACCGTCAGAACGCGCGTCCAGGGCGGGGTCAGCCCGGACCCGAAAGCGAGCAGCCTTGTCCAGTCAATGGCGACGCGGAACAGAACCACGGATAACCCCGAGAAAAGTCCAATGACCACCGCCAGGAGGAGGAAGAGCTGTGTTTCTTTCAGCCGCTCACCTTCCTGCACCCACGCTAAGCGCTTTCGCAGCTCGGCCCAAATGCCGGGCGCCGAAGGCGGTTGTTGGTTGGGGGTTACGGGGAGCGGCACCGCGGGCACCTTCACGGGCGGGTTCCTCCCTGCTCTCGCGCCATCAGCAGCAACGCCAAGTCCGTGCCCTGCGGTTCGCCGCAGGTGTGGGTGGTGGCTTGCTCAATCCCGAACACCACATCCATAACCTGGGAAAGCAGCTCGGAATCACGATTGAGGTATTGTTGCTGCGCGCGCGGCTGGAGCTCGGTCGCCTGGGCGTATCGTGCCTGGAGTGGGCCACCACCCGTCGCCTTCAAATCAATTCCCCTTTGTACTGCGCAGTTTTGCAGGCGAGTCAGTGCGGCGTTAAATGCCAAGACGGCGCGTCGGGCTCGCTCCATATTGTCTAAGCGGCGGTTGAAAGGATCGAGATTCAGAACGGCTTGGGCGGTGTCAAGCATCGCCGCTGCCTGCGTCAAACGCGGATCTTGCTGCAAAGCCCGCGTCAGGAAGCGCTGTGCCTGCGCATATTCGCCGTTATGGAAGTGACACTCGCCGGCTCCGGCCAGGGCGTCCGGCGAACGGGGTTCCTCAAGAAGCGCTCGTTGAAACAGTTTCAGGGCGTCATCGTAGCCCTTAACTTGCAAAAGCAGATTCCCCACCTTGGTCTGCAAGGCGGGATCGGCGGGCAGGTCGGCCGCCATAGCGATCAATTCCGCACGCGCGGAATCCTTCTGTCCGGCATCCAGCAGGAAATCCACCAACTCCAGCCGGGCCGCCCTGCGCCTGACCACGGGATCGTCATCCCATTCACCGTAAATCGCGCCATGGTAAAACCGCAAGGCATCCAAGACAGCGTGCTCGCGCGCGGCCAGCCGTGCCAATTCCAGATTCACGGTGGCGTTGCCGGGTTCTCGCTCAAGCAAGTTCAGCAGGTAGGTGCGCGCTTCGGCGCCCGCTTCGCCCGAATTCCCCTCCATCATCAGCGCCTGCGCCAACTGCAACTGATAGTGCTCATTGTCATGCGAGTAGGATAGAGCGGTGCGAAAGTCGGCTAACGCGGCCGATGCGTGCCGGGCACGGAGGTCCTCTTCGCCACGTGTGTACCATTCTTCCGCTAACCCTTTTTCCATGTCATGGTAGACCCGCACAGTTAAGCTCGTTATGACAAACAGGAGAATGAGGAGCACGAAAACTATCAGCAGAAACGTATCGCGCCGCAGAGACCAGAAATATCCGCCGTGGCCCGGGCAGAAAGGGCACTTTGACTGCCCCCACGGGATTTTGCGCCCACACTGTGTACAATTTCGTTCAGGTTCCATCCGGCCTTGACCTCACTCTGTGAACCCCCGGTCTTAAACAGGATAGCGCAACTTTCATGCCTTCAGAATTCATTCTGAGGCAGAAAGCGGAGTTTTGACGAGAAATATCGTAATGTGACCTACCTTGATGTTCTTTTGCGGTGAGAACGTATGAAAGTCAAGGCGTGGTGGCATCGCCGTTGCCACCTCACCCATACCACATTTGACCACGGCGAGTAGGAAAAGTCGCATGAGGATTCGGAGGGATTTTGCTGCCGGAGCAGCACGTGAGGTGCTCGAAAACTCCATCCAATCAGTGGCTCTGGGGCCACGCTAAATGATAGTAAACAATAAGGAATCTGACGTGCGTCAAGTTTTCCTGAACACCCCTTTTTGCCCGCTTTTGTAATAGCGCGCCCTCAAAAAAAATGATATGGTCAACCGCGCAATTGGTCGAGGTAATTTCCGCGCGATCGCAAACCGAAGGAACGCACAGATCACGGATTCAGAGTTTGCGAGACGAGAGATTACAGGGACCGGCATGTAACCGCGCCGTAGCCAACTCGACAAATTGCCAAAATCATTCTAACCAGGTGCTTTCAGCATGAAAGAACAAGGAACGGTAAAGTGGTTTAACGCCGCAAAAGGCTACGGATTCATTCAGCGCGAAAGCGGCGAGGATGTATTCGTTCACTTCTCAGCAATCCAGGGCGATGGGTATCGCACGCTCGAAGAGGGCGCCCGGGTGAGCTTTGAAGTTAACAAGGGCCCCAAGGGTTTGCAAGCGGCGAACGTGGAACGTGTATAAGACCCGCAACGCGGGGTAGCTCAACGGTCAGGCTGGTCCGAGTTTTCATTCCTCCGGATGCCGTCGAATTTCGTGCAGGCTTGCCCGCGCACAGGTATAATCATACCTGATGCCAAGCGAATCGTTTCGCTAAAGGGCAAAGGGTTGGTTTCCCTAGCCCTCCTCTCTTGGTGTCTGAACTCAACAGGGCAATCGTACATCCAATAGAATACCGCCGGCTTGGGCCTGATACCTGGGCAGGCATTCGAGGTAATTTTATGGCGCCAATCAGCGTGGCGCTGCCGCCCACGCAGGCGATTCCCGTTCGCGACCAGTTCAAGCCCGTCAAAGTAGGTTTCCTCATTGCCATGCATTTGGGGGTCATTGGTGTGTTCTGGCACACCACGTGGGCGGCCGTAGGTGTCTGCATTCTGTTGCACGCGCTTTTCGGAGGGCTGGGAATTTGCATTGGCTACCACCGCCTGCTCACTCACCGGTCATTCAAGTGCTCGAAAGCCGTGGAATACACGCTCGCCCTTCTGGGAGCATTGACCCTGGAAGGCGGCCCCATTGACTGGGTTGCACA
>Ga0182027_10009537_pt1 | contig 13934 bp, 24 predicted proteins | sample 712E1DmetaG_FD_121300 | JGI IMG/M metagenome (GOLD analysis project Ga0182027, IMG submission 121300) | Permafrost microbial communities from Stordalen Mire, Sweden - 712E1D metaG (Illumina Assembly) | ecosystem: Environmental > Terrestrial > Soil > Wetlands > Permafrost | place: Sweden...
ATCAGTCCGGAGATAGCATAGGCAAAAGGGACCAGCGCCAGGGCATAACCCAGGAACAGGATCGGCGGATGGATGGTCATCCAGATATTCTCAAGCAGGGGATTTAATCCATTCCCATCCTTTACCATCGAAAGATAATCGGAATGAAGAAAGATAGAATCCTGTATATTGCTATAGGTATCTCTTAAAAGCATAAATGGGCTTCCGCCTATCTTAAAGGAGAGAAAATGAATGCCCAGCATCATCGAGGTCACAAACACCTGCGACAACGACACCACCGAAAGTACATGGTCTTCCCATTTGCGTGAGATAAAGATCAGAACAAGCCCGATCAGGGCCTGGAATACCGCCCAGACAAGAAAACTTCCCTCTGGCCCTGCCCAGAAACAGGAGATGATGTATTTAACAGGAAGCAATGAAGAGGAATATTGCCAGATATAAGCATATTCGAAATAATGACTGAAGATCAGGTAATAAAGGATAACGGCAACAGAGACCAGCGAAAAAACATGAAAAATAAAGAACCCGCGGGCAAGCGACCGGATCGCTTTCAAAGGCTCATCTTTCTTGCGGCTATTCACGAAATAGAGGACTGTGGCCATGATTGCTGTAGCAAAACTGATCCAGATAAATGTCTTCCCGATCATCCCGGGCACCAGGTGCTCTCCGATGTAATGAATATTCATATGTCGATTTCTGAATTAGCCGCAAAGATACATTTTTCATTTTCAGGAAGAAAATTCTGATTATTTTCGCCATAAAATTGTGGCTTATGGCAAGAATCGGATTGATCGGCGGCTCAGGGCTCGAAAAACTAAATTTATTCCGGAATCCGGAAGAGATCAGCAGGGAAACTCCTTACGGAGATCCAAGTTCAACGTTCCTGAAAGGTGAAGTGGGGAACAATACAATCTACATCCTCTCTCGTCACGGCAGGGATCACACCATCACTCCTACGCATGTCAACAACTGTGCAAACATCCATGCCCTGAAGGAACTCGGCTGTGATCATGTCATCGCGACCACTGCCTGCGGAAGTCTCCGCGAAGAGATCGGCCGGGGACATATCGTGATCCCTGATCAGTTCATCGATTTCACACGATACCGGAAAAACACATTCAACGAGGTATTCGAACCGGGAAACCCCATTCACACAGCCATGGCCGATCCATTTTCAGCGCCTCTCCGTAAACTCCTTATCTCCGCTGCTATCGACCTGGGATTGCCATTTCACTCAACCGGTACCATCGTCACTATCGAAGGTCCCCGTTTTTCCACACGCGCCGAGTCGGTCATGTTCCGTAAAATGGGAGCCGATATCATCAATATGAGCATTGCACCTGAAGCAGCGCTGGCGAACGAAGCAGGACTTTCCTATGCCACCATTGCCCTTTCCACCGATTATGATTCATGGAAACATGATGAAAAACCTGTTACCTGGGAAGATGTCTTCCGGGTTTTCCAGGAAAACGTTAAAAACGTCACACGATTGCTGGAGAAAGTGATCCGGCAGTTCTGATTAACGAGCCGGTATTTTTTGGTTAGTCGCTTAGTTGCTTAGATGCTTAGTTGAAAAAAGTAATTGATTTAGTGAAACTATACCTTTTCATTCTTCATTGTTCATTCTTCATTTTTACAGAATTGTCTTTCCAGTTCCACCACTTTAATTTTTCGCAATCCTGTTTTTTAAAATCGGTACTTGCAAAATAAACTGCACACCGGAAAACATATAACAGGCAACGGTCCTGGATCATTCCCGCATAATGATTCGAAAGCCGGTACAATTCTTCAGGACTCCTGCCCTTCAGGTCAGCGGGCTCCCTAATGCCAATGTTCCACAAATCATTTGCGATTGATTTTCCCACACCGGGGATCAACCTTAAACTTTTCAGTTGATCATCTTTAGTCATATAAGGAAGGTTTGATACTGGATGCTGGATGCTGGATAATTAGCGCAATTATTATCAATTGCCAATTATCAATTGTCAATTAATTTCTGCATTCTACCTTAGGTATTTGAAACTCTTCCCCAGGTATTTCGCAGAAGATCCCAGCTGTTCCTCGATCCGGAGAAGCTGGTTGTATTTTGCAATACGTTCCGAGCGGCAGGCAGACCCGGTCTTTATGAGCCCGGTGTTGAGCGCTACCGAGAGATCGGCGATGGTGGTATCTTCCGTTTCGCCCGAACGGTGACTGATCACCGCTGTATAAGCATTACGGTATGCCATGTTCACCGCATCGATGGTTTCAGTGAGGGTACCGATCTGGTTCACCTTGATCAGGATGGAATTGGCTATACCCAGGTCGATGCCCCGCTGCAACCTTTCCACATTGGTCACAAAAATGTCATCGCCAACCAGTTGGATCTTCTCACCGAGTTCCTTTGTCATTCGTTTCCATCCATCCCAGTCATCTTCGGCCATTCCATCTTCAATAGAAATAATCGGGTATTTCTTCACCCATTCTTTCCAGTATTCTACCATTTCTTTAGGGGTTAGTTTATTCCCGCTCGACTTGTGCAGGTGGTAAACATTTTCTTCCGGAAGGAAATATTCTGATGCTGCAGGGTCTAAGGCGATGCATATGTCTTTACCCGGCTCATAACCTGCTGCTTCAATCGCATGAAGGATCACTTTGATGGCTTCTTCGTTCGATTTCAGGTTGGGTGCAAAACCGCCCTCATCCCCTACATTCGTCGAATATTTTCTTTTTTTCAGCACACTCTTCAGGTGGTGAAAAACTTCTGCACCCATCCGGATGGCATCACTGAATGAATCAGCTCCAACCGGCATGATCATAAACTCCTGGAAGTCGATCGAGTTATCGGCATGAGATCCTCCATTCAGGATGTTCATCATGGGTATTGGAAGTGTATTTGCCGACACACCACCGATATAGCGGTACAATTCCTGGTTTGTTTCCTGGGCAGCTGCATGCGCTGCTGCAAGTGAAACGCCCAGGATGGCATTGGCGCCAAGCTTTCCTTTATTGGCAGTCCCATCAAGGTCGATCATTTTCTGGTCGATGTCGCCCTGGTCTGTGACGAACATTCCGTTCACTTCATCGGCAATGACTTTATTGACATTTTGCACAGCATTCAGAACGCCTTTTCCAAGATAAAACTTTTTATCTCCATCCCGCAGTTCTACTGCTTCATGAATCCCTGTAGATGCGCCTGAAGGAACTGCAGCCCTTCCAAGGATCCCATTGCTTGTCACCACATCCACCTCGATCGTAGGATTTCCTCTTGAATCGAGGATCTGTCTTGCCTGTACTGAAATTATCGTACTCATATTGTTCGTTTTTTTTTTAGAAATAAAAAAGGACAAACCAATTTACATTCGTTTATCCTTATTTGTTCAATAATGTTAATAATTCAGGTTATTCTTTGGGTTCCTCCGTTTCTTCCTTCATTGGAAGTCCCGGGGCTGCTTCAGCATCCGGTTCTTTCTTTGCATTTTTCCGGGGTTTCTTTCCTGCTTTTTTTTCAGCAATGACTTCCGGCTGAACTTCTTCAGCAGGTATGGTTTCTTCAGTAGCTGCTTTTTTGGTTGTCCGGCGGCGGCGGGTTGCCTTGACTTTGACTTGTTCCTTCGAGGAGAGCATGGTTTCATTGTAATCCACCAGCTCGACGATACACATATTGGCATTATCTCCAAGGCGGTTCACTGTTTTCAGGATTCGTGTATAGCCACCAGGGCGTTCTGCCACCTTCTGTGAAACTTCCCTGAACAATTCGGAAACGGCCTCTTTACTTTGAAGATGGCTAAAAACCAGCCTCCTTGAATGGGTTGAATCTTCCTTTGATCGGGTGATCAGGGGCTCAATGTATGTCCTCAATGCTTTGGCTTTTGCCAGGGTTGTGGAAATCCGTTTATGAAGGATCAACGATGTGGCCATATTGGATAACATGGCCTTACGGTGTGCACTTTTTCTTCCCAGATGATTGATTTTCTTACCGTGTCTCATTTTAATTATTCCTTATCTAATTTATATTTTGAAGTATTCATACCGAATTCCAATCCTTTCGATTTCACCAGTTCCTCTAATTCGGTCAGCGATTTCTTTCCGAAATTCCGGAATTTCAGCAGGTCATTCTTGTTAAATGCAACGAGATCGCCCAGGGTTTCCACATCGGCAGCTTTCAGGCAATTCAATGCCCTTACGGAGAGGTCCATATCTACCAGTTTTGTCTTCAGAAGCTGGCGGATGTGCAGTGAAGTTTCATCGAATTCCTCAGCAACAGCTTTTTCTGCAGTATCGAGGGTGATCTTTTCGTCTGAAAATAACATAAAATGCTGGATCAGGATCTTGGCGGCTTCTTTCAATGCCGTTTTCGGATGAATCGAACCATCGGTATCCATTTCGATGATCAGCTTTTCATAGTCGGTCTTCTGCTCTACGCGATAGTTCTCAATATGAAATTTCACATTGCGGATAGGCGTATGGATCGAGTCGATGGCAATTTTTCCCAGTGCAGATCCAAGCATTTTATTCTCTTCGGCTGGAATATATCCCCGGCCGCGGTCGATGGACAATTCAATGTTCATCTTCACATTGGGTTCCATATGACAGATCACCACATCGGGATTTAAAACCTGGAACACAGAAAGGAATTTATTGATATCGCCGGCCTTAAAAACATTCTGTTGGCCAATAACGACATTTACCTTTTCAGAGATCTCAGATTCTATTTGTCGTTTGAACCGGATCTGTTTAAGATTCAGGAGGATCTCAGTAACATCTTCGATAACTCCTTTGACGGTTGAAAATTCCTGGTCGACTCCTTCAATTTTAACGGAAGTGATCGCATATCCTTCGAGAGAGGAGAGCAATATCCTTCTGAGTGCGTTACCTATAGTGATACCGAATCCGGGTTCCAGAGGTCTGAATTCAAAAATTCCTCTGGTCTCATCGGCTTCAACCATGATCACCTTATCGGGTTTCTGGAAAGGTAGTATTGCCATGATAGATCGTTTAAATTAGTATTTAATGTCTTTCTTATTATTCTTCTTATTGCTGCAGATGCAGGTATAAGGTGTTATAATGTATTATTTAGAGTACAATTCGACGATGAGCTGCTCCTTGATGTTCTCCGGGATTTCAGCCCTTTCGGGATAATTCATAAATTTTCCGGCCAGCTCGTGCTCATCCCATTCCAGCCAGGGATAAGCATTCGAACGGGATGACACTGACTCGGAGATCACTTCGAGCGACTTGGAACGTTCGCGAACGCCGATAATATCTCCAGGTTTAACCTCAAATGAAGGAATGTTGACGACTTTGCCATTGACCACAATATGACGGTGGCCGATAAGCTGGCGGGCAGCGCTGCGGGTAGGCGCAATTCCCAGGCGGTAAACCACATTATCCAGCCGTGATTCAATCAGCTGAAGAAGCACTTCCCCCGTGATCCCCTTCTTCCTTGAAGCTTTTAGAAAGATATTCTTGAACTGACGTTCCAGGATACCATATGTATATTTTGCTTTCTGCTTTTCCATTAGCTGGCTGCCGTACTCCGATTGTTTTGCCCTTCTCTTGGTCTGGCCATGCATTCCGGGAGGGTAGCTCTTTTTGTCATAATGTTTATCAGGTCCGAAAATGGGATCTCTGAACTTCCTTGCTATTCTTGACTTAGGACCTATGTACCTTGCCATATTTTTTATTTATGTAATTTAATAATTAATCTCGGAATTATACCCTTCTTCTTTTGGGAGGCCTGCAACCGTTGTGTGGTAATGGAGTGATATCTGTGATCTCCATCACTTCGATACCGGCAGTATGAATGGTACGGATAGCCGATTCCCTTCCTGCGCCCGGTCCTTTGATATACACTTTCACTTTCCGGAGGCCTTGGTCGTATGCCACTTTTGCAGCATCCTGTGCCGCCATCTGGGCAGCATAAGGAGTATTCTTCTTTGAACCTCTGAATCCCATTTTCCCAGCGGAGGCCCATGAAATAACCTGCCCTGCATTATTGGTTAGGGTAATAATGATGTTGTTGAAAGAGGCATTTACAAAAGCCTTTCCGATTGCATCTACTTTAACAACCCTTTTCTTTGAACTTTTTTCAGTCTTTGCCATATTACTTTTTTACGCTTTCTTTATTAACAACCTGTACCCACTGAGGGCACTACAGCAAATTAGCCTTTCGTAGCCTTCTTTTTATTGGCAACGGTCTTTTTCCTTCCTTTACGGGTCCGAGCATTGTTCTTTGTGCTCTGTCCGCGTGTCGGCAATCCGATACGGTGACGGATCCCACGGTAGCACCCGATATCCATCAAACGTTTGATGTTCATCTGTACCTCCGAACGGAGTGCACCTTCAACCTTGAAATTTTCATTGATGAGCGTACGGATCGCATTTTGCTCATCATCATTCCAATCCTGGACCTTTTTGTTCCAATCGATCCCTGCTTTCGACAGGATATTTTGGGCAGTGCTGCGGCCAATCCCATAGATGTATGTCAACCCGATCTCGCCCCTTTTATTTTTAGGTAAATCAATACCTGCAATTCTGGCCATATCAATTTCTTATTTTGTGATTATAACGATTATCCTTGTCTTTGTTTGTATCTGGGGTTCTTTTTGTTGATAACGTAAAGCTTACCCTTTCTGCGCACGATTTTACAATCGGCCGAACGTTTTTTGATTGAGGTTCTAACTTTCATGTTGTTATAATTTTTATTTTAATGGTCACCAGTAATACCCATTATTACCATTCCTGGTTTGTATAAACAGCGTTTGTATGGGTATTTCATTGTATATAGATTTTCTATTGGTATCTGAATGTTATTCTTCCTTTTGTCAAATCATAGGGTGACATTTCGATCTTAACCCTGTCGCCAGGAAGAATCTTGATGTAATGCATCCTCATCTTCCCGGATATATGAGCCGTTATCACATGCCCGTTTTCAAGTTCCACACGGAACATGGCATTACCGAGGGACTCGATTACAGTGCCATCCTGCTGAATTGATGTTTGTTTTGACATTGAAACCGTTTATTTTTATACTATTCCAAGTACCTCTTCAATATATCGGAATGTTGAAAGGACATCCGGTTCTTCTTTTTTCACCACTACTGTCAGTTCAAAATGTGCCGAAGGATAACCGTCAACTGTGCGGATTGTCCAGCCATCCTTTCCCTGCATGATATTTTTTGAACCCAGATTAATCATAGGCTCGATGCAGATCACCAATCCTTCCTGCAACTTGATGCCTGTTCCCCGCTTACCATAATTCGGAACATCCGGTTTTTCATGCAATTTCTTCCCGATCCCATGACCAACAAGTTCCCTTACGACCGAATAGCCGAAAGGTTCTACATGTTCCTGGACCGCTGAACCGATGTCGCCGATTCTCTTTCCTGCAACAGCATGATCGATTGCCAGGAACAAGGATTCGCGCGTTCTTTTCAACAGGCTGAGCACCTCCGGTTTTACTTCTCCCACTGCAAAAGTATAGGCAGAGTCGCCGTAATAACCGTTCTTGATGCTCCCGCAATCAACCGAAACTATATCACCATTTGTAAGAACTCTATCTCCCGGGATCCCATGTACTACCTCATCATTCAGAGATGTACACAAAGTAGCCGGGAATCCGTTATATCCTTTAAACCCTGGTACCGCCCCTTCCGACCTCAGGTAATCCTCTGCGATCGTATCCAGCATCCGGGTAGTAACCCCGGGTTTAATGTATTTTGCCACTTCGGCAAGGGTTCTGCTCACAATCAGAGCATTTTCCCTCATGTATTCTATTTCTTCCTCCGTTTTAAATTCCATTTAGCTTTTCTCATTTATGACGTTCCTACCCGGTCATGCTGAAGGATGAACGTCCTTTGATCCTGCCCGATTTAGTAAGACCGTCATAATGACGCATGAGCAGATGACTTTCGATCTGCTGCAAAGTATCAAGTACAACTCCTACCAGGATAAGCAGTGAAGTACCTCCGTAAAACTGGGCAAATTGTGTGTTTACACCCACCAACCTGACAAATGCCGGCATGATGGCGACAAAGCCAAGGAAGATGGATCCCGGCAGTGTAATTCTCGACATCACATTATCAATGAATTCGGCAGTCCTTTTACCCGGTTTTACTCCTGGGATAAATCCGCCGTTCTTCTTCATATCTTCCGCCATCTGGTTTGGATTCACCGTAATAGCAGTATAGAAGTAAGTAAAGACAATGATCAGAAGGAAAAATGTGCTATTGTAGGCAAAACTGTTAAAATCAGTGAAAACCCGTGCAAAGCCTGTCAATGTTTCCGAATTGGCAAAGCCTGCCAGCGTAAGCGGGAGGAACATGATGGCCTGTGCAAAGATAATGGGCATTACGCCTGCGGCATTCACTTTTAAGGGAATGTACTGGCGAACTCCACCATATTGTTTGTTTCCGACGATTCGTTTGGCATATTGTACAGGGATTCTCCGTGTTCCCTGGACAAGCAGGATGGTGACGAGGATAACGAAGACAAGAAATGCAATTTCAACGACAAACAATACCATTCCGCCGCCTTTCTGTTCCATCCTGGAAACCAGTTCCCCAAACAAAGCAAAAGGCAACCTGGCCATGATCCCGATCATGATGATGATGGAAATACCATTGCCGATTCCTTTATCCGTGATCCGTTCGCCCAGCCACATGATAAACATGGAACCTGCAGTTAAAAGGATGATGGAGGAGATCCCAAAAAAGGAAAACACAGAATGGTGCAATTGTACCGAACTGAAAGGATAGATGGCTTCAGAAGGAAGCTGTGAAACGAGGTTTGCAATATATGCGGGTGACTGGAAGATCAGGATGAACACGGTAAGGTAACGGGTGATCTGGTTGATCTTTTTCCTGCCGCTTTCTCCTTCTTTCTGTAATTTTTGAAAATATGGGATCGCCATTCCGAGTAACTGTACGACAATGGATGCAGAGATATAAGGCATGATACCCAGTGCGAAGACAGAGGCATTGGAGAAGGCTCCTCCTGAAAACATGTTCAGCAATCCAAGCAAACCGCTCTTGGTTTGATTTTGAAGGCTGGCCAGCATGCTGGGGTCAACACCCGGTAGAACAACATAAGCGCCGAAACGATATACGAGAATGATACCAAGGGTATAGATGATCCTTTTCCTGAGATCCTCAATCTTGTAAATGTTTCGAAGAGTTTGAATTAGCTTTTTCATTCAGAACAGATTAAAGTGTGTTCGCAATACCACCAGTTTCTTCTATTGCTTTTTTTGCCGCTGCAGAAAATGAATGTACGGTAACTTCAAGTTTAGCTTTCAGTTCCCCACGTCCCAGGATCTTGATCCTGTCATTCTTGGAAACATATCCGCTCTTAACCAGGACCTCCTGGGTTATGACAGTAAGATTCTGTTTTTCAGAAATTGTCTGCAGCACGTCCAGGTTGATTCCTTTGTATTCCACCCGGTTGAAATTCTTAAAACCGAATTTCGGAAGCCTTCTTGCCAATGGCATCTGGCCGCCTTCAAATCCAAGTTTCTTGGAATATCCGGATCTTGACTGGGCGCCTTTATGTCCCCGTGTTGAAGTGCCTCCCTTGCCGGATCCTTGTCCCCTTCCTATTCTTTTTGGTTTTTTTGTTGAACCTTTCGCTGGTTTCAGATTACTTAAATCCATTTCTTTTGCGTTTTATCTGATTGATTGCCAAATAATTTTATTCTACTTCCTCCACGGTAACAAGGTGATTTACTTTTGCCACCATTCCGAGGATCTGGGGGGTAGCCTCTTTCTCAACCGTATGATGCATCTTGCGGATTCCGAGGGCTTGCAGCGTTCTTTTCTGCCGGAGAGGCCGGCCGATTCCGCTTCTGACTTGAGTTATTCTGATTTTTTTCATTTCGTTTATACAAATTATGATTTCTCAACTGCGTTTAGCCGTTGAATACTCTGCTGAGTTCTATTCCCCTGAGTTGTGCGATCGTATGAGGATCACGCATCTTCACCAGGGCATTGATGGTAGCCTTGACCACACTGTGCGGGTTGGAAGATCCTTTGGATTTCGCCAGAACGTCTTTCACTCCGACACTCTCCAGCACGGCACGCATAGCACCACCGGCGATTACACCGGTACCGGGAGCAGCAGGCTTAAGATAAACAAGTGCACCACTGTATTTGCCCAACTGGTCATGTGGGATCGTTCCTTTCAGGATCGGCACCTTGATCAGGTTCTTCTTGGCATCATCAATACCTTTTGCAATAGCTGCCGTAACTTCCTTTGCTTTTCCAAGACCATACCCAACCACTCCGTTTTCGTTTCCAACCACCACGATGGCTGAAAAACTGAAGGTTCTACCCCCTTTTGTAACTTTGGTTACTCTCTGAATGTTGACAAGTCGATCTTTGAATTCGATTTCGCTTGATTTGACTCTTTTTATGTTAACGTTGCTCATACTTTTTTTAGAATTTCAGGCCTGATTCCCTGGCAGCTTCTGCCAGCGACTTGACCCTTCCATGATACAAATATCCATTACGATCAAAAACTACTGAGATGATCCCTGCCTGGATGGCCTTCTCAGCGATGAGTTTACCTACAAGCTTGGCTTTTTCTAAATGTGATAACTTTCTATCGGTAAAATCTTTCGACATAGACGAAGCTGCAACCAGTGTCTTGCCCGACAGATCATCGATCAATTGGACATAGATTTCCTTGTTGCTTCTGAAAACACTCATCCGAGGCCTGTCAGGAGTCCCATCGATGATCTTACGAACACGTTTCTTGATCCTGAACCTTCTGAATTCTTTATTGCTTTTAAGTGCCATTCTATAAAGTTTTAACTAATGATTCCAATATTTTAGGTGCTGGAAGCGGATTTACCTGCCTTTTTCTTGATTTCTTCACCCAGGAAGCGAATACCTTTACCCTTGTATGGTTCGGGTTTGCGCAATGAACGTATCTTTGCGGCAACCTGGCCGATCAGTTGTTTATCGTTCGATTTCAGGATAATGCTATTATTCTTACCTCTCTCGGCAGTCGTCTCAACTTTGACCTCTTTGGGAAGTTCCATCACGATATTGTGGGAATACCCCAGGGAAAGCTCTAACAGCTGGTCCTTGGCAGTCGCCTTATAACCCACACCAATGAGCTCCTGGACGATCGTATAGCCTTCATTCACGCCCTTCACCATGTTGGAAAGAAGTGAACGGTAAAGGCCATGCTTGGACCGGTCGTCCCGTTCCTCCGAATTCCGATGGACGATCAGGTTCGTTCCTTCTACTTTAATGGTAATCTTGGGATCAACCTGTTGATAAAGTTCTCCAAGCTTTCCTTTTACCGTTACCAGGTTTGTGGGAGAAACCGTTATGGTGACTCCGGCAGGTAATGGGATCGGTAATTTTCCTATTCTTGACATTTTAAAGGTCTCCTCTTCAATTAACTGATAAAACATAAAACTTCACCGCCAATTTTTTTCACCTTGGCTTCTTTATCGGTCATCATGCCCTGTGAAGTAGATATGATCGCGATTCCAAGTCCGTTTAATACGCGCGGAAGGTGATCTGCATCCACATATTTCCGAAGGCCGGGTTTGCTAATCCTGACCAGGGAGTTGATCGCCGATAACTTGGAGACCGGGTGGTACTTCAAAGCAATCTTTATCACTTCCGGCTTGGTTTCACCTTCAAATTTATAATTCAGGATATATCCTTTTTCGAATAGGATCTTTGTCATCTCTTTCTTCATCCTGGAAGAAGGGATCTCAACGATCCGGTGGTTTGCCATTACAGCATTCCTGATTCTTGTTAAATAATCTGCAATTGGATCCGTAACCATGATCTATATTATCTGTTTGTTTGTGATTTCATTTTATAAGTCATATGCCTTATCTTACCAACTGGCTTTTTTTACACCGGGGATCAGACCTTTGACAGCCATTTCCCGGAAGTTGATACGTGAAACTCCGAAGAGCCGCATGTATCCTTTTGGACGACCGGTTAATTTACAGCGGTTATGCAACCTTACCGGCGATGCATTTTTCGGAAGTTTCTGAAGGCCGATATAATCACCTGCTGCTTTCAGGGTCTTCCTTTTCTCTGCATATTTTTCTACCAGTTGTTCTCTTTTTCTTTCCCTGGCTTTAATTGATTCTTTTGCCATAAGTTTATTTTGTTTTAAAAGGTAATCCGAATTCTTTTAATAATGCATGTGCTTCCCGGTCGGTCCTGGCACTAGTGACAAACGTAACATCCAGTCCATTGATCTTGGCGACTTTGTCGATATCGATCTCCGGAAAAATGATCTGTTCGGGGATTCCGAGGGTATAATTTCCGCGTCCGTCAAAACCTTTGTCGCCGATCCCGCGGAAGTCGCGGATACGGGGAATAGAAACAGATACCAGGCGGTCGAGAAACTCATACATCCCGTTACCGCGTAATGTGACCCTTACCCCGATCGGCATTCCTTTTCTGAGTTTGAAATTGGAAATATCCTTCTTGGACTTGGTAGCCACTGCTTTCTGGCCGGAGATCATCGTCATTTCATTGATACCGGTATCAATGAATTTCTTGTCTGTAATACCTATACCCAATCCCTGGTTGATACAGATCTTCAGGATCCTGGGAACCTGCATCGGGCTTTTATAATTGAATTGAGACATCAATGCGGGAATGACCTCATTCTTGTACTTTTCTCTTAATCTCGGTGTGTAAGCCATTATTTTATAACCTCCCCTGATTTTTTAGAATAACGTACCGACATATTTTTCTTACTGTCGATTCTTCTTCCCGTTCTAGTCGGTTTCCCGGTGGAATCGATGACCATCAGATTGGAAAGATGAACCATTGCCTCTTTTTTCAAAATACCACCCTGAGGGCTCTTGGCATTGGGTTTGGTATGTTTGGAAACCATATTGATTCCTTCAACAATGGCTTTGTTTTTTGCAGTATCCACTTTCAGCACTTTGCCCTGTTGTCCTTTGGAATTCCCGGTAATAACCATTACCGTGTCGCCTTTCTTAATATGTAATTTCGTTTGCATAATTGAAAATATATACTTAGAGCACTTCGGGTGCCAATGAAATAATTTTCATGAATTGCTTTTCCCTTAATTCCCTGGCTACCGGCCCGAAAATACGCGTGCCGATCATTTCGCCGGTGGCATTCAGGAGTACTACTGCATTGTCGTCGAACCGGATATACGAACCGTCATTCCGGCGGATCTCTTTTTTTGTCCTGACAACAACTGCCTTGGAAACTGTTCCTTTTTTAATGTTCCCGGAGGGAATGGCATTTTTTACCGTTACGATGATTTTATCGCCGATGGATGCATAACGTTTTCCGGTTCCGCCAAGGACCCTGATGCAAAGAACTTCCTTTGCGCCACTGTTATCTGCAACCGTTAGTCTTGATTCTTGTTGTATCATGGCTATTTAACCTTTTCTATTATTTCGACAAGTCTCCAACATTTGTTTTTACTCAACGGACGGGTTTCTGAAATCCGAACTTTATCACCCTCGCTGCATTCATTTGCTTCATCGTGTGCCACGAAACGGGAACTCTTTTTCACAAATTTTCCGTATTTCGGATGCTTGACTTTCCGTTCGACTTCAACAATAATGGATTTATCCATTTTATTGCTGACTACAATGCCGGCCTTTTCCTTTCTAAGTTTTCTGTTTTCCATTTTTTCTTCTTCTTGTTAGAGACCGTTCGATTCAGTCTCTTCAAAAGTGAATTATATTATCTGTTTGGTTATATTAACACCGTTCAGAATTCTTCTTCTCAATTCCGTTTCAAGACGGGCAATGGTTCTGCGATAAGTCTTGATCTTATTGGGATTTTCAAGAGGGGAAACAGCATGGTTTAACTTCAGCTTCGTCAGTTGTTTCTTTTCCTCATCCAGACGCTCGATGATCTCACCGGTCGTTAGTTCTCTGATTACTTTTTGTTCCATTTTCCTTTAAAAGAAAGATTGATATTATATTA
>Ga0182027_10009538_pt1 | contig 13933 bp, 10 predicted proteins | sample 712E1DmetaG_FD_121300 | JGI IMG/M metagenome (GOLD analysis project Ga0182027, IMG submission 121300) | Permafrost microbial communities from Stordalen Mire, Sweden - 712E1D metaG (Illumina Assembly) | ecosystem: Environmental > Terrestrial > Soil > Wetlands > Permafrost | place: Sweden...
CATGAAACGTCCGGCCAGCTGGATAGCCTCGATGATTTTCTTGTAACCGGTGCAGCGGCACAGGTTGCGCGCCAGTGCGCGTTTGATTGCCGCCGTGTCCGGATTGGGATTCTGGTCCAGCAGCACTTTCGCTGCCATGATCATGCCGGGCGTGCAGAAGCCGCACTGAACCGCCCCGGCTAATACGAAGGCTTCCTGCAGCAGATGGGGATTCTCCGGTGTGCCCAATCCTTCGATGCTGATGATATCCGCGCCTTCCAGCGTGGATACCTTTGTGATACATGATCGGACCGCCTTGCCGTTGACGATCACCATGCAGGCGCCGCATTGGCCTTTTCTGTCGCAGGACTGCTTGGTGCCGGTGAGGTGCAGGTTTTCCCGTAAAAAGTCGATCAAGACCATTTTCTCATTTGCCATCACCTGCCGCGTAATGCCGTTTACTTTCAGTGTTATCTTCTGCATGTTGCCCCCTTTATTATTTCTTACTTGTTACCCTGACCGTAAGATCGTAGAAATTTTATTCTATGCAACTATGAAAAACCTGTCGTTAATGATTACCTGTTTTTAGATTTCAATGCTTTTAGTACCTGTTCGGGTGTCATCGGTAAATTTTTTATTCTTACCCCTGTAGCGCTGTGGACTGCGTTTGCTACGGCGGCCGTGGTCGGAATCATCGGCGGCTCGCCCACTCCCCGCACACCGTAAGGCTCCATTTCACTTTTTACTTCCACCAGCAGTGTATCGATAAAAGGTAGATCGACCGATGTTGGCATCCGGTAGTCGAGAAAGTTTGGGTTTTGCATTATCCCGTTACGGAAAGCGTAATCCTCCATAAAAGAACGGCCGATTCCCTGTGCGACCGCGCCCTGGATTTGTCCTTCGATCAGCGTGGGATTAATGGCAAAGCCGACATCCTGTGCCGCAGCAAAAGAAAGTAATTTTACTTTTCCTGTCTCCCTGTCAACTTCGACTTCTGCCATCTGGACGGCGAAGATGGGCGCGGAATGCTGATTATTTACCGTGCCCCGTCCGATGACGGGGCCGTTACCTCCCCGGCCGATCGTAATCCTGACCAACGCCGCTAAAGAAATCGTTTTTTCCTTTTGACACTGAACAAAGACCTGTCCGTTCGCGAAATGTAATTCATGCGGTTTTACGTCCAATTGTGCTGCTGCGACCTCAGTCAGTTGCACTTTGGCATCCTGGCATGCCCGGTAAACCGCCGTGCCCATCTGCCGGGTAATTCTGCTGCTGTTGGTGACGTCGGAATGGGGTGCGGTATCTGTGTCTCCGGTGATTACCGTGACTTTGTCTATGGAGATGCCGAATTCCTCCGCAACAATCTGGACCAGGCTGGTGCGGGTACCGGTCAGGTCGCAAGACCCGATGATAAGATTTATCGTGCCGTCACCGGTCAGATTGATGTCAGCCCCGCAAGCGCCTCCGGCGGGATACCAGAGGCCGCAGGCAACGCCTGTTCCCCTGTTCTTGGTTTCCGGTTTGCCGCGCAATTTAATGTGTTCCTGCATTTTCTGTAAGGTTTCACTGAAGCCTATCTTGCCAAAAGGAGTCCCATCGATCGCGTGGTTGCCTTCATTGACGGCATTCTTGAGCCGGAATTCCAGCGGGTCCATATTTAAAACGCGCGCCAGCAAATCCATCTGCGATTCAACTGCAAACGCTGTTTCCGAAGCACCCGGCGCCCGGGACGAACCGGTCGGGGCTTTGTTCGTGACAACGTCATAACAATTTACGCTCAAATTAGGGATGCGGTACAGACTCAATCCGCAGGTAGCGGCATGCGTAGTCCCCGTGGATTCCCGGTGAAAGGCTCCCATGTCGTAAATTAATGTCGTCTCGACTGCGGTCAGCAGTCCTTCTTTTGTGGCTCCCATTTTTATAGTTACCGTCGAGGCCGGAGCCGGACAGGTGGCCGTGAAATCTTCTTCCCTGGTCATGGTCATCTTGACCGGACGCCCTGTCTTTCGTGCCAGTAGTGCGCAGAGTGGGGCTAACGGCTGTGCTTGTTTTGCGCCGAACGCCCCGCCGATTTCGACCGGCATCACTTTGATCTGACTGAGCGGAACATCCAGAAAATCCGCGCAGATTTCCCTGACGAGGAAGGTGCCCTGATTATCCGTCCAGATCGTGATTTTACCGTCCGGGGCAATGCCGGCTAACGCCGATCTGGGCTCAAGATAGCCCTGATGTACCCGCTGAGTGTTGAATGTATTTTCCAGGATAAAGTCTGCGTCTTTAAATCCAAACTCAATATCTCCCATTTTCAGATCGATGTGCGCTGCAATGTTGCTGGGGACTTCGGATTTGGTCAGTTGCCCGCCTGATTTCATGTACGTGCGTTTATTCGGATAGATCAGCGGCGCATCCGGCTTCATCGCTTCCATGACATCCATCACCGGCGGCAGCGTTTCATATTCCACTTCAATCAGCTTCAGCGCTTCCAGCGCAGTGTCTTGATTCACTGCCGCCACGATTGCCACCGGCTGCCCGGCGAAGACTGCTTTATCCACTGCCAGCAAAGGGACTCTGGCAGGATCATTCCATCTGCGCTCCGGGATATCGGCGGCGGTGATCACTGCCTTTACTCCTTTTAAGGCTCGCGCCCGGGATATATCCAAACGCCGGATCAAAGCATGGGCATGGGGACTGCGTAAAGTTTTGCCGTAAAGCATATCCGGCAGGCTGAAATCGGCGCTGTAAAGCGCTTTCCCTGTCGCCTTCATTAAAGCGTCCACGCGGGGAGCGCGTTTACCAAGGATGGAATACTCGGGCATAGAAGTGTGTCTCCTTTTTACCGGGAACCATATAAGTTATTCTCCGTTTGCTTGCCTCGTGGAAGTAGAAGCTGGGTCAGGCTCTGGTCAGACCATCTGACCAGAGCCTGTTTTTATGTTTTCTTCCCCGGGGGATTATTGTGCTAAAAAATGTTTGGGACTATTTTTTCAAGCTTCTAATATCGACGGCGACACGCTTGAGATTGGTATATTCGTAGAGGCCGTATAAGGAACCCTCTTTGCTGTAGCCGCTTTCTTTATAACCGCCCCACGGCAATTCGGGACCGCCGCCGATGCTGTTATTCAGCCATACGGTACCGGCCTGCAGATCGTTGGAAAAACGCATGCCCCTGGCCGCATCCTGCGTCCAGACATGGGCGCACAGTCCGAAGGTATTGTCGTTAGCCATCTCCAGCACCTTTTCATCAGAGCTGAAAGGTTCCATAATACAAGCCACCGGACCGAAGATTTCTTCCCGGGCGATCTTCATTTTCTGGCTGACATGGGTAAATATTGTCGGCACGACGTAGTAGCCCTTGTTTAGCGGACCAGTAGCCGGTCTTTTGCCGCCGAGAACGAGTCTGGCGCCCTGCTCGATACCGGACTTAATATAACCTTCGACATGATCGCGGTGTTCGGCGCTGACCAGCGGGCCCATCGTGGTTTTTTCATCATTAGGGTCGCCAACCACCCAATTTTTCGCAATGGAAGTGATGCATGCTTCCACAAACTTGTCGTATACTTTTTCGTGGACATAGAACCGGCCGGGAGCAGCGCACGTCTGACCGGAGTTCATCATCTGTCCGTTCATCATTTCGGTCGCCGCTGAAGTGATATCAGCGTCTTCGCAAATTATAATGGGGTTTTTGCCGCCCAGTTCCAGTTGCAATCTTTTTACGGTCTGGCTGGAAAGGGAAATCAGTTCTTTACCGGTTTCACAACTGCCGGTAAAGGCGATCATGTCAACACCACGGTAAATAGCCAGCGCATGCCCGACAGTCCCGCCGGGACCGGTGACAACATTGACGGTGCCGGGCGGTAATTCCAGTTTTTCCAGAATCTCGGCCAGCTTTAAAGCTTGCAGAGAATCAATACTCGGCGGTTTAATAATACAGGTGTTGCCGACTGCGAGCGCCGGGGCCAGTTTCTGCACAATCATCCCCAGCGGTATGTTCCAGGGTGTAATCAAGGCGACGACACCGACTGGTTCACGCTGCAGGTAAACCAGGACATCGGAGCTTTGCGGTACGGTGTGCCCCATTAGCGAACGGGCGTTATAAGCCGCCCATTCGAATCTGTCGGACAACCTGGCCGCGCTAAAGGCCGCTCTTTTTAAGGGGGAACCGTGGTCGAGGGTATCTATATTACCTAATTCCTGGGCATTTTCCCGGATCAGGGCCGCGATTTTCGACACGATTTGCGAACGTTCTGCCTGGGATTTTTTCGACCAGATCGGAAAAGCCCTGCGGGCGGCGATGACCGCGGTATCGACATCCGACGCACCGCCGAGCGGCAACCGGGTCAGTTCTTCACCGGTTGCAGGATTATAGACCGGGTATGTTTTATTGGATTCGGCATCAACCCATTTTCCACCGATCCACATCTCGTATTGTTTCATGTTTTTCTCCTTTTATACTTTGTGGTGGATTGCGTCCTTTCTCGTATTTTGCATTTGTGTTATGTATACAAAAAAAGGCGCCAAAAGGAGACGCCTAAAAGCATAAAGCCATATTAAGCTATCTCTCCTTTCCAAACACGGGAGGCACCGCCGTTTCCAGCGATACCCTTTGAGCCCCATTTGGGACTCACGGTCGATATACCATGCCTGACAGCGAAGGTATACAAACTCGAAGAGCAATCTTTAATTTAATTCAATACAATTGTTGATGGAGTAAAGACCTGCCGGTCTATGAATTATCTCCTTTGTCTTTTTCCTCCTTTTTATTCATTTCGAGCAGTCTGTTATTCCGCCTGTATTGTTTTAAGCACTGCTTCCGGAGTCATCGGCAGTTCTTTAAGCCGCACCCCGGTGGCGCTGTGAATAGCATTGGCGACGGCAGCCAGTGTCGGAATCATGGGAGGCTCTCCTACAGCCCGGGCGCCGAAAGGTTCAATACCACTACCAACCTCAATAAGCATGGTGTCTATAAAAGGCAAGTCTGCAGCTGTCGGAATACGATAGTCGAGCAAGTTGGGGTTCTGCATAATACCATTCTGAAAAACATATTCTTCCATTAAAGTCCGGCCGATACCCTGGGCAACTGCGCCCTGTATTTGGCCTTCTATTAACGATGGATTAATTGCAAAACCGACGTCCTGCGCAGCAGCATATGACAGGATTTTCACTTTTCCCGTCTCCTTGTCGACTTCTACATCGGCCATCTGCACGACAAAAATAGGAGCGGTGGGATGTACACCCACTGACCCGCGTCCGGTGATCGGTCCGCTGCCAAACCGACCGATACTGTTCCGGACTAAAGTTGACAGGGAAACGGATTTCTCCGGCATTCCATTTACCTGGACATTTCCATGGGTAAAACTGAAGTCGGTCGGTTCAACTTTTAATAAAGGAGCCGCCTGTCGGGCAAGCTGGTCTTTAGCATCCTGGCAGGCACGCCGGACTGCGATGCCCATCTGGCGGGTGATTTTGCTACCCGCCGAGACCTCGGAATATGGAGCAGCATCAGTATCTCCGGTTACCACAGTCACGAGGTCAAAAGCAATACCAAACTCCTCTGCCACGATCTGGGCTAGACTTGTACGGGTTCCGGTGAGATCGAGGGAGCCTATTAACAGAGTCACCGAACCATCAGGTGTGACATTAACTTGAGCAGAGCAAGCCCCGCCGAATGCCGGCCAAAGACCGCAGGCAATTCCTGTCCCCCGGTTCTTCCCTTCAGGCTTATCTCGCCGGTTGAGGTAATCCTTCATTTTGAGCAGCGCTTCTGTGAAACCAATCCTCGAAAATGGAGGATTGGTTATAACCCGGTCCCCCTCCGCCACTGCGTTTTTCAGACGAAAATCAATCGGGTCCATTTGTAAAGCGCGGGCCAGTAAATCCATTTGCGATTCTACCGCAAAAGCAGCATCGGCAGCATTGGGAGCCCGATACGGACCGGTGGGCGCTTTATTAGTAATTACATTGAAAACTTTTATACTCAGATTTGGAATACGGTAAAGACTTAGTTCCTGGATAGTGCTTCCTAAACTATCGCCGACTTGCCGGTTAAAGGCGCCGATGTCACAAACCACACTAACAGCGGCGGCGGTAATATTTCCTTCTTTATCTACACCCATTTTCAAAGTAATGATTGATGCCGGCGCCGGAGAAGTAGCAACAAAATCCTCTTCTCTGGTCATGACAATTTTCACAGGGCGGCCGGTTTTTAAAGCCAGGAGCGCAGCAATAGGGGCAAGCGGGTGGAATTGCTTGGCGCCGAATGATCCTCCTACTTCAACAGGCATCACTTTGATGTGGCTAATGGGGATATTTAAAAAGTCAGCACATACATCCCGGACCCCGAAGGCACCATGACTGTCAGTCCATATTGTCACTTTTCTACGGGGGTCCACTGCGGCTAGTGCCGATCGCGGCTCGAGATAACCCTGATGCACTGCTTGAGTGTGAAAAATGTTTTCAAGAACCACGTAAGCGCCCTTGAATCCTGCCTCTATATCCCCACTTCCAATCTCTACCTGCCAGGTTATGTTGCTGGGAGCGGCAGTTTTCCCTGTTTGACCCAACACCTGTAAATTGGTGTAGACATCCGGGAAAATGAGGACGGCGTCAGGTTTCATAGCTTCAAATGCATCCATCACCGGGGGTAACTCTTCATAATCAACTTCGATCAACGATACAGCTTCAACAGCGATATCCAAGTTTATCGCGGCAACTGCGGCGATAGGTTGACCGGCATATAACACTTTTTCTCTTGCCAGACGTGGGCTTTTCGGAGAACTCTTCTCTTTCTGCTCAGGCACATCTTCAGCGGTGATAACTGCCATTACTCCTTTTAAGGCTTTAGCTTTGGATACGTCCAGTTTGCGGATTTTAGCGTGAGCATAAGGACTGCGCAGCACTTTACCATAAAGCATATTGGGCAGACTGATATCCCCGCTGTACATGGCCCTGCCGGTGGCTTTGTCCTGCGCATCCACACGGGGTAAACGTTTACCGAGTACCGTATATTCCGTCATAGTGTTTTTGCCCCGACTTTCAAAATAGCCCGCACGATCTTGTCATAACCCGTGCAGCGGCAGAGGTTCCCGGCGATGGCCTGCCGCGCTTCCGCTTCCGTAGGGTGCGGATTGGTATCGAGAAAAGCCTTGGCGGTGAGAATCATGCCGGGGGAGCAGAAACCGCACTGAATGGCGCCTTCTTCGATGAAAGCCTTCTGCACAGGATGGATTTTACCGGGCTGGGCCAATCCCTCGATGGTCAGGATTTCATGTCCTTCAGTTTCGACGGCAAATATCAGGCAGGAGCTGACCGCTTTACCATCGATGAGGACGGTACAGGTGCCGCAGTTGCCGTTGCCGCAGCCTTCTTTGGTGCCAGTTAATCCCAGGTGGTTGCGCAGTACGTCCAGCAGTGTCTGCCGGGATTCTACGGTGACTTCACGTTCTTCTCCGTTTATCTTTAGAACAATGTCTTTTTTCATCGAGTTAATCTCCGCTCTCAATTTGGATATCTAAACTTACGCAGGCTGCCTTGAGCGCCCGGCGGGTCAAAACCCGGACCAGTTCCCGGCGGTATTCTGCCGAACTTCGGATATCTGAAATAGGACTGGCCGCTTCCGCCGTCTTTTCCGCGACCTGCGTGATGAGTTCTTTATTCAGACTATTTCCGGCCAGCAGCGCCTCGGTGGTAGGTACCCTGATCGGCGTAGGAGCGACGGCGCCCAGCGCGATTCTGGCTTCCTGACAGGTTTTGCTGTGCGGCGCCAACACCAGGAAAGCCGCGACTCCTACTACAGCGATGTCCATTTCCTCGCGCGGGGTATGCCGCAGATAACACCCGGCAGAATGAGCGGGGGGAGCAGGAATTTCCAGCTCGACGAGCAGTTCATTAGCAGCCAGCGAGGTTTTACCCGGCCCGCGGAAAATATCCAGCATTGGAACGACACGGGTTCCCCTGGAATTGGCAACAAACGCCTTTGTTCCCAGGCAAAGCAGCGCCGGTGCGCTATCTGCAGAGGGAGCGGCGTTACAAACATTACCGCCGATGGTTGCCCGGTTGCGGACGCGGGTTGAACCGATGAGGGAACAACCCTGGTGCAGCATGCCGAATCTTTGCTGAAAATAGGGGAAATCAACGACGGTACTGATGGGCACGGCAGCGCCGATGTGCAGGGACTTGTCCGCATCCCATCCCAGTCGGTTCAGCTCGGGGATATTCTTGATGTCAATAATAATTGCCGGTTGAGCACGCCCGGCATGCAATTGGGCGATCAGGTCCGTCCCGCCAGCCAGTATCTTCACTTTTTGTCCGGTATTTTCTAACAGCGCAAGCGCTTCAGGCAATGAGCGCGGCGCAAAATATTCGAAGTTTTGCATGAATCTATCCTTTCTTTGATGCTAAATATCAAAATAAATTCAAATCAAAAATCTGCCGACAAACCCTGGCAGCAAATAATGACTTCATTTTGTCTTGATTTATAATCCGGGCAATTGGGGGGTAGTGTCAGCAAATTCCCCAATCCAATGCACAAGATGAATTACGGTGTAGTTGAAACTATCCAACAATTTGACAGTGAGTTCGGCGGTTTGGATATCGGGGTCCCAGCCATTGGTTGCCGTTGTAACTCCCACGGCGCAGGCTAAATCGAGCAGATTGTCAGGACAATAAAAATAAAGAAACGGGTTTTTCCTGAATTCCATTTCATCGGATTTGTTGAAAGATTCGAAAGATTTGCCTTTTGAAAGGCAAAAATCCGACCAAATCGGCACAAAGTCATCATGGTGCTGCCGGAACCAGTATTTTAGTCTTTGAAATTCAATCTCATCTTCGATTGACGGCAATGGGGGAGGGTATCCCCCAGAGTTTTGACCTGTGAGCACATTTTTTAGCAGAGAGCTGATTTCAACGTATTTATCTGCCCATTCCAGAACCAGATCTACATCCCCTGTGCAATATGTCCGCATACCTATTCTCCATAACCGTGCAAGCAATGCAACAGTTGGCCGGTAGGCGTTCTCAGCTTTTTTATCTGCGGATTGCGCCTCAACCGGTTGTCCAACTGTTTATTGTTATAAAAGTACTAATTCATGAGCAGAAAAAGCAATTATTCTTTCTGTCCGTTCATTTGTTTAACTTTTTACCGCTTTATCGTTCAAGATCAGAGAAGGAACACCTGCGGCGGTAGTTTATTTTTTAACCGCTAGATCTACCTGTACGCGTTTGAGATTGGAATATTCGTACAGGCCGTACAACGAACCTTCTTTACCGAGTCCACTTTCTTTATAGCCGCCCCATGGTAATTCAGGCCCGCCGCCGTGACCGGCATTGATACGTACCGTTCCGGCTTGCAGGTCGTTAGCGAATCGCATACCTCTGGCGGTGTCGCCAGTCCAGACATAGGCAGCCAAGCCGTAGGTATTATCGTTGGCCCAGGCCAGTACCTGTTCATCGGAATTGAATTTTTCCATGATGCAGGCGACCGGACCGAAGATCTCTTCACGTGCGATTTTCATCTGCTGCGTGACACCGGTAAAGATAGTAGGCGGCAGGTAATAACCTTTGTTCAGCGGCGCGGTGGTGGGTCTTTTACCGCCGAGAAGGAGTTTTGCGCCCTGCTCGATGCCTGACTTGATATAGCCTTCCACGCGGTCGCGGTGTTCGGCGCTGACCAGCGGACCCATTTGCGTTTTCATATCATTGGGATCGCCCCAAACAAACTTTTTAGCGCCGGCGAGCATTTTTTCCAGGAACTGATCGTAGACTTTTTCGTGAATATAGAATCTGCCGGGGGAGGCGCAGATCTGGCCGCAGTTCTTATATTGGTTACCGACTGCTTCGGCAGCAGCGGCATCGACATCGGCGTCATCGAGGACAATGACCGGGTTTTTACCGCCTAATTCCAGCTGCAGACGTTTGACGGTCTGGCTAGCCGAGGACATGATGGCTTTGCCGACTTCACAGCTGCCGGTAAAAGCGACCATATCGATACCGCGGTGAGACGATAAAGCATCCCCGACAATGCCGCCGGGGCCGGTAATAACATTGACAGTGCCGGGAGGCAATCCCAGCGTATCCAGCATTTCGGCGAATTTGAGCGCTTCCAGGGAATCGATGCTGGGCGGCTTGATTATACAGGTATTACCAAGAGTTAAAGCAGGAGCCAATTTCTCCACGACCATCATCAGGGGCACGTTCCAGGGGGTGATAATGGCAATGACGCCGATCGGTTCGCGTTGAAGATAAATCAGATCTTCGGACGTGGAGGGAATAGTATGCCCCATCAACGACCGGCAATTGTAAGAGGCCCATTCGAAGTTCAGTGAGGAAGCCGTCGGGAGAAAAGCAGCCCTTTGCGCCGGAGAACCATGGTCGAGAGTATCCAGTTTGCCCAATTCCCGGGCATTATCCCGCAGCATGGCCGCGATTTTCATCGCGATGGCAGAACGGTCGGCCTGCGACTTTTTCGACCAGATAGGGAAGGCTTTACGGGCGGCGACGACCGCTTTATCGACATCGGCTACACCACCAAGGGGCAGCTGAGCAATAACTTCTCCGGTGGCTGGATTGTAGACAGGGTAGGTCTTGCCTGATTCGGCCTCAACCCATTTTCCGTCGATCCACATCTTGTACTGTGACATGTTTTTACTCTCCTTCAACTCGTTATATTAATTAGTTACCATATCGGTAATAAAATTTTAGACATAAAAAATGGGCGCCTCGAAAAGGAGGCGCCCAACAGCAAAAGCTATCTGAGCTATCTCTCCTTTCCAAACACGGGAGGCACCGCCGTTTCCAACGGTACCCTTTGAACTTCTTGCGAAGCTCACGGTCGGTATACCATTCCTTACGGTTTCAGGTAAACCAACTCGAAGAGTAATCTCGATATTAAATTAGAAACCACTATATCATATTCGCAGGGTTCTGTCAAAAACGATTGTTAGTCAATGCCAATCATCACACTGGAGGCGTTGATAACGGCATAAACCTGTTTGCCAACAGCCAGACCGAGGTTTTCGGCTGATTCTTTGGTGATAATGGACACGATCTATGCACCGCCTTGCATCTCCACAATCATCTCGGTATTAATTGCACCGGGTTTAAGCTGGATGATTTTTCCTTCGGAATCAGGATTAAGTCAGGGTAGTTTTTTCCGGCACTTTTTCGCGCTGGCCCCGCAGTAAAGAGGGGATGATCGCGCACAGGACAATGATTCCCAGAATAAAACAGGCGTGATTGACGGCTTTCTGAAACAGGGGCAGTTGATTGGAACTTGTGAGTTGCGAACTGCTGACGATCTGTGAAAGTTTATCATAGGGCATCACCAGTGACATTAAAAGTAAAGAAAACGGTACGCTGATGACGTTGCCGGTCTGGCTGATGGTCATTTTGATTCCGCTGGCGACCCCACGTTTCTCGGGCGGGACCGAACCCATGATGGAGCTGGTATTGGGTGAGGCGAATAATGCCATACCTAAACCGAAAAGGATCAGACTGATGAGCACCTGGCTGTAGGAGGATTTTTGATTCAGAGTCGAAAACCAGAATAGCGCGGAAGCATTCAGGGCCAGACCAATGGAACTTAATGCGCGGCTGCCGTACCTGTCGGCCAGCCGTCCGCTGATGGGGCTGCCCACAAAGATGAGAATCTCCATGGGAATGAGCAAGACACCTGTTTTCAAGGCGCTGTAACCGAGGATCAGCTGCAGAAACAAAGACCGCAAAAACGGACCCGCGCTGAACGCGATGGAGTTTAAAAACCCGGCAAAAGTACCGGCGGCGAAGAGCCTGATCTTGAATAGTTTGAGATTGAGGGTGGGGTGTTCCTGGTTCAGCTCGACGATAATGGCTGCGATGAAGATCACGAGTCCGGCAGCAAGAATAGTCAGATTCCGGCTGGAAGTGGGGCTGCCGATAGTTAAAGCCAATAAAATCGTGCAGAGACCGACGCAGTACAATATCGAACCGGCGTAATCGAATTTTTCACCGACGGCCCGCTTGCCGACCTCTTTTAAGCGCAGAAAACCCCAAACGGTGCCGAAGATACCGATGGGGACATTAATCAGGAACAGGGATTGCCAGCCGAAATGCGACAGTATGATGCCGCTGAGTGTATAGCCGGAGATCGCGCCTAAATTGGCCGCCATGATGCTGGTGCCCAAGCCCATGCCGAGCTCCCCTTTGGGGAAAGCATCGGTGATGATAGCAGTGCTGTTGGTGAGCAGTAAGGCCGCGCCGATACCCTGTAAAAACCGGAAGATGACCAGCTGTTCGCCGTTGCGGGACAATGCGCAGAGCAGCGAACCGGCGGTGAACACAGCAAACCCCATATTGTAGAGTTTGACACGGCCGTAGAGATCTGCCATACGTCCGAGCAAAACGGGTAGGATGGTCATCATCAGGGCATAGCCGGTGATAATCCAGATGCCGTGCACCATCGTGGCATGCAGATTTTGCAGGATAGTCGGGAGTCCAATAACAACGATACTGAGGTCCAGACTTGACATAAAACTACCGACAACAGTGACGGACAGCGCCACCCATTTATAGTCCATTTTTAATTTCATAAAAAGCTTCTTTAACTGTTATTTTCACATACGTAAGAAGTAAATTTAGCGGTCAAGTGATCTGGCAGAGTTTAATATTGTTCGTCTCCGAACCTGCTGGGGAAAAAATCCAACTGTTTAGCGGTGATCTTTAACTGAAGGCCGTAAGCGATCGCTTCGCCCCAGGTCGATTTATCCGGTGATACCTTGAATATCTTATCTTTGAATACAATAATCAGTTCATTATCTCTGTAAAAATGAAAATAAAACTCCTGTTTTTTAAAGAAAAGCCAATCAGCCATATTATGTTGAAACGTTTTTATCACTGCGTCAATATTATCCGGCGATACCCTGATTTTATATAGCGTCACCAATCCGGAAAATGATTTCTTTCGACCAATAATTTCGACTGTATTAAATACAGATTTATCCCGCTGACTGAGATTAATAATGATGCCGTGATACTCTTGCTGATTTAACACGTTACCGTCGTTTTTAGAATAATCAAGCATAGCGGTTATCTCACTATCCGGTTAATTGACATAATGTGGCATTTTTTAATATAAAAGTAAAATATTGTCTGCTGATGTAATGATTCTAAAACGTCGCGTCCGACCGCTGTTTAAGCAGGTAAGTAATTACTTCTACAAAGCCGTCCCCGAAAGATAACTTACTCTGGAATTTGGCCTGACGGCAGATGTCTATGGTTTGCTCTTTGGGCAGCCTGGGATTAATAACCAGCACGCTGTTTTCAAATTCGGTGAAGAGTGAAATATCGGTAGCGGAATCACCGAAGACCATTACTTCGTCAGGGTGTATCTGTCCGTCACCGATCAAACCTAATATCCTTTTCAGGGATTTTCCCTTGCTGACGCCGTTCTGGATCATGTGCAACATGTAGCCGGAATCGAGTAATTGCACGCCTTCCATGCGTTTCAATAGTTCTACATGGGGTACGCCGTCAGCAAAAAAACCGACATCAATCAGGCGGTCTTTGTAATCGAAGGCTTCGCGGATAGCCGTGGGAAAATCAGCCTTGAATTTTGTCAGTGCTTTGAGGGCGGGTTGTCGTGAATAACCTAAGTCATAAAGTCCCGCTCCACATTTCAGTTTGGCAACACAGCCGTTTTCTGCAATCACAGGGCCGGAAGCGTTTAGTGATGCGGCCAGCGGTTCCAGACGGGTGAATGGTCTGCCGGAATCAAAGCCGACCATGATGCCGGCTTGTTCGAGCGCCCGGATCGCCCGGGCGACAGGAGAACTGACCTCATCGCCGTCACTGAGCAGTGTGCCATCGACATCGGCGACGACCAATTTGATGCGCCGGGCTAATTCCGGCGTAATTTGAAGGTAGGATTTAGGCATCACTTATCATCTTATCATTGTGGATAGTAATATTGCTATTTTGGTAATCG
>Ga0182027_10009540_pt1 | contig 13930 bp, 11 predicted proteins | sample 712E1DmetaG_FD_121300 | JGI IMG/M metagenome (GOLD analysis project Ga0182027, IMG submission 121300) | Permafrost microbial communities from Stordalen Mire, Sweden - 712E1D metaG (Illumina Assembly) | ecosystem: Environmental > Terrestrial > Soil > Wetlands > Permafrost | place: Sweden...
CAGCAGTCCTGATCCTCTGTCCCGCGCACGCTCTTCAACCTCGCTGCGGTGCTCAGCACCGCAGCGGCCAGGAAAGGTGAACCATGAACCCAAATGAGTATCTGCTGAAGTTCTTCGCGGAACTGGAGCGCCTGGTGGACGGCCATGGCACCCGGCACGCGATCTCGACGACCGGCACGGGGCAGCTCGAGGTACGTCTTGGCGCGGGCGACTGGTATTGGGCGACACAGGTTACGCTCGACGACGATCCGGTCAGGGCGGCACAAGAGGTCGCCAATGCTCGAAGATACTTCCCAACCAGCATCTAAACCCATTCTCGACCGCACCGCGAAGTGTCCCATTATCAGGTGTGGTTTTCGTCGGTCTTGCGCCAAGCCCCGCTGCGATCGTCGAGACCACACCGGTAACTGCCACTTCTCAGATTCCAGAATTCCTCGATCCTCCTCGTCCTGATCATCCACAGCATGCTGGCCAGCGGCCCCTCCGTCGTGCACCCAACCATCGCTCAAGACCGAATCACCTTTCTTTGGCGCGCAGAGCCAGAACTTCCCATCATGCTGACCCTGAAACCTCTCTGAATTCGTATCTCCGCGCTCACATCGAAGCAGCCTGTCTTGCAACCCACTCCTGCAGCCATGATTCCCACTGCCCCTCGGCGCGCGCTCCCGCTGTGAGGGCGAACTGACCTTATCGCCAACCCAATGAAAGGCTCCTTCATGTTCATTCATGTCGCAACTCTGTACTCCGTCCAACCTGAAGCTGCCGACGCTTTCGTCCGCTCGATACGCGCCGGTGGTGACTGGCAACGCGTCGCCCGCAAGGTCGCGCCGGACCTCGTTGCCTCTGATCTGCTACAATATCAGTCTTCGTCGTCTCCGGTGTTTTTGTGCTTCGACCTCTGGATCTCGCGGGAGAAATACCAGCGCGTCCGCAAGTCTCTTGTATACGAACCCCTCTTCCAGCTTCGCCATGACATGGCCGCGGCGACGATCAAACTCAGTGTCTTCGCATTTCCTGCTTCCGCCGAAACAGATGTGGTGCTTCCGCAAATGGCAAATCTGTGTACAGAAGCCGAAAGCCGGGGAGCGCGATGAAAACACCGGGCACCATTCAATCAGCGCTCTATCTCGATCACGAAATGAACTGCCCGGACAGGTTCAGACCTGGCGATCCCGATCCCGAGATCATCGAAATCGCGGTCGTCGAGCTCGACGTCGCCTCGCTTCGGATCGTTCGTGAACGCAGTTACCTTATCCGCCCCCAACGTGACATCAGCCGCCGCTGCACTAGAATTACCGGACTCACAAGCGAGGACTTCAAAGGCGCCGCGCCTTTCAGGGAGGTCATTGCTGAGATCGGATCCGAATGGCCGGGCAAGGCGATCTGCGTCGCCTGGGGCGAGGACGGACCGATACTCATGCGCGCCTGCCGGCAGCATCGCGTGCGGATGCCGTTCCGCCGGTTCATCGACCTGAGCCAGATCGTACGGCAGACGCTTCTTTTCGAGAACCAGTTAAGCCTCCGCGCGGCATTGGAGCTACTGGGCCTCGAGTTTGAAGGCTGCGCCCACATGGCCCTCGCCGATGCAAGAAATACGGCCCGGCTTCATGCGGAGATTATTCGTCGGCTGCGCGCACCGGGTGCGGACACGGCATCCGCGCGCGAGGTAACCAAGCCGTCCCAGTCAACCTGGTTCGGACAACTTCTCGCAAACAGCCTCAAGACAATTCACCCTACTTGAGCACGCATTGGGCTCGGCACGAACCGTAGCACTCACTCAGGACTGACATGGCACGTAACAATCACGCAATTCTCACACAATTCGTGACGCCGCCGCACTCGCCAGTTGCTCGAGCGCTCGGAAGAAAACTGCGGGTACTCAGGGCCAAGGCCGGCAAGACTCAGGACGCAGTAGGATAGGGTCTGAACACTGACAGATCTTTCATCAGCAGGTTGGAACGAGGTGCGGTCATGCCGCGGCTATCAACTCTCGTAAGGCTCGCAAATTACTACGGAGTCGATGTCTCTACTTTGCTCAGCGACGGATCGACTTCGACACGCGAGAAAGGGGGATAGGCGAAAGGTCTCTTTATGTTCATTCACATTGCAACCCATTACTCCGTCCGGGCTGAAGCAGCCGACGCATTTGTCCGTTCGATCCATACCGATGGTGATTGGCACCGCGTTGCCCGAAGGGTCGCGCCGGACCTCGTCGCCTCCGACCTTCTTCAGCACCAGTCCTCGCCGTCTCAGGTGTTTTTGTGTATCCCCGTGTCCGCGAGTCTCTGGTATATGAGCCCCTGCTCCAGCTTCGCCATGACATGGCCGCAGCGACCACCGTGCTCGGTGCATTCGCGTCCCCCGCTCCCGCCGAAACCGACGCGGTGCTTCCGCAAACAGCAGATCTGTGCACCAAAGCCGAAAGCCGGGGAGCGCAATGAAGACCCCGAGCACCCTTCAAGCGGCGCTCTATCTCGATCTCGAACTGAACTGCCCGGACCGGTTCAGACCTGGCGATCCCGATCCCGAGATCATCGAAATCGCGGTCGTCGAGCTTGAGGTAGCCTCGCTTCGGATCGTTCGTGAAGTCTGCGTTCACACTGTCGCAGGTCTGGAAGGTCACTCTACGAACTCAGCAATTGCGAGAGGCGGGGTCTGCGCCGGATCCACATTGCGATTCAAAAATGCAGACGATTTCAGTTTTCAACATGGACTAAAGAACCGCGCTGATCACTATCTGGGAGTTTTCAGTGGCAGATTCATCCACGCGAGACCGATACTCCTCCCCATATGCGATGTGCTGTCACCTCCCGGAGCATCGTAAAAGATCGCCAGCCTATTTCCGTAGCGCACAACCGATGGCAGTCCAATACTGCGCCTTGACCATTTGCAGTTGCGACCGTCCAGCACCACTGCTTTTTTCGCAGTGTCCCAATGATTCAGGTCTTTGCTCCAGTACACCCAAATCGCATCTGTGTACTCTCCCTCAGTCGAGATCCCGACATGGTTGGTGAATAAGAACCATGTATTATTGGCTTGCTCAAAGTAAAGAGAGCTGTTTTCAACCTGCTCGCTCGGCGGGAGAATAGGTTCTTGATCAATAATCCAACTTCCGTTCAAGTCCTTTGTGCGCGCAATGCCAAGTGTCCTTTGGATTGGATGGTCGTCAGAAGCACTGAAGAACTGCAAATACTCTTTACCTTGACGAATTATCTGTCCCGGGCTGGCCGTGGATGAGTAGTAAGTCCCAGGTTGCGGACGGAAGGGAACGACCTCAGGCTGTTTGCGCCACGGCCCTTGCGGCGAATTGGCAGTTGCTTTCATCGTGAGATATGGAAATTCGGGCACCCGGTTTGGCGGTGCTGAAGTATGCGGCGTACCAAGATAGAACATATGCCATGTTTCGCCGCCGAAATATGTGGTGCCATAGCTGGCGCTTGCCGCATCTTCTGATCCGGCCACCCCAAGCGTTAGCACTGTCCCATGTTCGGTCCAATGATAGAGATCGCGGCTGGTCGCCAAAGCCGTCAGCCAGCCCGCGGGTCCCGCAGCGTCGTAGTGCATGTAGTATTTCTGCCTATGCTTAAAAACCCATACATCTCTCGCACCGTACGCGTCGCAACTCTGAGGGCATTTACCAAATGGAAGCACAACGCCAACATCTCGTGCTTCATATCGGAGATTCGCATTGGGGCGACCGTCAAGATAGGCTACTTTCTGTTGGGCGCGAGCAGGAGCCAGTTCCAAAGAAATGAATGCGAGTGCAGTAGCGATTATGCGGCAAGTTGTCATCTTCTCCCTCGTTGGAATGGAATTGGCCGATCGACACTGCGCTGCAGAGTCCGCTTGAATGTGCGCACAAGTGGCGGCAACGGACAACAAAGTTGGCGACGTCGCTACTGAATCGTGTAGGTGTGTACCCCGCCGCCGATTTGACGCCAAATTGACATCAAGAGAGTTCCCCTTTGGATTTGGGCTGAATCCTTGCCGGTCAGCCGAAATCCCTCAATGAAGATTTCACGCGCAAATTCCAAAACGGCAACCCAGAACACAATCCAAATGACCTGATACCGGCATTGCAGATTTCTGTGCTCCGCCAATACTTCTACGCCTGCATTCGGCTTCGGACTTTCGGAGGCAACGTTGGCATATATCGGTTGTAGGCAGGAGACCGCGGCGGTGGTCAACGACGACTTCGGAATCTGAGGTCGTCGTTGACCGACGCCCGCACGCCAGGCTCCCATATTCGAGCGAAGGCATTGGCAACGGACCTTATCGCCTTATCGTGGGCTATACCTACCTTCGGCCAGGCTATTTTCTGGTTCAGTGAATGAGCTAAACCGTTACAGAGTCAGAAACTCAATTTGAATTTGAACCCGAAGGCAGGCTCGCACCCGCCCCCCGGCTTAGAAGGCCGATCCGAGGTTTTAGCACCATCTATCAACTTGAATTACCTAGAAATCGGAGGTGGAGAATTTCATTCTACATCCCCCTCCCCGGCCAAATTGAGATCACGCTACGCAGCGAAGTGGGTCTTCGGAATCCACTTTCGTGTTTCGTACCAGCGCCTGAGAGTGTCATTGTCCATTCGGAATCAGCAGTGCCTGGATGCGAGAGCCCGCGTTCCTGCCCGTCGATCTCAAACCATCCAGCACCTGAACTGCAAAAAGTCAGGATGTGTTCCTCCGCTCCGGTTGAACGCGAGTGGAAACCAACCAATGTCGACACAGTTAACCCGACTGCGGTCTACGGTTCCTCGATTATGGCCAAATCCCATGGACCCAGCGTCAGCACTGCGGCTTTGCTCACGGACCTCCCCTCCAGCAGATTTGTTCCCGCGGAATACGCGTAGCCCACCTTCGCTTCAACGCCCGAATAGTTGAAGTAATAGTGCAGCTGCTTTCCCAATCGGTTGAGGCCGTGTTGCACATGCACCGCTGGCGGCAGTTGCTGGTCGGGACCGCTAAGCCCGATCTTCCCCAACTCGCTCCTCAGCACCGCCGTTTGCAGTGCATCGGAAAGATACGTTCCTTCATACAGGAGCGTTCCCGCGCCGAACTCGTTCCTCGTGATTGCCGGCCACTTTCCGAAGAAAGGGTGTTCGTAGTACGCAAGCGCTGTGGCGTGCTCGGGCATCAGGAACTCCGCCCAATAGCTCACCTGATTGTCCACACCTGCTTGAAATGGATCACCCTTCAGCGCCAGCGGCTTTTCGAGATTCGAAAATTCCTGGTAGCTGAAGCCGGCGGCCTCGCGCAGCGGGCCGGGCGCGCGCACCCACCGTACCGCCGAATTCTCGTTGGTGAATCCGCTCTTAAAGGTCATGACTACGTGGCCGCCCGCTTTCACGTATTCGGCAATGCGCTGAAGCAAAGCATCGTCGGCAACATAGAGCGCCGGCACAATCAGCAACTTGTAGGCTGAGAAATTCGTGGTGGTGGGAAAGACGAAGTCCGATCCCACGTTCAAATCGTAGAGCGATTTATGAATCTGCTTGACCAGCGTCTCATAAGTTGCGGTCTGCTGCCCAGGCAGCCACGGCAGGGATGCATTGGAAGTAAACGGCATGAAACCGACGGCGTTGGCGGAGTCGCGACTCCAGAGAATCGCCACCTGGTTGTGAACCTGCAAGCCCACTAAATGCGGCCCAATCTTCTGGAGTTCGTGCGCCGTGCGGCTCACCTCGGCGTAGGCGCGATTCGGTTCCAGGTCATGCGACAGCACACCCTTCCAATATGTTTCCTGGTTCGCCGCAATCGACGCCCAATGCCAGTACGCCACCATATTGGCGCCGTTGGACAAATAAGTGTACACGTCTTCGCGCAGTTGGCCGTCGTAGGGAGGAAACTGGAAGGCTGAATTCCACCCGATAGTCTGAGCGTTGGTCTCGGTAACGAGGAAGTTCGAGTGTTTAAGCGAGCGCGTGAAGTCCTCATTAATGGACTGCGCGGCGCCGTCGTAGTGGTCTTGGGTGCCGTGATAGATGTTGACAGCAGGAATATCGAGAGTCGCGGCGACTGTTTCTTCGCTCACGTCGCGATGCATCGTGCCACCGAAGTCGGTGGTGACAAACTGGTGCGCCGCGGCGCACTCGCGCACCAACGCGGCTTGCCAGCCGATAAAGTCCGTCACGCGCATCTGGCTCCAGCGGGTCCATTCGAGCTTGTAGCCGGTGCTTTGCACCCCGTCCCTGATCGGCAGGTCTTCCCAAGTATGAATGTTCTCGCCCCAGTAGTTCAGGAACCAGGCATTGCTTAATGCTTCCGGCGTTTTGAACTTCCGTTCGAGGTAATCCTGGAAGCCTATGAAGACATCAGCGTTCGCCGCGCCGTAGCTATCTGTTTCGTTGTCCACCTGCCAGCCGATGACAGTCGGGTTGCCCTTGTAGTGGGAAACGATATGACGGATGACCCGTTCGGCATAGAAACGATAAGCAGGCGAGTCGGTGTCGATGTTCCGGCGCATCCCGTAGGAGTTCTCGCGACCATCAGTGTAGCGCGCCAGGATTTCCGGATGCGCGCGTGCCATCCGCGCGGGAATTGAATAAGTCGGAGTGCCCAGGATGACTTTGATGCCGGCCTTGCCCATCGCGTCGACTACGCGATCCATCCAGCCATATTCGAAGCGGCCGTCCTCAGGCTCCCAAAGGCTCCAGGTCGACTCGCCCATGCGGACAACGTTGAGCCCTGCCGCCTTCATGAGTGCGACGTCCTTTTCGAGACGGTCATAAGGCATGTACTCGAGGTAATACGAAGCCCCATACAGGACGGTCGATTGAGGAATCTCGACCGGGCTCGCCATATTCATAGGCGTGCTTGATAACTGCGTCTCGACATTCTGTGCTGAAGCCACCGCGCAAAGGCAGTGGCTCAGAACCACTAAGCAACCCGTCAACATGGATCTGTGTCCCGACATCTCAACCTGCCTTTCCATCTTTCAATTTGCTGTTACAAGAATCGAGGAGAACCCCTGGAATTGTGTCTTTCCGGTCAGACTATTCTTTCATGCACTTGAAACAGGACAAAGCTCCTGGCTACAACGCGGGCTGACAATTCCACCCGAGCAACGAATTCCTACCGCTTTATTCTGCAACGAAAAACATCTTCTTCAACTTCCAGTCAAGGTCGGATTTCAACTCGATTTCTCTTTTCGGTTCTGCCGATTACTCCCGGACTACTTCGGGCATGGCGATTTGATTCTCGACCGGCGTCCGCGCTTGCACATTGTGCATGGATCAAAATGCAAATCCACCACCAGGACCGAAGACTTCAATCCGTTCCCTAACCTAATCACGAACTTCAGCAGGTGTGAACGTCTCCCCGTATTTGTCCTTCAAGTCTTGCGGGTCCATGCCCGAACGCAGAGAGAACCATTTCTGTCCGTCAAAAACTATCGCGAGGTCTTTCTTCCCTACAAGAAACCAGAAAACGGATGGATCCATGAGAACACCAACTGGAAGACCTTCATGCACTGTTGCGGTGGTATCTGGCCGCTTCTCGATGGCATAGCCGAGGCAGAGTTCGGCATTCTCAATCCGGTTCAATGTTCCGCGTACCGAAGTCGGAGCCGTTGGTTTGGACGACCGAGATTTGGTTTCCTACAGCCGCGTACGAATATCCTTGTCGAGTGCTGTTTGCCGTCCGCGGACTTAAAAAGGTGGAACCGCGCAGTTCCTTCAGGTGATGCTCCTGCAGCAACTGCGGCGTACTGCGGTGCGAGCGGCAGTGTTGTAGCAATAAACTCGACGCCGTTTAATCTCACATCTCCACGAGCAGCGTCATGTAATCGGCACTAGAGTCGGAATCGTGATCGACCCGATGCGGGCACGAAGATCATCCATAACGTACTCTCATTGAATGGATGAGCCGGACTAGATCCGTAGGTCGGCTGCAGCGGATACTTGCTCATTTCGCCTCATAACGGAAGTTGAACCGTCCCTCGGGGGCGACTTCGCCGTCGATGTAAACATCCATAACATCGCCGACGCGTTGCAAGTTATCCGCCCACTTGAAATCAAATTGAGTGCCATGCCGGCCGGACTCTAGCCCGAGCGCCTTCCGGGGGATGGCGAGTTGCATTTCATTGCCGACGACTTGCATAGATACGGGCGCAACCTTTTCCCAATTCCAGCCGCCGATGTTCTTTTCCAGCCAAGCTTGGCCATTCGCGTCCACGGTTCGATTGACGATGAAATCATAGCCACTCCATCCGGTCGCGGCATTTTGATCCGAATCGATCAGCAACCACATCCAGTTGTTGTCTGACTTGGGCGTAATCGGTTCGCGGGTGCGGGCATAGAAATAAATATTGCGAGCATCGCGCGCCACTTTGAGCGCGGCAAAGTCGTTGCGGCCGGTTTGGTTCGTGTACTGTAGCCCGCCAACACCGGCGAAGTCGCGTGGCAGGCCTTCTCGTACCGCGGGCAGAAATTCCGGACCGACCGACTCCCATTGCTGGAACGTGCCATTCATTTTGATGTCGGTGGCGGGTGAAGGCGCCGGCAGTGGTGGCGCGCCTTTGTAGCGCCGTATATTGGCCACCATTTGACAGTAATAGTCGTCCCCGTGTCCTCCCTTTTGGGGTTCGATGTCGCGGCTGAATTCCTCGTTAAATTGATCCACAAACAAGATCGGTTTTCCGGGGGCGGACCAGCGGCCGGCAGTCCATTCGTTCCACCCGGTGATCATCACAAACGGAGGATCGAGTTGAAAAACGCGCTGCCACTGTTCCTGAAAGTTGTAACCCTGATTCACCGAGCCTGGCGCAATATGTTGTTGGCCGTCGTGAAAACTGCGCCCGCGTGCCGCGCCATCGCTCATGTTCACGACCCCGCCGTCGCTCGCCCGCAGATTTTGCGCGACGGAGACTTTTACCTGCTCCGGACGATTTGGATCATCGGTATAGCCATATGGCTGGGGATACGTGGCTTCCCAGTGCCACGCGTAAGGCGTGTTGACCAAAGTAAACGGCCAGTGCGCGGCTCGCAAGGTGAAGAACTTCTTCAATTCATCGCTGGCTGCTGAGGGATCGCAAATCAGCAGCGGTTTTCCCTTCCAGTTAAACCATAGTTCGCGGTATAGACCGCGTTCATACAGAGCGTGATAAATCTCCTTGGCCCTCTCGCCCGCGTCGGTATTGACCATGAAGGCGATTTGCGGCGTGCGGCCGCCAGCTTTTCGCACATCCTGGAAAGTCTTGAGCAATTCAAAATAGACTTCGGGATAGGAAGCGGTATTAGTGGTATCGAAAATCAAAACATCGATACCCGCATCCGCCAGCAGTTGAGCATGGCGGCGCAACACCCACGGATCGGCGCTGTGATAATACCCGTATAGGGGCTCGCCCCAGTAATGAGACTCGCCGATGTGTCCCCACAGCGGCGAGTCCGGATTGCTCAGTGCAGCGGGATCCTGAGCGAGAATGTCGGCTATATTCAACGGAGCCTCGGGATGCCCAGAGCGAGGACCTTCGCTATGTGTGAGGAAATAAAAAATGCCGACAAAACGGCCCGCTTTTACAGGGCCGACTTCTGCCGGAGTTGGCAGCGAACGCCCCAATGCATCCGTTGCCGGCCACGGCACGCCAGGATTGATAGTCGCCCTTTCGGGGGCGTGCAGTGACTGTGCAAGGATGACCTTACTTTTCGAAGCGTCCACTCGGCGCGGAGAGTTCGGGCCGCTCACACTTTGCTTATCGGAGGACTGCGAACCGGCACGGTGGGTCGATTGCTGGGCTGATGCAAAACCGCTGCACATAAGCAGTGCCGTTGTAATGGAAAAGATCCGAAGATGCATATTTGACTTCCTCGTCATAAGTTGATTACCCTCGTCGGCTGGGCGATTTCTTGAATCAGGTGCCTAGACCGAAGACTAGTTTGTTCATAAGAGATAGGCGAATGGCTATAGGACCCTTTCACGGTACATTGCACACTCAAACGTTGAAGCTGGCCGAATCGAGCCGAAATCAGGCTGCTCAACCGATAGTGCTACTTCCCTTCTCCGAGCGAATCACGACGCGATACCAAAGCCGGTACATAGAGTGTTGCGAATTACCTCACGCTATTTGACGCCCGCCATTGTTCTTATGAAGTTGAGCCGAAGTAACGCGCTACTTCCTGCGCCGCTTCGGCGGGAGAGACTATTTTGAAGTCTCCAGAACCACAACGGTAGCGATTGGATCCAGAGGTTTGGATGGCAACGCAATATCCAGCCCTTCTCCACTTTGAGTTAGCTTGAGACGCTTATGCGACTTGTCCGCTAGAAAATATGCTCCTAGAACCGTACGGGGAAGCTTATCTAGATGGAGTGCGCCATTGGGCCAGTTGAAGATCTCGATGTAAATCTTCGACGAGCCTGTCGTGGAACGCCAGTCCCATGTAGAAATGAACTTCGGTTGGCCGGATTCGTCCTTCTCGGTGGCGCTGAAGAAGCCGGCTTCCGAGCCAAAGAGAGTGGCCTTGGTCTTATAGATGGCTTCTCCATTCACAGCCAGCCACTGACCCATTTGGCGGAGACGCTCAGCCTCGGGTCTTGGAACCACTCCGTGCGAGTCGGGACCAACGTTGAGCAGGTAATTGCCGCCGTGACTCGCGATGTCAATTAAGTTGCGGAGTAACAGCTCCGTTGACTTGAAGTTGACGTCGTCGGTCTTATAACCCCATGTGTCGTTGATGGTCATGCAGGTTTCCCAGTCGCGGCCGGGATAGCCATTGGCGGGGATGCCCTGTTCGGGTGTCTCGGTGTCCCCTTCGTAAGTGCCACCAAGGCGGTTATTCCAAATCAGGTTGGGATGCTGGTTGAGTAGCTGCACGATTTCCGCGGCTCGAGCCGGTGTCATGTTTTCCGTGGGGGTGTCAAACCAAAGGATTGCGGGAAATTCACCATAGCCCCTGAGCAGTTCCTTGAGTTGGGGAATAGCTTTGGTGTGAAGGTACGTGTCGAAGTCGCCGTCCTGTGCCCTGTCCCAGTGGTTGGTGGGGGGCTTGTGGTCGCCGGTTTGTAGGGCGTCTCCACCGGGCGCGGTCCAGTCCTGATCCTGCGAGTAGTAGAAGCCGAGCTTGATGCCTTGCCTGCGACATTCGTCGGCAAGTTCTCGCAGCGGGTCACGGTGGAAAGGCGTGGCAGCGACGATGTTGAATGAGTTGGCCTTGGAGTCGAACATGGCAAAGCCGTCGTGATGCTTCGCCGTGATGACGATGTATTTCATGCCGGCCGACTTTGCCAGCGAAACGATCTGGTGCGCGCTGAAACCGGTGGGATTGAATTGGGGAGCGAGCCTTTTGTAATCCGCTACAGGGATCGACCCGAAGTTCATGATCCACTCGCCGCCGTAGGGAACAGGCTTGCCATTCCACGTCCCGGCCGGGATGGAATAGAGGCCCCAGTGAATGAACATGCCGAATCGAGCTTCGCGCCACCAGCCCATGCGCGCGTCACGCTGCGCCGCGGCTTCGGTGTCTTGAACGGCTGGAACGGGATGCTTGACGGGTGAAGTGTCTGGCTTGCTGTCCTCGGTTTGTGCCTTCAGCGAAAAGGGTAGAAGGGTGCAGGCTGCGAGAACGAGAATTGGAAGTGGATTTTTATAGAATGCTTGCATGAAGATCTCCCCGATCGAAGTTCGTTGAGGATTTTCAGTTCACTGTTGCTTCCTGGAACTGCGCATTAATTGGTGGCGGACAACGGCCTGGCGAGCACCAGCTCGTAGCGATGAGGCAAGGGGCGGGCGTCGGCTCGTTGACGATCCACTCCCTTTAAATAAGCCTCTGCGAGGGCCTCTGCGGTGGGTGTATGCTCGACTGCCTCAGAACTATTGATGAGGGCGAAGCGCGCCGATTCCAAATTGTTGACCTTTTCCGTATCGAAGGCGACGAGGCGGGACTGTTCCAGCATTGGGGTGTCCATCGTTGCAAGGTTGATTCCCGTTGCGAGCTGGTCCGCTGTAAGGCTGCCGATCTTGCGGCTGTCGATCAGTAGATCGTATGTTCCCGGAGCGAGCGAATGTACTCGAAGGGTTTCCTGATCGAGCGCGGCAACCAAATCAGAAGATTTGAGCACGAGCCCAAGTACTGGATCAACCTCGGACGGGGGAAAGGGAAGCGGAAGCGCTTTGTCGGATTGCGTCCAACCAATCCCGCTCTTGCTCTTTGTCTTGCTTACGGTCAGTTCCGTGACGACGGTGTTCGCGGTAACGGCGGTTGGCTTTGCGGTGGCATCGATCACGACTGACGTGACGACCGCGGGGGCCTGCCAGCCCTTGAGCAGACTTTCGGCCATAATCCAGTGTCCGCCCTGCTGCGGATGCACGCGGTCGGGAATGATTTGCTGCGCAAGCGCAGGCGACTCTTTGTTTATTGCCACGAGTGCCGCGGTCATCGGCGTATTGAAGTCCACCACCTGCAGACCGCGCTCAAACGCAAGTTGAGCGACAAAGGCGCTGTACTTCTGCAGAACGCCGTTCATTCCGCCGGGAAAGATGGGCTCGCGGGTCACATCGTCATAAGGCGAAGGTTGAATGAGCGTGAGGCGTGTATGCGGATCGTTTTTCTGAATGGATTCGACAATATGCCGGTAGCCCTCCGTGTAAGTCGAGAAGATGCCGGGCTGATCTGGCCGGTAGTAGAAATCGTTCATGCCGAGCATGATGGTGACGACATCCGGGCGCCAGGCAAAGACATCGCGATCTAGGCGGAGGTCGATGGGTCCAGCCCAACCGCCGCCGACCTTGTCACCACCCACCGCGGCATTGTGAAAGCTCACCTTCCATGTGGGATACCGTGTCAGCACGTATTCTTCCACGTCCTCGGTGTATTCGCGCTGTTCGGTAATACTATCCCCGTAGAAAGTTACCCGATCGCCATCGTGGAGAGCAAAAGCGGACGAGCCGGCCTGCGCATTTGCGCCGCAGGGCAAGATGAAGAAGGCAAGAAAGAGAAAAATCCGGACGGCACCGATGTTATGAGTCATACATCCTCCGAAGGGCCAGCTTGGTGATTACTACCGTACGATACAGGTAGCGCGACAGTATTTGCAAGAAATTAGCGCCATTTGTTGGGTTGCTTGGGACGGCGCCCACGCTGCAAGCGTCGATCGGATCGCACCCATCTAGAGGAAAAAGTCATGACAGGCACCAGAAGCGGGATTTTGCCCTTGACAAACCAGAGGGGAGACAATAATCATCTCTGCATCGTTACAGGCAACGCTTTCGTTAACTCTTCCAATCTGCCCGGATGGGGCCCACCTTGAACCGGAGCCTTTGTTCGCGCAGCAAACTCCAGATAGCGCATGACCGTGAAATAGACACCAGCAATTGGAGGTCAAGAATGAATTCCGCCCCAGCCCATTTGCCGGAGAGACCGAGCTGCAAAGTAGGTAAGATACTTCCGGTTGTTACGCTGCTTTGCTTAGCTGTGGCGACAGTCGCCCAAAGTCAAAGCGCGAGGGACTCCGCTGCTTCGCTTTCGGTTCTGACGCCCGAAGTCAATTCGCGCCAAGTTTCGCCGGAGAATCCCACAGGGGAAAAGGGCAAGGGAGCCATGAGGGCGCCTGATCCGACGAACCCGGACCTGGCTTTCTCCGGCGCCGCGAGCGAGTTGGGGCAGGGATGGAAAGTGCGCCCGTTTATTAAAGTGCCGGCGCACACCACGACGGCGATCATGGATGTTGAAGGACCGGGAACGATCAAGCATATCTGGATGGCGACCAGTCCGGATCTGAATGATGTTGGAAGGTCCGGCGTGTTGCGATTCTACTGGGATGGGGAAGAGAGTCCATCCATCGAAGTTCCCATTGCGGACTTCTTTGCCATAGGGCATGGGAAGTTCGCTCCGGTCAACTCGTCCATGGTCGTGGATGTTCCCCAGGATTCGATGAACTGTTATTGGCCGATGCCTTTCGGCAGGCACGCGCGCATTACGTTCACCAACGACAGCGAC
>Ga0182027_10009541_pt1 | contig 13930 bp, 8 predicted proteins | sample 712E1DmetaG_FD_121300 | JGI IMG/M metagenome (GOLD analysis project Ga0182027, IMG submission 121300) | Permafrost microbial communities from Stordalen Mire, Sweden - 712E1D metaG (Illumina Assembly) | ecosystem: Environmental > Terrestrial > Soil > Wetlands > Permafrost | place: Sweden...
GGAGAAGCGCAGGCGCCGAGCGTATTCGCACAACTCAAGGAGATTAGGATTCAGAAGGGGTTCTCCGCCAGTCAGAATGATCTCCAGGCAACCAAGATCACGCAATTCGGAGAAAAGGTGTTTGTACTCGACGGTGGACAGCTGATTGTGGGGCACCTTTTCTGGAATGTAGCAATGGCTGCATTTGAGATTACAGGCTTCCGTAACCTCAATGAAGCACTGAAGCGGAATGCCGTTCTCAGCGCAGTACAACTTGAGAGCGGATCTCGGGTCGGAGTCGTCGTCCTCCTCCTGCTCCCCTGCTTCATCCGTCACAGGTGCGATGCCATGATCGTCGATTGGGACCGTGATCTGTGATGCTGCAAAGGCACCCCTGAGATCCTCGTAGTCCTTCTGCGCTGTCGTCCGGTCGATGGAGTACATCCGAGCCAACTCCTCCACCAGGACGTCGTCGGGCATTCGGGTATCGAGCATTTCGAGAATCGTGGCGGCGGTTTCGTTGAGGAAAAGCATCCGGCCCAGGTCGGTGAGGATGATGACGCAGTGCTCACCTATCCGGCGGTAGGCGATCGACTCGGTGAGCTTCACTGAACCGAGCACTGTGCTCCTCCAGCCTGCGGCGGCGCCACGAAGCGCTTATGGCCAAGACATTCACTAGGGTTGTCGTCAACGCAGGGTTTCATCGGATCGCCAACATTATATATCCTGGCACCCGTACAGCGGTGGCCGAGTTGGGCAGCACCACCAGCTCAAACCGGGATCCGGGGCCCCCCGAGAGGCCGAGTGGCCGGAGTGGAGATGCCGTAGAGCCCTGAAGCGGAGAGCCCTGAAGCAGCATTTCCGGGTCGCAATCTGATACAATTGCGGTCGTTCTGTAGGAGGTGCCGGCGCCCGGTCTTTGGTCCTCTTGAGCGGCACCGCCCGAGGAGTAGAAGCGATGAGGGTAATCAAAGAGGTTTACGTCCTGCCGGACGGGGACCAGTATATTCTCTATGCGCCGCTTAAACACATCTTGCTTTCCGCGAACCCTTCAGTGATTACGCTTCTCAAGAGGATACGTCAGGGTGCTGATATCCCAAGCGACGCCGAGACCCAGCAAGTGTTTGATCTCCTCAAGACGGTCGGTATTGTTGACAGCGAAGACACCTATCCCCCATCACATGCGCCAAATGGTGAGTATCGGCCTACGAGTGTGACCTTTCTGCCGACCTCGGACTGCAATCTGCGTTGCATCTATTGTTATGCAGACTCGGGCACCACCTCTCACTACATGTTGCCCGATGTGGCGAGGGCCGCTATCGACTTCATATGCACGAATGCCAAGAGCAAGGATGTACAACAGGTTCAAGTCGGCTTTCTTGGCGGCGGCGAGCCATTCTTGGCCTGGGACTTCGTTCAAGACATCGTCGCATACGCTCGGTTGACGGCCAAGGCGTTCGGTCTCTCTACTTACTTTACTGGCGTGACGAACGGGATGTTGTCGGCGGACCAAGTCCGCTGGATCAGCGAGAACTTCCAATACCTAAACATCTCGTTGGATGGGACGAAGGCCATACAAGATCAGCATCGACCGACGCGGGACAGACAGGGTTCCTTCGAAACCGTGGTCAGAACGGCAACTTTTTTTCGAGAAGCGAAGTTTAGGTATGCGATCCGGTCTACCATCTCGTCGCTCTCGGTCCAACAAATGGTGCCAATCGTCGAATTCTTCTCTCGCGACTTGGGTGTATCGAAGATCCAGTTTGAACCTCTATTTGCCTGTGGGAGATGCAGGACGACATCACGACTGGCCCCCGATCCACAGGTCTTTATCGAGAACTTCAAGGCGTGTCTTGAAGTCGTCCGTTCAACTCCCACGGAGCTGCTTTGCTCGGCAATCAGGCTCGATACACTGTCATCGACCTTCTGTGGAGCCCTGGGCGAAAATTTCTATATTACTCCCGATGGTTACGTAACTTCGTGCACGGAAGTGTCATCGCCTTCCGAAGCGTTGGCGGACACATTTTTCATCGGACAGTACGACCGCAGTGTGCATAGGTTTGTTTTCTGGGACCAGAAGAGGACCTTTCTTGCCTCGCGCTCCGTTCTCAATATCGAAGGTTGTGGGGGTTGTATTGCGAAATGGCATTGTGCGGGCGGTTGCCCAGTTAAGGCTGCGCATCGAGGAGATATCTTCAAACCAACACAGTTGGCGAATTGTGAGATCGCTCGTGAACTGACGGAGCATTCCATTAGAACCGCCATTCATGGGCGGGCGAATCTGCCCAATGTCAATATCAGGACCATCAGACCGAACTAAGTTAAAGGAGGTGACGAGAAGTGAACGAGGTACCACATATCGATTACACCTTGGAGGGGATCGTTTCAGAACAGGCGTCGGCTCTCGGCGCGCCAGAGGTTCAGACGGTTCTGGCCTTGGATGTCGAGTCCCTAGAGCTCCGCTGCATGAAGGGAGATTGCCCTTCTGGAGACTACGTACCAGGGTAGTACATGTCCGAACGAGCCTGACGACAGGAGGTGATTACACGTGAACAGGACTCAGTTTATCGATTACACGCTCGACGCGACCGCTTCCAATGAGGAGCCGGCTTCTGGGGCACCGACGATTTCTACGGTGCTTGCGCTTGAAGTCGACTCTGCCGAAGTCCGTTGCATGAAGGGTGACTGCAACCAGGACTACGCTCCGGGCTAGACGAATTGCATCGTAGCATCGCACTCGCACTGCCGACTCGTGCTTTGGGAAAGGCGAAGCAGTGGTGTGTCGGCTCTCTTCTATTGTGGCCCCGGTCTCCTCACACGGGACGATTGCGTCAAGGCCTGGAAGGAACGCCACCTCGATGCGCGAACCGAGACGACAATGAGCCGCAGCGTGGAACTCCCTGAGCTTGCTGGGATTCGAAGTCGCACAATAAACACGGCGAGGGGATTCTGTCATATCGAGTTTCCGAGTCGTACGGAGGAAGAGGCGCGTTTCCGAAGCCGCGTGCGGCACGAGAATTGAGTCTACAGGGTCGCGGCTGGAGCAACTGACCGTGCGTCATCGTTAGCCAGTTCGAGCAGACAAAGCCATCCCAGCTGCGGACAATCGGCGGGAAGATTGCGGTGCCGTGGTCCACGATGATCGCCATCCGGGCTTATTCGTGAAAGGCATTCTGTCCAGAGGGCGCGGATGCCTCAAGCCATTGTTCGCCCTCGGGGTACATGGCCTAATGGACCTATACGATCCTGACCGCCGGCGGCGATGCGGTCCGAAGCATCCTGATCCAGAGACTGGGATTCGCGCCCAGCCGCCCGGCGCTGCCGACGCCGCTCTGGCCGGCGACTTCGCGGTCATCGGCAGTACCGGGGCTCTTGCCGGAGTCCGTGGCCAAGCTGTGCTCGCTCCGCTGAGTCCAGAAGGAAGGACCAGCTCGGCGACGAAAGATCCGGCCAACCGCCGCGTTCTGAGGCGGCGGATCATGCGGGCTATTCCTGGACCTGCTCCCCGCCCCGCCGGCAAGAGACCATCCAGACGCGAAACGGTCTCGCGATCGTACACTACACCGATTCACTGGTGACGCCGAATAATCCGGCGAAGTCCGGTGAGTTTCTGTCAGCCTACGTGACTGGCCTTGGCCCGACAAACCGCCTTGGAAGCGGAGCCTGCGCGCCTGCATGTACCCCTCGTATCGTTGCCTCTCTGTCCGCGGCTCGACCATATTGGGTGTTAAGCCATCGCTAATCTTGAGCTTCGCTCTGTAGCCAAGGAGTTAGTTAGGCGACTCGATCTGGTTTGGAACCAGGCTGTCAGTGGGCGCACATCGGCCGCTGGGGAATTCTCGAAGTCCGGTGGTGTCTTTTTTCAAACCAGGCCACCCGGATTCGTTGCGCTTCGTCTCTCAGAATGAATAACGGCATGCGTGGAGCTAGAACCTAGGATTCTCAGGCCCACCAATTTTCGTTTTGCGCGCAACTCACTGTTTGTGCTATATTTACGTCGTCAACTGAGCGGGAGTAATTCAGTTGGAAGAATGCCAGCTTCTCATGCTGGCTCGAGAAAGTGTCCTGCGCCACTCGACGGTGTTCCAGTTCGTGATAAACCTTCGGCAACCGCCGTCGACACGCTCGCCCCTGGCCCATCCGAACAACACTAGGTAGCCGCTGGACGCCGGCCCATTTTGTCAATTCTCAAGTCGAGTATCCCATCAATGCGGTGCGTGGCGTGAGGTGTTGGTGTTGTGCCTGGAGCGCGGAAAACGAGACGAGGCAACCCGAAGACATAGGTCCAAGAATATTTTTCAGGTTACAGGCTCGCGTCCAAGACCGGCGTGGTGCCGCGGCAACTGGGGCAACCCCTCCCGGGTTTACGATGTCACGGAGGGTTGCCAGGGCTAGCGGGAAGAACCGGCCCATTTCAGAGGGAGTTGGCCGGTGCGCGCTACGGTGAGCGGACAGTAAATTCCTCTGTGTGAGCCGTTGAAATTGGGGCAAGCCCATGGAGCCGATGGAAGCGTGATAGCTTTGAGGCGAGCTGTCGTACGGGGCAGCATCTACCGAGGCTGGCCGCTGCCGGTCGCGACACCCGGCCTGGCGAACCAAAAGCCGCGTTGGCCCGACCAATGCGGAGAGTGCCGGTCACGACTGGAACCCGTCTAGGCGCGGCGTGGCGCCCGCCCGGTTGGAGGATACGATGCGATGGACCTGCGTAAGCCAGGTCCGCACGACTTGTATCTCCCCCCGCTCCCTGAACTTTTCCACCTTGGCGAACACTTTGTTGTGCTCGTGCGGTTTGCACACAACCGGACAGGGAGACACGGTCCCGCCCCTGACGGCCTCACCCACAAAAGCCGCAACCCGTCTGCGCGCCGGGCCGGCCCACAGGTCCCCGAAGGAATCCGAGAGCAAGGAGCCAAACGCGAAAGGAGGCTTGAAGAGCTTCTCGCAGCACCAGTAGAGGACACCGGCCGGACCCACCCCGCCATACCAGCCCGCCGCGAGGCACTTGTCATAAGAGCGCGGTTCGTACAGGCCACTGAACCGGTGAGAGTAGACGCGGGCCTCAACACCGGCATCGGCAAGAAGTGGAGCGACCTCGGTTTCGATCAGGTTCACTGCGGACTCGAAGACCTCCCGCGGATGCTGTTGGCCGCCGAAGTAGTCAACCGAGGGGGTGAATCGCATGTAACCGACCGAGCCCGGGTACGCCCGCGCGGTCGCGGCCACCAGTTGCGCCCCGTTTAGAACATCGGCAGCGTTGTCGGGCCCCACTAGGTAAGATACGGCGAGAACGGTCCCGCTAAGAAGCCGCGTCTTTTCCCTGGAGAGCAGCGCCAGCGCACCGTGGCTCTTCGAAAAGTAATCCACATCTGGTTGCTCGGGAAGTGGATTGTGGTGTTTGTAGTAGAGGCGCCGCTCGCCCGCGTTCAAGCTGATCCGGACATACGCCGGGCGAGCCTCCATTATAGCTTTAGCATTGTATTCGTCGATCAGCGCTCCATTGGTATAGAGCCCCACCTTCAGTCCCAAGTCGTGCGCATAACGCATGCCCGCTGGCGTTGCATCGTTGAGAAGCGGCTCGCCGCCACCCGTGAACAGGACCTCTAAGACGCCGGCATCTTTCAACCTTGTAAGCAGGGTCCGCACCGTCGCCTCGTTCATGTGAAACTCGGGTGAAAAGTCATTTCGCGCCCAAATTCCCAACTTCTCTTTAGGCTCGCGATACGCACACTGGTGGCAGCGGTAGATGCAGTTCAGGGTCGGGATGAACTCGAATGACATCGGAACGATTTCCGCGTACTTGCCGTCGACCACCTGCGTCGATCTCCCAATGTCTCGCACCCAAACGGGATACACTGGATCCGCCGGTGTGTCGCCAGGTCGGACGATGGAATATTCGAACCGAGGCGCAAACACGGCCTCACGGCAGGCGGCGCCGATTCCGCCCGGCAGAAGGCTCAGCGCCTCCCCCGGCGTCAGCCTGGCAGCGGGTGCGCCCTCATTCTCGATGAACACCTGCAAGGATGAGATCTCTTTGCAACCCATCGCGCGCCTGCAGCGCTCAACGCAGAACTGATCCGCTGCGCAAGAGCGTCCCACAACCGCCCGCGCAATGAAACATCCGGGCTCCTTCGGGTTTGGGAGCACCTGAAACCTGCACGCATCATTGCCGCGCCAGGTCGATTCAAGCAGAATCGGATTAGGTTCCATGACTCTTCCTGTTACATCCGCCCTTCGCTGATCGCCTTCCGTTTCAGCTTTACCACCCTCTCAATCAGCCGAGACTGCTCTGCTGCGTAGGATGCCTTTAGTCTCGGCAGTGTCGCCGCCTTGCGCTGTTCTTCGAGTATTCGGACCGCCACAGAGACGTGAGCCTCAAAGGCCCGCACCCCGGAAGCGACGTAGCAGAGCGGGCGCTTGAGGGCTGCGAATATCTCAGCCCTAGCCGGCTCGAACTCCGGAGGCAACGGAATCTGGCTGGCGGCGTTGGCCATTCTACACTGGTCCTGAAGAGCACCGGCATGGTTGATCATTCCGACCTCTTCACTGGACAGCCACGTCCATAGATCGTCGACGTCACCGGTAATACCAGAGAAGTCCTCCTTGGTAACGCTCCAGCACCGCTTCAGTTCCAACTCCGCCCTGAGAAGCATTGGCCACCGTTCGAGCGTCCTGGCGATGAAGCGTGGATCCCGCTCATTGAAAAGCCCGACGAACTCATCCGTACTGATCTGAAACACGTCCTTCGGCTCGCGCAGGACATTGGGTACGAATTGCGTTGCGGCTTCGAGCATCAGGCGAGCGATGCGCCTCTGGTGGGGGACAATGAGATGGTGAGCGTCCTCCCGGAGTGGGAACTGCAACCGAGACACACGTACCGCGGCCCCAAGCCCCGGATACCTGTCGAGCTCCCTTCGCGCAGCTGTCCGTAACTCCCTCTCGGAGTTGTAGATTGCGCTCAGCCGCTCCACCACCTCGGGCAGCCTAGCGTCGATTTCGCGACCGGCCACGGCCGCCAACGGCACCCCCCGCATAGCCGCCGTTGTCTGCCGCGCGGATGCGCGGCACAACAGATAGAGATTACGGTCGGCTACCCCGATGGCCGACAAATCACCGCCCGCGGCGCCACGAACGACAAGGTACTCATGATAAACGCCGCACAGCGACCGCTCGTTCATCGAATTGTTCTCGCGAAGCCGCTTCTGAAGGGCGACAAGATACTCCTCAGTGTCCGAAAGGACATCCAGATCCTCCAGTGTCAACTTGTATTTCATCGACCACCCGTCAATCACATCCAGGATGCCAGGGTATTGGCTGCGAAGCGCGACGCGCATCTCGGCGGGGGCACTGGTATCGAACATCGCCGATAGTCCCAGGTCCGCCCTGATTTCCTCAAGTAATGCGTAGATCTCCTTGTCCCGCTCGCGGGATAGATTCAGCACTCTGCCCGCCGGAATACAGAAATTCAGAGGGTCCACAGTGTAGGTTCGCTCATCGTCGGCAATAGCCTCGTCCCGCAGAATGTTGTGAAACGAGGCCTCGTCGTTGATGTACTTGAGCTGGTGGGCGGCGAAGTCCTCCGCTACCGCGTCGAGCCAGAAGCCGAAATGCATGCCCACGAAAACATTTAGAATCTCCTCGACTAATAGTTCGGCATTCGATTTGTCGATATGCGTGAGACTGTGAACAAACGCGCCGAACCTCCGGAATCGCTCAAGCCTGTCTGCGAATAGCCACTCCAGGTCTTCAATTCCGAAATCGGGGACGCTCCTTAGGTAGTAGTAGATGCTTCCCTGGTCGTCGTCCACCACCTCGTGCAGCAGTTGGTGACGGGACTCCACCGCCTTGATCTGCCGTCCTTGGGGCTTGAGAACCTGCATTGACCTGGAGCGGTACGCGTGTGTCAGAAAGTCGTTGAGGTAGTCCCACGCTCTGTAAAAGTAGTCTAGTTGGAAGTAGCAATACCTGTTAGAGCGACGCCGGAAATGACCCTCGAAGTCCTCCACGAAGATGATAGGGCGTTTCTTCTTGCTGACCGACCAAGGCCTGTGGTTTTCGTGCCGGCTGCCTTCATCACTGAAGCTGCAAATCTTCTTCCCATCGAATAGCCACAGGTCCAGGCGCCGACACTCCTCAACAATCGGCAAGACTCCCAAGTAAACGACCTTTTCTCCCGCGTCAAAGGTAACCAACTTGCCGTCGAACTCAGCCAGTTCGTCCATGGCGCCCGCTGAACCCACGACGCACGGAATGCGCTTTTCATAAGCATGTTGCGCCGCGTGGGAAGTCTGGTTCCCGTCTGTGGTGATCACGGCCGCGAGCGCGCCGAAAACAGCGTTGTAATCGTTATTGGTGTGGTTGGCCACCAGGATCGCTCCTGGACGGCAAGCCGTCGCGTCGCGCTTTGAATCGACCTGTAGAATGCCTGTTACGGCACCCTGGACTGCAACCAGGGAATCTCGACTCAGCCGAATCTCGCGCACGTTCGCCGGCAATCGCGAGACGTCGACAGTCGTGACCCGGATCACCGGCCTGCCGTCCGCATGTACCTCGCGCTGCGAGGGTTTGGAGCGCGCCTGTAGGATGTAGCAGAACCCCTCAGCGCCGATCGCGTATTCGATGTCGATTTCTGTCGCCAGACCCGTTTCCAGATAGTGGTCGTGAACACGCCGGGAGGCGTCCGCAACACGTAGCACCATCTCGTCGTCGAGGCACGCGCCGGGGAACGCGATGGCTTCGCGCACTATGCCCCCGCCCGGCACCACCGCGACCCGCTCTAACTTATCGCGAATCCACCTCTCCAAGATCGAATCACACAGCAACCCGACCAGCCACTGGTCCGCCGCCCCCAGCCCCTGAACCACCCCCTCGCCAACGCCCGGCTGGGCGCTGATGAGATACCCGGGCCTCTCTGACTGTGGGTCAAACGAGTGAACCACCCCCGCGACCCGCGGATTAATGAAAGCCTGGATCAACACAGCCATTCGCGCCCGGCTATTCGGCTGGCCAGCCTTCTCACGGTAAGCGATGAAGCCGTCGGCGAATAGGCTCGCCCAAACGCGCCTGATGCTCGCAAGAACCCCCCCCAGCGTGACCTGGTGGAGCGTCGTCTCCCCTTGGCCGGCAGCAGAGAAGTGCATTGTGTCTTCAAATGTTGCTGAACTCCTCACCGCCACGTCGGAACCTAGCGCCTCGATCTGAGACCCAATCTCGGACACGAGGGCTTCCGGGAAAGCGATCTGCAGGATGCTGCCGCGGATGCGTTCCGTGCGCACCTTTCTATCGTTTGGATCTGGATTCCCGTCCAGAGCCGCGATATCTGCTTGGATCTGAGGCACCGCCAGAACCATGGACTCGTATATTAGTGTGGTCAGGACGACGGCGGGCGGGGTGAGAAAAGCATTCGTGTCACGACCCAAGCGCCGGAGAACATGGGTGTTGGCACCTTTGCCGCCGGCCACGCACACGAGAGCGGCCATCGGATCAGAGACGTCGATCAGCTCGGGAATCGTGAAGCCTATGGCGGACCACACCTCGTCGCGCGGGAAATAGGGAGCGGTCAGTGCCAAGGCAAACGCGGAAGGATCTGTCCGAGACTCGCACCTAACCTTCACCCAGGGCTCGAAATGCATTTCGTCGGAATCCAGGTCCCGCAGGGATTGCTCGTCCAGCCCCGTCGCGATCCGGTCGCGCGCTGCCTGCTTCGCCCGCGTTTTCGACTCCCTAAGGGCCTTAACGATGATCTCCTCCTCGCGTGAGAGCCGGTATACGAGCAGAGAGTTGCTGTCGGTATTGGAAAAGGCGAACAAATATGGAATACCGGTCGCCGATTGGATGTTCTCTGCCGCCGCTCTCACACCATCGCGCCCAATCGTCGGATCAATCGTGAAGACAACCAGGGACCTCGAATGCTGTTGGTAGCGAACCACAACGCCCTCTATACCGCAGCCAGTTCCAGCCACTTCAGCAACTAGCCGCTGAAGTGCCTTGTCCTCGGACTCTGACAAGGCGTAGAAATTGGTGCAGGTGAAGTGGCTCTCAAAGGCGCCCTCCTGCCCGACCGCCTCGAACCTACTTTCGTCGGGTTCGAATCCTACCTCCCGCTTCACCGCCCTGGCGGCGCAAGCGGTCGCGGTCTCACGGCTCTTGCGCTTGTCGCTTGCCGATACGCCATCGCATCCGGCAAACTGCCTCTTGAAGGGCCCTCTCTTCTGCAGGAGGATCTCACTCGGTGCCCGTGGAGTCAAACACCAGCACCTGGACGGCATTTCTCCGCGGCGCCGAAGACCCGTTGAAGTTGTTCGCAACCCCCGAAAACTTCTTCATGAGCCTTGCGGCATAGTACATCGCCAGTATGGGATCGGCAGGCTCGACGCCCCGTTCAATAAGCTCCAAGATTCGCTCAAACGAACTGTCGAGAAACCGGGCGGCTTCGCTATACGACGCCGTGGCGAAATGGGTTCTGGCAATTGCCAGGTCCTCAGATATACTAGGGCGCGCGACACTGGAGTAAGTAACAGGGCCAACGCCCACCTGCACACTGCCCATAATGCACCTCGCAAATCGACTAACCGCCGCTGCTGCGGGTCAGCGGATCGCGCCGGCGCGTCGAGCGCCGGCGCAATACCAGGAGGCAAACCCGCTCGAGTGGGCGAGACCCCATCGACGGGTTGAAACATACACACGATAACGGCCGCCGGAGTTGGCCGTGACCGCCTGAAGACGGTGCGCGCCTTGGCGCCCCGCCGAGGCTTCCGTTCCTCAGATTGACCACAAAGCAAAGGCAATCCAAGCATCAAATCAGGGAGAAGCACGATTCCCCGTAGCGGCAGGTCCCCATTTCCCTCGGCCGCCACAGCCAGATAATCTCGACCCGAATCACGCGTAGCCGCATCCGGGAGTGGCGCGGCGCCCGCTCTTGCCCCGCCTTGGTCGGCGCGGCTCGGTGTGTTCCCGCCGCTTACCCCGCAAATTTGGCGCCCCCGATCGGGGCACTAACAGGGGTTCGTCCGCCAGCGGGGCATCGGGAGCGGACGCGGGAACGCGACCGGCCCTCCCCGCGCGCGGCGGGCGCAACAGCAGGATGCGGTTCCCACTACCCTCGGCAAAGTCGTTAGCGACGATGAACTCCGGTCCAGCCAAGCCGGCCGACCGCGCGAGAGACGGAAACAGTACATTGTTGACAGTCCAGTACAGGGAAATCGCCGTGGTGGAGATGAAGAAGACCACGGTCATGGCGACGGCGTCTATCGGCATACCCCCCGTCGTGAGCCAGCGCAGAAAATCCATTGAAAGCCAGCCGGCCAGCAGCACCGCGGCTCCGAACGAAAAAGCGCGAACAACTGCGGCTCCGGTCCATCCTGCGAAGAATGCGCGTAACAGTCTCATAGAGGCCTCCCAAAACATCGGCCAAGCGGCACCGCCCTCGGGCTGCGCTTGCCTGACCACGGCGAAAGACTGAGAGAACTCCGGTTTCTTTCACTCGACCATCGCCACGTCCCAATGGCACGAACAAGAACGGCCCATCCCCAATCAGTTCACCAGTTCGACCCCTGAGTTCTGCGAGTTCCAGCGTATCGACCTCCAGCGCACAGGCGCACCAGTGTCGGGTGGTCTGTGCGTTCATGTTGTTCATGTCTTTCTGTTGTCTACTGCCTCCTGTGCCTCTTGCCATGGCGGGGCGGGTTCTCTTGGAATGCGAGAATGCGAAACATTGGCACGACGAGGAACAGCGAGAGCATTAGAGCATTGGGTGGGGTCGGGGTCGGGGCTGCCGGTGGCGGAGACGGGAATTCCGCCAAATTAAAAACTCAAGGACATTCCCGACATTCGATATTCTCAGAAAGTTAAAGGCTCTGGTCCCATCTGTCAAACGGAAGAAGACGTCATAAACGTCATTACCGGAGGGCTGCCACTTTCAACGGGACCTGGGGCAATCCTGGCCGTAGTCGAACCGCAACACACCCGCGACAGCGACAAGTACGTAACTCATCGCAGAACCTGGGTCTACCTCTCCATCATCGCCCTTTCCCGGAATGCTGTTGTCAGAATCATCTAGTGTGCACTTAATAAGGGCGTTCAGCTCAGTGTGCTATGACTCTACGGAACGGTGTGACAACTATCTGAACTACGACTCCAAGGACTGCAAGCATGGACCAGAAAATAAAGACATGAGCCGGCCATTGCCAAAACCAGGCAATGAGGCAGATGATCGCCGAATAACTCAGAATTGCGATGACCGCGACCTTTCTCGCACCGGGTTGCTGTGCTGGTGTGATAACTGCAGCGACAAGACTCAGAAGAACCCACAACACCAGGATCCGGAAATCGAATCGAGTTACATCGGGGATCCATTGCAATCGAGCTCCATCGAGAGCGAGTTGGGGGGCAAAGTCTCTGAGGGCCACGATTGCCCAAATCACAAAGACGAGATCGACCAATCCAACAGCCCATCCGCCCCAAACATTAATGCCGTGTCGTCGGTAGAGTTGCATCAACGCTTCATTCATCTTGAGAACATCGTCCTTATATGCGCCCTGTATAGCTGCGATTTGAGGACGAAGCCGCTCGATACGATAAGCAACGGCGGCTGCCCGTATTGAAAGTGGCAATTCGAGAATTTTGACACCTGCGGCAAGAGCGAACAAGACGAATAGATACGCGTACACCGGCGAGAAGGTTGATCTCGCGTGTAGAAATGATAAGAGGCTGAATGAGAGTTGGTCGGATCGCATGTTAACGAGGCCTTGCCAGGCCGCACGTCGGGTTGAGGACCAATCCCACTTTTTCGAGATCAGGAACCAGCCTTCAGCTTCGGGTTCTGCAGCGACTGTTTTATAGAACCGCTCGAGCTGGTCTGGAGTCCGTGACGGCAGCTCCAGGTACCGCAGTCGGAATACTGCAGAAACAGCGTACGGAGTGCCGGGGGCCTTGTTGCCGGCTTCGCGATACGCAGAAATGGCACTTTTCAAATCGCCTGCCTGCTCGATCGCTGCCGCGAGCAGAAATCCATTTTCGCGCTCGTCGCCAACCTTAGAAGCGCCCGAACCGCGCAGTTCTTCGACGACCTTTGCGGCTTCAACCTGAGCGAGCGTCGATAGTCGATTCAGAGAATTAATCATCGCACCGCTGCTGATCTGGCGCTGCAACGCGCCGAGAGTCTTCGACGCGACGGCACCCTTCGATGACCATACCCACCGGCCGGACACCAGAAACCATCCGCTTGCATCCAGCTCCTGGCTTGCGGCCTTATAGAACGGTAGCAGGGCTTCTGGTGTCCGGCCCGGAAACTGCAACACTCGTTTTCGAAAATTCGCAGACGTCGCGTAAGGGCTATTGGTATTCTGGCTCTCGGTCAGTTGGTAGGCTGCAATTGCACCTGGTATGTCACCTGCTCGTTCCAGCCTTGCCGCATTCAATAGCCCATTGGCGCGAATATCGCCGAGGCCCGCCTCGAGTTTCTCTAAAGTATCCGCGTGCTGAGCTGCTTCAGGAGGCAGGGCAGCCAACTGATTCAATGCCTTGGTCACGGCGTCAGTACCCGCCCCCTTTTGGTGTTCGGCGAGCAAGTACGTGACCGCACCCCTGGCGGTGGTCCAACTCCAGCGGCCGGATATCAGAAACCAGCCATCGGCATCTGGTTCTCGATCAATCGTGCGATACAGCGAGGGAAGGGCTTCTGGTGCGTTGGCTGAAAGATCCAGCAGACGCTGGCGGTACTTGGCCGAGGCCGAGAACGGGGTAAACGGACGCGCGTCGCCTAATGCGGTATACGCAGCCTTGGCGCTGACCTTATCACCACTCTTCTCCAATGCTACCGCCAGAAGGAACTTATAAGCGCCGGAGCGAAAATAGACCAGTAAACGCCGCGTGAGCGACGTTGCTGGCGGTCCAAAAGTGGACCACCAGGAGACTGGTTCCATCGAACATTCCCATAGAGTTATGTTTTGTGGAA
>Ga0182027_10009542_pt1 | contig 13927 bp, 3 predicted proteins | sample 712E1DmetaG_FD_121300 | JGI IMG/M metagenome (GOLD analysis project Ga0182027, IMG submission 121300) | Permafrost microbial communities from Stordalen Mire, Sweden - 712E1D metaG (Illumina Assembly) | ecosystem: Environmental > Terrestrial > Soil > Wetlands > Permafrost | place: Sweden...
CGCCGGGTGGAAAATCAAAAACCGAAAACCGGCCCACGAAAAACCAACAAAACAACAACAATGCCCGCCGACCTTGTAGTGTAATTAATCCGCGGCTGAGGTCATTGATTCAAAAACGCGCCGCCGTTTCAACTGCGGAGTCTAGGTTTAATTGCGGCCGCTACTTTTGCAAGCGATAGTAGGCTTGCTTGTTGGACATGCTGTCCAGCGTCAGAACCCATTGAGCGCCGGACAACACCGGCGTATTGTTCAAAAGCGCCCACGTCACCGGCGGGAAAAGATTGGTGGCAGTAAAAACTTGAAACAATCCCCCGTTGTCATTGGTAGGCCAAGCCAGTTGCAGCTGGCCCCCGGAAAGCGTGCTGGCATTCAACGGCAAGGGCAGTTTCAGAGCAACACTCGTCGGGGTTGAATCTGGCCCTTCACCAGCCAAATTCTCCCCGGAAACCACAAAATAATATATGGCGTTGTTGGCCAGCCCGGAGTTGGTATATGCAAGCGCCGCCAGATTGGCGGCCACCAACGCATAGGGCCCAGCGCTGGAACCGGCACATTTCACGTTATAGCCCGTCGCCGTGGAGGAGGGGTTCCAGCTTAAAACCACCTGGCCAGTGCTGCCTATGGCTGTCAGTCCGGCGGGTGCCGCAGGGGCGGTGCCGGAAAAACCATACACATAAAATTCATCAATGCCCCACCAACCGGCTCCGGAATTGGCCGTGAGGGTGACCCGGATGAACCGGGCGGCGTTGGTCGGAAAAGAGATGGTGGTGAGATAGGAACTGCCGCTGCCGGTGGCAATCGAGTTGCCCCAATTGATGCCGTCGTTGGAAACATTGACTTTGTAGTTGCGGGGGTAGTCGCCCGGTGAATTGGTGACGTTTAACACGACCTGATAAAAGGTGTTGGTGGCGCCCATGTCCACCTGAAACCACATGCCGGTGGCTTCAACGGCCCCACTGGACCAGCGGGTTGCGAGGTTGTAATCAATGGCATTGCCCGGCGAGCCGCCGGATTCAGTGCTGGAGGCACCCGCAATCCAGCCAGTGCGGCCCAGTTGGTTTTGCGTCGCAGCGGTTATTCCCCCGTACACGTTGAATTCATGAATGCTCCACCAATTTCCTGCGCTGCCCGTCTGAATCACCCGCACGAACCGCGCGGTCTGCACGGCGAAGTTAATGGTGGTCAGGCCCGACGAACCGGCGCCGCTGGCCACAACTCCACTCCAAGTGATTCCGTCATTGGACACGACCACTTGGTAGCCCACCGGGTAGTCCCCGGACGAAGATCCTTGGTCCAACACCAGCTGTGAAAAATGATTGGTCAACCCCATGTCCACCTGAAACCACTGGCCGTTGGCCTGCTGGGTGCCCGTGGTCCAACGGGTGGTGATGTCGCCGTCAATGGCGTTGCCCTGAGAGCTGCCAACGGAAGCGGTGGCAACCCAACCAATCCGGTTCAAGGCGTTGGTGCCACTGGGAACCACCACCATTTCCGCGGAGTTACTGCTTGCGCCGCCACCATTAACTGCCGAAACCACATAATAGTAGGGTTGATCATTCAAAAGCCCCACGTCGACGTAATTGGTTGCCGCGATTCCAGCCACAACCGTATAAGGACCGCCCTGAGTCACTGAACGTTTGACATTATAACTGGCAGCACCCAAGGTGGTATTCCAAGACAGCACCGCTTGGCTGTTGCCCGCCACCGCCGCCACGCCTGCGGGAATCAATGCGGTTTGATAAACATAGAATTCATAGATGCTCCAATTAGCGCTGTCGCTCCCGGTTTGGGTAATCCGAATATAACGGGCGGACTGCGGGGTGAAGGTGATGGTGGTTACAGATGAGGATCCAGTTCCACTGGCCACAGGGCTCCCCCAACTGACACCATCGTTCGACACGTTGACCTGATAACCTCGCGGATAATCACTGGACGAACCCGCGTTCAGCACAATCTGATAAAATGACTGCACAGATCCCATGTCCACCTGAAACCATTGACCATTGGCCTGGCCGGTCCCGGTGCTCCAGCGGGTGGTAATGTTGCCGTCAATGGCGTTGCCCGGTGAACTTCCAACAGAAGCGCTGGCCACCCAGCCGGACCGGCCGATCACAAGGTCTCCGGTCGTCACGGTGTTGATTGCGGAAGAATTGGGGCCTTCGCCAAGCCAATTTGTTGCCGACACGACGTAATAGTAGGTAGTCCCCTCGGCTGCGTTCGTATCCGTAAAGGAGTTGGTGGCATACAAATTTGCGGCCACGTTGATAAATGGACCGCCACTGACGGTGCTTCGCTTCACATTGTAATGCACCAAGCTCATGGAATTCCAGTTCAACGTGACCTGGCCGGCCTGCGGCACGGCGGATAAACCCGGCGGTGCTCCCGTAATGCGATAATTGGCCAGCACGGAAATATACGGTTGCGAAACGGTCACAGTAGTGGAGGCGCCTAAGGCATTGACAATCAAATTGGTGTCACCGCTCCAATGATCAAACACTTCACCGGTTGGATTGCCGTTGGCCGTGATTGCCGGGTGGGCTCCATAGGCATAATATCCCGTGCCGGAACCGTTGTTGACCTTGAGGTAATAAACGGCTGAATCGCTGCGAAACGATCCCGCCGGCAAACCGTCAACCACATTGCCGTTCGTATCCGTGATTTTGCTGTAGAGGTTGCAATCCGGCGGGTCGGTCAACCAGGCATAATGCACCGTCACGGGCTGTGACACGCTCGGGCTGGACACTACCACCGTGTTGCTGCTGGCAATCGTGGCGTTGGCCGCATAGAAAACCCCGTTGAGCCCAGCCAGTTGAAACTCGTTCACTGGAACACCCGGAACCGGTTGAACCGGCGTAATGGGATTGGTGTAATTCTTGTATCCAGTCATCAATCCGGCACCGATGTTCGTAAAAAAACAAGTTAGATTTGTGCCGGAGACGGTGAATCCGGTAAATACTGGTGCCTGGTCCACAATGTTTTTCCCGTATACCAGATTGGCCGCCGCCCAAGCCGCCCGCAGCCCCATATCCGGTTTGTCCAAGGGGTGAAGCAATCCGCCGCCGACATCAATTGTTACCACCATCCGGCTGTTGGTGTCATTGGCCACCGACTTGGCCTGTGCTTCCCGCAAAAGCGCCCAATTGGATGCCTCCTGCGGATTAGCGTTTGGCAATTGAATGATGATGAATGGCAAATTGGGCTGGCTAAAAAGCGAACGCCAGCTCCCCATCAACCCGGGCAGCATCCGGCCATATTGGTCGGGCGTGCTCGCGTCAAATTCACCCTGGTACCAGGTCACTGCCTTGATGCGGTATGGTGCCAGGGGATAGATCATGGCATTATACAAGCAGGAAACAAAGTCCGGGCTGGGCTGCAGCGCCGATTGATCAAAAGCCGCCTGGGTGTAATCGGGAATTCCCGCCACGAATCCCGGTTCACTCCAGGCATTGATCAACGTCCCGCCCCAAGCCGATAGAATAATTCCTACTGGAATACCATTCTCTTTGTAAATCTCCCGCCCCATGATGTAGCCCACCGCCGAGAAACCTCCCGTGGTCGAGGGGCCGGCCACGGACCAACTGCCGCCCGGAAAACTGGGTTGCCCTGTAAACGAACTGACATTGGGAAGTGTAAAGTGCCGCACTTGCGGATAGTTGGCCGAGTCGGCTATGTCGGCTGCGGCGTTGTAATCCCCCGACAGCGTCCACGCCATGTTTGACTGGCCGGAGCAAAGCCAGACATCGCCAATCAGCACGTCCGTCAGCGTAACTGTCGCCTGCCCGGGCGTGGAAATGACGACGCTGTAAGCCGCATTGCCCGGCACCAGTGAAAAGGGCCCGACAGCGGTTTGCCAGCGTCCGCTGGCATCCGCCATGGCAGTCACAGTCTGAATCAGCGCCGCATTTTGGTCATAAACCTTCACCGTCACAGTGATGCCCGGCGCCACCCATCCCCAAACGGGATCAGTTGCGTTTTGCTGTAATACCATGTGGCTGGTAAAAAGCGGGTGCACAAAAGGATTGGCGGCCAAGGCGTTGTTTAACCCGGCGAAACCAAGCACAAGAAAAACCACCAGCTCAATAAATGTGCGTGCGCATTTAATTCGTTGATTCATAGATAGATAATGTATTTATTAAGATCTTTCGCCATATCGGGCGAACGATGATCGCCAGACTTTTGGATCGATTGATGATTAGGTACTAAAACAACTTACCATAGCAACTCAACACTCTCAATCTCCGACCAATTGACGAATTGTCAATTTTCACAGCCATCCCCGAAGCCTAAAAGTTTGACGGATTCGTTTCGGATTCCGAACAAATATCACGGTTGATCTCAAAACGCGATTCAGAGTTTTCATATGATTCCACATCCACGCGGCATTGGACCTCTTCGTCTCAGGTGTCTGCTGTCCCACAGCTTCATAGAAATCCTGGGAAATAGGCTTGGTCTGGTCGCGCCAGATTGCGAAAGCTACCCTTGGCTGTCCCATAGCAATCCAGCAATGCCAGCAAGTCGAGTTTTGACCATAACACCGCCTGAAGGATCGTAAATAGCCGCGTGAAACTATGCGCCCACCTCGACAAGTAACTCAAGTAGCGCAACAGCACGTAGACCAGGAGCGCCATCCAGACCTGCCACCGCACCGCGTTGGCGTTATGCCCGAGGAAATCGGCCAACTGCAACGTCTGCTTGATCTGCTTGAAGAAGACCTCGATTTGCCACCGGCACCGGTAGAGGTCGGCCACACTGCGCGGGCTCCACTCCAGATGGTTCGTCAGAAAGGTCATCTCCCGCTCCTGCCCGTCGATGGCCACCACGGCCACGACCCGGCGCATCAGTTCCGGGCCTGGCTTGTTCGGGTTGCTCAACACGATGATTTCATCCTCCAGAATCTTCTGGTCCTTGGACCGGGGCATTTTTTTGACGACGTCATAGGCCATGTTGTCCTTGGCGCGGGTCACCCAGAAGACGCCGCGTCCGTCCAGATCCCGCAAATGCCCGAAGTCCACATAACCCTTGTCAAACAAGACGATTTCACCGCTTTTGACCTCGGCACACAGTTCCCGCGCCCGCTTGTTATCATGCTCGCCAGCGGTGTCGATGATCACAAAGTTGGGCAGCAGGCTTTGCAGGTTCAGCCGCATATGCGTCTTGGCCGCCGCTTTGCGGCGACGATGCTTGGCCCAGTCCATACAATTGGCCACCAACTCCATCACGGTGGTGTCCACCACATGAATGGGCAGTTTGAAACGAAAGGCCGCGCCCCGGCTCCGTCCCTTGACAAAGCCCGGCGACTGTTCGCCCAAGTGACCCAGCACCCGCCAAAACAGCTGTTCGGCCATCTCGGCCGGCCGTTCGCGATTGGCGTTGGAAAGCCCGTTGCGGCTCGGCGCCGTTGCGCCGCGAACACTCGCCAGCGGTCCCGAGTGCAAATGCAAAGAATCACACAGGTCATTCAATCCGATGCTATGGGTCAGTTGGCCATAGAGCAGACTCACCACATGGCTCCAAGGCTTAAAGCTGCGGGACTTGTCCTCGGCTCCGGTAGAGCGCGCGATTTGGGACACCTGGTGCGGCGGAATAAAATTGCAAATCTGGCGCAAAATGCTGAACTGGGAACGGGCTGGGGCTATTTTGAGTTGATTCATCCCTGCCGTGTGGCAGGTGCAAACAAAAAACTCCAGCCCTTTCTTTCATATCCTGAGGGATGGCTGTGTTCACATTTCAAATACATTTGATTCTATGGATATATTAGGCGGAAGAAGACGCTTCCACTGGTTGGATCTATAGGGAATGTCATCTGGTTCGTGGCTTTTGATGTGGGCACGGTCACCCAATTTGTGCCAAGCCCTGCTCCCAACGAGTTCGTCTGCATCTGCATGCTCCAGCCGGTGTGATCCATCGGCCAGTTCAACTGGATTTGACCAGCACTGGCGGCAAAGTTAACTTGCGGCGAGGTGGTGGAGACGGGGCGCGCGCTGGCTTCGGCTGCATTCACGCTTTCTCCGTAGATATTCGTGGCCGTGACGACATAGTAATATGCTGTCCCGCTGGTCAGACCGGAATCAGAGTAATTGAGGTAGGGCAGGTTGGTGGCGATGGTCGCATAGGAGCCGCCGCTGATGGTGGAGCGCTTCAGGTTGTAACCGGACGCGCTGACTGCGGCGTTCCAGGCCAGGTTGATCTGGGTGCTGGAGGTGTTGGTGGCGGTCAGCCCGGTCGGGGCCGGCGGCACCGTTCCCATCATATTGAACTCATCAATGCTCCAGTAATTTCCCGTGCTGCCCGTCTGGGTGACTCGGACATAACGCGCCACTTGGGTGGCAAAGGTGATGGTGGTGATGGAGGTAGATCCGACGCCGGTGGCCACCGAGCTGCTCCAGTTGATGCCATCACTGGAGACGGTGACCTGATAGCCGCGCGGATAATCATTGGCCGAATTGACGTAATTCAAGATCAGCTTGTTGAAGACGTTGGACGTGCCCATGTCCACTTGGAACCACTGGCCATTGACCTGGGATCCGCCGGTTGACCAGCGCGTGGTGAGATCGCCGTCCAGCGCATTGGCGGGTGAATCACCCCCAGACGTGCTGGAACTGGCGACCCAGTTAGCCCGGCTCAAGGATCCAGGCATGGCACTAACCTGTGATGAGTTGGTGCTCGTGCCGGCGGGGTTCTGCGCGGAGACCACATAGTAATAGGTAGTGGCGTTGGCCAAGCCGGTGTCGGTGTAGCTCAGACCGGTCAGATTGGTTGCAATGGTGGTGTAAGAGCCGCCGCTGGTGGCGGAGCGTCCGATGGTATAACTGGTTGCGCCCAGCGAGGCGAGCCAACTTAAAGTTACCTGTGAATTGGCCGTCCCTGCTGTCAGGCCGGTTGGCGTGGCTGGTGGGACACCGTTCACAAATCCAACGGTGAAAGATTCGTTCGTGCCAACCGAAGTGCTGCTGGCGATCAGCGGGCTGGCCCCGCTGTTTGGGGTGGTGACATATTTGCCATTGACCATCGCCAGCAGGCCGATGTTGCCGTTGCCGGCATCCACTTCTGTAAAAGTCTCCCAGCTTCCAACCCCCGTGCGGTTGGCGATGAGTGGGCTATTGCCGCCATTTTCGGCGGTGACAATGTTGGAATTAACCAGCGACTGGAAGCCGATGTTACCGCCGCCGGCATCAATGATTTTAAATGACTCCGCTTTGCCGACGGAGGCGCTGCTGGCAATCAGCGAATTGGAACCGTTGTTTGGCGCAGTGACATACAGGCCGTTAACCAGCGCCTTCAAGGAATAAGTGTTGCCAGGTACCAGTTGATGGGAGGCGGCGGGCGGGGTATTAAAAAAGCCAAAGTATTGCACATTGAACAAATTTCCGGCCCCACCGGTATAGACTAGATAAATTGTATGGGTTCCGCTGGCGCCGCTGATGTTGCAATAGGCGTTCATATAAGACTGCGCCCCGCCCGTTCTCGTGACCGGACAGGTTCCGACCAGCGTTCCCGCTGGACTGTCGAGATGTATTTCGATGTTCCCGCCAACGCCAACGCCGGCGCTGGCGACGCGGGCGACGAAGGTGTTGACGCCGGTCAGATTGATGCTGTTGTAGGCCGACCAGTCGCCATTGGCAATGCTGGTGATATCCTGTCCGCCTTCGGCACAAGTTTCCGTCGTTATTCCAGACATGCTGCTGTAGTTCGAGGCGGCTTCGGGGGTGACAACCACGAAGGTGCTCGAAAAATTGGCAAAGGCCGATTTGCCGGGGTTCAGGCCGGTCACGCTGTTGGAATAAATAATTGCGCTTCCGGTGGCACCCGAAACCACATTCAACCCGTTTAGACTGGGTGAAATAATCGTGTTGTATTGAACAGTGACATTTGAGCTGCAAAAATCCACCCCCATTCCCATAAAAACGGCGTTGCTAACGGTGTTCCCGGTGACGAGAACATTGGCAATGGGATGTGTGGTGCCGACGTTCAAAGCGGGAACTCCATTTTGATTGTAGAAACCGTAGCTGCCGCCGCGCAAAACCGTGTTACTCACTACCATGCCGGATTCGAGCGGCAATCCCGAATCATCGAATTGGCCGATGCTAATCCCATAAGCCCCTACAGAATCCATACACAGATTATTCGACGCGATGATGTTGACTCCTCCATAAATTCCCAGATTGTTAGCCCACCATGGAGCCACGGAAGTGCAATTGATGATGGTAGTGTTGGTCATTTGCAGACAGCCTGGACTGTTTCCCGAATTCAGGGCAAACGCGTCATCTCCTGATCCCCGAACAAAGCAGTTCGAAATAGTAAGATAATTCCCGGTATTATTTCCTGCCGCGCCATTGCCATTGTTGACGTTGATCCCATCAGCCCAAGTGCAGCTCGTCCGGCTATTCTCGATGATTCCGTTCGAACCATCGGCCCAAATGCCCGCGCCCAAATGCTGAATCCAAACATGATCTATCACCCAATTGTTGCCCTTTACATTCAGCCCGCCGCCATTGCCGTTACCGTTCGTCGTGCCGTTTCCAGCGCCGGTGGCATCTGAATCAAAAGTCAAATCCTGCACCGTGCATGACGTGGGAGTGAGAATGTTTCCCGCGCTAGAGTCGGGCAGAGTGGGATTAGCATAAACGGTGCTATACCACATTCCGGCTCCTTGTATTGTGATCCCGGTCGCCGACAAGCTTGCCGCCGGAGTATTCAAATAATAAGTGCCGGGCGGAATCCAAACCAATTTTCGTTGGGACTGGGCGGCATTGATGCAGTTTTGAATGGCGGCCGTACTGTCCACGGCGGGATTGTTGGCCGCCGCTCCGTAGCTGACAATGGAAAGCGAATTCGCCGGCTGGCTCAAAGGAGCGGGGGGATTTTCCATGTCCACCACGTCCAACCAGTAAAATGACGCCGTATTGCTGGAATCTTGCTGAAAGGTAATCGTGCTTCCCGGCGCCACGGCGGCACCGGTGATGAAAAAGTGCGTCTCATCATAGAAAATATGTGGTTTGCCAGAGGAAGGGTTTTTGCTCCAACCATGCTGGCTGCCCGAACTTTGATAACACCAGGTTTGTTTGGAATTGACGCTGATCGCCTGGCGAAACACGCCGTCAACATATAAGTCGAGCGTATTGGTAATCCCTCCGCCAGTGGGAGCATCGGCAATGGAGTATCTCACGTTGAGAGCCGTGATGTTCTGGCCGGTATTGTTCGTCAAAGTGACGAATTGTCCGGTCGCATTGAGTTGGACATAAGCGTGCCCGGACGCTTCGAGTGTTGGACTTGAATCTGAACTGGTTGGCGGAGCGGTAAGAGCTTGAATGGTCGCCCCTCCTCCCAGCGCTCCGCTTTCGGCTTCCACGCTTACGAAGGGAGTAACCGCCCCTACTGTGGCACAAGCCTTGTTTCCACACTCGAGGAATGCCAAGGCAACCGCCAGCAGCCACAAGCCCCGGCACAATCCTTTCATAGCTTGTGGACGTTTTGCAATTCGAAGCAAAATCCAAATTCCTGAATCCATTTTTTCGCGGATAGCGGCGTTTTTTGTGTCAATTCGCGTCTGTCTCATATTCATAACATTCATGTCAGCGGGAGCGCCGCCGGTCCAGAATTCGGGACTTTGTCCGTTCTAATTTCACTCAAATCAAGGATAAATCAAGCGGTAGAACACTGCGCTATTGGCCGAATCAACTGGAATGTTTGTGCTGGTGATAAGGTCAGAGCCTGGCACCGTGAACCAGTTGGCGGTTAATCCAATTCCCGGCGCGTTCGTCTGCACCTGCAAATGCCAGCCGCGATGGTCTGCCGGCCATGACAATGTCAGAGTGTTCCCGGATAATAGCGTGATAATGCTCGTCGGTGCTGCCGAGGGTTGCGTCGTGGCGCTGGCGGATGTGGAATTGGTGCCTTCACCACCGGCGTTCATAGCCGAGACCATGTAATAATAGGCAGTCACCGCAGACAAACCAGCATCAGCATAGTTGGTGGCTGTCACGCCGCTGGCAATTGTGAAATAAGTTCCGCCACTGGTCGCGGAGCGTTTCACGTTGTAACTGTTCGCGCCACTTGCGGTGTTCCAAGTCAGGTTAATCTGGCTGGATGAAGCTGCCGTGGCAATCAGATTAGTTGGCGCTGGTGGCGCTGGTGGCTCCGCATAAACATTGAATTCATGAATGCTCCAGTAATTGCCCGACGCGCTTCCAGTTTGAGTGATACGGATGTAACGCGCGGTTTGGGAGGCAAATGTGATTGTGGTTATCGCTGAAGAACCGTCGCCAATGGCTGCCGGGCTGCCCCAGTTGATGCCGTCGCCGGAGACTTGAACTTGATAACCACGCGGATAATCATTGGGTGAAGCTGTGGCATCCAAGACGAGCTTGTAGAAACTCTGCGCCGAACCCATGTCCACCTGAAACCACTGGCCGGGCGTTTGGAAGCCGGCAGTGTCCCAGCGCGTGCCGGCATTTCCGTCAATGGCATTATTCGCGTTGCCCGAATTCACCGAGGCGCTGGCGGTCCAACCGTTTCGGCTTAATAGAATGCCTACAGGAGTGGCGCTGACTTGAGCAGAGTCGGTGAAGCTTTCGCCAACAGCACTTATTGCGGAGACAACATAGAAATAAGTAATATCAGGCGTCAATCCAGTGTCGGTGTAATTGGTGGCACTAACTCCTGTGACAATAGTTGTGAATTTGCCAACGAAGAAAGTGGTGCGTTTGACATTGTAACTGGTGGCACCGAGGGAGACATTCCAAGTTAAGGTAACTTGCGTGGCTCCCGCTGTGGCAATCAAGTTAGTTGGCGCTGATGGCGGCGTTCCGCTTGTCGACGGAATCACGCTGACTACTGTTGAGTTGCTGCTTTCTCCGATGCCGTTGAACGCAGTGACGATATAATAGTAAGTTGTGCTGTTCACAAGGCCGCTGTCAACACCGTTAGTAGTAGTGGCAACGACCACGTTCGTGTAGGGCCCGCTGCTGGCGATGCCGCGCTTGATGTTGTAGCCCGCCGCGCCCAATACCGGCATCCAAGTCACTTTGGTCTGTGTGTTGCCGGCAGCGGCCACCACGTTGGTTGGCGTGTTGGGAATGTTCGGCAGAAGTGCGTTCAAGACTCCATACAGCTTCCGGCTCTTGGGCGTCGAACCGGACAAACCCCAGGCATAATTTTCGCCGACGGCCAGCTTGGTGAGAATACCGTCCACCGCTTCCCAGTTTCCAACGCCGGCAACGTTTCTCCGGAAAATATTTCCGGCGGCGTTGATGCCCCAGACTTCCTCGGAGCCGATGGACAGTTGCGTGAGATTGAAGGGATTGCCCGCCAGCGTCCAATTCAAATTGGTCATTACGGTGAAGACGTTGTTCACATTCGTAGTCGTTATGGGGCTGTAGTAGATGTTGGTTCCGCTCACGGCCCAGATGAACTTCCCATTTCCACCGGCATAGATCTTGTTCACTGCGGAACCGGGGCTAGACACCTGATGCCAGGTGTCCCCGGGATAATACGCTTCGTTGACTCGCCGGTAGTAAATCAGACCGTTTGCGTCCACACCCCAAACATCGCCTTCATTTACGGATAATTGAACCATGTTGCCACTGATGCTGGTCCAGCTGGCGTGTGCCCACGCATCCCACGAGTAGGGTAACTGGCAGGTGTAGACGGCAGTCCCGTTGAGGGCCCAGGCGAAATGTTTACCAACGGACAGTTGAGTACATTTTGAAATTCCGGTCAGGTCCACTGATGTCCATACAGGTTCCGCAGTATCGTCGGCAATACCGCGCGCCCAAACGTGGCCGTTGGCGTCCAAAGCCCATACATCAAAGAAGCCCGCTGACAAGTCCACAAGATTTCCCGGCCCTGTGCTTTGATTCGTCCAGGCATTCAGATTATGAAGTGGACGGTAAACATCCAATCCGGTTTGCGAATACCAATTTTTCCGATATGAACCGCCGAGGTTTTCATGCACGGTCATCTTGCAATATTGGTCACAATCTTCTGCCTCGAACATCAGCGACTCAGTATCCAGGTCGGCAAACTGGCGCATGGTTGACAGATGCTGATTGGGATAATTCCAGCCGGACGCGTAGCTGCTGTAAATGCGGTTGCCTTTGGGAATATTGTAGAAGCCTTCTTCCTGCACCAGCCGGGTTCCCATGGATAACGCCTTGCTTAGGTTGGTAAGCATCACAGAATTTTCATTGGCATCCAGCGGCGATTGATACGAATCGTGTCCAGCGCTGTCGCCGGAAGGAGTTCCTGTATTAGTGATCGGATTCCAATCGTTGGCCCAGACCGTGTCTAGACGCCTGCGGCTTCCGGCTGACGTCGTATCCCAATAAGTGCCTCCAAAAGAATTCATCGTGAGCATGGGACCATCCCACGTCAGCCAGGGTGCCTGGCCCCAGGCGATTGCTTTCGCGCTCGCATCCGCATCCATAGGAACAATAAAGACCGGATTTAATCCATATCTGGCCTCCATTCTACTGCAAATATTAGTCATGAATGTTCCCATTTGTCCGTCTTGCGAAAGGTCACTAGGAGTGCCAGAATAAATGCTGATTATGGGACGCCCCGTGATTGGCTGGTAAAGCAGAGACGCTGGCACGCTGGCAAACCAAGGCTGAAGCCAGTATTGCATGGCATAATCCGCAAGCGTGCTATCTCCCCAGCCTGTTGGATAATAGCCATAGGTCGAATAATAACCATCAGCAAGTCCTCCATCCTCGAAAAACATGCCGATCTGAACCGAACTAGCTGCCTGTGGATCGCGTGCGACGGCTTCGGCAAATTTCTTCAGCCAGCGCCCCTCGTAAGAACCGGCGCCCCGCTGATAAGCTCTGTCTTGGAGAGCGTGAGTAAAATCTGCGGTCGCCCGGCAATGAAAAAAAGGCACCTGCGCCCGCGATGCCATAAATTGATCCACCGTAATATCCCAGAAACGGTCCGTCCGCCGGTCGAAATCCTGAAACATCGGGATCCCATACCAACTCCGCAACTGGTAATCCGAGTAAGGTGCGCCGTTCGTTGCATTTTGGGGATAGGCGTCAATATAAGAAGCGTCATTGGCATTGAAAATGGAGTTATGCTCCGACTCCGCTTCATACCCGACAATCGGCGCAATTAACATACCGTTGGCAGGTGACCTCACCATGACGATGTCCGAAGCTTTTACGTTCGTCGTTGTGTCGCCATCTTTTCGAAGCATGAACCAGTCGAGAGAGACTCCAGAAGTTTCAAACACGGCCCGAAGTGTGTGATACCCTTGCGACAAATTAACAGAACCCAGGTGAACTGGAGCAAATGTATCCACACGACCAGTGTTCGGAACAGCAATACCAGGCTGAACCGTAACGCCATCAACTTCCAAGTGGATAAACACGCTGTTGGAAAGCGAACCGGCATTCGCCGTGAATCGGTAACTGCCAGCCGACAACCACACGTTGGTGTATTGAATCCATTCGCCCGGAGCTGTGTTGCCAACATACCAGCCTCCTGCCCGGCATGGGAATGTGCCTAAAAAGCAAATGCCGGACAGCATCACCATAAATTCCATTAAAACAACAGAACCTCTGGAGAGAACGATCTGTTGCTTACAGAATTTCACGGATTTGTCCACTATCAGTAGCTTACAGAATTTCACGGATTTGTCCACTATCAGTACAAGATGTTTGCGACTGTCAAAATGCGCCCGGAGAAAATCAAAACGATCACTTGTGCAGAGCACCATGCTGGGCAAGCCATTTGGGATCCTGCTGCGAAGCATTATAGGTCCCGCCGTTTCTGAGTTCGTGACCTCAAAGCCGGGAATCAATACGCTACAAGGCTGAGGGGGCGGGCATGGTGGAGGGAGCCCGAAGGGCGACCGGAACCATGCCCGCCCCCGGCGGCTCAAAACAGGAAAAAACATGAGCAGTAGCAATTCATCCGAAGTTCCAAACCA
>Ga0182027_10009543_pt1 | contig 13926 bp, 14 predicted proteins | sample 712E1DmetaG_FD_121300 | JGI IMG/M metagenome (GOLD analysis project Ga0182027, IMG submission 121300) | Permafrost microbial communities from Stordalen Mire, Sweden - 712E1D metaG (Illumina Assembly) | ecosystem: Environmental > Terrestrial > Soil > Wetlands > Permafrost | place: Sweden...
CCTCACCAGCGCGGGGCTGGGGGCGATGGGCTTTGGCTATCCCGCCGCGCTGGGCGCCAAGGTTGCCTACCCGCGCCAGCAGGTCGTGGACATAGACGGCGACGGCTCGTTCCTTATGAACGTTCAGGAATTGGCCACCGCCCATATCGAACAAATCGCCGCCAAGGTGATGATCCTCAACAACCAGCACCTGGGCATGGTCATGCAGTGGGAGGACAGTTTTTATCATGGCAACCGCGGCCACACTTACCTGGGTGATCCCGGCCGCCGCCGCCAGATTTACCCCGATTACGTGGCCATGGCCGGCGGCTTCAACGTCCCCTCCGAGCGCGTCCTATATAAGAAGGACCTCCGCCCCGCCATCCAGCGGATGCTCGATTCCGACCAGCCTTTTCTGCTGGACGTCGTTTGCCCCTACACCGAACATGTCATCCCGTTCATCCGCGCCAACGGCACGGTGGCGGACATGGTTTATTGATGAACCGCCCATCCCGCATCCGCAAATTCATCCTCCCCTTGCTCCTGGGCGGGGCGGCCCTGTTGGCGTCCGGCGCGGAAATCAAGTTTGATTTCGGCCAATTCCACGAAGGGCTGATTCCCCCGGGCTTTGTCAGCTTGGTTTCGGGCGCGGGCCAGCCGGGCCATTGGAAGGTCCTGGACGAAACGGTGCCGCCGGCCATGGCGCCCCTCCTGACCAACTTGGCCGGCGCCATGGCGGCCACCGCCAAACACAGCGTGTTGGCCGGGTCTTCGCCGGACGCCGCCGCCGGCCATGCGCCGATCCTCCTGTACACCAATGAGACCTTCGCTGATTTCATCTTGACAACACGCTTCAAGATCGTCAGCGGCACAACGGCCCCCGAGGCCGGCATCGCTTTTCATGTGCAGGATGCCGGCAATTACTACGTGATCCGCGCCAGCACCCGGGGGGACCAAAGCGTCCCGGGGAGCCTGCTCTGGTATCGCGTGGCGGGCGGCGTCCGGCATGATGGCGAGGGCATGGGCGTGCTGGTCCCCATTGCGCCCGATGCCTGGCAGGAATTGCGGGTGGAATGCCTGGGCAACAGCATCCGCGGCTTCTTGAACGGAAAACAGATGATCCCTCCGCTGCTGGCCGGGGCGCCCACCAACGATGTCCAACTGCCGCGCATCAACGACACCACTTTTCCCGCCGGCATGACCGGGTTTTGGATCGCGGGGGACACGGTGGCTTACTTTGCCGACACGCACATTGAGTACACCGCCCATGTGCCGCTGATCCAGACCGTCATTGCGGACGTGATAAAGAAGAATCCCCGACTGCTCGGCTTGAAAGTCTATTCGCTGAAGAATTCCCCCACACCTGTGGTCGTGGCCGACGGCAAGGGGCACGACCTCGGATCGCCCGGCGGCAAGTCGGAGGAGGATGTCATCGCCAAAGGCGTGATCCTCTATCTCAAGCAGACGGAGTCCGTGGAGGTCACGCAGCCGTTGCGCGACCGCAATGGAGAAGTCATCGCCGCCCTCAAGACCACCATGACCATTTTCCCGGGTGAAACAGCCCAAACCGCCGTGGCCCGCGCCACCCAGATCAAAAAAGCCGTCGAATCAGGGCTGGCCATATTGGAGGACATCAACAAATAAGCGCGACATTACCGCCCCTTCATCATGGATTGGAAAACAACCATCGAATAAACCTGAAAGAAAACGATGATGACCTTGAGCTGGATTGCCAAAAAGCTGAATAGGGGGGCGTCCGGTTATTTGTCCCTGCCCGGTTTGGCCGCGCCTCTTTTTCCGCCGGCCATGAGCAGGGTGCCGACCACAAAGCCGACGGCGAAGAACCCAAAATACATGTAGCACGCCGGCAGCTCCAGCGTCTTGGTCTTGGGCAGGAGCGGCGGGAGAGCCAGTGTGGCGTTTTGTGGATTGTTCATTCCCATCATGACCAGAAGAGCCAGGACGGCGATGATGAGAAGGGCTTTGAAGAGCAATTTGAAATTCATGGTGCCTATTTGTTGGTACACGAACCGTAAACAAGTCCGCCCACGGAGTCAATCTCAATCCCGCCGGATACACAACCTCTACTTTGAACTTTCCACTTGCGCCCTCAAACGCCAGACTCGCGCGCAGCGCACATGAGCATCGTGACCAAGACGGGGGACGACGGGAGCACCGGATTGATGTACAACCGCCGGGTCTCCAAGTCGCACCCGCGGGTGGAGGCCTGCGGGGCGGTGGACGAGCTGAACGCCGCGCTCGGTTTGGCGCGCGCCTCGGCCCGGCATCCTTTTGTCAGCGACCGGCTGCTGGAAATGCAAAAGGCGCTGATCACGTTGATGGGCGAACTGGCCACCCAGCCCGAGGATTTGCCGCGCTACATCCGGGACGGCTTCTCCGCCGTCTCGCCGGAAATGACGGCGCAACTGGACCGCGTGGTGCAGGAGATCGAAGCGCAAACCGCATCCTGCCAGGGTTGGGCCACGCCGGGAGCGAACCTGAGTTCGGCGGCGCTGGACCTGGCCCGCACGGCCTGCCGCCGCGCCGAGCGCCGGGTCTGCGCCTTGCAGGAGCTAAACCAATTGCCGAACCGCGAAATTTTGGTTTACCTCAACCGCCTGTCGGACGCGTTGTGGCTGCTGGCGCGCTGGGCGGAGCGACAGGCATAACCGAAACCACCAATGGCGCACGGAGTTTCACGACGGCCGTTTGAGGATCTTGTCGAAGGATTCCTCCGGCTCGATTTCGATGCGGCGGGCGCCGGCAGGCTTGGCCGCGGCGGCACCGGAGGCCGGAGACGCGGCGGCGGCGCGGCCTCCGTGACTGGTCTTGGGAGGCGCGGGAATGGGCGGGATTTTCGCGGGCGCCACCGGCTCGTCCTCCTCCACTTCGGCTTCGCGCGAAAGGATGTGAAACTGGGTCCGCTTCTCCAGCCAGGCGCGATAGCGCGCAAAGGTCCACATGCCCTCCGCCGCTCCGGTTTCCAGGGTGGAAACAATTTTGAAGAAGTCGCGATTGCGGATGAAGTTCTTGATCGGCATGCTGGTCTTGAGCACTTCGCATTCCGGCACGCAGAGGTTCAGGTTGGGGCGGAAGGTCAGCCGCTGGGAAACGACCGCGATCAGGCAGTCGGCCAGTTGCGCGGCGATGTTGTCCTGAATCTCCGGCGGAAAGGCGTTGACCACCCGCTGCAGCGCCTCCGCGCAGTTGGCGGAATGCACCGTGGCCAGCACCAAATGCCCCGTCTCCGCCGCGCTCAAGGTCAGGCGCATGGTTTCCGGCTCGCGCATTTCGCCCACCATCAATACGTCCGGATCCTCTCGCAGACTGTCCAGCAAGGCCTGTTCAAAACTGGGCGTGTCCCGCCCCACTTCCCGCTGGCGGATGAAGGACTTGCGCGGACGGAAGGTGAATTCGATCGGGCTTTCAATCGTGACGATGTGCCGGGCGTCGCTCAGGTTAATCGTCTGCACCAGCGCGGCCAGGGTGGTGGATTTGCCGCTGCCGGTCGGGCCGCTGATCAGGACCAGGCCGTTGGCGTGGTTGACCAGTTGCTTGAGGTCGGGATGAAGGTTCAACGTCTCAATTGTCGGCTGGAAGGCCGGCAGCAAACGGATGGCAAAACCCACCCCGCGCGAGGTTTGCAGGATGTTGACCCGGCAGCGCAGCCCTTCTATGGTCCGCGACATGTCAAATGACCGCTGCGTCAGAAAGCGCGGCCAGTCATCGGGGCCGATCAGTTCGCGGGCGCAATCCAGCAGCGGCGACGCGGCGCACGGTTCGCCCACCGCGCGCAAACTGCCGCGCACACGAATGACGGCGGACAACCCCGGCTCCAGATGGAGGTCGCTGGCCCCCTCGCCTTTGGCCGTGGCGATCAGTGCGTGCAGGTTCACAATCTTCTCTTCCCGATCACTTCTGCTGCGGGCTGAAAGGATCTATGTGTTCGTCGTACTTGCCGCCTTGTCCCAGCACCGGATAGACCGCGGAGGGGAAGCAGAGGCTCTGATAGATGGTGTACTCGCTCCACTGAATGGAACCCAGATTGTCAATATACCTGCGTTCGCGGGCCAGGCCGGTCACGGCGGGAATCTGCGCGCCACTGCCCCTTCCGCCCGGACCGAAGACCAGAATGCCAGGTCGCGGTCCCCATCCCATCCGCTTGGTATATGCCGATTCGCGGTCATGGGGATTGTGGACGCGGTTGAATCCGATCCCGGTCATGTAGCACTTGCCGATGGGGTTGAGGCCCTGGGCGTAGTCCATCAACTGGCTGGCGGCGTCAATATAATTCTGTTCCTTGGTGAGGGACCAATAGAGCAGGCACGGAAACGCATATTGGCCCTGGGCATTGTTGCTGCCCCACCAACTCAGATTGGCCGGGGTGCCCACCGGGTAGGCGTTGCCGGCCAGGATGCCGATTTCCTTGTCCGCGGCGGCCTTGATGGCGGCCTTGAAGCGCTCCACGACGATGGGGTCGGTGGGACGATCCTTGGCCACGATGTAGGAATAAAAGAAGGAAGCCATCCAACCGCCGCCGGTGAACCCCTCTGGCGAGCCGTTGAAGCTGTTGGCATACCCCATGGCGTTGGTCGAGAGGTCCTTGACCATCTGGTGGGCGGCCTCATCGCCGGTCAGCAGGTACTTCTGCACGGCGTAATAAAGGCGATGCGTCACCGGGGCCTGCGCGCCGGCGGCGGCAAACGCCAATTCCGCGTGTTTCTGGAGCTCCAGCGAGCGGGCCGCATTGTATGGCTTGATCAAGCGAGCCATGTGCATGAACATGCCGGAGGCGAAGCTGGCCGATTGCGGACGCACGATTTCAGTGCCGAAACGCGTTTGGTCGTTCTCGTAGGTGGTGAAGGGCGAATAACCCCTGGTTTCTGTGCCCCAATGAATCTGACCGTTGGTCTCCTGCATGTATTCCCAGAAAAACGTGCCCCACATCGCTTCGTCGAGGATGTCGGGAATCCCGTTCCCCTTGCCCAGAATATGGAACGTCGCATCGAACTTGTCGGGGATATTGAATTGGTCGTCGGTGAACATATCCGGGAACGCTTCGTAGGTCGTCAACAGCGTGACCGGCACATCCATGTGGTAGGTGCGGCGGTCGGCATCGCCGGCATCGTGATAACCGCCGTAGGCGGTGAAGGTGGGTTCATTTCCAGTGACGACCAGACTGGCTTCGGCAACGCGGTCGTTGACCTCCCAGACCGTCGTGTGGCACGGGTCCGGCTTGATGTTCCAGGCATACGGCTCCATGATCGGGCAGCCGCACCGCTGATGGTAGAGCGAGCGGAACGACACATAGCCCAGCCGCCGCGCGAAATCGCCGCCGACGCCAAAGGGATACGAACAACCGTAGCCCTTGACGGCGATCTTGTAGGGGCCGCCTTCGGGGACCGCCGACAAATCTATCCGATAGACGAAATCGCCTGACGATGTGTCCTGTCCGATGCTCTGCAACACGCCTTGGGCGACGATGGCGCCATTGGCCATCTTGAAGACCGTGTAAGCGGGCAGCTCCCCGCTGATTTGCCTGCCCCCGCCGTCGCCGAGCCAGATGGCAAAATTGGCGTAGCGCACCTTCGACAGGGCGCTGTAGCCATTTTGATTGGACTTGATGGATTCGCAGAACGTGTTGTGGTCGTCAAACACGAAGGTCACCTCGCCGTGGGGCGTCTGGAGGGTGTAAGTCGCGCCGTTGACCAGATCGGGCACCTGGAGGTAGATGAAGTGATCGCAGGCGTCGGACTCGGTGACGAATTTGTTGATGGCCGTGACCGGCTGGCCGTTGAGTTTCCACGCCGCCAGATCGGACGTGTTGACCTCATTGGTGTTGATGACCGTGCTCTTGAAGTAGGCCACCAGGACGTTCTTGGACGCCGTGCGGACTTCCTTGAGGGTGAGTGCCGCGTTGGCTGCCAGTGTGCAACACAGGCAGATGCCGATGACAAATAGACGTTTCATGGGATTATTGGGGATTGTTCTTGGACGCGCCGCCGGTTCCTTGACGCACCGCGGCTGAGGGAGAATTGCTTTTCGCTCGTACTCACTCATTCTGGCCCCATGCTGCCCGCCAGGCCGGAGAGCGTCAAGCGGCAAAAACAAGCTCCTGTGCCACTATGGCAAAGAATCGCCCATTTCCGACAAGATGATTCGGACTCTCTTTTTCCCTTCGTTTGCTTCTGTTCCAAATATGTTTGGTTGCGGCTTTGCCGCGCTGCGGATCCTCAGGGCCATCATGAAGGTCCTGGGAACCCCGATTGACTCGAATTGGGGCTGGTTTTGGACCGCAAAACGGGAAGACTCGATTGGAATGGTGGAGTGATGGAGTGTTGGGTATTCTGGTTCAAAAAATAGTAGAGTAGGCGAAGTGGAAGGAGGCGGTTTTGAACTGACCGCAGTTGTCAGTCCCGCGCTGCCACTTCGCCCCTCATCGAACCGAACGGACGGATTTCCCATATTCGGCTCTCCGAGTCCGGTTCGGTCCGCGACTTTTGGGGCGCGAACCAAAGTCAGGGTGGATGAGGATAACCTCGTGGCGGCTTATCTCCTTGCGGAGCCATCGGCCACCGTCTCTCCTGACACCCGAACAAGTGTCCCACCTTGGCTCCACTCCCGTTACGGGAGCTTCATCGCTACTACGCAGGACTCCGACTTCTCCGGCAGCGCCGCCCGCCTCACTGGTCCTGCCAGCTTGCGCGGGCGGTTGGGCTTGTGGCCCGCCGCCGGAGTTCTCCCAGCTTACCTTGACCGAACTTACAGACGTGCTGTCCACGCTGACCCCGCCGGAGCGTTGAGAAGGCGCTGGCCGTTGCCCAGCCTCCTCCCTGCGGCCTTCACCGATCAAGGAGCGGTTCGGCTTGTCTCCGGTTCTAAGCTTATCGAGGCTCATTGGATGTGGTTCATTTTCATTACGGCCCGCCTGCTCATCTTCCTCCGCTTCCAACCCCGCCTCGCGGCGACGCTGTTGAGGTCGTGTTCCGTCGTGAACAGCCTAACTCGACGGGCGGGACTTTCACCCGCGTTCCGATCAACTTCACTGGCGCAACCCTTGATTAGGCTTGATTAGCCTTGATCTGGAACGGTTGGTTGTGCGCGTAAATCATTCATGGCAAGCCACTTGCGCTCATTTTCCTCAAAATGGTCGGAACTGGCGGAATCAAGCATGCTTGCAACGATGGAATCATAAAGCATACTAAGTGGATAGAGTATGTAAGGATTGAAGGCCGGGCACCGGATTCCGCCGCTGCTGAAACTTCCACCGCCGCCATCCGGCCCAATCCGCCCTCCTTCGCCAGGCCTTCCTCCTTCGCTAAAGCTACGGAGGACAGGACGGAGGGCAGGCGATTCGAAATTCTGGCGCATCCCGCCTTGGTTTCGCTCCCGTCTTCCCATACGTTTCTTGCCCTCACGCGCAAAGATTAGCATGTAAGCCAGAATTGTCAAGGGGAAAATGCCGCGAAATGCGGATTCATGCAATGTCCTCATCATCAGCCACTTGCGCTGATATTCGGGAAAGGGGATTCTCCCTGACTCCCAAAATCAGGGCGGCGACGCAGCCTGCTCCCTACACGCATTTCGACGGACATTAGCACAAGACGCGTTCTTCGAGCGCCGTAGGCGCGGCATCTATGTAGAATTGCCCTCCAACATAATCCAAAGCCCCATCGGGGCGGCATATTCTATTTGTGTGAATCTCCTTGTCTGCAAGACGGGGAAGATGCCGCTCCTGGACGGAGCTTGAGGCCGGTTGTGCATTGGGTTCTACAGGGATTCCGCGCCTACGGCGCTCGCCGACGCCCGTTTTGTGAATACGCGGTTCTAAATGCGTGTAAGGAGCAGGACGCAGCACCGCCCTACCAAGAAATGGGAGGGGGAGAGAAACCAGAGCGGCACGGCGGCCAAGTAGAACGGGCAGAACCGGACGCTGAGCACCACTGCTCGCCGGTTCCGCAGCCGTACGCGGTGACAACCCGCCTTCGCGCAGGCTTCTTTCTTCGCCTGGCCTACGGAGGACAGGACGGGGGGCAGGCTGGCGACAGCGAGAGGCGGCGGAGTGGCGCCCAGCGCCGCCCGCCGCCTCCGCTGGGCTTGTCAAAAGCGCATGTTCCGGCGCGACAAACGGCACCCGAATTCGGAGTTGCCCGCAGATTGACGCAGAGATGGCAAACGGCTTTGAAAAACAGAACACCATTTCGCCTTGCCTTCGTGCATTGTTCGTGTATTATGAACTCATGGCTACTATCACGCTCACGGTCACAACCGAGGTTCACGACAAGCTGAAAAAGCTGAAATTCGGCCGGGAAAGCTTTTCCCAAATGCTCATGCGGGAATTGCCTGACCGAGCCAACACCTGCGGCGAGGTGCTGGAAAAACTGGAAGGCAAAGAGCTTCCAGCAATGGATCCCAACCTCCTAAAGGCAGTTCGTAGTGGCAGGGGCAGACGTTCCAATAGGAATTTCCGGCATGCTCGCTGACACCACTTTTTTAATCGCCTTTTACGCGGAACGATTGGCCAGGCGGCAAGGACCGGCAACTGCCTGTTTGGGACGGCACAGAACCGACACGTTCCGAATTTCGGTTGTTTCCATTGCTGAGTTTTCAGCCGGGTTTGCCAATCCTCTCCAAGCGCGAGTCTTTTTGGATATGTTTCATTGCTTACGATTGTTTCCCGAGGCGGCATACGAGGCCGGAGCGATAGATCGGGAACTGATAGCGTCGGGTGGCAGATTGGGCGAAGCGGACAATTTGATTGCGGGAACGGCCAGATATTATGGCATTCCCCTGGTTTCCAATGGCCGGGCCTTTGATCGTGTGCGAGGCATTCGCCGCATTGCCTATTAAATGCCTATGCTGGAACAAAAGCCGGGCCGGTATTGGGGTGTGATTGGCCGGGAACACCTGCCCTTTGGGTAATGAGGGAAGAGATCAGAGGTCGGATTTCCCAATTTCCCGATTTCAGATTTCAGCTTTTGCCTTTGCGAGCCAACCGTGGTCGGAAGATTTTACGGCCAAGCTGTTTTGCAACATCGAGTTCTGGCTTGAGCGCCTGCCGAAGTTGATCGGCCTTCGTTAGGGTATTGCAAATTGAATCTGCGTGGTGTAATGTACGAACAGATGGTTAGTTGCAAAATTGTTCGGCGCGAATATGGACGTGTCCAAGTACAACATTCGTCTGAGGTTAGCAATCGGCGCATCGTGCTCCATCTTGGCAGTACTGCTCTATTTGCCGGCTGAGGCAGAGGGCACATCCTTCCACGACTTTTACCGGGCTTTCGCACACCCTTGGGGTCATGTCCTCACCACCACTTTCATTCTCGCGTGTTGTGTCGCAGCAGGTGCTTCTGTTGTCCCGGCGCTTCGGCGTGGGTCGGTACTACAGCGCCTTGCAGCCGCAGCATTGCTCGTCTGCCCGATCTTGTTCGTTGCTCACTTTTTGGTCTGGGTCGGCCAGCAATGGAGTGGACAATGAGTGCCTTCGCGCCGAATAAGGCGGTCCAGCGAACGGGAGCCAGCCGGGGTGCAATCCTGTGGACAAGGACGACACGGGAACGGGTGGCTCCGCGTCAGGCTTGACGCGCAGGTGGGTTTGCGGTTCAGTGCATTGCGTATGAACCCCATCGGTATCATTCTGACAGGAGTTTTGACGTTGGTTTTGGTTCTGGCCTCAGTGCGCTCCCGGCTGGAGCTTAACCACGCCAAGCCAGGTTACAGTGGGTGTTTGGGGGTAATTGGCCTATCGTTTTTGCTGGTGGTTAGCGATGTTCGCGTAATTCCGGGTGGGCCGTTTATCTCGATTCACGCCAACGTTCTTCCAGTTCTCAGTTGCGTGGTTATGTTATTTTTCGCCGTACGGGCTTTTCGAGGAGATTGCGCTGTTCGTCGCGTCGGGGTGGTCGCAATCGTCCTCGCTTCGGTGGGCATCATTGCTGGCGTCATTCTGGAGATTGTAGCCTTCTGGCGCGAGCCGTTTGCCAGAGGTGTTCTACTGGGGTGGTAGGCGATTGCATGGGATGAATCGTTGCGAGGGAAGCCGGGGCGCAATCCGGGGGGACAATGACGGCACGCGAACGCTCCGTAGAGGATCGTCTGCGCCTTGACGGTTAACAAGCGGCATGAACTCTGGCACAGTTTGGAATAGGACAAAAAGCGCCCGCGCAAAAACAAGTTCCGAATATCAGGCGCAATTCAAACATCTAAGTTCCCAAGGCCCGGTTCCGGCAGTTGGGCCGGTGGATCGCCGCAGCGCCCCTCAAGGTTGCGGCAGGATCTCGATGCCGTTGATCTCCGTGCTTTGCACGTTCTCCGTGAAGGTGATCTGCACCTTGCCGTCGGTGACTTCCACCGGGACGCTTTCGACATAGGCGCGCAACGCGCCGCCGGCTTTGACGAAGACATCCAAATCCTTGATCTCATGCCCCTGGACCTTGACGGAAAAAACCCGCTGGCCCGCCGCGGTGATTTCCTCGTAGGTCTCGGCGAAATGGAGCTTGACCAGATACTTGCCGTTGTGGACCGGGCAACTGAACGCGGTCATGCCGTATCGTTCTGTCAAATAGAGCGCGGGGTCTTTCGTGTTTTGAATTTTCAAGTCGGCGGAGCGTTCCACCGTTTCCCCATCCGTGAAGCCCTGATCGGGCAGCCAGGTATTGCCGTCCGAATCCTTGAACTGCGCAGTGGCGCCGGCTTTGATGCGGACAATCGGCTGCGGTTTGGTTGGATCGGGAGCCGCCATCGCAGAGGTGGCGGGAGCGGCGGCGGTGGGAGCATTGGTTTGCGGTTGGGGAGCGGGAGTTGGCTGGGCGGCTGTTTGGCAGCGCGCCGGCAGCAAAGCCGCCAGCGTCCAAATGGAAAGCCCGACTGACCACAGTACCGTTTGATTTGACTTGCGCATAAGTTCTGTATTTGGTTGCGGCGGTTGCTCCGCCGGGTTCATTGCTACCAGTGGACTTTGGACTTCTTCCCTGGCAAACGCAAGGAAAATGATTCTTTAATCGGTTTTCGGGGGATAGGACCAGACCCAGTCGCCTTGCGTCTGGTCGAATAGCGCCTTTCCCGGCGCGCCGCCGTCGTCCTTTTCGTTCCAGCCGATGGAGTAAAGTATAAATTGGCCGTCATCGGCGCGGCGATATTTGTAAGGCTGGCCGGTGATGACGTCGTGGGGCGGGTGGGAAATAAACCGCGGCGTCAGCGACTCCAGTGTTTCCGGGAATTGCCCGTTGGCCAGGCGGTATCGCTCCAGGGCGCAGGCCATGGCGGCTTCATCGGCGGCCGTCTGTGCCCAGGCGGCTTTGAGGGGAATTCCGTTAACGTACGGCAGCAGCAGCTTGGCTATAACGCGGTGGTGCAGAATGGCTTTGGAAGCCCCCTGGCCCCACGACGCGTCGCCATAGATCTGCCGGCTCAACTCCGCGGCATTGGCTGCGACCTTGCGCGGGAGGACTCTTTTCGCGGCCAGATCCACCACGCCATCCATCTGCGCATCGAACAGCGTGCCACAATTCAACTTCTCCTGGTCATACCATCCGGACGGGATGATCCAACCGAGCAGGTGGAGCGCCGCGTCGTCCGGCACATGCCAGCCTTTGAGTGCCTCGGCAAATTGCAACAGAACTCCAAGTCCCATCCTGCTGGACAAGTCAGCCAATTGAACCGCCATCACGGGTTCGATCTTGAGTGACTGTTGCATGTCGGCCAGAAAATCGTAGGACAGGAAACGCGCCTGGAGTTCCTGCAATTGGGCGTCAGTCCACCGATGCTCGGCCAGGCCCTCCCAGACCGGATGAATGGCGATTTGAATGGAATTCGCGCGCACCAAAAATGAAACCACGAACGGCTCCGGTTTGATGGAGTCGGCGAGGGAAAGGTTGAGTTTCACATCAGCCAGGGCCGCGTCGCTCTGGCCGGCTGCCAGCTCCGCGGACGCTTGCAGGCTCAGGCGCTGGCTCAACATTTTGATCCCCGACAAATGCGGCAACACAATGGCCGTGGGATTTTCCAAGTCATAAGCCAGCGGATAGCGCGAAAACTCCCGGGTACTGGCGGCGCGAAGTTCCGCAAAGACCGCCGCGTCGGGTTTCAATCCTTCCAGAACCGCCGGCGCCGCCGCCGCCCTTGCGGCAAGGTCGGTCTTATCGGTTTCAAATCTCTGTTGAGACGGAAGATGTTCGTTCACCAATTCACCGCCTTGGATCGCGGCAGCCGCCAGTTGCCAGGCCGCCAGGTCCGTAAAATGCCGGCGGCCTCTGTCCTTCGCCAGGTTGGTTTCAGCTATATTGTCGGCGGCGCGGGCATAGAGGTCGTACGGGAGCCGGACAGAGTTGCTTAGAAAAATTGATTTGAGGAATGGCGTCGCGGCAAAATTCTGCTCGTCGGGCACCGGTTTGGGAATGTAGGACCTGAAATCCAGGGATACCCCGCGCGCTTCGGTGGCCTCCCGATATTGATTCCAGGCCCGCCGCCCGCGCCAATTCTCCTCGCCATACAAAAGGCCAATGATCGTCACCGGCCACACCAGCACGATGATCAGGCGGCGAATCCCCCGCCAGTTGAACAGCCAGTGGAAAAGACGGCGCGTGGTGCTGCGCTCCCAAACGGAAGGATTTTTAGGTTGATCGCTCATAATGAATTACTTGTTCACCTGCCGCTTCACTCATCCTGTCGCAGTGTCCTAGTCTGGGGAGCGCACGCGCCCTCGCGTGCAGTCAGCGACGCCCTCGTCGCTGACATCCGTGAGTGGGTTCCGCGAGGGCGCTGAACCCTGCATCCCGATTCGGAATCTGGACGCGCGCTCCCCAAAGAATCTGCCCAAGCCGTCCCCATTTCTCAAATTAGCTCACTGCCCATACTGTTCATCCCCATGTCAAACCACCGCTTGTTGAATTGCCGCTTCACTCCGGCGACCCGGCACCGCCGCCGCTTCCGCCACAGGAGCATCACTGCTGTATTCCAAAAGGAGCCGGCGGCTTTCCCGCAACGACGCCCACAGTTGTTGTGGCGTTGGCATCTTATCGCGCGGAATCATCGCCACCGGGCTGGGCGAAGAACCCATGTTCAAAACCGCCACCACCACCCAGGCCGCGCTCAAGCCCGCAAAATGCCAGCGCAACGACCGCGCAAAATCCCGCCAGGACATGGTTTCCCGCGCCGGCGGGCGGGCCAGTCCGGCGACCACGCCGGCGCGGAGGGCGTCCAGTTTCGGCGCCATCGCTTCATGTTGTTCGAGCAAGATTTCCCGGGGCGTTTTCATTTTTCCTCCAAAAGTTTTCGCAGCGCGCGTTTGGCGTAATGCAGCCGCGATTTCACCGTGCCGAGGGGCGTTTGGGTGATTTCCGCAATTTGTTCCAGCGAAAAATCCTCCACGAAATGCAGCAGCAACACCGAGCGTTGCGGCGGCGGCAGTTCGTTGACCAGCCTCATAAACTCCTCCTCCTGTTCCCGGCGGATGAGCAACTCGTCCGGGCCGGCATCCAGATCGGGCGGGGTTTCCGCGATTTCTTCGCGCCAGGCCGCCGCGCGATTCTGCCGGCGCCACAACTGCGCGCATTTTTGGTGCGCGATGCCAAAAAGCCAGCCGCCGAACTTGGCGTCGTCCCGCAGGCTGCCGATGTGGCGGACGGCGGCAAGGAAAGTTTCCTGGACGATGTCCAGGCTGGTTTGCTCGTCGCGGGCCAGTTGGAAGACATACACATACAAAGGCAGTTGGTAGCGCCGAAACAGAACGCTCCAAGCCTCCGGTTCCCCGGCTTTGGCCTGCTGCACAGGCAATTGTTCGCGTTCAGCCACTCCCAGCATTTACAATGAGTGGAATGCCCCGCGCAACAAAAGGTTCAATCAAAAGGCGATTTGTTCTGATGCCCCCCACATTCCGCAGGTCCCGAGGGGTAGTTTCTGATTTTTTTTGAGGCGGCGGCGCGAGGCCCAGAGCAAGCGTTGGCGGAG
>Ga0182027_10009544_pt1 | contig 13926 bp, 11 predicted proteins | sample 712E1DmetaG_FD_121300 | JGI IMG/M metagenome (GOLD analysis project Ga0182027, IMG submission 121300) | Permafrost microbial communities from Stordalen Mire, Sweden - 712E1D metaG (Illumina Assembly) | ecosystem: Environmental > Terrestrial > Soil > Wetlands > Permafrost | place: Sweden...
ACCCCCGCAGTCCACATCGCGCCGGCCGCTCCGGTTGCCCCTGCCACGCCTACTGGACCGCAAGTGACGACGATCGAGCCGCCCCGCGTGGGCTTGGGCTTTGATGTGGACTTGAAAATCACCGGCAGGAATTTTGTAACAGGCACCAAGGTGAGCTTTGCCAACACGGGGATTCGGGTGATGGGTATCACGTCCTCTTCCAGTACAGAGCTTACCGTACACATCAAGGTCGCGAGCGACGCCACCCCGGGCCGCGCAAGCATGTTTGTGATAAACCCGGATGACTCCGAGGTGGAATCGCCTTTTGAAGTAACGGTGAAGGGCACTCCCAGCCCGGCATTACCCACGCCGGCATCGCCTGCCCCCGTGGCTTCCGCCGACACGCAACGCTATGACGCCTTCCATTTGGGGAATCCGGCCGAGGTCTTTCAGGTCCACGGCAAGATAAAGGGGGCGCTGATTGTGTCGTCCGGAACGCTTAAATACGAAGAGGACGGAAAAACCCTTATCAACATTTCGCTCAGCGAAATCAGGGAGATTAAGACCTCCTCCATCGCCACCGCCACATTTCACGTAACGCTGACGTCCGGCAAGACCTTTCATTTTGCCCCGGGATCCTTGCGCCCATCTGACGCCCGGAATATGGTTGATTCGCTTCGCAAAGCGTTGCCCCATTAGCAATGGGAACCAATAGGATGTTGTAATACGTTGTCAAGTGAAAATAGACTACAAAGGAGGAGTTGTATGCCAGGGATGAATCGTAATTCCTTTACGCGAATTGTTTGCATTGCGGCCGCCGCGATATTCGTGTGGGCAACCGGCGCGTCAATAGGCACCGCGCAATTCCACCTGCCGAAAGTTCCGAGCCTGCCCAAGAAGGATACCAAGACCACGAAGCCAGCGAGCCCCGAGGTCAAGCCCAGCCGTGCCGCAACGGGCGAGGTGGTCAGCATGATGAGCCCGGATTCGGCTCCTCCCGGCGGGCATGGGCAGATTGTTTTGACGGGACAGAACTTCAAGGAGGGCATGCAACTTCATTTCAATTGCAAGGGAGCGCAGTTTTCGCCGGATAGCTTCAAAGTGGAAAGTGCGACGCGCATCGTGGCCCAGGTCACCGTTCCCCTGACAGCCGAGGAAGGCCCGTGTGGCACATCCATGAGCAGCGAGCCCGGCAAAGAACCCTTCCGAATCTCCTATTCCGCCAACATGCCGGTAGCGATTCCCGTGGCCCTGATCGGCGAAGGCGACATGCAGTTTATGGACATGATGATGGGCATGCAGAAGGTCCTGATGGCCGGATACGGTAACCAGGGGGAGCAAGGTCGGATCGTGCTGGAGGGGAGTTCGATCAAGTACGTCAAGGGCAGCACGACCAGCTTCACCGAATCCACCTCGGGCGTAAAGAGTCTGGGCGAAATGAAGCAAGGCGGCATGCCGGTGGGGATTTTCCGCATCGTCTTCAACGACGGCAAGATATACAACTTTGGCGCGATGGGAAACGGTACCGACGCGCACGCGACCTTTGAATTCCTTCAAAAGAAGCTGGGTCAGTAGGCAGGTAAAGTTTCGTTGAAGAATCCCCGCATGGAATTTCAACAAACACTTGGCGGTCGAATCAGGAATGGAATTGCGGAGGCAGGGCTGCTGTTAGTTCTGCCCCTGGCGTTTTACCACGGCTTCGCCGAGCAATTTTCCACGCCAAAATTCTACCTAACAAAATGCCTCATCATCAGCGGACTCGCGGTCTGGGCACTGAGCTGGGTTTGGACCCAACCTCGGCGGCGAGCACGATTCCCGCTTGGTTTGCCGCTGCTTATTTTCAGTTTGACGATAGTGATCTCGTGCCTTATGAGCCCGGTTCCTCGTTTCAGCTTGATGGAGGCTGAGTTCGCGCTTTGCGGGCCGGCGTGGGTTCTGCTGCTGGCTTCATGGGAACAGGGGTCATCAGCGGTGCGTAGGATAGCCGCTTGGATAGGACTTGCCGGGGGGTTGGTAGCGGGCATCACATTGCTCCAACGGTTCGGACTTGACCCCGTGCTGTGGGGAGGATACCAGGTTGATTGGGGGTCAATGGTCGCGCGCATGCGACTGTACTCAACCTTCGGAAATCCCAATTTTGTTGGCGGATACCTGATTGGAACAATCTTCGCGGCAATGGCGCTGGCGCTGGCGTCGAAAGCTCCGTGGGCCAGAGCAGTCTGGGCGGGCTTCGCCTTGATGATGCTGGCCGCCATTGTTGAAACTGGTTCGCGCGGAGCGTGGCTGGGACTGGCCGGTGGGCTCGCGGCCGCGGCATGGATCGTGCTGCCGAAAAACGAACCCGACCCCACGGAAATTCATGCTGCCCGAAGCACCAACGTGTTCGCAGCTCCCACCATGGGATGGCCGGTGGCGGCCCTGGCACTCTCCCTGACTGAGCGCATTGTCGCGCAGCTCTATGGCAGGGTCTACTTGTGGCGATTCAGTTGGCCCATGTTTTGGCGACACCCGATGGTGGGTTCAGGTTGGGGCTCGTATCAACTTTTCTACCTCGAATTCCAAGGCAAATTCCTCTCCGCTCATCCGGAGTGTGTTGGCTACTGGACCAACAATCGCCTTGCGCATAACGATCCACTGCAGTTGCTTCTGGAGACTGGAATCCTCGGATTCGCGGCATTTGTCTGGGTTCTGTGGAAGTATGGCCGGGAAGCATTGCGGGTCAGGCGCCCGGGCGTGGACGCATGGTCTCGATCTGCAGTTGCCGCGAGCGTCGGGGGCGTCACGGCCATCCTGGCGGACTCGCTTTTCAACTACCAATTTGCAGTGCCGCCCACGTATATCTTGCTCTTCACGCTCCTTGCACTTCCGGCCTTGCTGTGCCGAGCGGGGATTGAAACTGAAGGTGGAAGCGAGCCTCCATTAAATGTGCCTGCACGTTCCCACCATGGGCGGCTGGGATTAAGGATAGCGGCCAGCGTGGTGATCCTCGCCGCTCCATGCGGACTGTTGTGGCAACAGACGCGTGAGTTGGGATCAGAACGCATGTACCAAAGCGCCTCGGATTTTGAGGACCGCGCTAATATGACAGGCGCGGAAGACGCCTTTCAGCGCAGTGTCGGCCTTAATGATTTGAACGGACGGGCGCACTTTGGTTTAAGCCGGGTGCTCTATTCTCGAAGCAGCTTTGCGCCAGCCCTGGAAGAAGTTTTGAAGGGGGAGCAGACTTACACTGATTCGCATCAGGAGGTTCTGCGCGGGCGCATTCTTGACCAGATGGGAAGGAATAGCGAGGCGCTGGCGGCTTATCGCCACGCTCTTTGGCTGGACCCAACCTTGACCAGCATTCAGGAGGATATTGATCGGCTCAACAAGTCGCCCTGAGCAGCCTTGCGTTCATTTCTGCGCGTTCAGAATTTTCCACATCGTGCCGGCAAAGATGTTCTGCTGCGAGGCCTTGGGGACGCCGCAGGCATCAAGCATTTTGTGGTAGCGGTCGAGTTGCCGGTCAAACTCTTCCAGCTCACCATCGAAAACGTCGGAGCCAAAAACCAGGCGCTCAAAGGCATTGGGCCCGTTGGCAGGAGTGTGCGGGCTAACAATTCCCGACCACCAGAAGATGGTCTTCCAAAAAGTGGGGTCATCCTGCTTCTTGATCAGCGAGGAGCCTGAAAGGTCGAAATAGAGGTTGGGATTCCAACGCGTGACTTCCGCCGCCCAGGCATAGTCGGGGTTCCCCAGGTGCGCGCCAATGATGGTGAGCTTGGGGAAGCGCCGGGCAACGCCGTCGAGAGTCGTCGGCCGCATGCGGTCCACGCTGACGTCCGCAGCAACCTCCGGGTCTTCCCGCGAGACGATGCCGGTGTGGAAAAGAACAATCATCCCGTACTTTTCCGCGCGCTCGTAGATGGGCCAGTAACTCCGGTCATCGTAATTCTTCAGGGGTTCGGTTAATTCCCCCAGCCCACGGAATCCCGCGGCGTGGAACCGGTCAACAAGTTCCACGGCCTGGGGATCGTCAAGTGAAAGGTCTCCCAGGCCCATGATGCGGTTGGGATGTCTGGCAATGAATCCCTTTACGCTGTCCATATCCTTGGGCCAGGTGATGACCAGGGCAAGTCCATCAACGGAATCGAGCTTGGCCACCAGCTTCTCCAGGAACGCGGGGTCACTATTGTGATGGAGGTGGGCATCGATCACCCGTGGCATCGTCTGAGCCGCGACCGTCCCAAGTGCGGCGAAGAGCACCAGGGATATCAGAATGAGCCGAATTCGGATACTCATGAGACACCTTTCTCAGACCGTGGCTACAAGCCGAGGTTTTTCACGTTCGCTTGAAGACATTTTAATTTGTTCAGGGCCGGAAGCGTTTGCAAGTGGGATGTGGCGCGTCAAGCCGCGCGTTGCCACCTACTCCTCCGCCACGGCGCCCATGTCCCCAAGCTGCGGCACCTTGGACCGGCTGCTTCCAATTAGCGAACCCACGACCATGGCCAGTCCTGCCAGCGCAAAGGAACTTAGGCCGGCGTAGCTCGCCCGGACGTGGAAGAAGAAGAAACCCACCGCGCCGGCGGCTCCGGTGATCATGGCGCAATAGCCGCCGAAAGTGTTGGCGCGTTTCCAATAGAGTCCCGCGATAACCGCGGCGAACGCTCCACTCAAGAAGATGGACGCGGTGATGTTGAGGTAAAAATACGTGGGTCCCGGTAGCGTATACCAGATGCCCCAAAAGAGCACGAAGAGGCTCACAAACAGATTGGCGGCGCGGTTCAGCAGCACCTGGGTGCCCGTGCTGAGGGGCTTTTGGCGCAAGGGAAGAATAATGTCCTGGGCGATGACCGAACTCCAGCCCAGAAGATACGAACTGTTCACGGACATGGTGGCGGCGAGCATGCCGGACACCACGAGTCCCAAGATGCCCATGGGGAGGATTCGTGTCAGCATCAGGGGCATTGCTTCCAGGGAATTAACCTTGGAACCCAGCATGACCAGAGCAGCGATGCCCCATAGCATGGGCATCATGCCGCGCCCGAGGTATATGAAACCTGTCCAGCAGAACACTTTGCGGCTGGTTTCCGGATCGCGTGTGGAAAAGGTGCGCATGGCGGTGGTCTGCCAGCAGGTGTCGGTGGCCATCCACAGGAGGATTTGAAAAGCAATGAAGGCCCATCCGTACTGCGCGTTGGTAAAGGGATTAAACCCTTGCGACCCCATGTTGGCATACACGACGTCGCGCATATGCCCCCAGCCGGTAGTGTGAATTGAGTAAAGCGTGATCAATATCGTGCCCAGGCTCAGGGCAATGAACTGAAGAAAATCGGTGATGACAATGGAAACCATTCCGCCCAAAACCGTGTACGCAAGTTCCAGCAGCAGGATGGCAGTCATCGTGATTTTCAGGTGACTCAGGGGGATGCCGGTGATGATGGCCAGGAAGGTTCCTTCAACTTTAAGGAACACTCCCATGTTCAGGATGCCGCCCGTCGCCACCAGGATTCCGGTGAGCACGCGGAGATTCTTGCTGTACTTAACCTGAAAGAACTCCGGGACCGTCATCAGCCCCAAGGCACGCAGTTTGCGGATGATGAATCCCGTCTGGCCAATCAAGATCATCACCAGGCCGGCGATCAGGCCATTAACGAAGGACGCGAAGCCGGTCTTGTAACCCAACTCCGCATAATACATGAAGGTGATGGTGCCGATCTCCGTTGCCGCCAGCGTGGCCACGCCAATGAAGGTGCCCAATTGGCGGCCCGCCACCAGAAAGTCGGAGAGACCAGAGACGTACTTCTTGCCGTATAGACCGGCGGCCAGCGTGCCCGCCAGGTAGAAAATAACAATGATCCAGTCCAGGAGGTGAAAATGCACGAGTCCTCATCCCAAAAAGTGATATGGCACTCTACCTTGCCAGCGCAAACTTCGCCAACAACTTCTTGACGGTGGAAACCACTTCCTTGGGATCGGGTTGCCGATCAACGAGAGGAAAGCCTTCCGCCACCCATTGCTTTTCAATGACCTCATGTTGGTGGTCGAGCGTGGCGGAATTGTACACGCTGCGCTGGCCCATCGCCAGGGCTTCGCGCGAGGCAGCAAGGTAGGCACTGACTCGCGGGCGGTAATATCCCTGCACGAGCTCGTAATAGTCGCGGCAAGCATAATCGCGAATCACTCCCGCCCAGAGGGTCAGGACGTCGCGCGCGCGAACATCAATGTCGGCGGGCGCACCCGGCAGGGCGCGAGCCTGGCGTATGGACGGACTGAGCCAGTAGAGATCATCGTGGCTCAGAAGCTCTTCAATTGCAGCCATAATGGACTCCATCTGCCCCGCATGATGTTCGAAGACGGCTTTGTCCAAATCGGCGTGTGCGTGCTGCAACTGCACCGCGTGCTCACCAAACAAATCGGCCAGGTACTGGCGGGCAACGTCATTCAGGTCGTGAAGGTAGAATGGGTTCGATTGCAGCATCGGCGCGGCCGCGAACGCATGCTCCAGAGCCCTGCGCAGGTGGGGAATGAAGGGGGCGCGATAGTTGTCCATCAGTTGAAGGTAGGGCGGATTCCGGCCCATGCGATGCCAGTAAGCGGGCTGCGTCTGGTCGTCCGAGCCGTAAACGCTCGCCAAAAGTTCCTCCAGCATCGCCACCATGGCTGGCGCGGCACGGTCACCGTAACGCTCGCGGGCATAATCACGAGTGTACGCGCGCAACGCAACTTCCTTGGGATTCCAACCCAGCCGGCAGAGGAATTCCTGATAGAAGTAATTGTGGCGGATGGTTTCCTCGCTGGGATAGAACCCCACACACCGGTTGGCTCGCGGATCGTCAACCACGCTGTGAATCTGCTTCTCGATCATCGGCATGCTGCCGTGCATTTGCGTGAGGCCGCCAAATGTCCACACCGTGCCGAAATACCACGGCCGTCCTCCGAAATATTCCGCGCGCTTGTGCTCGGGGATCATTTCGGCATATTGATCGAGTACACGCACGCGCTCCGCCGGCAGACGTTCCAAACTCTCTTGAATAAGCTGCGATGGCCAGCGCCGCGGGTTGATGAGATAGGTCCAGGTGGAAAGAAGCCCCACGCCCTTGGGGTCCACCTCGTCCACGATTTTGAAGTTCGCACCTTGGATTTCACGGCGCACTTCGAGCTGAACCTCTTCCGGCTCGTGCACCTCGCACTCCAGGTAATTCTCCAGCCAATAGAGGTGGTCGGAGCCGTACAGCGCGTTGTATTCCTCCAGAAACACCTTGCCCGCCTCGTGGTATTCCGCGCTCAGCGGATGCAGGTAGCGCTGCATAGAGAGGTTGGACCACGAAATTCCGACGGTGCGCGCCTGCGGATGCACGGCGGCATATTCCGGAGGCACATTGCCGGGCACGGAAGGAGTCACGGCGCGCATGCCCCGCTCGCGGATGTATTTGATGATTTTCAGGGTCAACGCGCTCTGGCCTTCTCGCCACGCATCTGAAGAGGGGCCGCGCACACCGTATTTAATGGGCGCGAAGATACCATACGGCGGGCCGGACCACGAGCTGTCGGCAATTTCCACGCCGAAGCGCCTCCAGACCTTCTTCCACACCACATCCTCGCCAGGGGTATCCCACAAGCTGAGAATGTTAAATCGCGCCTTGAGCGTCCAATCGAGGTACTTCTTCCAGTCCTGCCAATCCCACCAGGGAGCGGTGTACCAATAATGGGTCAGGTTCATACACATGCGCTCGCGGAAATAAGGTTCGGCAATGATATTGACGCCCCGGGCGGGTAACAATTCGCGGCGCGGCACGTGGTCGCCATCCCAGTAGAATCCGCAACCGCAACACTTCTCCAAGTAGTGATATACCGCGTAAAGGGTGGCAATGCCCGTTCCACCTAGAAACACCACGTTGGTCTTTCCGCCCGCGTTGATAGCGCGAACGACGTAGGCTTCCGGATTCCGGTGAGCGAGGTCTTCAAGCTTGCCTTGGGAAATCAGTTCCTCTGTGGCGGGGGTCCGGCCGACAAGGAAATGCGTCGTAGCACTATCGGGATTCCCATCAAACTTCGGCCCAATGGTAAATTCGGGGTGATCGATGGTTAGACGGCGCAAAAACTCCCCAAGCGTCCATGAAGCCACGAATTCCGCAGAATCCTTGCGGTTCCCTTCGAGATAAATGTCTTGGAGCCTGACCCCGACCTCAGGATGAACCGGCTGCACGTCGGCCGTGCCGGCCCACGCAGGGACTCCATTCGAAACAAGGGGGGAAAGAGTAGCAGCCAGAAAGTTCCTTCTGCGCATCACAGGCTCCTCGGCGGATAGATGTACCCACAAGCTGTGGCGCGTTTCCTGCCACGCGCTTGCGGAGGGACAATGTTTGGCGCAAAGACTATAGAGCAGAATTGAGGAATACGAGTTGAAAATCAACACTGTCCACTTGGCAAACTCTTGCACATGCGCGCGGACGCTGCTACTGCACAGCCAAGTGGATTGCAAGAGCCAGCGATGGCACAAGGGACGCACTCGCACTAGAATGCTTCGCATGCGCTTTCTGACACTCCTCATATTCTTGACCGGGTTCGCTAATGCTGCGCATTCCCAATGGGTGATCCAGGAGTCCAACACCACCGCCGATTTGCGCGGCATCCACTCAGTCGGCGGCGGAGTGGCCTGGGCCTCCGGAAACAACGGCGTCGTACTGCGTACCGTAGACGGCGGCCGCCTTTGACACACGTGCGCCATTCCCGCCGGAGCCGAGCACCTCGACTTCCGCGGCATCCAGGCGTTCGACGCCAATACCGCCATCGTCATGTCATCCGGCAAAGGCGACCTCTCCCGTCTCTACAAAACCACCGATGGCTGCCACACCTGGAAGCTGGTTTTGTCAAACCCTTACGCGCCCGATGGATTCTTCGATGCAATCCTGTTTCTCGACTCACAACACGGGTTGCTCTTTGGCGACCCCACGCCGCTGAGCATGAAGACTCCCATTGAGTACCCATACGACTTTCGCCTGCGCGTAACGGCAGACGGTGGCATTACCTGGGAACCGGTAAGCGCTCCCGACGTTGTTCCGCGACACCCGGGAAATGGCCTCCACGCAGCCGGTGACGAATCCGCCTTCGCCGCGAGCAACTCCATAATCGCCTCGTACCAAGGCTGGTTTTGGTTTGGCACCAGTTCAGCGCGGGTTGCCTCCCGCCGCCTTTATAGAACCGCGGCGCCTCCGGATTCCCTTTTTCGGAGCGCGGTTTGTGCTGGGGCCATGGATCCGGTCTCGGGGGAATGCGGCCAGCCGTGGATAGATTTCCGTAATAAGCAAGCGCCCATTAACCACTCCACCCCCTCGGCCGGCATTTTTTCCGTCAACTTTCGAAGCGTAGAACAGGGGATGGCCGTTGGGGGTGACTACCTGAATCCCGAAAGTTCGAGCGGCACTGCGGCATTTACCACCGATGGCGGCCAGCACTGGTCTGCCGCCCAAACCCCACCTCATGGTTACCGCAGCTCTGTTGCCTACGACGCTCTCACAAAAACCTGGATCACCGTGGGCCCCAACGGCTCCGACCTCTCCACCGACGACGGCCGCAACTGGCGTCCCCTGCGCCCCAACCCCGCCCTCAACGAACCGCCGGGCGCCGACCGCAACTGGAACGCCATCTCGCTCCCATTTGTGGTGGGTCCCCACGGCCGCATCGGCAAGCTCCGCCCCGAAGCTCTCAGACCGTAACGCGCACCCACCGTCAACATTGGATGGTTGGGCAAAGAGTCTCGGAAGCACCTACCTGGCCGACCTGCTGGTAGAAGTTCGCAATACCCGCGCAAGATTGCGGCATAAGAATCTGTCATCGGTCACAACGAACGTTAGGTCTCTATCGGGAGTGACCCGGCGGGAAAGTGTGGTGAAAGAGCGGAGATGGTGATTCGCCGGGTCACTTTCGATAGAGCCGTTTGAATGAAGCCACTGGCGTTTGCGGCGGACGCGGGCATCCGGGATTATGTGAGTTGAATACGGTCCGGAGGTGTTCGGTGAGCAAGGCCTTGGCGCAGATTTCTCGGCAGGGGCTTTGCAAATCGCCGATGGCGGACGTTAGGACGGCAAAGAACGACCGCAGACACTGGCGGGCGGTGCGTGGCCGCGGGATTTTCGGTGCGCATGCACACTTCGAGGGTGCGCGCCGGAGCACGAAGGGTATTCGCTACTAGATGGGGCTCAGGAACTGTCAAGGAAACCTCCCAGGTCAACGGCTTGAAGAAACATTTGCTTCGCGGTGAGCCTCTCAATCACGACCATGGGGCCGCCACAGTGGGGGCACGACCACGTGGAGGGCGGCAGCGGCGAAGCCGGACACGGCGAAGCCGCTACCGCTTGAGCCGCGAGTAGTTGTTGGCAAAGGGGCAGGAGGGTGGCGCGTCGGCGGTTGGCGAGGAAGCCGAAGAAACGGATGCGAACGAAGCCTTTGGGCATGACGTGTAAGAGGAATCGCCGCAGGAATTCGTCGGCGCTGAGGGTCATGATGCACTGCTTGCTGCCATGGGCGTAGTCCTTCCAGCGGAAACTGACCTGGCCGTTTTGGAAGGAGACCAAACGATGGTTGGAAATGGCGACACGATGGGTGTAACGGGCCAGGTAATGCAGGACATATTGGGGACCGCCGAAGGGCGGCTTGGCGTAAACGATCCAGTCCTGGCGGAAGAGGGAACGAACCAGCGCCCGGAATAGCTTCGGATCGTGAAGGGACTTTTGATCTCCGTAAAATCCGAGTTGACCTTGTCGGAAGGCTCGTTGCAGGCCCGCCACGAACTTGCCGCGAAACACGCGGCTGAGAACCTTGACCGGTAGAAAGAAAGGATACCGGGGCTGAATCCAGCGCGTGTGATCGGCGGAAAGTCCGCCCGCCGGAATCACGCAGTGGACATGGGGGTGATGCTGCAGGTTCTGTCCCCAGGTGTGGAGCACGCTGAGAAAGCCAATGTGTGCGCCAAGGTGTTGAGGAGTGGCCGCAACTTCCAGGAGCGTCGCGGCGCTGGCTTGGAAGAGCAACCGATAGAGGAGGCGCTTATTCTGATAGGCAAGGGGCGCCAGTTGGTGCGGGAGGGTGAAGACCACAGGCACGTAGCGAACGGGGAGTAATTCCTTGTTGCGCTCGGCCAGCCAACGGTTGCGTGCGCCCGTCTGACACTTTGGACAGTGGCGATTGCGACACGAGTTATAGGAGATGGCGCGATGGCCGCAGAGCACGCATCGATCCCGGTGACCGCCCAGAGCGGCGGTGCGGCAACGCTCGATGGCGTATAGCACCTTCCGCTGTGCCCACGTCAACCAGGACCGACTGCGTTCGATGAAGCGCTCGCCTTGGGCGCGAATGATATCGGCCACCTCGAGGGTGGGCCGCATCATTTTTTGTGCCTCTTCCGCGAATGGTGGACGGTTTCGGGGCCGGACACGTTCATCGTATCCAGTGGGTTGGCCACGGCCTGCAGGTGCCGTCGCGAGAGGTGCAAGTAAATGACCGTGTGCCGAAGGTCGACGTGACCGAGCAGCAACTGAATTGTGCGCAGGTCGGCGCCTGCCTCTAATAGGTGAGTTGCATAGCTGTGTCGAAGAAGGTGTGCGGAAACGCGCTTTTCGATGCCGGCCCGCTCCGCCGCGGACTGGCAGGCGTCCCAAACAACTTTCGGGGTAATGGGTTTATCCGCCCGCCAGCCGTCGACCGTGCCGGGAAACAGCCAGGTCTTCGGCTTCATCCAACGCCAGTACTCGCGCAAGGTCTCCAACAACTTCGGGCAGAGCGGAACGTAGCGGTCGCGCCCGCCTTTGCCGTGCTGAATGTGGATCAGCATGGCCTTACTATCGATGTCTTTGACCTGCAGGTTGCGCAGTTCGCGATTGCGCATGCCTGTGGAGTAGAGCACCATCAGTAGCGTGCGATCCATCAGGTTGCGAGCGGAATCGATCAGCCGGCCCACTTCTTCCACACTGAGAATGATGGGCAGCCGTCGCGGCACTTTGGGGAAGGGGATGTCATCCAGCCGATAGGGACGCTTGAGCGTCTTGACGAAAAAGAATCGCAAAGCGGAAACGTGCAATTTAACCGTGCGGGGTTCGAGCTTCCTTTCGCGGAGCAGATAAGCCTGATATTCGCGCAGATGCTCCCGGTTCAGTCGGTCGGGTGGTTTTCTGAAGTACTTGGCGAAATCTTCCACCGCATGAATGTAGTTCTCGATAGTCGTCGCAGCGTAATTTCGGCGCTGGAGTTCCTCCAGCATGATTTTGCGTAAATGGGTCACAGAGACCTCCTTTCTCTGTGCCCCAACTTATCCCAAAACTAATCGAAAAGATCGTGCACGCGTAGCGTCCGCCGCGCCAGCGGCTTCGTTCTGACGGTTAACGCTTTAGGTTTGAGCGGATCGCTCAATTCCTGCATCTTACCCAAGTCGCCAGCTATCGTCCAGAAGCGAGCGCCCAGCCGGTAAATATCCCAGTTCCCACTTCTTATCGCTGGCCTTCCGCGCGCGAAATGGAGAGAATGAAGCTACCGGGATGGTTCGCCCTGCGTGGGATCCGCGCGCGCACAGAGCCAGTTCGAGGGAGCGAGGTTGCGACATGGGTTTTTGGTATTACTTCTGGACGGTAAACTTTATCGTAGCGGGATCAGCCTTCGCCATCATTACCGTGATTGTTATGGTGCGCGGCAGTCATGATCTGCGCACCATGATGGAGCGATTGAAAGCAAGCGGCGCCGCGCACACAGCGGGCACACCTCCGGGCGCCCCTAAACTGTAGACAGCTGCGTGCAAGTAATGCCTGGACAACGCTACGGCTGTAACGCCGGGCTTTACAGACTGCGCAAAGCGCTTCACAGCGGGTAACCACCCCGGCGCCCATGACGCCACCCCTCCTCGGATGAGGAGGGGTGGCGCGCCGAGCGACAGGGTGGTGCTGATCCCGGTCAGTTCTGACAACTGCAGCACCAACCAGTTTTTCTAAAGCCTGTTTGGCCCGGCATGTGCCGCCCTAAAAGTCGGCGCTACATTGTCTCCCCAATTACCGGACACGACTCTAGTCTTTGGGTTAATTGCATGTGTGCTTCTCCAGCTCTCCCTTCCGTCATCGACTTTGGGCGCGACATCTGCGGTGATCTTGCCGCCGCGGAAGCGCGCGAGTGGTTGGTGACAAACGGCATCGGAGGATTTGCCTGCGGCACCCTGGCCGGCACACTAACGCGCCGGTACCACGGCCTGTTGGTGGCCGCGTTCGCTTCGCCATGGCATCGCACTCTGCTGGTTTCCAAAATTGATGAGGTCATCGACTACTGCGGCAAGACATACGCCCTTGGCGCCAACCGCTGAAATTTTCCACCAACATTCTGGTGAATTTCCGCGATTACCACAGCCTGACACACGCATGGGAAACGCGCCTGGACGTGCAAGCTGTGGACAGCGGCGTGCGCGTGCGAGCCTTTGCTGAAGCGGAACCCTTCTACCTCCGGAGCGCTCAAGCACGGATTGAACCGGCGCGGATGTGGTACCGGAATTACGAACTGGCGGCGGAGACCGCGCGCGGGCTCGACCACCAGGAAGACCATCTGCATGCTGCAACACTGCACTCTAAACTCGGAATTGGCCAGTCCGTGACGCTCGTCGCCAGCAGAGAGCCTGCCGCAAGTCTGGTATCGGCGCTTTGAAGCACGATTCTCTCTCGATCGCGCTCTGCTGCAAACTTACGCGCGGTTTGTCGATCAGGGCATGCTTCCCAATCGCTTTCCCGATGCCGGGGAAGCTCCCGAGTACAACATGGTGGACGCGGCGCTCTGGTTCTTCGAAGCGGTGCGTCAGTATTATGCCGCCACCCACGATCTTTCCCTGGTACGCGAAATCTTCCCCGCCATGTCTCAGATCATCGATGGGTACACGCAGGGAACGCGGTTCAACATCCACATGGACCCCGCCGATGGCCTGGTTTACGCGGGCGA
>Ga0182027_10009548_pt1 | contig 13920 bp, 13 predicted proteins | sample 712E1DmetaG_FD_121300 | JGI IMG/M metagenome (GOLD analysis project Ga0182027, IMG submission 121300) | Permafrost microbial communities from Stordalen Mire, Sweden - 712E1D metaG (Illumina Assembly) | ecosystem: Environmental > Terrestrial > Soil > Wetlands > Permafrost | place: Sweden...
CACCTTCGTCAGCATCAGAGGTCAAATGACCAAAATCAGTATAATTTCTGACAAACTTCACATCATACCCCAGCTGTATCAATGATCTTCTGATCAAATCACTTAATACCACTGCTCTCATATTGCCTATATGCTGATTCCAATAAACTGTTGGACCGCAGTGGTAAAAAAGAACCTTATTTGGAGTGATAGATATGAATTCCTCCTTTTGCCAACTCGCGGTATTTGTGACTTTTAACATTAATTTTGCCTTTAACCTAAAAAATATTATAATGCATTTGTCCTTTTTTACATACAACATTTAGCTTTTAAGTTTGATAATCATGAAAATAACAACAGCTATTATTGCAGCGGCTGGATTTGGTTCAAGATTTCTACCTGTAGTAAAAAATGTCCCTAAAGAAATGCTTCCTATTATTGATAAACCAAGTATTCAATATCTTGTTGAGGATTGTATAGAGGCAGGTCTTGAAAGAGTCATATTAGTTGTTCGAAAAGGTAATAACGTGATGAGAGATTATTTTACTAATCCTGCAGGAAATGTAAAGGAATTGCTTGCGCAACAAGGAAAATCTTCGCGGTTTGAGTCAGTTGAAAAAGTCCTTGCAATGAAGCAAGTCATGATAATTGAACAAAACCCTGATTTGCCTTATGGTAACGGATCACCAATTTATTCTGCTAAAAAATATTTATCTCCTGATGAGGCATATGTCTTACTCTTCGGCGATGATATGGTTTTAACCCCAAATGGAAATAAGAGCGTAAAACAGATAATTGATTTTTATCATGAAAACGAAGGTGATACAGATGCAGTACTGGCTGGGGTAGAACTAGAAAAGGAAGTTGCAAAAAAGTGGGGTGCATGTGTCAAGTTTAAAAGCTTTGATAAGGCATCGAATAGCGGAATTATGGAATTTCAAGTGGAAAAACCAACCGAGGAAGAATTCGTAAAAAACAACCTGACTCCAATTATGACTTACGGCCGTATGGTCGTTGATTACAATATCTTTAATTACCTAACACCTACTGCAACAGGCAAAGATGGAGAACTGTGGCTGCAAGATGCAATAGCCAAAACAGCGCTGAAGGGAACTGTTAAAGTCAAAATTCTTGATGGTCAGTTTATGACAACTGGCGATCCTATGAAGTACATAAAATCACAAATATATTACTATCTTAATAACAGCGAATATGGGACTGAAACTAAAGAATTCCTGAAGTCTTTAGTTATTAATTAATTTTTCTATTTCGTCAATAATTAATCTTGATGCGTTTGATGGCTTATCGTCTTGGCCTTTTTTTTGACCCCCTTTTCTCTTAAGTTCGATGCCAATTTTTAAAGAATGCATAATGGCATCGTATAATTCATTTGGGACCATATTATCTTTTTGATGAAGTATTTCAGCTAGGCCCAGTTTTACCAAATATTCTGCGTTTAATTGCTGCTCATTGTGAGAACTCCATGGAATAGGAATAAGCAAAGCAAATTTATTTAATATCGCGATTTCATTAACGGTGTTTGCCCCCGCCCTACTGACGACTAAATCAGCTTTATTATAAATTTCTCCAATTAACGGCCCGAAAATATTATCAAAATAGATGTACCTATCTGCTAATTCGGTAGGAAGATTATCGGACAGATGCTTTGCCTTCTCAAAATCATTTGTTATTGTTGAATGCCCAGTTTGATGAATTACATTAGCTTCTTTTAAAAGCCTGGGGAGAATCTCGAAGAGCCGCCAGTTAATAGTGTTTGAACCTTGGTTACCACCGGTAAAATAAATAACCGGAAGATTATTATCGAAATTTATTTTATTAGTCGGCGGCCTAAGAATAAAATTGCGGACTGGGTTACCTGTAAGAATGGCCTTTTCCTTTTGGAATTGTTTTAGACTTTCGGGCCATGACACGAAAATTCTTTTTGCGAAATAAGCGATTAATTTATTGCTGAAACCTGTGGTAATTGTCTGTTCGTGGGTAACGGAAGGGATTCGTAAAATCCATGCAGAGAATATCACAGGCAATGCTATGTAACCCCCAAATGAGACAACTATTGCCGGACGTTCTAAAATTAAGATAAAAAAAGACTGGATAAAGCCAAGTGGAATTACAATCAAATTAAAAAGAGCTTTAAAGAAAGTCTGTCTGGTCCATTTCATCCATAACTTTCCTGCATTCAATGAATAGAATTTAATTTTATATTTCCTGACTTCGTTATATTCAGCGCTTTTTACAATAGAAAAAGTCTGTGAATATTTAACACCAATCCAAACAAAGTTGTGATAACCTCTAGCCCGGAACTCTTCTAGAATCGACAATGCCGGAGTCAAATGACCACCTGTTATCAATATCTTTGTATTTAAAATTTGCTTGACCATGTTTTAAATCAATTCCATACTATATATTAACGAATATTTTGTTGCTTTAATGCACTACGGCTGACATTCATAACTAATCCCATTGCTGTCAGACTCATAAGAGTCGAACTTCCCCCATAACTTAAAAAAGGCAGAGTATTGCCATTGATTGGTATTAAACCAACATTAGTGGCTATATGCAGAAAGGCCTGTAATGTTATCCATATAACCATTGAAATGACAATTAAACTTCCCAGCTTGTCAGGCGCCTCTCTGGCTATTTTGAATCCACGTAAAAGTATAAAAAAGAATAGTGCAACTACAACAATGGCGCCGGCAACTCCAAATTCCTCTGCAATTATTGCAAACATAGTATCTGTAAATGCAGTATCACCAAGGTAGTAAAATTTTTGCCTTGATTCCCCGAAACCTACGCCAAACAAGCCTCCGGAAGCTACTGCCACAATTATTTGCATGAGTTGATAGCCAGACCCAAATCTATTGGGAATGTTTCCAGTTTGCCAGAATTGAATAAAATTTGAGATTCTAGACATTCTGTAATTTGCGGCTAAGGTTGTAAAAAAGCCTATTATGATCAATACTAATCCAGTACTGATCGATCCCATCAAATGAATGAAATCATTTCCGGATATAAAATAAACTATAAAACTCGTTACCCCAAGTAGCAGAGCAGTATCCATGTCAGGTTGAGCAATAATAAGCAAACAAACTCCACCCAGTAATAATAAAAAAGGCAATAAATCACGCTTAAAATGGTGTTTAAAAGCTAGCCATGTATTATTTATCTTAGGACTATCCTTTACTTTAGCTAGCCAGGTAGAAATATATAAAAAGAAAGTGAATTTAGTCAGTTCTACAGGCTGAAAGTTAAATCCACCTAAAGATATCCATCTTTTGAAAGCATCATTGGCATTGAAAAACAGCACAATTACCATGAAGATTAATGAAATACCTAACATCAGTTTTGCGAATTTAGCAATTATGTGATAATCGATAGTATAGACAACAAAAGCAGAAATCAAACCTAGGATAACCCATAAAGCCTGTTTGGCGGCGAAATAATATGGTACCTGCTCATCTTTTATAGCGACGAGAACTGATCCGCTATAAACCATTAAAATTCCCCAGATGCTTAGACCTAAAATTACAATGGCAAAAGTGACATCCCCTCTTGATTGCTTTTTATGCAAAAGATTTTTGCCACCACTTGTATTAGTAGTTTTTCGTCTTATAGTAAATAATTTTAGTGCCATATAATTATTATGTTATGATAAATGGATGATAAAGGCAAAAAAGAAACAAAAAATCAGTCCTGATATACCAATCTCGGATCTTGCCGAGATGCATCCAGAACTGATTGATATATTGATTTATGTTTATGGATTACATTGTATTGGCTGCATTATTGCCGAATTCGAAACATTGCGTGAAGGAGCTATGGCTCATGGAATTATTGGGAAGGAATTTAATAAAATGATGAAAGATTTGAATAAAAAGGTCTACAGTTAGTTTTCCGCCGGATTTGAATCAGTCTCCTCATATTTTTGTTGAATTTCTTTTATCCTAAGTTCGTAATGACCAAGCTCCTCTTTGATTGATTTCACTAACTCAATTGCGGAATCATATTTTTCTAAACCCTCATCAAGATTGAAGTCCTTGTTGCTATCTTCAAAATATTTTACAATTTGCTCCAAATCAGCTATTTTTTGCGATAATTTCTCCGTATTTTTCATGATTTTCTTTTTTAGATAATATATTAGATTTTATTTCCCCATCGCTGAGGATTATATTAATTTTTTCGGAGATTTGAACAGAATTTACCGAAGTAACTACCTTGCCTTGATCAGATTTAACGAGCGAATATCCGCGTTTTAAAATTGCTTTTGGATTGTATGAATGAACTAAACGCTCAAGGGACGAGATGAGCTCGCGCGACTGCGCGAGCTCACGCGGAAGTCGGTCCAGTTTTGTAATTGCTAAATCAAGTGAATTAACATATGTTTGCACTTTACTAGATAATCTTTGATTGATTAAAAACATTTCCTGATCAAGCATAAACATGTTTTTCGAAATCCTTAATGATAAATCCTGCCCGACTTTGTCTAAGAGCATGTCCAGTCCATCCAAAAAGCTCTGATTATTCGAGATTATGTAATATGCGGCCTGTGATGGTGTCGACGCTCTAACATCTGCAACAAAATCTGCAATACTTTCATCTTTTTCATGTCCGACGCCGACAATCACTGGTATTTTTGAAGAAAAGATAGCTCTTGCAATAGGCTCTGAGTTGAATGTTATCAAATCTTCGAGACTGCCACCTCCGCGTATTAGCACAACGGAGTCATATTCATCATCAGGAAGGTTTTTTAGAGTCGAAAGAATTTCTGATTCGGAATATTTGCCCTGCACCTGAACAGGATAAAAATCAACATCTATTCCTATTCCGCTTTCGCGGATAATTTTGACAAAGTCGCTTTCGGCGGCCGAGCCTTTGGCCGTAATTAGAGCAATTTTAGAAATATATTGAGGGAGCGGTCGTTTCCGTGATTCATCAAACAATCCTTGAGTCTGTAAAGCAGTCTTTAATTTTTCGTAGGCTTCTTTCAGTGCACCCTCTCCTTGTGGAACCACTTTGAACACTTGCAGACTAAACCTTCCAGCTTGTGACCAAAGACTCGGCTTCCCATAGGCGATTATTTTCATACCAACATTAATAAGCTTAACACCTTCAACCCATGGGGCATATCCAGACAGATTCAATATAGCCGGCTTTTCTGGATCTTTGATCACGATATTGACTCCGCCTTTTGGGGTAATATTAAATTGAGTTATCTCACCTTCCACAGAAACGTTTCCAATAAGTTCAAAATTCTTGTTGATAAAAGCATTAAATGTATCAACTGTAAAATGAAGGTCTTGATTTGTGTCAACTAAAGCTTCCGTATTTATTTTCTAAAATGTATAATTTAATAATTATTATCTGTTAAACACCCAAAAGAATACAAGGATGAATTGGAATAATTATAGCGAAAAATTCAACAAACTAAATGATCAACAAAAAGAAGCTGTAAATTCACTTGAAGGTCCTGTCATGGTAATTGCCGGTGCTGGGACAGGTAAAACCCGAGTGATTGGCTTTAGGATAGCGCAAATTCTAAAAGAAACAGACTTAAACCCGAGCAATATTCTTTGCATGACCTTTACTGAGGCTGGAGTTTCTGCCATGATCAATTCACTTTTAGATATCATCGGTCCAGAGGCTTATAAGGTAAAGATTTGCACCTTTCACGCATTTTGCAATGAGGTAATCAGTGCTCATCCCGAATTATTCCCTGACGTGAATAAAGATGCCGAGCCATTGAATGACATAGAAAAGATTCAGATTCTACTGGAAATCATTAAAGATCTGCCCCCGCATAGTTTTTTAAAGCCTTTCTCTAAGACTGATCATTATCTAAAATCATGCCAAAGCTTAATTGAAAAACTCAAACGCGAGTATGTTCATCCTGAAAAGTTTCTAGCTGAATCAGAAAAGAACGAAAAATACTTTCTGGCAACCAACATTGATTTTGCAAATCTCAAAGCCATTAAAGCCAAGGATTTGAGGATTTCCGACATAGAATCAATTGTAAAGTTGCTTAATGATAAAGGCTTTGGCGATTTTGAATACACTAAGGCAGTTGCAGAAAAGCTTTTGGAATACAAAAAAAACGTTGATGATTTTGGAGTCAAAGAAGCGAAGAAAATGCTTACCAGCTTAAGGCGTGAAATCACCAGCAAGTATTCGTCTACTTTTAATAAACCTGTGATAGGCCGACAAAAAGATTTTGCAATCGTATACGGTAACTATCAAAAATGTTTGCGGGCTTTAAAAAAATATGATTACGAAGATATGATTATGTTTGTCGCCGACGCTTTTAGAGACAACAAAGATTTGTTAAACGAATACCAGGAACGATATCAATATATCTTGATTGATGAGTATCAGGATACAAATTCGGTTCAGAATGAAACCATTTTTCAATTAGGAAATTTCTTCCCAAATCCAAACATTTTTGTGGTCGGAGATGACGATCAATCAATTTATAAATTCCAAGGAGCCAATACCCAAAACATCTTTTCTTTTAAGGAAAAATACCAGGATTATTTAAAAATTATTACTTTAAAAAATAATTACCGTAGTCATCAGCTCATACTTGACGCGGCCGCTTCTGTTATTGAGAATAATGAAACACGAATAACAAAGCTGATTGATGGTTTAGATAAAAATTTACTGGCACGGACAGATTTAAAAGATATTGAAAGGCCATTGGAAGTGAACGAATTTCTCACACAAGACCAGGAAGCTTTTGAGCTTGTAAATCAAGTGAAATCCTTGCTTGATAATAAAGTCGATCCAAAACAGATTGCGATTCTTGGGCGAAGTAACGATGATGTTAAGTTTTACAAGGAGGCTCTCAAAAAAGCCGGGATTCCTGCATCCAAAGATGATGGCGAAAATATATACGATAGCCCAAGAATAAAACAGTTGATTAGATTGATGAATGTGATAACTGAGCCCGAGAACGAAGAAGCTCTTTTTATTGTAATGAATTATGACTTTCTCGGGCTCAAAGGGTCCGATTTGATTAAGCTCAATCAGTTTGCACGGAAGGTCCGCAAATCCTTTTCAGATGTTGTCTTGGACGAAAAGTCCGAATTAAAAGGATTTGCGGCTAAAATTTTCTCTTGGCGGGAAAGAATGTTCAATTCATCGTCAGTAATATTTTTTAACGAACTCATAAATGAAAGCGGCTTTTTGGCAAACATCCGCGAAGACGAGGATTATGTAGATGTGCTGTGCAAAGTCAAACGTCTTTATGACGAATTAAAACAGCTCGCCGCTACCAACAAAGACTACACTTTAAAAAAATTCGTAGATGACCTGAAAATTTATGACGAGTATGGCATTGACCTAAAAGATAACGAATCAAACCTGATCTTAAATAAAGTAAAATTGTCTACAGTCCATAAGGCAAAGGGATTGGAGTACGATTATGTTTTTATCCCGAATTGTACAAATAAGAACTGGGGAAATCGAAAGGTAAATGAAGGAATAAAGATCCCGCTGGCATTTTCTGGCGGGAATATTTATGGCAGCGAATTGGAAGAAGAGCGCCGCCTATTCTTCGTTGCCTTGACCAGAGCCCGAAAACACGTAGTGATCTCTTATTCTGTTTTTGGAACTACAAAGCGGAGCGAAAAACAGACGTCTCAATTCATTCGGGAAATCAAACCAGAGTTGGTCGAATTTAAAAAGTTTGATGATAAGGAAAGTATTATAAGGGCAGATGAGTTCATTCTGAGTAACAAGTCCAAGTTTAGCGTTTCCCAGGATTCAGAGGACTTGGTAAAAGATATTGTCAGTCAGATGCAAATCACGATAACGAATATCAATTCGTACTTAAAATGCCCAAGATGCTTCTTTTACAAAAATGTTTTGCGTATTCCTCAGTTAAAAACTAATGCGCAATCACTAGGCACAGCAATACATGCGACTCTGAATTACCTTCAGAACTATTTAAATGAAAACTCAAAGTTGCCAACAAAAGAAGATTTGGATAGCCGGTTTATATACTACCTGTCAAAAGAGTTCTTGAGCAAGGAAGATTTTAAACAAACCGAAATCAAAGGCAAGGCAATAATTGATGATTTTATCAGTGAGAATAAAAATTCCTTTATGCAGGACTCTATCACGGAAAAAAATATGAGCTCATATAAGATTGTCTGGGAAGGAATTCCAATAGGAGGCAAAATTGATCTGATTAAATTTTTACCTGAATCAAAACAAAATATCGAGGTGGTGGATTTCAAGACTGGTAAGCCAAAATCGTCCACACAAGACTATATCAGGCAGTTATATTTTTACAAACTTCTCATCGATTCTGTCCCCCAATTAAAATGGAATGCCGTTAAAGGGACTATAACTTTTCTGGAAAAAGATAGATCTACCGATAATTGGGTCAATAGATCCTATGATTTGGCTGTGGACGATTATGAGTCTCTAAAAGGCACAGTAAAAACAGTTTACGGCAAAATTTTGAATCTCGAGTTTGATGAATGCGGAGAGAAATGCGATAATCATGAATTACACGATTTAAATTTAAAAATATAGTTCTATGGCTGATTTACCTGTAATAATTCAAATCGACGACGATGAAAACTATCTTACTGTCGGCGAAATAATTTGTTTTAATATGGGGCTCACCATTAGAGTGACTGCAAGAAATGTTAATGAAGCAAAAGCAATTATTTCGCAAATTGAACAAAAAAAATTAAAGCCTGACATCGCAATCATATCAAGCTTTATAGAAGTAGACATTGATGATGGAATGAAGCTTGCAAAAAAATTAAGAGAACTTGTCCCCTCAATCAAGATCATTGCTTACACTACAGATAAAGATACAACCTGGGGAGATGCTTTGGCTGAGAAAACAACAAGAGACAGTAGTAAATCGTTGATTGCTGCGTTAGAGAAATTTACAAACAAACCGTTTAACTTTAATAATATTCAATAATGGATATTTTCCGGGAAGTCGTCAGCTATTTGATACTAAGCATAACTATTTCAGGGCTGATTTCGATTCCAGTGATAAATTTACTTTATAAGTTAAAGATTGTCAGGAAGATAGAGGTTGATTTTTCTACCATTATAGAGGAAAGAAAAAGTAAGTATGGAACACCGATTATGGGCGGAATTATCGTTATCCTGCCGGTAGTGCTAATTACAATGCTGTTTAATCAAAGCGCTAACACTTTGGTAGCAATAGTATTGTTCGTTGCGTCGGCAATATTGGGTGCTGTTGATGATCTGATGAATATTTTTGGCAAGCCAAGGAAATCAAAAAGCGTTAAAAGAGTTTTTAAACTTATAAGGGTTCATAAAAATTTTGTAAAAAGGATTTTATACTTCATTTCCCTTCCCTGGATTGTCTTTGCACGTTTTATGCATATGTTTGAATCAAATCCAGGCAGTGGACTTAAAGCACATGAGAAGCTATTAATACAATTTTTTATTGGCGGGTTGCTTGGATGGTATGTCTTTGTGAATATGGGCGGAGCGGTCTGGTTGCCATTTATTGGAAGTATCAATATTGGCTGGGGAATAATTCCATTGGCAATCTTTATGTTTGGTGCGACAACCAATGCTGTGAACATTTCAGATGGTATGGACGGATTATCGGCGGGCTTGCTACTTGCCTCGTTTTTTGGTCTGCTAGTTGTGTCATATTTTTCGGGAAACCTTGAAATAAGTCTATTGGAAGCAACCATTGTCGGAAGCTTGGTCACATATTTGTATTTTAATATAGCACCAGCTCGGGTTCAGTTCGGCGACGTGGGTTCGTTTTCGATGGGGGCACTTTTTACCATTGTGGCTTTTATTTCCGGCAGAGAGTTTTTAATTTTGATTTTTGGTCTGCCATTTTTTATCGAGCTTGGCAGCTCGGTTATACAAAGTCTATCAAGAAGAATTCTAGGAAGAAGGGTTTTTATGATGGCTCCTTTGCACCATCATTTTGAGATGCTGGGTTGGAGCGAGGAGAAAGTTGTTATGCGTTTTTGGATATATGCGATCATAATAATGGCTTTAGGAATCTGGTTGAGCTTCTTTTAGGCCTTGATTGGTCTGAAAATATTTGAAATATAGGGCTCGATAAAATATAATACAACGTGTGCCGAGGTAGCTCAGTTGGTAGAGCACGCGACTGAAAATCGCGGTGTCGACAGTTCAATCCTGTCCCTCGGCATTTGTTATATCGGGCACCTAGCTCAACTGGTTAGAGCAATTCGTTTACACCGAATAGGTTAGAGGTTCGAGTCCCCTGGTGCCCACCAATCATTTCCAGACTGTTTATTATTGTTGTTAAGCATTTTTTTGTCTCTGGCCACGAATCAGGCGTAATCGCGCCATTCAATTCGTAATCAATACGCGTATAAAAGTCATTTCCGAGTGGAATATCGTTTACCAGATGGGAATGACCGTCAAGGTAAAAAACCGAGAATATAGTATAACTAATAAAACTTGAGCTTGTAAGCCTGTTGCCGTCTGATGTAGCTTGATCTAAAGCATATCCGCCAGATTTAGGAATCACAATGTTGTCTATTAGCGTTAATTTTGAGAAAAATGTATTGTCTGTTAAAAAGTACTGTACGGTATCTTCAAATTCACAATCATTATATTTTGAGCATTCGCTTGTCAGCTGTCCTGATGACGCTTTATAAAGATGAATATTTATTGATAATGCCAGGTCTGGATTGGATAAGTTTATATATTTGTCTGAATAATAATCTTTTTTATCGCCGTTGACAGTCACCGTCCAGTTGCTGGGATAATCGAATTTAATAGCCACATTGTCAGATCGGAATTGACTGACTTGATGGTCGGGGGCGATTCGACCAACTGAATCTCGCCTCCGGACAAAACAAATAACTGGAATGCTTATTATTACTATTATGAAGAATGAAAATATAATAAAAAATGGTTTCATATTTAGCAAAATCAATAAACTTCGATTAAGTAATTTATTGGCCACCTTGATGAGAAAAGATTATATACAACTAAATTCCCGGTGTAATATGATTTCCATCCCCTCCCAAGCCCCTGAACGTTTGTGTATGTATCCTGAACGACAATGTCATTTGAATAAGTGTATCCGACAATTGTGGCAATGTGTCCAAATGAGCGGTCATTACTATCCGTCATTCCAAATATGATTGGATGCCCTTTATCTATGGCGCTTTTAACAAAAGCAAAGCTTATATTTGTAGTGGAAGTGCTGTGAAGTCCATAAGCTGTAATGTATTTTTGTATTCCTCCAGCATAACTCATTGAACAGTTAACATTTGTTAATTGAAATGCGCCACCCTGATTGGAACCGCATGTTGGTGAGTTTTTATCAATAAAAGAATCCTTGTACATGTATTGTTTGTAAGCATGATCATCCGTTGATGTAATCGGCTTGTTGAATTTGCTAATCGCGATCACTGCAGCGGCAGCGCCGCACATTTTATAACCGGTGGCTGGATAATTTGAGCCATTCGGTTCGAGATATTGATTAAAATATGCTGTGTGAATAATCTTTGCCCGGAGTCCCCCGCCCTCACCTGCGAGAACAACACTATCAGTTGCTGGAGTTACAGATGGTAGTGTGAAAATCCCTTCGGCATTCACATACATATTGCCAAACATATACATGCCAGCACTGCAAAGCATTGCGAACGATATAATCCTTTTTTGCCACATTTTAAAAAAATAAAAAGTAATATGGTAAAAGGATATCGCCGTTTGTTTAAATTATTCTTAACTCATTGCAAATAAGTCGCCGGTTGGGTAAAATCGTTATTGATATTGTGCGATGGTAGTTCAGTTGGTAGAACGTCTCGTTGCCAACGAGAAGGTCGCCGGTTCGACCCCGGTCCATCGCTTTTTGATACTGTCCCAAATTTGTCAGTTGAGCAATTCTCCTCAAAGTTTACCCAGCATTTTTAATAAATTGTATCTTTGGGTAATTATCCTTTGCAGTAAGGCTTAACGAGCACACACCATTTAGTTTCTTAAACTTTTTACAACAACTAGTGAACTTGGATAATCGCCGATTTAACACATAAGCATTAAGCCATAATTCCGCTGTGTAAAACGACTTAAATCCCTTAATAGACCTTAGTCTTGCCTCTAGGTGCGAGTTGTAAAGCTCTATTAGATTTGAGGTCGAAGGAATGTGTTTATCAGTTAAATATCTGGTTAATATTTTATGCTTATTATTTATACCCATTAAAATGTTTCGATAGATTGGGTTATTGTTGTGTTCTAGGAACAATTTCTTAGCATATTTGGAATATCCACGCATGTTTATTTTACGGAACAGGAATTCAATTTGTTTAATGAAGTGTTCATGTTCTGGTGTGGTTCTAGATCTAAGTAGACGTCTAATGCCTTCCTTGTAGTGGTTTGTGCAAATTTGAATATGTACTTTAGGATAAACTGTTTGGGCAGCAAGGATGATTGATTCCAGTTCGTCACAGACAACTGTTTGTAGGGGATAATGAATGGCTTTGAGGCTATTAAAGAAGGCTAAATAGGAGATGAAATTCTCTGATCCAGAGAGTTGCCAAACAAGTACATCGTGAGAAAGGTAATCTAAGCCCCAGATAAGCGGGATCTTCTTTTCATGGCCTTTAACGTGAATGTATTTACCATCAACGATCATAGTGCCACAAAAGTATTTACAAACCAGTTCAGATACATGGTTGCTGTTAGTAATGCGTTTTAATGTTGAAGGATGATACGCTCCACATTTGATTTACTTAAGGATAACTGAGAAGCTAGTTTACGAATTGGAGTTCCTTCTAAATGGCGGATCAGCACTTCTTTATGGTCAAGTTTAATTCCATAATCGATGGAGAAATACTTACAGCAGTCTTTGCAGAAATGGATTATTTTAGAGCCACGTTTTCTTTGTTTATTTGTTCTGAAACTACCACAAAAACGGCAAGCGACTCTTTTTTAACCATAGTAAAGGGGTTTAATTGACGTAAAATATGTACAGTAGTATATTCTAAAGGTATTTAACTGACAAATTTGGGACAGTATCTCGCTTTTTAGATAAATACTAATTGTGCTAAATATTCTTTTTATAAAATATTTGATAGAAAACAGTTCCCATTTGACTTTTTCGGAATTAATCCAGTTAGTAAGTACAATAATTACATTTATTGGAATTATCATTGCTTTTTTTGTTGGATTATTTGCATATAAAGCGAATACTAAGCAAACGGCAAAACAAGTTCAAATGGATAATAAAAATTTTAATTTAAATATTTTAAAAGATTTAGTAAAGAATTTAAGCGGGCTTTTATACTATGTTAATGGGGTCGTTGGTTCATTAAATAAAGCATCAAAAGATTTTGGAAATTTTCAAAAAAATGCTGAAAACGAACATCAAAATATAAAAGAGCATTATCAAGGTGTAAATAAAAAAAATGAAGGAATAGCAGCTTTTCTAAGTATCTATAGATTTTCTATCACTATAGATGAGGATCTGAGAAGTTCATTTGAAAAACCACTAATAATGTATATGAAAACTTCTAAAGATATTTTAGATAAAGTGGATGAGTTGGATAATGATTCTAGTGATGTGTCGAAAAACCATCAGATTCTAGTTGACATAAATAGAAATAATGAAAAGTTAAAAAGCTTATACAAGCAGATATTGAATGAACTGGAATTGATTGCAAAATCACTTACCATTGATCTTTAGTTCCAACTTCGTCCAATAGAGAGCTTTTTATAGCTTGGTGAAAATATATATTTTCAAGTATATTAATGTGATGAACCTTCCACCAAATATAAAACTTACTGAGGATGTGTTTAAATTACATCCAATAATCCAAGCTTTTGCAAAATATTTTAATGAGGAGAGATTTGAAAGATTAGATTTTTTTATTATTACTCAACCTCAAACACACCCCAAAAATCAAATATATGGTTTATTTGTAATAGATA
>Ga0182027_10009549_pt1 | contig 13920 bp, 12 predicted proteins | sample 712E1DmetaG_FD_121300 | JGI IMG/M metagenome (GOLD analysis project Ga0182027, IMG submission 121300) | Permafrost microbial communities from Stordalen Mire, Sweden - 712E1D metaG (Illumina Assembly) | ecosystem: Environmental > Terrestrial > Soil > Wetlands > Permafrost | place: Sweden...
AGCTGGAGTAGCTCTTCCGCCGGTTCTCAGGGAAACTAAAATGTGTGGCACTACGCTCGAACTACGGTTGTAACTCATTGATTTATTATGAATGTGCGTTTGTCAACTGTCGAAGATGGGTTATACTTCGAAAGGGAGGATACCATGAAAAGAAAACCGGATATCAACAAAATCCAGCGGATTGGAATTGCAATAACCGCGCTCATTGCGGCCGGAGGGGTGATTTTCTTAAAAAATGTATTAAATAAGCGCCCGAAAACCACAACTGAACCTGAGCGGGAAAATCCGCCTGAAAATTCACCGGAGAATGTTTCGGAAAAAACCGATGAACCTGCTTCGCAACTCAATGCCGATAATCTCGCAAAAAAAGTCGGAAAAGGTGTTGAAGAGGTGCTGGAATCGGTCATTGCCGCCGGAGAAAAAGCCTCGTCATTCATGCATGATTCTTTGCTAAAAAGGAAATAACCAAGAAAGCCGCTTTCCTTTCACGAACTAACCAAATAATGCCTCAAGAAAGGGCGCTTTCAAAAGCGCCCTTTTCGCTTAAAAGCTATTATTTAAAGAGCGCCTCGTACTTTTCATACCCTTCTTTCTTCAAATCCTCTTTAGGAATGAAACGAAGCGACGCGGAATTCATGCAATAGCGAAGGCCGGTAGGCGCCGGGCCGTCGTTAAATACATGGCCCAGATGCGAGTCGCCGTATTTGCTGCGCACTTCCGTTCGGTCCATTAAAAGGCTTTTATCGCTTCGCTCGACAATATCGCCGGGTTCCAAGGGCTTGGTAAAACTAGGCCAGCCGGTGCCCGATTCAAATTTATCGCGTGAGCTGAAAAGCGGTTCTCCCGAAACCACGTCTACATAAATACCCTCCTTATGGTTGTCCCAAAAGGCATTGTTAAAAGGCCGCTCAGTCCCCTCATTTTGGGTAACGTCGAATTGCTCGGAGGACAAGAGCTTTTTAAGCTCGGATTTTGCAGGTTTTTTAAAGTCTTTTTTGAGATAGGCCGGAGATTCACCCTCGGCTTGATCTTTCCAATGCTTTTCTATAAATTCATCACGCCCGGAAGCATTATGATATTGTTTGTAGCGGGAAGGACTTTTTTTGTAATAATCCTGGTGATAATCCTCTGCTTTGTAAAAGGCCGTTGCTTTGATTATTTTGGTTACGATCTGGCCCTTGAATTTCCCTGATTTTTGAAGCGCATCTTTCGAGGCTTCGGCGATTTTACGCTGTTCGTCATTATGATAGAAAATGGCGGATTGGTATTGGTGGCCCCGGTCAACGAATTCGCCTCCTGGATCGGTAGGATCGATATTTCGCCAAAAAACCTCTAGCAGCTTATTGTAGCTTATCTTATCGGGATCATAGCTCACTTGCACGGACTCAAAATGCCCCGTTGTGCCCGAACAAACATCTTCATAGGTAGGATTTACCGTATGCCCGCCCGTATACCCGGCGAGCACTTTGTTGACCCCCATCAATTGCTCAAATGGAGGTTGCATGCACCAGAAACATCCTCCCGCGAACGTGGCGGTGTCTTCCCTGGTTTTTGCAAAAGACGCCGTTGATAAAATCCCCGCAACTATTATAAAGCTTCCCAAATATTCACTCAACATTTTCCCCTCCTTTAGCGAGATTTTGCACTTCGTAATTCCCGTCGATTACAATTATACGGCCTCTTATCGCGTAATATTGTAAATCCTGGTATGATATTTGCGGCATTCAGCTACAGAGACTAAGGAAGTTTGCCATAATCGAAGGCATTTTGTATACTTAAGGATGACCGAAAATAATCAAAATCCATTAAATTCCTACTTTTAACCATGAAAGGACCCTTTCAATGAACCGTTTAGCGCTCATGCTGTTTACCGCCGTTTGCTTGGTATGGACCGGCCGATCTTCCGCCCAAATGGTGACCAACGCTTCAAACGTCGGACAAATTTACACATCGGAATTCACCGTCAACGCCCGTCCCGATACGATCATGATATGGCTTGGAAATCCCGATACGCTCGCAAAAATCATGGGGTTCGTGTATCAGGGCGGCTCTAAGCTGCTTTATCACGTGGGCGACGCCGTCATGGTGGTCCCGCAGAAAGATCGCTATAACGACCGGGACACCGGCGTTATTCTGCTCACCTATTTTAAACGACGCGTGGAAATGCGCCTGACGTTCGAGTCGGAAAACAATAATTCCTATTTTCAGGACCAATACAAGTTTTTTCCATCCGCCGGAAACGAGACCCGGATCGTCTTTACCGAACGCTATTTCGAGCCGACCTCGCAATCCGACGCCCTTATGTCCGAACAAACGCGGCTTTTAAGGGAAGAGCTTGCCCGCCTCAAAACATCGGTGGAACGCAAATAAAACCGTGAAAGCCCCATGAAGCTTCAAAACCGAATCTCTATTAATTACGGGTGCGCGAGCCTTGCGGTAGGGGCAAGCTTTCTTTTGCGCCTGTTTCTGACCCGCTGGGTCGGTCCGGGCCTGCCGACCTATATCACTTTTTATCCAGCGGTCATGCTCGTTGCGCTCCTCATCGGCATGTGGCCGGGAATATTCGCCACGATCGCCATTGCGCTCTCGGTCGATTATTTCCTGTTGCCGCCGCCGGGAATATTTAAATATCACTTCGCTTCCGACGCCGTCGGTCAAGTTTTGTTCACCCTTATGGGCCTGTTCATGTGCGTCGTAGCGGGGCAGTACCGCCGTGTCCGCGCTCATCTGGAAGAAATGGTTGACGCACGCACGGCGCAGCTCACGGCGGCAAACGAGAAACTGCGAAAATCATCCGAAGACTTGGCCAGGTCGAACAAAGACTTGGAACAGTTCGCCTACATCGCCTCCCACGACCTGCAGGAGCCTTTACGGGCGATAGCGGGGTTCATGGGACTTTTAAAAAGACAGTATAGCGAAGCGCTCAACGCCGAGGCCCTTGAATTCGTCAATTTTGCCATGGAAGGGGCCGAACGGATGCAGGCCCTCATTCAAGACCTTTTGGCCTTTTCCCGCGTGGGTTCGAGAGGGAACGCCTTTGCCGACGCTCCGCTTGAGGATGCCTTGGCCGCGGCGCTTAAAAACCTGAGCGCGGTGATCGGCGAATCCGGCGCGACCGTAACCAACGACGGCCTTCCAATTGTCAAGGCTGACTTACTGCAAATGATCCAACTCCTGCAAAACCTTATTCAAAACGCCCTTAAGTTTCATGGGCCACGCAAGCCCGAGGTCCATATAGGCGCCGCGCAAAAAGAAAATGCTTGGGTGGTAAGCGTCCGCGATAACGGGATCGGCATAGAACGGCAGTACTTTGAGAGAATTTTCTTGATTTTTCAACGCTTGCACACCCGGTCGCAATATGGCGGTACGGGCATCGGCCTGGCCATTTGTAAAAAAATCGTCGAACGCCACGGAGGGTCGATATGGGTCGAATCCACTCCCGGCGAAGGATCCACGTTTTATTTTTCCATTCCGAAAACATGATCAATTCCGAGAAAGGAAACGGCCCATGATTCAAACATACGCTCGCCCTATCCAAATTTTATTGATCGAAGACAGTCCCTCCGACGCGCATCTGACGCTTAAGGCGCTGAGCCTTGCCAAAGTCGCCAACAAAGTAAGCCATGTTGAAGACGGCGTGGGGGCCATGGAATTTTTAAAACGCCAAGGCGCTTATGCGCAGGCGCCGCGACCCGATCTTGTGCTTCTGGATTTGAATTTACCGCGTAAAAACGGCAGGGAAGTTCTCGAAGAAATGAAAAGCGATCCGCAGCTCAAGACCATACCGGTCATCGTGCTGACGACTTCAAGCGCCGAACAAGACATTTTAAAATCCTACCAGCTCCATGCGAATTGCTATATAACCAAGCCGGTAAACTTCGACCGGTTTATCGAATGCGTCACGTCGATCGAACAATTTTGGCTGTCGGTGGTCGTGCTTCCCCAAGAAGGCGCGTTGGAGCCTGCCTAGGCCCGTCAGGATGGGCTTTTATCGTCGATATAACGCGCCACGTCAACCCTAAAAGCGGCCGGGTTGAGGGAAACGTCTATAAGCGTCCGCTTGTCGCCGTCCTTTTTTTGCATTTCCGCCAAATCGAATTCCACGGGCAGTTCAAGACGTTTTCCCGAAGCGTCGAATAAAATCATCACGCGGGGAAACAGCAAATTTCCGCGATCGACCCTCGTTACCACTCCCATTTCCCCCGAAACAAGACGGACAAAACTTCCCACCGGGTAAATTCCCATTTGTTTAGTAAACCGTTCCACGATTTCCCGCGAATAGTCCTCGTCGCACCCCTGAAAAATGAGGGCAAGGGCCTTCTGCGGCGTCCAGGCGGCCCGGTACACCCTGTTGGACGTTAGGGCGTCGTAAACATCCGCCACGGCCCCGATTAAGCCGATTTCGGCTATTTGCGCGCCGCTTAACCCCCGCGGATAACCTTTCCCGTTATAGCGCTCGTGGTGTTGAATGATGATGGCTTTTGAGAACTCGGTGATATTTTTTTTCTCGCTGACGATTTCGAGGCCGTATTCGGGGTGCTTTTTCATGATATTGAATTCCCAATCGGCATATTTTCCCGGTTTGTTCAATATTGCCTCGGGCACCCTCATTTTGCCGATATCATGCAAAACTCCTCCCACGCCCACTTGCAGCAACTGTTCATGGTTATATCCCAATGAATAAGCAAGGGAAGTCGACAAAACGCTGACGTTTACTGAATGGGTATAGGTGTATTCGTCGTAGCCCTTAATCTGGCACAAGCTATTGAGCGCGTCGGGGTTTCTAACGATGCTTTCCACGATTTCCTGCGCCGCCTCTTCGACTTTCGACACCGAAAACGGGTGGCCCCTGCGGATGGAGTCGAGTACGTCTTTGGCGGTCTCCACGGTTTTGCGCCTGACTTCCCGGGCCTTGTTCAATTCCTTATAATATTCCACTTCCCTCAGCAAGCTCGAATCGACGCGGTCGCCCAGTTTTTGAGGAACGTCTTTTCCTTTTCTGGTATTGATATAAAGGCTTGCGACGCCTTGTCGCCTGAGGGTGGCGATCCGCTCTTCGCTTTCAATAATGCTGTCGGCGGACAGGAGCAGAACGTCGTCCCGACTGAAAACATCCTCGACATACATGCCGGGCGTCAGGTCTTCGATGGGAATTTTTTTAATATGACCGGCCATAGTTCCTCAAAAAGTGGTTATCTGATTTTATTATACCACTTTTTGAGGAATTATGAAAGCTTTCACCGTTTTTTTTGCGTAGGTTTCTTGATTGTTTCCGCCAATTGATCGATGGTCGACTTGAGGACTTTAAAAGCTTCGGGGTTGACGTATTTGATGAGGTTGGCCTTTTGAAGGTTAAATCGGTTTACCGCGTCTTCTATTTTGTTGCTTCCGACGAGCATATATATTTCCTCAACTTGTTTTTGGGCTGCGTCCGCGGGGGCCGCCGCGGCCGAGGAAGCGGACGCCGCGGCAAGCGAAGGCGCGGGGGCCGGCGGGGCGGCGCCGTTTAAGACCGCGAGCTTGGCGGCGGCGGCGTCCCGCTGGGTTTGCCATGTAGCAAGGTCGGCTTTCTTTTTATCAAGAAGCGCGTTTTCCTGGGCTATTTCGGTTGCGCCAAGCTGGGCGGAGGAAACGGCGCGCGCCGCGGCAAGGGCGCTGTCTTGTTGCAATCGCCTTCGTTCCGACGCAGCTAACGACAATTCGGCTTTTTTCTGGAGCAGTTGCGTCCGATGGGCCGTAATGGCTTGATGGGCCGAGGCCAAGACCGCCGCTTGTTTTCGCATATCTTCCACGGCGTCCAAACGGGCCTTTTCACGCTGGCCGCGAATATCGGCAAGTTCCTTTTCCTTGACGGCGATCAGGCTGTCGAGCGATTTTACGATAAGCAGTGCGGGGCTTGCGGGCGCCGAACTTTTAACGATGCTGTCTTGCCGGGCTTTTTCGATTTGGTCGGTAATTTCGGCAACCTGCTGCGTGCGGACGGCGGTAAGGCTGTCGTGCTTGCGGAGCGCCAAGCCGCTTTTTGCGATGGCGTCGATTTTGGCGGTTTCGGCGGCCACGCTGTCTTGCCGGGCCTTGTCCCGACGCGCCTCAAGCACCGCTATGCGCTGGGTAGCGGCGCCTACCAGGCTGTCGGCCCGCGTAAGTTCGCGTTTGGTCGCGCGTTCCTGCTCGTCGTGTTGGCGCTTTGCCTCCCGTTCCTGCTCCTCGCGTTGGCGCGCTGCCGCGCGTTCGAGTTCCTCTTTATCTTCCTTAAGCGCCGCGATGTCCGCCTTTTTCGCCTCCAGCGCCGAGAGCGTCGAGACCTTGTCCTGTTCCACGGCGCGCACCTTGTCAAGGCCCGCCTTTTCCGCCGCGGCCTTTGATTTTCTTGAAGAGTCAAGCTGTTGGCCAAGCGCCGCTATTTCCTGGTTTTTCGCGGCGATCTGGCCGTTTATCACGGCAAGCGCCGCTATTTGTTTTTGGACCGCCAGTTCGGTTTCCTTACCGGCCCCCGCGCTTTCTTGGGAGGCCTTTTCACTTTGCACGGAAAGCGAATTTACTTCCTGTTCCTTGGCCTCGATGAGACTATCGAGCTTTCGTCGCTCCTGAAGGCCGGCGGCTTTGGTCATTTTATCGCGGTTTTGGGCGTCGACGATCGCCTGCTTGAGTTTTTCCTTGTTCGCGGTTTCGGTCGCGACTTCCCGGTCGAGCAAAGAGTATTGCGCGCCGAGTTTGGCCTGTTCAGTCTTGACTTTAATGATACCCATCATCATGGTCGACTCGTTTTTCATACTGTCGGCCCTGAGTTGCGCGCGCTGGACCAGAAGGTCCGTTTTCTGTTTTCGGGTCACCGCCGCGTCGCTGTCGGCCCGCGCGATTTCGGCGCGCGATGAGGCGCCGAGGCCCTCAAGCGTCCGCTGCGAAGCGGTCTGCTGTTCGACAAGGGAGTCGCGCCGCGCGCCGTAGGCCGCTAGTGTCTTTTCCTTTGCTTGCGACATGCTGTCGAGCTGGGCGATGCGCTGCGAGGAAGGACTTGCCGACGCTTGGTGCGATTTATCAAAATCGTCAAGCGCGGCCTTTGCCTGGTCTCGTTTTAGGGTAAGCGCGGCCAAATCGGCGTTTGCCTGCCCGATCATGGCTTCAACTTGCTTACGTTTGAGTTCGGTGGTGGTCAGGCCTGAAACCTGCAATTCGTATTGGGCGACCTTGGGTTGTTTTCTGACGACGTCGTCAAGCTGTCCCATGAGCGTAGTCACGTCGTTTTCCCGTTGATCAACCAGTTTTTCGGCGCCGTGTTTGCCGCGCGCGCGCTGCTCGATGGCTGCGTCGAGGTCGTTTTTCGCCTTGGATATGGCGCTGTCGAGTTTGACTTTTTCCATGAGCATTTTCAGGGCCTCTTTGTCGGCGGTTTTCGCCTGGAGGTCGTCTTCGGCGCCGGCAAGGGCCGCGGCAAGAGGGGACCGTGCGGCATCAAGCTTCTTCTGGGACGAACCGGACGACGCCTTTAAACGGTCGCGTTCCATCGTCAGGGCGGTCAGTTCGCCCTTGGTCCTGGCGATCTGTGCGTCCATGAGCGCCTTCTGACGTGACAAATCGTTCATGCGGGCCTGTTCCTGGGCCTGTGCGGTGGCGGCGCTTTCGTGGGCCTTGCCGAGCTTGCCGGAAACCTCCGAGGCCCCCTGCGAGGCGACAAGGACAAGGCTGTCGAGCCGCTTTGCCTCGGTTTGGCCGCGTTTTCGTATTTCCAGCGCGTCGCTCTCCTGAAGCAGCGAATCCTGGCGAAGTTGTTCGCGTTTTTTTGAAAAAAGCGCCATGTCGCCTTGCTTGGCTTTAATGACCGAATCGACGCGCACAATTTCCTTTTGTAAAGCAAGAACGGCCTTACTGTCCCCCCCGGCCGCGTCGGTTGCGGGAAACGCCTGACGTTTCGTCGTCAGGGCGTTAAGCTGGTTCGAAGCGGTCATGACCAGGGCCTCCAATCGCGAGGACTCCCGTTTTGCGTTTAAGACATGTTCGGATTGTTTGGCGGCAGCGGTCAGGCTGTCCTGACGGGCCTTGTCGCGCTGGGAACGTAGCGAGGCCAATTCCTGGTTTTTCTGGGCAAGCTGGGATTCCAGCGGAGAATTCTTGCCGGTAAACGTCGACAGCTTGGCCTGCAAATCGGCCGCGGCGCTCATACTGTCTTGCCGTATTTGGTCCAGCCGTGCGCCAAGTCGGGCGACCTCGGCCTCGTCGGTTGAAATACGCTGGTCGATTTCGTCGGCTGTCATCTGCGTCGCGGGGGCCGCGGTGCGCGCGGAACCGGCCTTTTTCGCGGAAACGAACTGGGCAAGCGCAAGGCAAAGCAGCAGTGCGATAAATCTTGAAGACCACAGCGTACGTTTAATCACAACTCATCCCCCTCAATGGTTTAATATCGCCGTCGGCGGACACAGAACACCTTCGGTACATTTAAGAAGTTAACCTGCCTACCTGCCTTCGCCGCCGCTTCGGCAGGCAGGATGGCAGGTAAGTCTCTGTACGCGGGAATTATATGCGCTGGACGCGTATATAATTCAGCTACAGAGACTAATAAAAATAAATAAGTTTTAACGAACGTATGTAAAATATCTGCGTAAATAAGCGTCATAGCGAAAGAAAGCTGTCGGCGGGGATTATTTCCTCGTTCTCCACTCCGTCCCTACCCTGAGGAGCAGCTTATGGCCGGGAGTAGTGGGCAGCGCGGTAAAATAGCAAATTTTAACGTATTCATACACCATGATGACCAGTGAACAAAATAGCCATACCGTGACCGCCTCCAGGGGCAAATCGTGCCAAACGCCGATGAAAATGCCGAGCATGGCGCCATGCTGATAGTTCCAATAACCGCGGGGAAGCGCGAGCGTCACTTCCCAGATAATTGAAATAAGCACGGTGGCGAGCATTGAAAACAAAAACGCCCGCCAATTGATAAAAAGCTTGGTGACCCGGTAAAAAAGCGCCGACGGAATATATGCCGCCATCGCTAAAAAAATGAAATATCCGGGAACTAGGGCCCCCGAAGGATTAAGCAGCCGTTTTGCGACCAAAGCCGCGACAATGAGAAATAGTCCGTGCCAGGCGCTTTTTATATGGACAAAAAGCGTCTGTTTCAAACGCGACCGGAAACGCGCGTATTTTTTATCGGGAACATTGTATTTCAGCAAAAAGTATTCATCGCAGAAAACATACATGAAAACGACGAACCAAAAGCCGGTAACGTAAAATATGAACTCTTCGATGGGTATACCCTTGATTTTCAGGCCGATCACGGCGCGCGGATTGGGAAAAAGGAAAAAAGATTTCGCGAAAAGTAAATCGAGCGCGCATCCCGCCGCGGCCAAAACGGCAACGGTAACGATCAACGCGAAACTTTTTTCGGGTGACAAAAGCCGTTTGTTGATGAAGAAAACCGTGAGGACGAAAACGGGGATGATCCAGATCAAAAGAGAAACGGTATATTCGGGAAAATGCATGGGTAATCCCCTTTTGATGTCCCAGGGGCGACCGTTGAAAAGCAAAAACAATATACAACAACGATCGACGGCAAAGTATTTTTATTTCGTGGCGTGTTATCAAGGAGCGTCTATTCCTGCCATCAAACGGTTTCTCGGGTTTTCAATCATGGAATGGGCGATACTGGCGATGGGCCTAAGCGCCGCGGCGTCGCTCTATCTCGCTTTTCCATGTACCTGGTGGAAAATTTATTGTACCGGCTTCGGCCTGGGTTTTCTTTTTGAATCGAGCATGGAGCGCTTATACACGTATCACCATGAATTAAGCGGGCGTCACTGCATCGGGAAAACCGACGTCAACTTCCTTTTTCCCTTCGGATGGCTCAATATCGCGGGCTTGACATCGATTATGGCGGAGAAAATCATGGGAATGCCGCCGCTTGCCGCTTACATCCTTGCCGCCCTCGTCGTCGGCAACCTTAACGAATTTATTTTTTTCAAATGCAAATTCTGGCGATACAACTACCGTGAGCCGATGTTTGGGGGCTTCAAGCCGTTCGTGCCGGTCATTACCGTGTCCGGAGTTCCCGTTCAGGTAATAGTGGGATACGGTAACGTAGGCATTTTGATTTATTTTTTGGTCCATGTTCTTTTTTAAAGACCCGGAACAACGGAAACTCGAATGACGTTTTTAAAATCCAATGGCTCCTATTGGAACGACCTGCTTGCCCAGGGAAAGCTCTTCTCCTATGTCAAAGACGGCGCCCCGCATAATTTCTGTGAAATGACGCTGGGGTTCGCGTATCCGATCATTTTAATCATCATGATCGGGGCGGGAACACTATTTATGGTCCGTTTGGGGCCTTTGAAAAGGAAATTAAAGACGTATTTCTTTTCGATCTGTTTGGGCGCGTTTTTGGGCGGTTTATGGTGCTGCTGGATGCAAAAGGCGGACCCGCTCTTCCCCGGTTGGTTGTTTGCCCCTTGGAGCGCATCGGGCCTTGATTTCGGATTAATGCTGGAAGACTGGCTGTTTCTTCCGGCAAGTACCACTCTTTTTTATTGCGTTTACCGGAATGTCACGATCAAGGGACCGGATTTTTCGAACCCAGCGGTCCTCCATCGAAGTATCGCATTATTTTACTGCGGCATCTCGGTCGCGGCTTTTATTTTTACCGGTATTGCGGGCAGAGCCGAGATTTTATTGTTCATTTTGCCCGCAATGGTCTTATTTAATTATTCGAGAAACACGATTAATTTAAAACTATTTTTGGCCCTGCAACTCTTTATCGTGGCTTTCGAAGTTGCATGGGACTTTTCGGCGGTTTCATTGATACACTCCATTCCCTCAATGGCGTGGGCTTCCCAATGGACCTATATCACCTTCGACGCGAATGGCCACGGTTACCATTCGAGGATTTTTCAAAACTATTCCACTCACCGCTGGGCATGGCTCGTCATGAACCCCATTGAAATCACGCCGCTTTTCGGGATTTGCGGGGGACTTCTGAATTATGTCATGTTTGCGTCCGGAGACAAATATTTTTACTTAAAACGAAAAACTTCAATCGAAAAGAATTCATGAACTCGCGCAGCCAATACTCCATCCACCTCAGAAACGCTTTTTCGGATGAAAAAAAAATCCGCGCCGATTTGAACACTTCCATGCTGTTCAGATACGGCCTTAGCGTTTTTTCCATGCTGTTTTTATTTGTGTTCCGCAAACGTTTGCCGTTCCCGTTCCCCGGATTTTTACTGGTCAGCTTCGGGTTCCTTTTGTGGAACAATATCATTCACCTTGTATCGTTTAAAAAGGGAATGCTTAAGAAAATTTACCCGCTCGTCCCTTACTCCGATACGCTCGTCGCGCCTTTCGTATTCCAATTTTCAGGGGGCTTTTTAAGCCCCTTCGTGATCACGCATGTGGTAACGACCCTGGGAAGCTATCTCATGTATACCAGCGCCAATAAAATCCCGCGCAATTCCGCGATCATTCTCGGGGTAAGCTACCTTTCAATCGCCCTCGCGCAAAAATTCGGCATTCTCCCCTGCTCCGTTTCTTACGCGGCGGCGATGATGTCCAACAATTTTTTCTTTTTCTTTATTGTTTCCCTAACGACGTCGGTCATCGTATCGTGTTTATTTTTGGTTGAAATGCTCAATGTTCACGCGATGCAAATGCTTGACAACATAACCCATTCCTTCGACAGCGTCCTTAAAGGGACGATTTCCGCGGTCGGTCAGGATTTGTTCGTCCGTTTGACCCAGTACCTTTCACAGTCGCTTTCGGCCCGGTGCGTCATGATCGCGGAAATCGCCGACAAGGGCCGGTCCATCAACGCGCTTGCCGTTTGGAAAGACGGAAAGGTCGACGAAAACTTCGAAAGTCCGATCGACGGAACGGTGTTCGCGGAGGCGCTTTCCCGGCAAAAATGCGTCATCGAAGAAAACACGGACGCTTTTTTCCGCGCGAACCCGCTTCTCGCGCAATGTAAAGCAGCTTTCTTTTTCGGCCTCGCGCTCGTCGATTCGGCCGGCAAGCCTATCGGAATTTTATGCGTGGTCAACGATGGCCCCATGGAAAACATGTACCTTGTCGAACCGCTCGCCTCTATTTTCGCTTCACGGGCCGCGTCGGAGCTGGAGCGAAAAAATAATGAAGACCAACGCAAATCCGTCGAACTGCAATTGGCCCAAGCCCACAAGATGGCCGCGATCGGGCAACTTGCCGGAGGCATCGCGCATGATTTCAACAATATGATCAGCGCCATGAGCGGCTACGCGCACCTTATACAATCCAAACTAGACGCGGCCTCCCCTTTGCAAAAATATTTAAAAAACATTATCAGCGCCGGCAGCCGCACCTCGGAATTGGTCGGGCAGTTGTCGCATTTCACGCGTCGCGGCCCCACGAACCCAAACAGCTTAAACGTGCACGAGCTTGTCGATGAGACCATGGTATTTTTGGAACGCACGATCGGCTCCAGCATTTCGCTAGCAAAATGCTTGGAGGCCAAAAACCCTCTTGTCATCGGCGACGCCACGCTGCTTCAAAACGCCTTGCTTAACTTAGGGATAAACGCCCGCGACGCGTTGGAAGATAAAAACGGGGAAATCCTCTTTTCCACCGCCGACGCGGTCTTGGAAGAAGGCTGCGCGCTTTGTCAATCTTTTAACATCGAACACGGTCCCTATGTCGCCATAAGCGTTACGAACACGGGCTGCGGAATGAATAGCGAGGTCCTCGGCCATATGTTCGAGCCGTTTTTTACCACCAAGCCAAAGGGGAAAGGGACCGGCCTTGGCCTTGCAAACGTCTGGGGATATGTTGAAAATTTCAAGGGCGCCATTGAGGTAAAAAGCGCGGAAGGTAAAGGAACTACCTTTACGATCTTCCTGCCGGAAGCCAAAGCCCCTTCGTCAAAGTCGGTCCCCATTATAAACGCCACCCCTGCCCAACCTTATAGCGCGTAAAATAAAAAAACGTATTTTGTGACGCCCGTCACAGACCGGATGAAAATTATCACGTATATTTTATCCGGTAAAAAGATTTACGCCCCCTTTTTTTTGGCTCCCCCGCAGGGGGATTTAGGGGAAGAGTAAGGTGATTTAAATTTTAAAAATAATTATACTTAGTTTTCTTTTGATATCAATAGGTTACAGAGAAGCCATTGAAATGTGAAAATGTTGTCATTGACTTGGGGTCTAAAATTGATTATTATTCTATGTCCAGTATAATTTTTCTTTCACCTGCCTAATGGCAGATAAGTCCCTCTAAGCTTTCAAACGACAAAAATTGTCGATTAAAGCTAAAAGGGCCTAAGGAGTCAGTATGTCCCGTTCATTTTGGTTTGGAAGCTTGTTCCTGCTTTTATTGGCCTCTTTGCTTTTTCTGTTTATATCGTGTTTTGAGCAGCCGGTGTCGCCGTATCAGCCGAAAAACACTCGCATTTCCATGTGGCTTAAATCACCCACCTTGAAGCAGAACATCAACCAATACGTTGATACCGTGGGCAATACAATAAGTCTAGGTTTTACGAGCAATCTTCCTAATTTTATCGACTCAGTCGTCGTTACCGTCGTTTCCTCGCAAGGCGCCGTTGAAACGGGAGCTACGCTTAAAAGCATCGACACCGCAAAGCAATATTCGGATACGATTTGGTATACAACCGCCCCTTTTGCAAGCGCGGGGATTAAATCGATCAATGCCCTGGCTTTTATCCAGGAAAACAATAAAGATTCCGTAAAAACGGCCATCAACATTATTGACCGGACCCACCCGATTGTTTCTCAGCGCATCAAGCCGCGTCTTATTGTTTCCGATACGGCAACATTTGCAGCGGGACAACTGTGTTCGCTTTCCGTTTCGGTCTGGGACACAAATCCGACGCAAGCGCATATTTTCTCCGTCAAGCAGGATACGCAATCCCAATTCAGCGTTTTTGCTCCTCCCTTTATCTGGACG
>Ga0182027_10009550_pt1 | contig 13919 bp, 18 predicted proteins | sample 712E1DmetaG_FD_121300 | JGI IMG/M metagenome (GOLD analysis project Ga0182027, IMG submission 121300) | Permafrost microbial communities from Stordalen Mire, Sweden - 712E1D metaG (Illumina Assembly) | ecosystem: Environmental > Terrestrial > Soil > Wetlands > Permafrost | place: Sweden...
AAGCCCACGAACCGGAGACTCACCTCATCCCGCTCGTTCTCGATGTCGCGCTGGGGCGGCGGGACTCCATCAAGATCTTCGGCGATGATTACCCGACCCCCGATGGTACCTGCATTCGTGATTACATTCATGTCTCCGACCTCGCGGATGCGCATCTTCTCGCGCTGGCAGCTCTCGAAAAAGCTCCTCAAGGAACATCCAGTTCGGCATCGGACTTCCGTCCATTGATCTACAACTTAGGTAACGGAAAGGGCTTCAGCGTACGCGAAGTCATCGAGTCCGCGCGCCGCGTCACCGGCCACCCCATCCCTGTAGAAGTTCATCCCCGCCGCGCCGGCGACCCAGCCGTTCTGGTCGCCAGCTCCGAAAAGGCAATGCGAGAACTTGCCTGGAAGCCCCAATACACCCAGCTTGACGACATCGTTCGCACCGCATGGATCTGGCATCGGAAGCGCCACGCAGTCTGAGAGAATTCTCATTGAAATTGCAACCGACCGTGCCGTGCCCGTCTCAAATAAGATGAAGGCATGGCACTTCGATCCCCGAGGTTCTTCCCCTGATGGCTAGCGGCGACAAAAAGGGCTTCTTTCGAGCCTTCCTGGATTTTTTCATCCTGTTCAGCGGGGTCTCGACGGCCTCCAACCTGGCGCGTACCCAGGGCCGCCCGCTTCTGACACGCGGCCTCTTTCTGTTCCGCAAACCCTCGGGCAAGTGAGCCGGGGTATCCCTTCGCAGAGAACACTCCCCGTGCCCCATCCATTCTGTCATTCTGAGCGAAGTCGAAGAATCTGCTTCCTGTAATCTGCGGAATGGGTGGGATACCACAAACCTCCCTTCGCACCCGCAGCATTGATAGAATCAAACTATGCCACTGACCCGCCAACAGGCCTTCGACCACTTCCGCTCCCCCGACCTCATCGGTCTGGGCTTCGAGGCTGACGCCGTGCGCCGCCGCCTGCACCCTGAAGGTGTGGTCACCTACATCATCGATCGCAACATCAACTACACCAACTACTGCACCGAGTACTGCACCTTCTGCGCCTTCTACCGCCCCCTGCCAAAAAACGGCATAGCCGACCCGCGCTCTACCGACGGCTACATCCTCGACTTCGAGAAGATCTACGAAAAAATCGCCGAGACCCAAGAGATGGGCGGCACCGGCGTGCTGATGCAGGGCGGCATTCATCCCGACCTCAAGATCGATTGGTTCGAGCGCCTCTTTACCGGCATCAAGCAGCGCTTCCCGCAGATCTGGCTCCATTGCCTCTCCGCGTCCGAAGTGCTGGCCATCGCCGAGTACAGCAACCTGGACCTGCGCACTACCATCGCCCGCCTCCGCGACGCCGGCCTCGACTCCATTCCCGGCGGCGGCGCGGAAATTCTCGACGACGAAGTGCGCCATCGCATCGCCCGCCTCAAGTGCAATACGGAGGACTGGGTCAGCGTTCATCGCACCGCGCACCAGCTCGGCATGAGGACCACGGCCACCATGATGTTCGGCGTCGGCGAGACCTTCGACCAGCGCATCAACCACTTCGAAGTCGTGCGCCGCTTGCAGGAAGAGACCGGCGGATTCACAGCCTTCATCCCCTGGAGCTTTCAGCCCAAGAATACAGCCCTCGGCGGCCGCGGCTGGGACGAAGCCACCAGCGTCGAATATCTCAAGGTCCTCGCCATTGCGCGCCTCTACCTCGACAACATCGAGAATGTGCAGGCCAGTTGGGTCACGCAGGGATTGAAGGTTCTCGAGGTCGGCCTCCACTTCGGCGGCAACGACGTAGGCTCGGTGATGCTTGAAGAGAACGTAGTCAAAGCCGCCGGCACCAGCAACTGCACCACCGAAGAAGAGCTGCGCAGAATCATCCGCGACGCCGGCTTCAAACCCGTCCAACGCGACACACTGTATCGGACGATGTTCCTCAACTGACGGCATCGAGGCATAAGAGATGAACGTACAGCTCTTGCTTTCAGTCCTTTCTTCTTCATTCGTTGCAGGGATAGCAGGCGCCTATTTCGGCCATTTGCTAACTTTTCGCAGGGAAAAGAAGCGCAGGCTGCAGGAACAGCGCATACAGTATTTGATCCAGGCTTATCGCGCCTTTACCAAAGCATCCAACAACTCACTTTTGTGCGACGTAGTAGAAGACTTGGTGCAGGCTGTGGCCGATATTCAGTTCCTTGGCTCTCCAGAACTCATTACGCTCGTTCAAAAGTTCTCGGAAGAGTTCGCACGCAATCGAACGGCGAGTTTAGATGAGATTATTGCTGCGATTCGCAAGGACCTCCGAAAGGAACTTGGTGAAGAGCCCGTCTCAGGCAAGATAATCACGCTTCGAATTGATAAACCACACAGGTAGTCTGACTGTTCCTCAGGTTTGCTGTCGCCTTTATCGGCTTAAGCTACAATCGTCCCGTGTACGAATGGGACGAAGCCAAGCGCAGATCGAATCTCAAGAAGCACGGCTACGACTTCGCCGATGCGGACATCGTTTTTGAGAATCCGTACAAATTCACGATTTCAACGATCCGGCGCGGTGAATCCCGGTTGCAGGATATGGCTATTGTAGAGGCCTTTGGCTTGGTACTGACGCTGGTTTACGTCATTCGGGGGTACAATATACGCATCATCTCGTTTCGGAAGGCTTCCAGGAAGGAGCGGCGCGATTATGACAATTTCAGGTCACAAAAGCATGACTGACTGGGAGCGCGTTAAGCGCGAGTACGACTCCGACGCTCCCATCCCCTACGACCCCGAAGACGGGCCTTACGATCCGAATGACGAGGCGGCTACAGAAGCCTATTTCAAAGAGGCAACCATCTGGGTTGGCTGGCCGAATCCGGTGATGATTCAAAAGGACGGCGTTCCCGTGAATCCCGCTGAAGCAGCCTCCGAAGTCTTTCCGCCCCGCGCAAAGGCCTCCTAATCGGCGTAGAATCCTCGCGTGTACGAATGGGACGAAGCCAAGCGCGAGTCGAACCTCCGAAAACACCATTTGGATTTCTGGGTCGCTCACTTGGTCTATGAAAGCTCGGAGTAGGTTACCTACCGGCTCAACTCGGAACAGGAGGCAAGGCTTCTGGACGTGGCTCTTGTGGAATTGAAGGGCGCGGTCCTCGCTCTGGTTTACACTATTCGCAACGGGAACGTACGATTCATCTCGTTTCGCTTCGCCTCTCGCAAGGAAAGGAGACGCTATGCCGCTTCCAAATCGTGACATGAGCGATTGGGAATGGGTCAAAAAGCAGATTGCCGAAGACGCTCCGACCCCCTACGATCCCAACGACCCCGACGACGGCCCCTACGACCCCAATGACGACGCGGCAGTCGACCGTTTCCTTACCGAGGCTAATCTCGTCTATCCCGTCCCGCACAAGGCGCCGGCAACTAAGGACGACGAGCAGATCCCCAAAGCCTCGTAGCTGATGCAGTTCCAGTTCTGGTCTTAGAGCCTGTGAATCGCCGACTTGGTTTCTGCCCTCTTTGATCGTCGGCAAGGATAGCAGGCTGTGCCCCATTCATCGCGGCTCTATCGCGATGAGTGGGCCGCGAAGTCTGGCCGTCCACTCTGATTCGATCTCAACCACTCCTCGAATGCCGGTCGGCAGGTGGACTGGTGCCCCAGGCCCGCTTCTGAGACCTGGAATTGTCTCCATGACGAAGGGGCTTGTTCGTTACCAGAAATCCGGCGGCCTTCACTTCGTCACTTTCAGTTGCGATCACCGGCTTCCCTATTTACGAACCGCCGCCCCGTCCCCTCTTGCCGAAAATTATCCGTCTTCAGCGCACACTACCCCTAGGAGATTCCCGTATGCCCGAAATGTCCCTCACAGAAAAAGCACTGCTTGAAGCCATCTCGTACACCCCGCCCTCATCCACGCTCGCCCCAGGTCCCGGCACCAATCCCACCGACGCAAAAGCTGCCATCCGCCGCTGCAGCGCCGCCTGGCAGCGCGCATTCAAGGCCTACATGGACGAGTCTGACGGCGGAGGTATGGAGGACGTCTGGGCCGCCAAAGAAGGAAATAAGGCATACTGCAATGCGATGCCATTACTCGTTGGCCAGGACGGAATCCGCGATTTTATCGCCTGTACCGCCTATGGAATCCTCATCGGCGCCATCCCGCAGGATAGATGCAGCCAACTCCTCTACGCCGCCCAGGTCGCCCTGAGCCTTCTCCAGCATCAAACAAAACAGCCCAGCCCGAGGCTTGTCCCACCGTCCAGGCCCGCCGCCTGCGAGCTCCCCCCACCCCCCTCTCCTGAAAACTGCCCCGAACCCAGTGCATAGGATTCATTAAGCTGTTGTTAATGAATAAGTTGTAATAAATATATAGTTACCATAGAGTCAATAGAACCCTGCTTTTTAACCCTTTCTTGCCGGATTTCCGGCTGTTTTGAGCAAAAATCAAGCCGTTATCCGTGAAGAAGCGAGGGAAATCTCTCCCTGATCGCAAGCGCTGAAACCTCTCCACAACAGAATCCGTCCTCAGACCGCTACAATACGCGAAAGCTGTTCCATGAGGTCACGCACATGAGGCCTTCCTTCTCGCTTGGAATTGAAGAGGAGTATCAGACTGTCGATCCGGTGACGCGCGACCTGCGCTCGCACATTGAAACCGAGATGCTGGCGGCCGGAAAGATGCGCCTGCAGGAGCGCGTCAAGGCCGAGATGCATACCTCTGTCGTCGAGGTAGGCACACGCGTGTGCCGCAACATCGATGAGGCGCGCGAGGACATCTACGAGCTGCGGCGCGAGGTGATCAAGCTGGCGCACGAACACAAGCTGGTGCTCGTTGCCGGCGCCACGCATCCGTTTGCGGACTGGCGTACGCAGGAGATTTATCCCGACCCGCGCTACCACCAGGTCGTGAAGGATCTGCAACTGGTGGCGCGCGCTAACTTGATTTTTGGATTGCACGTGCATGTGGGGATTGAGGATCGCGAGGCCGCCATCCGCATCATGAATTCGATGCGCTACTTTTTGCCGCACATCATGGCGCTGGCCACCAACTCGCCTTTCTGGCTCGGCCTCAACACGGGGTACAAAGGGTATCGCGCCAAGGTGTTCGAGAATTTTCCGCGTACCGGCATTCCCGACGCCTTTTCCAGTTACTCTGAGTTTGAGAATTATGTCAGCCTGCTGGTGCGGACCAACTGCATCGACAACGCGAAGAAGATCTGGTGGGATATTCGGCCGCATCCGTTTTTCAATACGGTTGAGGTGCGCGCCTGCGACATCCCGCTGCGCGCCGAGGAGACAGTCGCCATCGCCGCGCTGATCCAGGCGACGGCGGCTTATCTTTATCGTCTGCATGCGTCCAACCAGGACTTCCGCCAATATGCGCGGCCGCTGCTGATGGAGAACAAATTCCGCGCGGTCCGCTACGGCCTTGACGGCAAGCTCATCGACTTCGGTAAGCAGCAGGAGGTGCCGCTGCGCGATCTGATCGAGGAGTACCTGGTGCTGATCGATCCGGTGGTCGACGAGCTGGGCAGCCGCGAAGCGATTGATGGCGTTCGCACGATCCTCAAGACAGGGACCGGCGCCGACCGCCAGCTCAAAGTCTTCGAGCAAACCAATGGCGACCTGAAAGCTGTGGTGGATTACATGGCGAAAGAGACAGCGGCAGGGCTGTAACTTCGCGGCGCTTTTATTTGGCGACGACGGGCTTGTACGAAGAGCTTCCGGCCTTTTCCAACGCCGCCAAGCCTTCTTCAACGGAGAGCAGGGGAGTGGTCTTTATGCTTCTGGCGGTTCCGCTTCCGCCCACCGACAGTGCCAGCGCCGCAGCGCTAATGTTGTCTGGCATCTCGACGATGACGACGACGTCGGAGTCTCCAAACGACAACCAGAGGCCGACCAACTTGCCGCCGAGCTTCTTGACCGATTTGCGCACTGCCTCGGTGCGATTCTGCGGGTTCTCGATGAGGCTGGCGAGGGCTTCGACGGAGTACGACACTTGAACGAGATAACTGGACATGTTGTTTCTCCTTGCAGGGAAGTTTTGAACGCGTGGGCCCGGTGCAGGACGGCAGTATACACCGCGCATTCCTGCGCTGGCTTGCAAATTCTTTGCACAGTTTGAGGCGGCCATAACCTCAACCGCATGCCGCATTTCATTTCCGTGAAGTTTCCGTTAACCTCGATAAAGGGGGCTGCGCCGCATGATACAAACCGCCTCACATCTACTCTCGCTTGCTTACCCCGTCGAGTTCATCCCTGGCGCTCGTTCCGCTGTATTCACTTGCCTGCGCATCGATCCCTCGGAAAAAGCTACGCTCATCACGGACCGTGCCACGGAACACATCGCCGCCGCGCTGGCAGCGCAGTTGGCGGAGTGCGGCTGCCGGTGGAACGCCTTCGTCCTCGAAGACCTGGCACCGCGACCGCTTACGGACATGCCTGCCGCCGTGCTGGAAGACATGGAGACGTCACAGGTCTCCATCTTCGCCGTACAGGTGCAGCCCAACGAACTTGGCTCCCGCATGCAGATGACGGATGTTGTCAACCGTCGCCACATGCGCCACGCGCACATGGTCAACATTACCCCGGAGATCATGTGCCAGGGCATGCGCGCAGACTTCGGTCTGGTCGACCGCCTCAGCCAGAAAGTTCTCGATCGCGTACGACGCGCCACGCGGATCCGCGCCACCACCGCTGCGGGAACGGACATCACCGCCGAAATGAACCCTGACTACAAGTGGTTCAAGACCTCCGGCATCATCTCTGCCGAGAAGTGGGGCAACCTGCCGGGTGGCGAATGCTTTACTACGCCCGGCGAAGTGAACGGTACATTCGTGGTGGATGGCGTAGTTGGGGACTGGCTGTGCGCCCGCTATGGTCTGCTTGCCTCGACTCCGCTCACCATCCAGATTGCCGGCAACAGGGTCGTCAGTTGTGCTTCCGCCAACAAGCAACTCGAAGCGGACTTCTGGGCCTACACGCATACCGATGAAAACTCCGACCGCGTAGGTGAGTTCGCTATCGGCACCAACATCGGCGTCGAACGCGTTATAGGCAACATCCTTCAGGACGAAAAATTTCCCGGCATCCACATCGCGTTCGGCAATCCGTATGGCGAACACACGGGGGCTCCATGGCGCTCTGGCACGCACATCGATGTGGTCGGTCTCGGCTTCAACATCTGGCTCGAGTCGAAAGCCGGAGAAGAGCAGATTATGCGCGGCGGCCGTTTCCTCATCGATGCTTGATTCAGTCAGCAGCCCGTGGTGAAAGTCTAAACGGTGTAAAACCATCCCTCGGGGGCTAAAGCCCATCTTTTTTTCAATCACTTACGGCACGACTAAAGTCGTGCCCTTTCAAAACCCGACTTTTGCCACAGGCTGTTAAGGTAATAACGTTCAGGCTGGTCTTGATTTTAAGGAGGTCGAATTGGCGAGCAACAATCAGGGGAAAGTAGCCGTTGTTACAGGAGCAGGCAGCGGCATTGGGCGCGCGGTCGCACTAGCGCTGCATGGGGCGGGATACTCGGTGGTGCTTGCAGGCCGCCGGATAGCGGCGCTTGAAGAAACGGTTGCATTGGCGGCTCCCTCGGCCGCTGCGATATTGCCGGTTGCGACGGACGTGAGCCAGCCCGATTCTGTGCAGGCATTATTCGACGTTGTCCGCGAGCGATTTGGCCGGCTCGATGTGCTCTTCAATAATGCCGGTTCCAATGCTCCGGGAATTGCTTTCGAGGACCTGACCTTTGAGCAGTGGTCTACCGTTGTCGGGGCCAATCTCACGGGACCGTTTCTGTGCGCGCAGCAGGCAATTCGCATCATGAAGTCGCAGCAGCCGCGTGGTGGCCGCATCATCAACAACGGCTCGCTATCGGCGTATGTTCCCCGGCCGCACTCCGCGCCTTACACTTCGACCAAGCACGCCATCACGGGGCTTACCCGATGCATCTCGCTCGATGGCCGCGCCTACGACGTGGCCTGCAGCCAGATTGACATTGGCAACGCCGTCACGGAGATGAGCGCGCGTCTTGCCATCGGAGCCATGCAACCAAATGGCGAGGTGATTCCCGAGCCGCGGTTCGATGTGAAGCATGTCGCCGACGCGGTGCTTTATATCGCCGGGCTGCCCCTGGATACGAATGTGCAGTTCATGAATGTGATGGCGACGAAGATGCCATTCATTGGGCGCGGATAGTTATATCCTGCGGCAGACCTTCAGTTGCCGGCACACCGATGGGACGAGCGTGTTCACGGCAACGGCTCCTGGCGGTAGAGTTCTGCCGTGTGGCGCAGGGTGACGGCAATGGCCATCGCGAACATGCAAACCGCTGCGATGATTCCGCCCAAATCGAAGAGCAGCATTCTGTGCCCGAACAAGGTCGAGTACGGACTGCGAAGCAACGCCAGGTTACCGATGATCAGCAGAATGCGAATCTCCGTCGGTCCGAAGATTCCTTGCGACATTTCAAAACTGGACAGAGTATAAGTTGCGAGGTAGCTCTCGCTCGATAGCAGCAGAAACGCGATCAGCATTGCGATTGCTGTTTGCCAGTGCAGGAATCCGGAGAGACCTAGCCCGCACATCATTGCGACCGATCCGTAGATGTCGACCATGTGATCGACGTAGAAACCATAGCGCGGCCGTTGTTGCCGGCGAACGCGGGCCAGGGTGCCGTCCATGCTGTCTCCGAACCAGTTGAGAGCGATGCAGAGAATAACAAGAAGCAGAGTGAGGCGGTTGTAGCGTGACAACGCATAGCAGACGCCGGCTCCAATCTGCGCGCAGAGGCCGAGAATTGTGAGTTGGTCCGACGTGACCCATTTCGGCGCGCGCTCGGCCATCCATTGCAGAGTGCGTTTCTCAATCGAAGCAGTCAGCGACCGGTTGACTCGCCGCGCAGTTTGAAATCCAGCTTCATCTTTCATCGTGGCTAATGTCGCGCTCATCTTCTTCTCCTTTGCAGCGAATGCCGATTGCGATGGCCATCAGTGCCGCCTTTGAAGCGCACTGCAAGTAGACCGCAAAGTGAATTCAAGCGACTCGCGCGGGACGCTCATCACAAACGGTCCAATGATCCAGCCGAGGCCGGTTGGAATGGAACGCGTGAGCGAGACCGACTCGATCTGCATGTAGAGTCCGCCATCGCGTTCTTCGTAGCTCCAGTAGGTATTCAAGCGCCACAGAAATCCGTGCTCCTCGTTGGGAGCCAGCGCGCGCTCGCTGTTCGTGCCGGGCGAGCCGATCTCGGATATGCGAGTGCTCCGCGAGATGCTGTATCCGCGCTGTGCGTCCAGCCGGTCGAACGCGATGTCGTAGACGGTATCCATCACCACTGTGATCACGTGTTTCTGGCGCACCCGCATTGAGGCCTGAAAACGATCGCCCTGTTGCGAAAGAATCTTCGCCTGCATCACCTGCGGCGAATAGCGCTGAGGATATGCATTGAAGTCCTTCATTAGCCGCTCGAAGTCCGCGGCCTTGCCGCCGGCAACAAACGCAGTGCCACGCCAATCGTGCAGCATCGCTCCGGGCAAATCGGCACTCGTGGAAGGAGTGAGTTGCTCGACGATCAACTCCCCCTGCCGCAATCGCATTTCGCTTTGGCCTTGCGAAGCAGTTGGAGCGACGAAGCCATTTTGCGATCGATGCTGCTTTGCGAGACGCGACTCCACTCCGGCGATATACGTGTTGAATGCAGAAGTAGCCGCGGGCGTGGGTTCCGCGGCCGCTAGGCAGGGAATGGCCCCAAGAAACAAGAAAGGCAATAGGACCCAGACAGCAAGTCCAACCGAACGAGTGCGCGGGACTGATGATCGGTGTTGCATCATGATTTGCACCTTACTCCACCCCTTCCGCCGAGGCAATGCATGGAATCGCACTGGCGCGCGATTGTTTCTCACTGCGCAAGTGATTGCCGCACATCAACTTCCAAGAAGTTCTCCATCGGGCAATTGCCTTTGGATCGAGCACGCATTCGGATACACTGGACAAAAAGATATGTCAGACCCGCAGCCAGCACGGCGTTATCGCTTTGGAGCGTTTGAAGCAGACGCCGCCACGGGAGAACTTCGCCGCCAGGGCATTCTCATCAGGTTGGCCGCGCAGCCATTCCAGGTGCTCCTCATGTTTCTGGAGCGGCCCGGCCAATTGGTCACTCGAGAGGAGATCTTCCGTGAGTTATGGCCGGACGGCACCTTCGTCGATTACGAGCACGGCGTGAACTCCGCGGTGAATCGAATCCGCGAAGCGCTCGGCGATTCAGCGGGCAATTCCAGATTCGTGCAAACTCTGGCCCGCCGCGGCTATCGCTTCGTCGCTCCCGTCGAGCGGATCACGACCGGTGAGAATCAGCCGGCGGAAACGGCCGGGTCTGAAGCGGCGAAAGCGCGAGAGCCGGAAGAGCAGGGGTTGACCCCAGCAACCGTGCAGGCCAGGAGCAGACTCTTTGGCCGGATTCTCGCCTCGCCGGAGGAGCTTCCGAAGGCCTCCTATCCGGTGGTGCAGACCTTCTTTGTGCTGTTGCAGCTTATGTATCTGGGCTTTTACGTCGGAGCGCTGGCGAATCTGGCGGAGATCAGCGACCTGATGGCGCCGCTGCCGAAAGCGACCCAGGCAATCACGGTACTGGTCGTGACCGCAGCCATCCTGATTCCTGTCCGCGCCTTCCTGCTCTGTGCCGCGCTCTTTCGCGCCCCCGGCGTTCGCGAGAAGTTCCTCAGGATCTGGCCGTTCCTGCTTGCGCTCGATGTGCTGTGGTCGCTCGCGCCTTTTCTGCTTCTGCACCACATCGATTTCGGACTCGCACTGGCATGCACCACGCTGCTTGTCTACTCTCCCTTTGCTCAGCGTTCACTTGTTTTGATGGGCGCTGGCGGGCCGGCTCGCGAAGGAACTGCCATCCTCCGCTGACTCCTCGTGCTGGCACGGCGACGAAATTCGCAACTCCCGCAACCTGAAAGGCGTCGCAATCATTTATTTTTAAAGCTATGACATCGCCTGATTCGCGCCCCCTTCGCACCCTCGGGAACTCAGACCTTCAGCTCACCCCTATCGGCTTTGGCGCCTGGGCCATTGGCGGCGGCGATTGGGCCTACGCATGGGGTCCCCAGGACGACAACGAGTCCGTTGCCGCCATCCATCGAGCCATCGATCTGGGCATTAATTGGATCGACACGGCCGCCATCTACGGTCTCGGTCATTCGGAAGAGGTGGTTGGGCGCGCCGTAAAGTCCGCCTCGCGCAGGCCGTATGTCTTCACCAAGTGCGGCATTCGCTGGGACGCGGACCGCGCTCCCTACCGCTCGCTCAAGGCCGCATCGGTGGCAGAGGAGTTGGAGGCCTCATTGCGCCGTCTTGGCGTCGATACGATCGATCTCTACCAGATTCACTGGCCCGATCCCGAGGCCGAGATTGAAGAGGCTTGGGGGACACTGTCCCGCTTCCGCGAGCAGGGCAAGGTACGCTGGATCGGCGTTTCGAACTTCAATGTCGAGCAGATGAAGCGCGTCCGGGAGATTGCCCCCATCACCAGTCTGCAGCCGCCCTACTCCATGCTGCGTCCCGCCATCGAGGCGGAGATTCTTCCTTATGTCCGGGACTGCGGCATCGGCGTCATCAACTATTCGCCCATGGTCTCCGGCCTGCTTACGGGCAAGATGACCGCCGCACGTATCGCGGCCATGCCGGCCGACGATTGGCGTCAGAAGGGTATCGAGTTCAAAGAGCCGCGTCTGAGCCGCAATCTTCGCCTGGTGGATTTGCTTCGCGAGATCGGCGACGGTCACAGCGTGAGCCCCGGCGTGGTTGCCGTGGCCTGGACGCTGCACAACCCTGGCATCACGGCCGCAATTGTGGGCGGCCGCAGCGCGAAGCAGGTCGAAGAAATATCCGCTGCCCTCCATTACAGGCTCAGTGAAGATGAGTACGAGCAAATCGATTCGTTCCTCGCCGCTAACCCGGTGTGAAACACACTCCCACTGCGCTAATAAGAAACAAAGATGCAAGTTCAACGAAACAGGACGTCGTCATGGAGTTCTACGGACTCCCACCCATCGGACAAAGGCGTCCGATGGATGGGGCACAGTTTCATTCCCCGTGGGTCGGCAACGCCGGTGGACGACTAGGAAGAAACAAGAGCGTAAGTTGTTGAAAACAGGTACGACCATCAAAGTTTGTCGCAACCCACTAGCAGCAAAAGACTGCAAGAAGCAGGTCCTTCGGCTCCGCTGAAGAACGCTTCGCTCAGGATGACAGCCGCGAGGGTGGGGCACCCAGTTTCATGCCTCGTGGGTCGGAAACGCCGGTGGGGGACCAGGAAGAATCAAAAATACAATTTCAGCGAAACCGGACGTCGTCATGGAGTTCTACGGACTCCCACCCATCGGACAAAAACAAAGACGCCCGATGAATGGGGCACAGTTTCATTCCCCGTGGGTCGGCAACGCCGGTGGGTAACTAACAAAAAACCCGGCCATGGCCGGGTTTCTTGTTTGCGAAGCATGAGGCTGATTTACATCGCCGCCACGAAGTCCGGAACCAGAACGGCAGCATGTTCCTGGAGCAACTGAGTCGTCCGCGCGGCCATGCCCGTATACATCGAAGCAGCTCGGAAGGCATTAACTCTTACGCCTTCGCTGGCCTGGGTAAAAGCATATTGTGCCAGAGCCGTGAGTACGCAGACTCTGATCTGCATGGCGTCGCTGTGGAGGGTTTCCACCAGCAGCCTGTCAACGCCTTCGCAGTGCTTGGCGGCAAAGTCGGCCATCTCCAGCATCACACGCGCGTTCTGGTAGATCGCCCACAGACCCTTGGGGCCTTCCATACGCTTCCATGCTTCTTCAGGCGTGGTGCTGAGGCCTTCTTTCCATAGGAAATGATCGCTAAGTTCTCGCGCGCTCCAGTCGGGGCGCAGGCTGGCCAGCAGCGATTCCCACGTTTGCGCATTACGACGCCGAACGCCTATCTGCCAACGGACAAGATAGAACGCAATGGCCGCAATTGCTGCAATCTGTACCAAGGGCAATATCATTCATACTCCTCAAACCGGAATCTGGCGACCCAAAACGAATCACAACTATCCGGCGGGGCTTTCATGTACCTATTACTTGTAGCATTGTTTTGATTCCCGATGTTGTAAATTATTGCTCTTCTACAACGGAAGTTGTAGATGCGAGTATCCAATAGGAAAGCGTCCATAAGTAAATTGCCACCAGCAACTGGTCGAGCCAGTGGAATTGCATGCCGCCCATATAGTGGCTGTGCAGTATTGCGACGCATAGTGTAGCCATAATATATACGCCGAGTCCAGTGACGATGCGAAGCTCTCGAGATGGCCAGTGCAGCCCTTGCAGGCTGCTCCACCAGACAAGCGTGAGAAGAAAAACCACGCGCAGTACCGCGAAGAGTTGCATGAGCACAAGGTAGAGCATGTCGGCAATCGGCAGCTGAGTAGGAAGGATCCATTTGTTCAGGGATCCAGCCAGGACAAAGGCCAGTACCGTCAGCAACACAATGACAACCCTGCTCGGTGGGGTCGCGTGGTTGTGCCGCACCACGACCCTTCCCAACTCCGCAAGGATTGCCAACTGGAACAGCGCATCAATGGCGATGTTCGCGAGTGTGGCTTGCAAGTAGGCATTTGGATACCTGCTCGCCACCGCCATGGCGCCGTCGCTCAACAAACACCAGGTGAAAAAACAGGAAAAGACCGGAAGGGTCCGATAGACGCGTTTCCATAGAACCAACCCAAGGAGCAGTGCCTCCATCGCGATTGCAGCAAGCCACAACGTGAGGTCGATGCTGTTCAGGGTCACAACCGGTCTCCAGTGCGATTAGAGCGATTCTACCGATGGTGTACCCATCGACTTCATAGCATTCCGAACGGGAGTGCGGGCGAGGACGCCCGCACGACAGCCGGACTGGAGTCCGGCGCTACAAAAAGCGGCGACAATTGAG
>Ga0182027_10009552_pt1 | contig 13917 bp, 17 predicted proteins | sample 712E1DmetaG_FD_121300 | JGI IMG/M metagenome (GOLD analysis project Ga0182027, IMG submission 121300) | Permafrost microbial communities from Stordalen Mire, Sweden - 712E1D metaG (Illumina Assembly) | ecosystem: Environmental > Terrestrial > Soil > Wetlands > Permafrost | place: Sweden...
AAAGTCCGTGACCCACGAAAAGCCCGCGATGCATGAAAAAGCCGTGCTTGCCGCATCGACTCCAGCGGCCACAGCAACGGTCAACGCTCCGGGTTCCGGCACTGGCGCGGGCGGCGGGGTCGTCTCGGCCAAAGCGAAAATGTCGCCGGCTGCCAAGGCGGACAAACCCAAGCCGGCGGCGGTCCCCGAGGCCGGCAACCCCGCTGCGGACGATGTCGGCACGCGGCTCAAGGCCGCCAATCGCTTCGTGCAACTACGCGATTTTCGCAAGGCGATTGATACCTGCTTGGCTATTCTTGCCAAGGACCCGCAAAATGCCAAGGCCTACCGGACCCTGGGAGTTGCCTATGGGAGCCTGTCGGCCAAAGCGCAGGCATGCGAATCCTACCGGCGCTATCTGCGCTTCGCATCGGACGCCGCGGATCGAAGTCAGGTCGAGGGTTTTTTGCAGTCGTGCAAGTAGACTAGAGCGAATCTATTCGTTGATTGAGCGCACCCGCACCGTCATCTCGCTGTTGCCCAGAGCGATGAGATCGCTGTCCTGAACCAGAGTCGAGCCGACACGCTCGTTGTTGACGAAAGTTCCGTTGGTGCTGGCCAGATCGATGATGCCGACATTCTTGCCGTCGCAGAAGAGCATGGCGTGGGCCCGGGAAATAGAGTCGTCCGCAAAAATGGCATCGGCGCCGCGCTCGAAGGCGGTCGCACTGAAGTCGGCCGGCGCGGTCGCGCCCGTCAACGGCGCGCGTTCTTTGAGGTGCTTGGTCAAGATCGCACTGGCGTTCGCATCCAGCAGCCGATTGCCGTCTCTGTCGATGAGCGCGGTCTCGTTCTCAGAAAGATGGCGGCCAAACAAGCGGCAAATCCCTTCTTCGATGCTCACGGTATCGCCCTCATTCGGTCCTGCGGTCACAGTCAAGATGACGCGACGACGTGCCATGTGGATCTCTCCTTCGCTAACGATCGGCCTCGATCCTACCCTTTTTGAAGCAGGGAGGAAAGCATGCGTTTGTGTTTCCCTATGCTGACCGCTGATTGCCGACAGCTGAAAGCAGCTCGGACCAGCACCAAATTTGGAGAAAGTCTTCTCGCCGCAGAAAACGGACGTTTGTAGTATAGACTGTCATGTCGCTGGACAAGCGCATGGCTGTGGATTACTAGAAGACGTTTGTAAAGTCGCGGCAAGGATGTGAGGCGCTCGTTCATGGGATATGCGCATGCCCTGTTGACCGATGTCGGGCAGATTCGCGAGCGCAATGAAGACCTCGCCTGGGCCGATCCGGAGCGTGGGCTGTTCCTGCTCGCCGACGGCATGGGGGGACATCCGGATGGGAACGTGGCTTCCCAGATTGCCATCGACACGGCCCGGTTTTACCTGACCACGCAGACCGCGGAAATGCGGCCGCGCAACCGAGGCCAGAGACTGGCTGCGGCGATTCGCGCGGCGAACCTGGCGATCATGGAGGCTGCCGGCAAAAGCGAAGCCTCCGCGGGCATGGGCACGACGATGGTGTGCGCATGGTTGAGCCGTCGTTCGATTCACGTCGCACACGTCGGCGACTCGAGGTTGTATCGCGTGCGCGCCGGTCAAGCAGTCCAGCTGACGCGAGATCATACGGTGGCTCACGAGCTCATTTCGCGAGGCGTGCTCGATCCCCGATCTCCCGAGGCCCATCAACTGGGTCATATCTTGACCCAGGCGGTCGGCCTCGAGGAACAGGTTGCCCCCGACGTTTTGCAGCTCCAGACCGAGCCGGGGGACGTGTTTCTGCTGTGCTCCGACGGACTGACGGATATGGTTCTGGACCGAAACATCGGTGAAATTGTCGAACGTGCGGCAGGAGATCTCGTCGCGGCTGCCGACGCCCTGGTGGGAGCGGCGCTGAACGCGGGAGGGGTGGACAATATCACCGTCGTATTGACTCAGACCAAGCCCGCGATGAGTTGAGCACTTGTCCGTGCCTGGCCCGACGTGCTACGAGCAGCAGCGACTATGTATTTGGGTGAAGTGATTGGTACGGTCGTCGCCGAGCGCAAAGCGGAAGGCCTGACGGGCTTGAGGCTTCTCTTGGTGCAACCGCCCGACGAACAACGTCGAGCGCACGGAGCCAAAGAGGTTGCGGTGGACACCGTGCAGGCGGGCTTGGGCGACTTCGTTTATCTGGTCGGCTCACGCGAGGCAGCCCTCGCTCTGTCCCCCAGCTTTACCCCGGTGGATTCGACGATCGTCGGCATCGTCGATGATCTCCAGGTGGAGGGCTGAAAAAAGTGCGCCTGGGTCGCGTCATCGGTACCGTGGTGGCTAGCGTCCATCATCCGACCTACGATGGCCGCACGCTGCTCGTTGTTCGGCCGCTGACCCCCGATGATCAGAGCGCGGGGGTGGCATTTCTCGCCGTCGATCACGCGCAGGCCGGAATCGGTGACAAAGTGCTGGTCCTGGCCGAGGGCAACGGGGTGCGCCAGATCCTGGGCAAGGACGCCGGGCCGATTCGTTCGCTCATCGTCGGCGTGGTCGACGAGGTCGACACGGTACCGGTGCGCAAAGGTGCACAATCATGAGCGCCGGCCGCCGCGAGCTCGAAGACCAGGTCGTCGATTTCAGCCATCGGCTGCATGCACGTGGCTGGGTGGCCAATCACGACGGCAACGTGACCGTGCGCCTTGGCGACAATCGTTTTCTGATTACGCCGACCGCGACCTCCAAGGCCGCGGTGACCCGGGAATCGCTGCTGATCGTGGACGAGCGGGGTCAAATCGTCGCTGGAAAAAACAAGCCATTTGGGGAGCTCGAGCTCCATCTGCTGGTGTACCGTCAGCGTCCCGATGTCATGGCGGTGTTGCACGCCCATCCGCCTACCGCGACGGGGTTGGCTGTGGCGGGTGTGCCGATTCGTACGACGTTGCTGTGCGAGCCGGTCGTTTCCTTAGGCCGGTCGATTCCGCTCGTGTCTTATGCTGCGCCCAAGACCCCCGAGTCGACCGCGCACCTTGCTCCCGCACTCGAAGACGCCGACGCACTGGTGCTGGAGCAGCACGGCGTTCTGACCTGCGGCCCGGATCTGGAAACCGCATACTTGCGCATGGAGTTGGTCGAGCACCTGGCCAAGATTCAGCTCGTCGCGAGCTCGACGGGCACAGCGCGCGAGATTCCGTCCAAAGACATCGATGCACTCGTCTCGGCCCGGGCCAAGGCGGGTTTGGGGAAAGCTGCACGGGCGGGCGTAAAACCGCTCGCCCGGATTGAGACTGTAGTTGCCGAAGAGTTACGCAAAGTCATGGGAGAGCGACGCTGATGATGCAAAGCACGGAAGTCGACCAACTCGTGGAAGAAATTGCCCGTCGCGTGCGTGATCGCCTCGCGCGCAATGACGCTCCGGCTGCCGGCGCGCCAGCCAACGCTTCGAGAGCCTGCTCCGATCGGCCGGGCAGCGAGGCCTGCAGCTCCTGTGGCGGCTGTCACGTCAACCGGCCCGATCAGGTGCGCCAGCTCGTTCAACTCGGTGCCGCACGCATCGCCGCGGGCGTAGGCCATGCCCCGCCGGCGGCGGATCTGGCGCCCTACATTGATCACACGCTCCTCAAGGCCGATGCCAAACGCGAAGAGCTCAAGAAGCTGTGCGACGAGGCCAAGCGCTATGGCTTTGCCTCCGTGTGTGTGAACGCCACGAACGTGCGCTACTGTGCCTCGCAGTTGCAGGGCACCGGCGTGATGGCCATCGCGGTAGTGGGCTTTCCGTTGGGGGCCATGACCTCGAGCGCCAAGGCCTTTGAGGCGCGCGAAGCCGTGCGCAACGGGGCGCAGGAGATTGACATGGTGCTCAACGAGGGCGCCCTCAAAGGCAAAGATTACGCTACGGTGCTCGAAGACATCCAGGCGGTCGTGGGGGCGAGCGCGCCCAAGCCGGTCAAAGTCATTCTCGAAACGGGCCTCTTGGATCACGATCAAAAGGTCGTCGCGTGCGCGCTGTCCAAGACTGGCGGCGCCGCGTTCGTCAAGACCTCGACGGGCTTTGGCCCCGGTGGCGCGACCGTCGAGGACATCGCGCTGATGCGCGCGGTCGTCGGCCCCGAGATGGGTGTCAAGGCGTCAGGCGGCGTGCGCACCGAGGATGATGCACGCAAGCTCATCGCCGCGGGTGCAACGCGACTGGGCGCAAGCGCCTCGGTCGCGATTGTCCAGGGCGAAAAACCCAAAGAGACCAAGCTGCGCCGCGTCGGCGGCTACTAGTACGGGCTCGATGCGATCGCCAGGTTGGTTCGTTTTTCCGCTTGTAACCCTGACGGCGTGTCCCATGAACCAGTCCTCTCGCCCCCCGGCAGCATTTGGCGGTGTCGTCGGTCCGCTCATCATCGCGCACCGGGGCGGCTCGCTCGAGGCGCCGGAAAATACGCTGGCGGCCATTCGCCATGGCGTCTCGTGCGGGGCCGACTGGCAGGAGCTGGACGTGACGCTCACGCGCGACGACGCCGTGATCGTCATTCATGATGACAGTGTCGATCGCACGACCGACGGGCACGGTGAAGTCGCTCGGCAGAATCTCTCCGAGCTGCGCAGGCTGTCGGCCGGCCGGCCGCGCTTTTCCGAGAGCGCCGTCGCGCACCTGACTGCCGTCCATGCCAAGGCACCCGATTTTGGTGACAAGTTTGCCGCCGAGCACCTGCCTACGCTCGACGAGGTGCTGGCCGTGCCCGGGACCCGGCTGATGATCGAGCTCAAGAAGGGTGACCGGGGCGAGCGCCTGGTCGATCGGGTGCTCGAGGTGCTGCGCAAGGCCAATGCCCTGGATCGGGTGGCGTTGGCGAGCTTCGATGATGAGTTGCTCTTTCGGGTCAGCCAGAGAGAGCCCAGCGTTCCATTGATCGGCATTGCGCAGGATCTGGCAGGCGTCACGCGGCACCTGGAATTGCCGGTCTCGGTGCTGGCGGTCTCGACCGAGATAGCGCGGGACGTGCTCGCTCGGGCTCCGGCAAAAGTCGCGGTGTGGACCTGGACCATTTATTCGGTCGAGCAGGCAGTCGAGCTGCGCGACCTCGGGGCTCACGGTCTCATCACCGACATACCCGCGGCTCTGGTCGCGGCGATGCGGCCGGCCGGCAGTGTGTACGTGGAGCCGGCGAAGTAGTGGTGCTTGGATTGGCTCCCGGCATTGTCTGGCCCGGGGTGACGCACTGCAATGGATCGAAGCCAGTCGCCATCGGCTTGTGCTTGACTGGTCTGGTCAGATCCAGAAAATTGACCTGATGAAGAACGCGGTGAATATCTACCAAGCCAAGGCAAACCTTTCGAAGCTGATCACCGCGGTTGAGCGCACCGGCAGATCGCTCTGCATCTGCCGCAACGGTGTTCCGGTCGTTGATCTGGTGCCACATCGCACAGTGCGCGACCCACTTGCACAAAGTCCACGTCTCCTAGGTGCGGTATTTGTTGGAGATCCGGCTGCCCCAGCGGACGAGCGCGACTGGCCGGTAAACGCGCGATGATGCTTTTGCTCGACACTCACGTTTTGATTCTTCTTGCCTCGGACCAAAAAAAACTTCCCGATCGGGCGAAGAAGGCCATTGGCGTCAGCCACCTGTTTGTCTCAGCAATTAGCGCGCTCGAGATTGGGCTGCTTTGCAAACGACGGCGTTTACGTTTGCCGGTGGCACCAGAAACGTTTTTCGAAAGAGCATTGGAGCAGCACGGCATCGAGGAAATTCCAGTCGACGGGACAATTGGCTTGCGTGCCGCGGCGCTACCAGATTTGCACAACGATCCGTTCGATCGAATCATTATTGCCACCGCGTTCGAGCACGAACTGACGATCATCACCAAGGACGGCACGATGCCGACCTATCCGAACGGGCGCACAATTTGGGATTGAATAGGGCTTTTCGGTCGTGGCACGGCATCTGGAATCGTCCGTCTCCGCGCTGGCGGTGTTGGCCGACGTGGCGCAGCAAGCGCTCGGTGCGCGCTCCCGCGAAAGTCGCGGTGTGGACGGCGGCCCGGCCACTAACAAGGCGAAGTACGCTCGCCACGTCAAAAGCGCTTTGGAACGGGTTTTTTTTCGCGCTGGCCTTGCCAACGCTACGAGACGTCCTTAGGTTAAGTTTTGCCCCAGCGGTAAAAACCACTGACAGCGAAAGCTGTCGATGCGAAGCGGCCGTAACGCCGCAGCCCTGGGGTGTGCGAGTCCTCCTTCTCAGTGTCTGGGCGTGGCGAGATGGTCTCGCCACGCCCAACGCCCCTCTCGAAGATTCTTAACCGGTAGACTAGGCAGCTCCGACGAGGTACATCCTCGCGTCATGCAACCGGTTGATCGACTCATCGTTGCTTTCGATGTCGCGCAGCGCGCGCAAGGTATTTCGCTCGCCAAAAAACTGCGCGATCGGATCGGTATGGCCAAGATTGGCCTGGAAGCCTTCGTGGCCCTCGGCCCCAGCTTTGTCAGCGAAGTAAAGGACGCGGGCCTGGAAGTCTTTCTTGATCTCAAGCTGCACGATATTCCCAACACCGTGGCCGGCGCGGCGCGCCAGGCCTCGGCACTCGGCGTGCGCCTCCTGACCGTGCATGCGCAGGGAGGCGCGGAGATGATTCGCGCGGCCCGGGCAGCAGTGAAATCGGACACACAAATCATCGCGGTTACGGTCCTGACCAGCCTGGATGACGCCGCGGTGGCGGCGATGGGCTCGCCATGGAAAGTGGAGGAGCTCGCCCAGACTCTGGGCCGGGTGGCGCGCGATGCAGGCGCAGATGGCCTGGTGTGCAGTGCCCATGAGCTCGCAACGCTGAGCGAGCTGGGCGGCACGCGGGTGGTTCCAGGCATTCGCCCTTCCGGCGGTGAGAGGGCTGATCAACGGCGCGTGGCGACGCCTGCCGATGCGGTGCGCGCAGGCGCGACCTGGATCGTCGTCGGCCGGCCGATTCTGGAGTCGGCTGACCCTGCGGGAGCGGCAGCGAAAATCGTGGACGAAATCGCGAGAAGGGGAGAGTGAGGCGTGAGCAAACCGGGGTTTCTCTATGGCTATCATCCCGTCCTGGAGGCTCTGCGCAGCCGACCCGACGAGGTGCAGCGTCTCTACGTGGCTTCGGGCGCGCGCCAGAATAGATTGCGCGACGTTTTTTCTCTGGCCGAGCGTCAGGGCATCGCGGTGGTGGAGTTGGCGGGCCACGCGATGGATGACCTCGTGGGCCGGGTCGCGCACCAGGGTGTCGCGGCCGAGGTAAAAGCGTTTGCGTACGTGGAGCTGGAGGCCATGCTGACACTTGCCAGCGAGCGTGGTGAGGCGCCCCTGTTGGTGGCGCTCGATCAAATCCAGGATCCCGGCAATCTCGGAGCCATCATCCGCTCGGCATTTGCGCTGGGTGCGCACGGATTGTTCTTCCCCACCTCGCGTGCTGCGGAGGTGACGCCCACGGTAGTCAAGGCTTCGGCCGGCGCGAGCAATCATCTGCTCATCGGCCGCGTGGTCAATCTCTCGCGCGCGATCAATGAGCTCAAAGATGCCGGAGTGTGGAGCGTGGGGGCGGTCATGGGCGAGGGTGAGCCAATCGAACGTGTCGATTGGACGATGCCGACGCTGCTGGTCGTAGGCTCGGAAGGTCACGGACTGCGCCGCCTGGTCGGCGAGACGTGCGACCGACTCGCTCACATTCCCATGCCGGGAGGGCTCGGCTCACTCAATGCCTCGGTCGCAGCGGCCATCTGTCTCTATGAGGCCAATCGTCAGCGCCGCGGGTCCTCGAGCTGATCACCAGCTTCAGAACGATCGTGGTAATCATAGGACGTGATGAATTACTATTGCTCTTTTGTCTGCGGCCTACCCGGTTGTTTGACTATACGCGGCGACGATTCCTGCTCAAGGCTTGCGGTTGAGGAGCATCGAAAAAAGCGAGTGCGGGTCTGATACGGAAGATTGTCGGGGCACAGACGCACCGCTATCGAGGGCGAGCAACTTTTTGGTTGCGGTCTCGAGCGCGCCAACCTTTTGAAAAGCGTAGGTCGCCGCTTCCATGTCTTCCATCAGGCCCCCGGCGATCACGCAGAGCTGTGCGACGAGCAAGGCGGCCGAACCGCCGACCCGAGTCTGGATTTCGATTGCCAGCGCTATCAGATCAGCGAGGACCGTCGGCCGTTCGCTGACGATGGTTTGCTTGACCAGGCGACAAATCTCAGAAAAGTTGTCTTGATCCAGTTGCGGCACAGTGTCACGAATTTCGATCGCAGCAGCAATCTCGTGCACGCACGGGCAAAGTTGGTGTGGTGTCTCAGCCATACCTGGTCAAGTCAGGCAGCGTAAACGGTTACAGGAAATGTCGCTCAGGATTTCCTGCGCAACTCCTCGAGCAAATTTGTGGCATAAGTCCCTTCGACGGACGTTGAGTCTACGTTGCTGCCGTTTGTTTCATAAATGGCCATGGAGAGGGCATTCGCGGCGGGCGTTAGCCCAGGAGATTCTTTCAGTCGACAGGATGCAATCTCCTGTGCGCGCTCGGCAGCCTTTATTGACTTCTCACTTACTTTGCCCCGGGCCAGCTCCTCGAGAATGGTTTCCAATTCACTCCGACTCATGGCCCCAGCAAGCAACTCTGACGCTATTCTGTCAGTGACCGGTGTGCCATTGATTCTATTCATGATTTGATTCCTCTTCGAATTTGCTACCCGATCGAAAAGGTTACCACGCGAGCACTGCGAAATCAACCTCGTGTGCCGCCCCATAACTCCGCTCTTCTCCGTCGCCATGTCCGCCGCGGCCCGCGGCTCACCCGCATCCAGTCTGCCTGCCATTTTTTGTGTAACCAGATCCAACCACCTGCAAATCTTCTCCTTTTCGGAGAGGCGTGACTTGAGTGCCCGGCGCGGAAACGCCCATAGCACGTGGCTGCGGCGGACCTTTCCGTGTGACGCAGTGCGACAAGAGCGGAGTTATGGCCGCCAAACGCCGAAGCACGACTTGCCCAGGTGCGGCATAATTCAGGAAAGGATCGTCCGCGTACGCGCTGGAAAGTGCAATCAAATCAGCGAGCTGCGGATGACGATCGCATCGATCAGAAACTGAACGCGCACCCCCAACGCAACGGATCGTGACGGCGGGTCGATAATTCCAGGCGACGTAATCAACCGGAAGAGGAGATCTTCTATGGACAATGTTCTGGCAACAACAGCTCGGCCTGGACCGGTGGCATCCGGTCAAAATTGTGGCTCAGTCCAAGCCGGCGCGCCGGCCCCAGACTCAAACACGCCAGTAATGCGGAGTGCTGGACCGGCCGTGCCCGATGTTTTTCATGCGCCTGTCGGTGGAGCCGTTCAGCGGTGCGACCCCACCGGCGACACAAATGAAAAATTCGCCAGGCAGGCTAGCCAGGCCATCGCAGTCGTGTCCACTGCCTTCGCCCCAGGAGAGCCGTCAGGCAGAACAGGCGAGCCCAAAGGATCGAGAAAATTCCACCCGGAGGCCGGCGAGATCGATCAAGCAATCTTTGCTTTCGCCTCACACATAGGTGCAGAGGTGGGCCGTGTGGAGGTATTCAATGCTGCCGGTGAGCGTCTCGGCATTACGCTGTGCACCTCCGGAAAGGAGCACTGCGTTGAGGGCACCGACGTGATGATGGCTCTGTCTGACGCATTGGCGCAGGCTTGGTCCACCGGGCAGTTTTTCGACATCAAGCGCGTGGATGTTACTCACACTCATCAATCCGGCGAGGTCATTCCTGGTTTTTTCAGCAGCGGTGACAAAGAGTTTTTCAATGACATAAAAGCCACGTTGGAATCATTGGGACTGGACAACGCCGACCTACAGGGCTCCGCGCTCTATTCCTATACAGGAAGCAAGACGAGCAAGAAAACCCTGTTGATCCCGGCATCAGCGTCGATCAAGAACGGGGCCTATGTTTCTGACAATCTCTCTGAGATCAGGGGCCAAAGGTTTCGCGCTACCGTCCTGCTCCAGATCGAAGATCAAGCAGCCAAAATCAGAGCAAAAGAAATCGACATGAATTCCGTGCGGTTCCATTTGCCCGAAGAGCAGAGGAAATACTTCTTCGCCACGTATCTTGGATTGCCATCTGCGGGTTGATCTGTTTTCCCGACTCGCGCGCAGCCTCCCGTCGATCCCCGAGAGCACCCTGGCGTCAGACCATGACGGATCCTTGAGCGGCTCGCGGCAAACGCGCAGGGCAAATTGTTCTCGCCGACAGTTGATGCGGGGGACGTCTATGCCAACAAGCTGAATGTGCACGACGTGCCGGCTCTCTCGCGCATTGTTCTATTCTTGAAAGCCCGCCAGGTTGCACGTATTTTCAACGATGCGACCGATCGCATCTTCGGCTACGATTTCTGCTTGACATCACCTGGAACGATCCCTATAAAGCGCAGTTCGCATTGCGGCAGACCTCCTCGTGTATCGAGGAAAATGCCGTGATTTCGCAGGCGAGAGTGTGAGAAGACAGATGCTGGCGTAGCTCAACGGTAGAGCAGCTGATTTGTAATCAGCAGGTTGCGGGTTCGATTCCCATCGCCAGCTCCAGAAGGAGTAGAGAACCCATGCATGGTGGGGTTCCCGAGTGGCCAAAGGGAGCAGACTGTAAATCTGCCGCGCTTGCGCTACGTAGGTTCAAATCCTACCCCCACCACCACGCCAGCGGGAGTAGCTCAGATGGCAGAGCATCAGCCTTCCAAGCTGAGGGTCGCGGGTTCGAGCCCCGTTTCCCGCTCCAAGGATGAATTGAGACTTTGAGAAGATTGAGAGACGAACGATAGAAACAGTATTTATGAGGCCCATGTAGCTCAGTCGGCAGAGCACTTCCTTGGTAAGGAAGAGGTCATCGGTTCGATTCCGATCATGGGCTCCAGAAAGTCATTCTCGTCGCGGTCAAGGAGAAAGCAACGATGGCTAAAGAGAAATTCAACCGATCCAAGCCCCATATCAATGTTGGAACGATCGGCCACGTCGATCACGGCAAGACGACGCTGACCGCGGCACTGACCAAGGTGTCGGCGGATTCTGGCATGGGCAAGTACATCCCGTACGACGAAGTGGCCAAAGCCTCCGAGTCACAAGGCCGTCGCGATGCGACCAAGATCTTGACGATTGCAACCTCGCACGTCGAGTACGAAACGCCCAAGCGTCACTACGCGCACGTCGACTGCCCCGGACACGCCGACTACGTCAAGAACATGATCACCGGCGCGGCCCAGATGGACGGCGCGATCCTGGTGGTTTCGGCGGCCGACGGCCCGATGCCGCAAACGCGCGAGCACGTGCTCTTGGCCCGTCAGGTCAACGTGCCGCACATCATCGTCTACCTTAATAAGGTGGATGTCGTCGATGATCCGGAATTGCTAGATCTCGTCGAGCTCGAAGTGCGCGATTTGCTCAAGGAATACAAATTCCCGGGCGATGACGTGCCGGTGATTCGTGGCTCGGCATCCAAGGCCATAAAGGGCGATCCGGACTCGGTGGCGTCGATCAAGAAGCTGATGGACGCTTTGGACAGCTTCATTCCGCAACCGCAGCGCATCACGGACAAGCCGTTCTTGATGCCGATCGAAGACGTCTTTACGATCTCGGGCCGCGGCACGGTCGCGACCGGTCGTATCGACCGCGGCGTGATCAAGGTCGGCGAAGAAGTCGAAATCGTGGGCTTCAAAGACACGACCAAAACGGTGGTTACGGGCGTCGAGATGTTTCGTAAGATTCTGGACCGTGGCGAGGCTGGCGACAACGTCGGCTGCCTGCTGCGCGGCACCAAGCGGGAAGAGATCGAGCGCGGCCAGGTGTTGGCCAAGCCGGGCAGCATCACCCCGCACAAGAAATTCAAGTGCCAGGTGTACGTGTTGACCAAAGGAGAAGGAGGCCGGCACACGCCGTTCTTCAACAACTATCGGCCGCAGTTCTATTTCCGGACGACTGACGTGACGGGAAGCATCAAGCTGCCCGAGGGCACCGAGATGGTGATGCCCGGCGATAACATCGAGATGGAAGTCGAGCTCCTGACGCCGATCGCGATGGAGTCAGAGTTGCGCTTCGCCATTCGTGAAGGTGGACACACCGTGGGCGCTGGCGCGGTGACGACGATTTTGGAGTAAGAACTCATGAGTCAAACTAAGATCCGGATTCGCCTCAAGGCCTATGACGCCAAGATTCTCGACCAGTCGGCTGGTGAGATTGTCGAGACCGCTCGCCGCACGGGTGCGAGAGTGGCCGGCCCCATCCCGCTGCCGACCAAGATCAACCGGTACACGGTCTTGCGGGGGCCTCACGTAGACAAGAAGTCCCGCGAGCAATTTGAGATTCGCACGCACAAGCGGTTGATGGACATCATTGAGCCCACCCAGCAAACGCTCGATGCGTTGATGAAGCTGGATCTGTCTGCCGGTGTGGACGTGGAGATCAAGAGCTAGAAGAGCGAGACAAGGGGCGCCTGGATGCGCCGCGTTTGGAATGCGAGTGAGCTATGAAAGTAGACGTTGTTAGCACTGGAAATGTGAAGGTTGGCTCGGTCGAGCTGCCCGACGAGATCTTCGCGAGTGACGTGAAAGAGGCACTGCTTTGGGAGCAGGTCAAGGCCCAACGCGCCAGCCGCCGGCGCGGCACGCACGACACCAAGACGCGCGCCGATGTGTCGGGCGGTGGCATCAAGCCGTTCAAGCAAAAAGGCACCGGCCGTGCACGGCAAGGCTCGTCCCGGGCACCCAACCATGTCGGCGGTGGCAAGGTTTTCGGCCCCCATCCGCGTGACTACAGCTATCGGTTGCCCAAGGAGGCCCGCCGCGCGGCCCTGCGCAGTGCATTGTCGTTGCGCACCAAGGAAAAGCAGCTGACGATCTTGGATAAGTTCCCGCTCGAGACGCCCAAGACCAAGGCGGTCGTGGAGTTTTTGGCCACGATCGGTCACGCTAACACGCTGATCGTCGATACGGACAACCCCAAGCTGTCGCGCTCGACGCGCAACCTGCCCAAGTCCAAGTTCTTGGCAGCCGAAGGCATCAACGTTTATGACATCCTCCTGCACGAGCGCCTGGTGCTGACGCAAGCCGCGCTGCCGCACGTGATTCGGGTGGCGCTGGGAGAAAAGACTCAGCCCGCCGCGAGCCAGGCATAAGGAGACAAACCGATGGAGATTCACGAAATTTTGTTGCGGCCGATCGTAACCGAGCGCGCCACGCAGTTGACCGAGCGCCATCACCAGGTGGTCTTCAAGGTGGGCAAGACGGCCAATAAGCATCAGATCAAATCGGCGGTAGAGTCGCTCTACGGCGTGACCGTCACGGCGGTGCGCACGATGATCTTGCCCGGCAAATTGAAGCGTCGGGGACAGAGTGTCGGCAAGCGACCCAACTGGAAAAAAGCATTGGTCACGCTTTCGCCTGGCGACGTGATCGACTTCTTTGCAGCGGAGTAAGACAATGGCAATTCGCACCTTCAGACCGCAGACACCGAGTCGTCGTGGCACGACGATGTCCGATTTTGCTGAGCTCACGGTGAAAAAGAACGACCCGGAGCGAAGCCTCACTTATGCACTGCCGCAGACCGGTGGCCGCAGCAACCAGGGCCGCATCTCGGTGCGTTTCCAGGGCGGTGGCCACAAACGCCGCTTCCGGTTGATCGATTTCCGCCGCGACAAAGAGGGCGTGCCGGCACTCGTGCACGGGATCGAGTACGATCCCAACCGCTCGTCCCACATCGCGCTGCTGCACTACAAAGACGGCGAGAAGCGCTATATCCTGGCTCCCGTGGGCCTGGTCGCCGGCCAGACCATCATCGCGTCGGCGCAGGCCGACATCCAGCCCCGCAATTCGCAGCCGCTCGACAATATTCCGATGGGCACGATGGTCCACGCGATCGAGCTCAAGCAGGGCAAGGGCGCACAATTTGCTCGCTCGGCCGGTACCTCTGCGCAGCTGATGGCCAAGGAAGGCGGCTATGTCC
>Ga0182027_10009554_pt1 | contig 13915 bp, 13 predicted proteins | sample 712E1DmetaG_FD_121300 | JGI IMG/M metagenome (GOLD analysis project Ga0182027, IMG submission 121300) | Permafrost microbial communities from Stordalen Mire, Sweden - 712E1D metaG (Illumina Assembly) | ecosystem: Environmental > Terrestrial > Soil > Wetlands > Permafrost | place: Sweden...
ATCGCCGCCTCGGGCGAAGAGTCCGGCAAAGATGCCTCACCGCCCGGATAATCACTTAGGTAAATGTACTGAGTGCCAAAAGGATCGCCGGCTTCTTCGACAAAGACCATCCGGTAGCGGCTGATATTAAGCGAAGTCTCTTCTTTGACTTCACGAACCAAAGCCTGTTCAGGTGTTTCGCCGGAGTCAATGCCGCCGCCGACCAAGGCATAGTATTGTTGGCCGAACTTATTGCGATGCATGGCCAGCATATTATTATCCCTTAGCATAATCACGCGAACGGCTTTTCTCATAAATCCGATTATACCTGCTTATCTATCCTGCTGTCTAAATTCTCTCGGCCCTAAATTCAGATTTTGCCTCTGCGGCAATCAGTTCAAACAGCCGGTTAACATCTTCGGTCGTCAGGGTTCTGTCATACGATGCGATTGACAGGTTAAATGTTATCTGTTTGCGCGCAGGATCTTTAGGAGATTGATATATGTCAACGGACTTAATTGAAAAATCAACCGCTGCCGGGTAACAACTATCAATGGTATCCTCAATCAGCTGATAAAGCTGTTGATAGGTCACCTGGTTGGCAACCCGCAGGCAAATATCCTGATATTGATAAGGAAATCTGGGCAAAGCAACATAATCTTTGGCGGCTTGGTTCTCGGCTAGTCTGCAGACATCAAACTCGAAACCGGCAATAAATTTAGGTAATTTAAAACTCTCGCGGACAACTGACTTAAACTCACCTAGCTCGCCAATCAGTTCGCCGGCGGCTGTTTTGACAATAGCAGTTCTGCTGGGTTCAAACGGCGCCATCGCCGCCCGGCCGATGGCCAGTTTTGGCTGGTAATCAGCTGCATCGCTAAAGATAGCCTGAATATTGAACTCAGTTAGTACATCTTGGGCATACTTTTTAGCAAGATAATAAGCTGATCCTTGATACTTTTGGCCGGCAATCCTCTCGTCAGCTACCACCACACAACCGAGCCTGAACTCTTCGACCGGTAATTTGGTTTTGCTGTCAATCAGGTCCTTACCGTGCACCTGATTAATCTCGAATATAGCAAACTCGCCATATCCGGCTTTAATATTGGGATGGATCCGTTCTAGGAGACTGGGAATTAAGCTCTGGCGGTAGTAATGCAAATCGGGACTCTTGGCATTGTTAATGCGAAAGGCGTTGGCTGGCGGCTGTCCGGTTTTTTCAAATAATTTTGTACTGACAAAGCTGTAGGTTAATAGTTCATTGGCGCCGCGGCTGGCAAGTATGCTCCTCAATCTAGCCTTAACTTCAAGAAGATGGTCTTTTTGGACTGGCTTGACCTGACGGGAGGGCAGTTCGACCGGCAGATGATCATAACCGTACAGCCGTCCCACTTCCTCAACAATGTCCTCGGCGATGCTGATGTCAGTTCGCCAAAACGGCGGAGTAACGCTCAGCTCCGAACCCTTAACATTGACTTTAAATTCAACGTTGCTAAGCAGCTTCGCAATCGCAGGAGCACCCAGCGATAGACCAAGCCGTTGGTTAATAAATTTCGTAGTTACAGATACGTTTTGCGGCTTGCGGGCAATCCGGTTAATGTCAACCACTTTGCTGGCCACAGCTGCTCCGGGGACTATCTCCTCAATCATTTCGACTGCTCTAGCCAGCGCCCGGTCATTCTGCCAAGGACTCTGTCCCTTATTGTAGCGGCTGACGGCATCTGTGAATAAGCCCAGCGCCATTGATGTCCGGCGTATTGAATACATATCAAACGTCGCGCATTCCAAGATAATTGAGCTAGTCTGGTCGTCAACCTCGGTCTCTGCGCCGCCCATTACACCGCCGATTCCTATTGCCTGCTTGGGGGTAGCTATCATGACTGTCTCCGGGCCAGGTTTAACGATTTTCCCGGTGAGAAGTTTGATCTTTTCGTCAGCCAGAGCTTTTCTGGCGACGATTTCAACATCGTGCGGATGAGAACAAAGCGTTTTGACTTTATCATAATCATAGGCGTGCAGCGGCTGCCCGGTTAGCAGCATGACGTAATTAGTGATGTCAACAATATTATTTACCGGCCGGACTCCCACTCGGCTCAGAAATGTCTGGATGCCAAGAGGGCTGGCCTGAATATTAATTCCTTTCATGGCTACTGCCATAAAACGAGGCACCAATCCAGGAACCTGGTTAATCACTTTTAGCGGTAACTCCGGCGAGCGCGGCTGGCTTATCGGTTGAGCGTCTTGGTACCATTTAGGCGAGACAAAAGCCTGCCCGTTAATGCCAGCTATTTCCCGAGCAACTCCTAACATCCCAAAACAGTCCGGGCGATGGGTAAACATTTTATTTTCGATATCAATAACAGTGTCATCCAGCCGGTAAAATGAGCTGAAGCTCTTCCCCGGTTTGACTGGGTCATTAATTTCAAGTATACCGCTGTGGTTGTCGCTGATCCCCAGTTCTTTCGGACTAGCCAACATGCCGTTACTGACAGCACCTCTGATTTCCCTAGCCTCAAGCACAAACGGTTCGCTGTCGACTGAGCTTGGCACTACCGCCCCGGGCGGCAACCAGACCGCCATCATCCCGGCGTGGACATTGTCTGCACCGCAGACAATTTGAACTAGCTTGTTAGGTTCGCGCTTAACCTGCTTAACGGTTTGACCATCATCTATCATACAAACTTTTAGGTGATCGGAATTAGGGTGTATGACGGACGAAACTACCTTAACAATCAGGGCGTCTTTGTAACGCTCCCCCAAATCAACCATCTCTTCGACCGCTCCGAGCTGGGAGCCGATTTTTTCAGCCAACTCTTTAGGAGCAAGCTTGACGTCGGTATACTCTTTTATCCACTGCAGACTTATCTTCATCTAAAATTGCCTCAAAAAGCTTAGCCGGCCGGCCTCAAAATGCCGGATATCTTCAATATCATATTTCATCATCACCAGCCGATCGATACCACCACCCCAGGCAAAACCGCTATAAATCTTGGGATCGATGCCGGCTTCTTTTAATACGTTGGGGTGGATCAAGCCGCAGCCCAGCAGTTCGATCCAGCCGGAATACGAACAGATAGCGCAACCAGCTTTATCGCAAAAAGGACACGACAGAGTGAATTCGAAACTTGGTTCGGTGAACGGGAAATAAAATGGCTGGATTTTAACTTCCAGGTCTTTGCCATAGTATTCCTGCAAAAAAGACTTCAGAGTTGCGATCAAATGGCCAACTGTAACTCCCTTGTCGACGTAAACGCCTTCCAGCTGATAAAAAGTATGCTCATGACGGACATCGACATCTTCATTTCTAAAGACCCGGCCGGGTATCGCTACGGCGATAGGCTGACCATGGCTGAGATTGGACTTATACAGTTTTAGGACCCGGTTCTGCATTGTTGAAGTATGAGCCGGAGCAATTAGCCCCTCGCTGGTCATGAACGTGTCATAGTCATCACGGGCCGGGTGATCTTCGGGGAAATTCAGGCTGCCGAACATATGATAATCGTCATCGATTTGCCTTGACTCGACGGCGTTGAAACCCATCCGATATAAGTTATCCAAAATCAAGTCCAGCTCTATCATCAACGGGTGAATGCTGCCGTCATCAGCCGAAAGCACAGCCGGCCGCTTATTTGGTTCGACATTAATATCGAAAGGCGCTGTTAGGTCAATTGGCTCTAAACGTTCTGTTGCCTGCTTAACGCCGTTAACCAAAGTCTCCAGATGTTGACGCAGTTTGTTGACTTCCGCTCCGAAAGCCGGACGTTCCGCCGGCGGCAGCAGCTTTACCTTCTCGAACAGACTCTTTAGTTCTTTTGAGCGCAGGATAGTCGGCTTTTGGGCGATCGGCAGTTTATCCAATTTTTGCTTCAGCAACTTTGCTGCTTGGGCAATATCTGAATTTTTATAGTTCATTACCACTGATTATAATACAGCTTGGCTTTGTTTTTGGTCTCTATTATCTTAAATGGTCGAAAATGCTGTTGCTTGCATTTATTAACAAGTTGTTTTACTATATCTAAACTTAATTGATTGAAGGTGTCCATGGTTATTGAAGCGTTCCCCGGTACAGCCGAAGCTACGTCTCCTGAAGAAATCGGAGTTATTAAACATATCTTGCTAGAACAATTCGCCCAGGTTGAACCGCAGCTGCCGCTTGTTTTAGTCTATGATCAAAGCAACGATCATACTCAGGAATATCTCGGTAGAAAGCCAATACTGCCGATTGCTTTGGTTGAAGTTGTTCACGATGATCGTCCGCTAGACCTAGAGGGCAAACCGACAATCTCTCCCGAATCAATTCTCGAGGCCGTGGCGGGTAATTTTGCTGTTTCCGCCAGTGAACTGGTTGGTTACAGCAGAAATAGACAGCTTACTCAACCGAGAAAAGTCGGAATGTTTTTGATGCGGGGGATGACCAGATTAAGCTCCGCCGACATAGGAGGAAAATTTGGCGGCCGCGACCACTCGACAGTTCTTTATTCTGTCCGGAAAATCAAGGAGGCGTTGGGCGATCCTGCCCAGCAGTCGCTAGCCGAACAGATTGATAAGATCAAAGCTGATATAGAAAATACAGATCAGATATTATCCGAAAGTAAAACTAACCACATTAACGGGAACCCGCCGCCCAGATTAATTTTTCTTTCGTCATTGGGCTTGGTTGAATGCCCATGGATTGACATTGGCGACCGTTACAAATTATTGGTTAGCGAGGACGAGAAGGCATTAGATTGGCGTCAAGCCAGACAAAATGATGGTTTATATCATAGCTATGCCAATGATGCTTTAAAATTAATGCGCTCTCGCGCTTATTCTAAATAAAAGTGTAGCAATGCTGAGATATACGCCCAGGATTAGGCGGCTGCCTGGAGGACATCTAAATGCAGCGCACTTCGAACCATTACTGTAGCCAAGTCCCTGGAAGCTTCCGGCTCATATCTGTAAATATAATCAAACGGGTTAGCTTTTACTTGATTGGGCAACAAATCTGCTCTCATAACAACTAGTCCTAACATCTCTACCTCTTCGTAAGCCCCGGGTAATCGTCGGCTGAGAGTTGTTATTCTTTCTTCGGAAGGATTAGCTTGAAGGTAAAGTTCATCTAGTTCTAATCGTTGACGGCTCAGCCTAATTGCAGAGTCGCCAAGCTTAGCCAGTCTTTTTGATTGGTCTATATATGCGGCTACAACCAGTTCGTTTTTGGGGAAACTGGGCGGTAAATGCTTATCATGCCATTCGTCGTGCTCGCATCTAGGACGATCCGGCTCGATAGCAAAAGGGCTGTGGCGTAATTGCCAAGGCTGAGATTCTCGCCCGTCTTTTTCAAATTCAAACTTATAATGCCAGTGGTGGTGATCGCTATCATGACAACCCCTTTTGGGGTTTTTGAGATGACTAGCGCAAGTATCACCCCCAGGACATATTTTCGAGATGGAGTCGAGTACCAAGCCGGTGTCTGGATCAATCGGCGTTGGTTCTCTCTCAACCCCCATGGCTTACTCGGCAATCTTCCTGATAAGCTCTAGCATTAAACATATTGTGGCACAGCCCTGTACAATTACAAGTATCAAATGAAATAATTGCAGTAGCAAGAACGGTAGCTATTTCCGTTAGATAGGATTACAGCATGATAGTAAAAGCAATCAAAACTGACGTGATTAAGGCCGGAGTAATTGATCTGGACTCATTACTCGACAAGGCTATCGGGCAGCTCGAGGACGGCTGCGTGGTGGCAATCACCTCAAAAATCGTTTCACTTTGTGAAAATAATGTTGTTCCGTTCGGGCAACAAGACAAAGAAAAGCTCGTTATTCAGGAATCCGATTTATACTTACCGGCAAGTTTAAGCAAATATCAGCATCATTTTACGATTACGGACAATACCTTGATCGCTTTGGCGGGCATAGACGAGTCAAACGGCAACGGCAACTATGTCCTTTGGCCGAAAGATGCCCAAAAAACCGCCAACCAAGTTAGAGCCTATTTAAAAGAACGCTTCCATCTAGACCGGGTAGGTGTGATTATCACCGACAGCACCAGCCAACCGTTGCGGCGCGGCTCTACCGGCATAACACTGGCTCATAGCGGTTTTTCAGCTCTTAATGATTACATCGGCAAGCCTGATTTGTTCGGCAGGCCCTTCACTGTCTCACTGGCGGACGTGGCTGACGGTTTAGCTGCTGCGGCGGTACTTCAGATGGGTGAGGGCCGCGAGAGAACGCCAATTGCAATTCTCTCCGATCTCCCCTTTGTCGAGTTCCAAAACCATGATCCAAAAAAGAGTGAGCTTAAAAAAATGACAATTTCTCTTGACGATGATTTGTTCGGCCCATTTCTGAGCAGTGTAAAATGGCAAAAAGGCCAGCGTAAATAATATTAATTCGTGCCCTTGACTAAGTTTTCGACTTTTTCTTTGATTTCGGCCGCTATATCTCTAGTTTCGGTAAGAGATTTACCTTTAGCATCTACGATATTCCAGTAAATGAACTTAGGACTTTCGCTCAGCCACTCTGGAATTGTTTCCGGTTCTGCCATTACGACCACCTTTTCATACTGGTCAAGCATTTCTCTGGTTATTTGGGTCCGGTAATTTTCGTTCATGTCGGCGCCATGTTCTTTCATGACGGCAACAATGGTTGAGGCGCTAAAGCGTTCTTTTAATTTTTCTCCGGGTTTTTCTACAATTGTACCGGCAGAGGCCCCGCCCCCTGGCACTAATTGATTGTAAAATTCCATAGCTGCTTGGCTGCGGCCAACATTCGCCCGACAGACAAATAACACTTTCATTACCTAATAATATCAGAAACAGATGTAAATCATTACGTTCACAAACTTTTAAAATCCGCAGTAGCGGACAAAACATTGCCAGGTAGTAACAAATATAAGGTGGGTTATAATATTGATTAAGCTATGCCGGAATCAAAATCAGACAAACAAACCGAGTCAGTCGCCACTAAAGAGATAAGCGACGAGCCGGATCAGAGACAGGAACCGGAAACCCTGGAAACCAGGGCTAAAGCCGTTTTGAAAAATAATGATAAGGGCTTATTTACTATCCCCGCTGAAGGAATTTATCCCCATCAGTGGCTTTGGGACAGCTGTTTTATCTCAATTGGTATGCGCCACTATGATATCGAGCGGGCTAAGCTTGAGATTTTCAGTATCTTAAAGGGACAATGGAGCAATGGCATGGTGCCGCACATGGTTCTTAACCCGATAGTCCGCGACGACCGAGGTAAAAGGCTAAGAGATTCGCGGGTCTGGCGCAGCTGGCTGAACCCCTACTCTCCTGACGACATCAGTACCAGCGGCATTACCCAGCCGCCGATACTGGCTGAGGCAATTGTTAGGATCGGCGAAAAAATGCGCTGGCCGGAACGACGGACATGGTATAAATCGGTCTTCCCGGCGCTGGTTGCTTATCACAAGTGGTTATATGACGAGCGCGACCCCCATCAGGAAGGACTGACTTTGCAAATTCATCCGTGGGAAACAGGATTAGACAACACTCCGCCCTGGATGAGCGAATTACATGATCACCTGTTACCATTTTGGATTAGGTCGCTTAGGAAAACCCGGCTGGACGTCGTTTTCGGTTGGTTCAGGTCCGATGTCAAATATGCACCGCTTGAGCAGCGGGAATCAAACACCGACGCGCTGGCTCTTTATGATATTCAGCGCCGCTTCCGCCGCAAGCAGTATGATTTTGATCGGATCATTAACCATTCCTTATTTGCGATTGAGGATCTGACATTTAACTCAATCCTGGCCCGGGCCAACAGCCATCTGGTTGAAATTGCCAGAGCTCTGCGCGAAGAACTGCCGCCTGAACTTGTGGAATCGATCAAAAAAACCGAGTCGACATTCGAGCAGTTGTGGGACCCAATCAGCAATGAATACTTCTCACGGGATTTCGTCACTCACCGCCCGTTGAAACAAACTTCTATTGCCGCCTTAATGCCGCTATATTCCGGTGTCCTGACAAAAGACCGAGCCGAAATACTGGTTAAGATGCTGGAGAGCGAGCATATCTTCGGGCCGGCTTACCCGGTGCCCAGTGTTCCGCTAAATTCACCTTGGTTTAACCCGGTCGGTTATTGGCAGGGTCCGGTCTGGATTAATACCAACTGGTTAATAATCGACGGGCTGCGGCGCTATGGTTTTAATAAGCACGCCGACGCCCTACAGGAAAGCACCCTGGAGTTGATTGAAAAATATGGCTTTTATGAATACTTCAATCCGCTTACCGGTGAACCGGCGGGTGTAGATAATTTCTCATGGACGGCGGCACTGGCGATCGATCTAATGCATTAGGATTAATCATCGTCAAGGGATGGTTTATCAAGCAGGATTGGCTCGACCGTGGCAGTTGTCCCGGCAATTTTAACGACGTCTTTGTCGACTTTCTTTAGTTCTTTATGGGCTGTGTTGAAATGGCCAACCGATGTTCCGAGGGAATTACCAAGCTTTTGCATCAGTTCTTCGTAGGTGTTGATGTGACGGCCCAGTTCGCCGACTCGAATCTGAATCTCCTGAGCTTTTTCTTCAATTTGCAGGCTGCGCAAACCCTGAAGAACGGTTTGCAGGTATGCCATAAAACTAGTCGGGCTGACAATAACCACATGCTTGTCCCGAAAGGCATATTCGATCAGGTCTCGCGAGCTGGTGTTAGTGGCGCCGACTTTGTTAATCAGCAAGTCATAATAGATCGCCTCGCTGGGGATAAACATAAATGCGAAGTCCATCGTCTTTTCGGCTGGGCGAATATACTTGCTAGTTTCGTCGATCCGGTTCTTTAGATCCTGCTTAAATCGTTTGATTAGGACATCGCGTCTGATCTTATCTTTTTCTTCAATTAGGCGGTTGTAGTTTTCGAGGGTAAATTTAGAGTCAACCGGCAGAAGTTTGCCCTTGTCCAAAACTATGACCGCATCGACTGTTTCGCCGTCTTTAAATTTGTACTGCAAATGGTAGCGATCCGGCGGCAGAACGTTTTCGAGGACAGAGTTTAGATAATATTCGCCGAGCACGCCTCGCTGTTTAGGATTTTGCAGGACGTTTTGCAGAACTTTAAGCTCGTCAGTAATCCCAACGACCTGTTTATTACTTTCCTGCAATTCGGTCAGGTGCCGTGTTACTTCAGTGATTAATTTATTGCTCTCAGAATTTTGTTTCTGCAGACTGCCCATCATAATAGCCTGACTTTTTTCCATCCTATCCGACAACTGAACGTGGAGATTCTCTTTAATCTGATTAAGACTCTGGGATAATTGGTTTAAGTCCTCTTTTATAAGCAGCGTGCTAGTTTGATCTTCTTTGGGCGAAGATTGTTTTATAAATATCAGATATACACCAAGCCCTATGACTAGCACCGCCAAAACTATTACGGCTATTTCCATACTGTATATTCTAACATCTAAACGAAGCTGCTGATTGCTTTAACTCAGTTTTGAAACAAACGAGTTCCCTTTTATGTAAAAACGCCAAGGCCGGTGCTCGTCACGGCTTATGCCGATTCTGGTAGTTTGGATTATTTGATCTTGATTAATGGACGGCAAGAACTTTAGTCTAAGCGGAGCCTTGGTTAAATCATGCCCGTTGAGATTCTTATCGATGCTCAGAGCCTGGCATAGTTTAGCTGGCCCGTTAGTCAGTTGTTTGACGTCAGGGGTATTGGTTCGATTAAGTTTCATGTATTTAATTCCGCTTATTGGCTCAATAGCTCTAATCAGGACTGCCGCCCCGTAGCCATCTTGGCCTGTTACTATATTCAGGCAGTAATGCATGCCATAGGTAAAATAGACATAGGCATGTCCCGGCGGACCAAACATTACTTCCGTTCTTGGAGTTATTCCTCGGTAACTATGACTAGCTGCGTCTTTTTGGTCATATGCTTCTGTCTCGACAATTCGTCCAACTAAGTGATGACCATCAATGTCCCGAATGAGTAAACAGCCGAGTAAATGACGAGCAGCGTCCGTCGAATTTTCGAGTAGTAAAGATGACTTAGTTGTCATTTGTATTATTCTAGTATAATTTCTTCTGTGATGGGGATTAGCCAAGCGGTAAGGCAACGGGTTCTGGTCCCGTGATCGGGGGTTCGAATCCCTCATCCCCAGCCATAAGAATATAATATTAAATCTCTACAGAAAGCTTAACGCCGGTCTCCTTAGCTATTTGAAGTATGGCATCACGTAGTTTATCCATCTGATGAGACATAAATTTCATCTCGTTATGATAATCTCTTACCTGCGCACTTAACTCTGCAATCGCTCCGCGGATATCTGCACGGTCGGCTGCCGCTTCTTCGAATTTCTTATCAACTGTATTAAAACGCTTCTCCATGTACTTAAACAGGTTGGTAAATTGGTCTTCACTCATGTGTAAATTATAACACTTTAAAGATGGGTGAGTATAAAAATAATTGAAGCCAAAATCATATCATTTAAGACAACTTTACCATCAAACAATATAGGAAGTATCCTTAGGATATGTACGAGGTCAACCGTGGTGAATGCTCTAGAGAATGTTTAACACTGAACATAATGGCCAGCCAGTATTTTCACCTCTGTAAATTTTCTTAGACCATGAGGAACGCCAGAACTAATATCATCTCTGCTAGAATTATAGTCATGGATAAAAAATGCGATGCTTGCGAGTTCCTTAGTCATCCAACACCCAAAACACAAATCCTTGAAACTGAATATTGGAGTATTGGATTAGGTAATAACCATGCGTATTTTGGTAGAGCTTACGTAACACTAAAGAAGCACAAAAATAGTCTGAGTAGCCTCAGCAATGAAGAATGGTCTGACTTTGAAGAAATTGTTAGAAAGCTGGAAAAAGCCTACAAAGATGCCTTCGGAGCTGAGCCGCTAAACTGGGGATGTTTTATGAACCACGCATTTCGTACAGAACCCTTCAACCCACATGTTCATTGGCACATATTTCCCCGCTATAAAGTAGCTCCTGTGTTTGACGGTACAACTTTTGCTGACCCTCTCTTTGGTAATTTTTATGATAACAGTGCCGAAAGAATAGTCAGCAGCGAAACCGCCGAGCGAATAGCATCTAAACTCAGACAGCAGCTAAGTTAGTAGCTAAGGCACTTCTGACTTCGTTAATCAAGCTCAGCCAGATTATTGAAATTATGTAATTGAATTTCAAAAAGTCTAGTTTGTGAACAAACTAATCGGTACAGCGTATAAAGAGAAATAATTTTGTAAAAGCTGGCCTACTCCTTGGCCAAATTCGTAACCACAATCATAACTTGGGAAAAGTTGGCTCGGAGATTTAAGATCACTGGCAGTCGTTGGACTATTTGGTGTATTTAAATTTGAAGGTATTTTATAACCACTATCCTTTAATAGTGAACCTGCTTGGAGTGACCAAGCAATAATTCCAACCTGATGAGTTAACAAATAATTTAAGTACAAGGGTACGTTGGTATAGGCATGAGAATAACATTCAGCCCAAGGTGACTGATATTGTGCCCATTCACCATCAACTACCGGCGCAATCTTCGATAAGTCTCCAATCCGGTTCCAGCTAGTTGGATTATTTAAGTTTGGATGATGGATTGAGTAGACAATGTTACTCCCTTTTATCAAATATGTACCTATAGGTAACTCCCTGGCTTCATTGGGCCCTTCGACCCAGATTAGATTATTAACACCATATCCTCTAATTTGGTTAACTAGTGTCTGCATGCCAATGTAAGTTACGCCGTTTACTTTGCCGCCGTTTTTCCATAAGTTCCAAGTATTAGCAGAAATACTTCGACTACTACCTGTCCGTCCAGCATGTGAGGAGATCCCCAATGGCACCAGCCTAGAACTGGATACTGTTTGCCCGTTCAGGCTGACGGCACTACCAATTCTCGGCTCGTTAAATAAGTCAAATATAATATACGGTTGATTTTGAAATGCACGTGACATAACTTTCCAGAATTTAGCTGTCATCGCTGTTGGGCCGGGCGTGTTACTGGTAAATTCTGTTTGGTCATTTAGAACTACTGCCATGTTCAGACTTCGAGCAAGGTTCACTTGGCTTAATATTGCCTGTAAAAATTTATTATTATAGGTTTTACCAGATGTAGTGTTGTTAAATAAGTTACTTTCAGCAATTTGCAAACGAATAGTGTTGGCGTGCCAATACTTTGCTGCAGCTATGATTTGAGCATCAATATTAGCTACGTTCTCCATGTAGTCTGTATCTTCTAGTCCTCCATAGACTGATATACCCTCAGGAATATATAGTTTCCCATTGCTTGAAAAGACATGGTTTCCAACTACGCTGAGTTGAAAATTATTATTTTGAGAAATTGGATTATTAGTATTGTTAACAGCGTATACTCTAGAAACTAAACTAAATAAAAGTGTCGTTAAGATGAAACCAACTAACATAACTAACATTAAAACTTTACTTATAGTAATCTGCGGTTCTGATTCCCGCCCGTGAAGACTAGCATTAAACATTACTCTCCTGCCTTGGTTTATGTTAACACTCTTATAGATCACGATAAATGTTGAGTTATGTGATGAGGTAAACTGCTAAACAGGTTCGGAATTCGTTAACAACGGCCAGACAAGCACTAAGAAAGCACATCTTATGCTAACAGAGTCTTTACTCTTGGCATTGACGAAGGGTCAATAGTAAGACTAATAGTTCGAAGATCCGACCATAGCCCCAGCCAAAATGCTTATGATAATTATTGGTAGAACATGTCAGGCTGGGTTTTTTATCCCTATTAAAGGATAGATATGTTGCGGGGGGCTCCCAAGAATGGGAAAGTGAGCGGCTTACTGCCGTTGATGCTGGCAATAAGCTCGCTCGCTCCCCATATACCTTGAGTTTGGTGTTACGGCTCCACCGACAGGTGCAGGAAGGCGTAGGCACGGCCTCCGTTCCCGTCGGTAACTATTACCGGTATTGGGAAACCGTAGTTAGATTCACGCGGCCGGCCGGTAATGGTACCAGCCCGGTGGAATGTTAATCCCTTGATCAGGTGAGCTACGTTCAGCAGCTGCCAAGTGTAGGGCCGGACGCCACCGCGGACAGAAAACCTGAACAGATAGCTAAATCCAACCCTGGCTGTGGGTAGTTGGTTACTGGAAGTAATCACCATGTTACTAACCCCGACCTGCGGGACTACCATTGTGAATGGGAATTCCTTCCCGGTCCCGCCTTTGGGGTTGAAGAAACCTACTTCAAACGTGTACTCGTCGAGTATTCTGATCGGCAAAAACTTAGCGTCAGTAGACCTCCCGCTCCACTTCAAGTTCGTTATGGTGTGGTACCCCATCCAAGTCCCGTAAACTACGACAGTTTCCCAGTTATCGCCAGTACGGGGGAACCCAGAGCATGTAATATTCACTCCTTTTGCCGTGGGCGCGAAGCAGACTTTTGCTCCATATGCCGAACGGCAAATTTGTTTTTGGTTCACACCGCTGGACTGGGTTGTGTTCTGGGACCCAAACGCAGTTGTCTGGATACCAACGAGGCTTGTTAGTACAAGCGCTAATGGGATGAGTGCGACGGGTAGCCGTCGCCTGAAAGACAGGGACATTTCGACCCTCCTTGGGTAGACTTCGGCATTTACGCCTGCACCGTTATTCTCTATTCTCTATTGGAATACGGAATGAGACACTCTTCATGAAAAAAGTGCCTGATCCGCATCCCAAAAATAAGAGAATAGGCCGCTATACCTAGCTGCATCGTGATCTCGCAGAGACTGTTTCAGTCTGACATGTCAATGTGCTAGCTAGGACAGTGAGTCAATAAGAATTTTACCAACTCTAACCATCTAAGTTGCAAGATAAAATTAACATGTTATAGCTAAGAAGTAAATTGCTTATGCAATGTACGGCAAGTTTGTTGTTGTGGCGTGCCACCAATTAGGTTTTGGCCTTGTTCAAAACTAATAGCCAAAGCATCAAGA
>Ga0182027_10009555_pt1 | contig 13911 bp, 9 predicted proteins | sample 712E1DmetaG_FD_121300 | JGI IMG/M metagenome (GOLD analysis project Ga0182027, IMG submission 121300) | Permafrost microbial communities from Stordalen Mire, Sweden - 712E1D metaG (Illumina Assembly) | ecosystem: Environmental > Terrestrial > Soil > Wetlands > Permafrost | place: Sweden...
CCAAGACGCAAAAACTCCACAAATAAAAAAACGCGGGCAAAAACTGCCCGCGCTTATTGAATTCAAATTACGGCTTTCAGTTTGCGGCTGCTGGTTTCTCCACCACTTCTTTTCCAGCCACTTCCTTGTCGCGTTCTTCCATGGCAGCTTTGCGTGAAAGACGGACACGGCCTTTTTCGTCCACGCCAAGGCATTTGACCAGGATTTCGTCGCCCATCTTGACGATGTCCTCGGTATTTTTGACGCGGAAATTGGCCAGCTCGCTGATATGCACCAAGCCGTCCTTGCCGGGTAGGAATTCCACAAAGCAGCCGAATTCCTTGATTGTGACAACCTTGCCGCGATAAATCTTTCCGGGTTCGGCTTCGGCGGTCATCCCCATGATCGCGTCGCGGGCAATCTTCATGCCCTCGGGTGATACCGAGAAGATGTTCACCGTGCCGTCGTCTTCGATGTCAATTTCGCAACCGGACTCTTCGACGAGCTTTTTGATGTTCTTGCCGCCGGGGCCGATGATGGCGCCGATTTTCTCCGGGTTGATTTTAATGGTCTCGATGCGTGGCGCGTATTTGCTGATTTCCTTGCGCGGTTCGGCCAGTGTTTTGGCCATTTCACCGAGAATAAACAGTCGGGCGACGCGCGCTTTTTCAACGGCTTCCGCCATCAATTGATGCGAAACGCCGCGCAACTTGAGGTCGAGTTGAAAACCAGTGATGCCTTTTTCGGTGCCGGCGATCTTGCAATCCATGTCGCAGAACGCGTCTTCCCAGCCGATGATGTCGGTGAGCAGTTTGTATTGCGCGATTTTGTTGTCACTGCCGTATTCGGTGCAAAGACCGATGCTGATGCCTGCGACCGGGCGAACCAACGGCACACCGGCATCCATCAAGGCAAGGGTGCCGCCGCAAACCGCCGCCATCGAGCTTGAGCCGTTCGATTCCATGATCTCGCTCGTGACGCGGATGGTATACGGATAATTCTCAACCGGCATCATCGGTTCGAGGGAACGTTCCGCAAGCGCGCCGTGGCCGATTTCGCGCCGGCCCGGTCCGGAAATACGACCGGTTTCGCCGACTGAGAAATTGGGAAAGTTGTAGTGTAAAAGGAATTTTTTCTCCGTATCGCCGCCCGTGTAAGCGTCAAACTCCTGCACATCGTCGCCGGTGCCGAGTGTGACCAGCGTGAGGCTCTGGGTTTCGCCACGGCTGAACAACGCCGAGCCATGCGCGCGGGGCAACAACCCGACTTCGGATGAAATCGGACGGACCACATCGAAGCTGCGACCGTCGAGCCGTTTGCCATGCTTCAAAACCAAGTTGCGAACAGTTTCCTTTTGGATGTAATAAAAGGCGTCTTTGATGACAAAGTCGGTTACTTTCTCGGCGCCGAATTTTTCGGCGAGTTTTGCGCCAACGTCATTCTGAATCGCCATGCACGCGTCTTCACGCGCGAGTTTTCCGGGCGTGAGCAGCGCCTGCACCATGCGATCGGCAGCGAGTTTTTTCGCTTCCTGAAGGATTTCGTCGGGTACGACGTTCAAGGTGATTTCGCGCTTCTTTTTGCCAACGCGTTTGACCAGTTCTTTTTGCGCCGCGATCAGCGGCTGAATGGATTCCTGGCCAAACTTGAGGGCAGCATTGAAGTCCGCTTCCAAAATTTCCTTGGCTGAACCTTCATACATCACGATATCGGTTTCATTGCCGACATAGACGAGGTCGAGGTCGCTTTCCGCCATCTGCTCATGCGTTGGATTGGCAATCAACTGGCCTTTGACGCGACCGACGCGCACGGCGCCAAGCGGTCCGGCCCATGGAATATCGCTGATCATCAGCGCTGCCGACGCACCCACGAGCGCGAGCATGTCGGGATCGTTCTGACCATCGGCGCTCAACAGGATGCTTTGCACCTGCACTTCGTTGTACCAGCCCTTGGGGAACAAGGGACGGATTGGCCGGTCGGTGAGACGGCAGGTGAGAATTTCTTTTTCCGTCGGGCGGCCTTCACGCTTGAAGTAGCCGCCGGGGAACTTGCCAGCTGCCGCCGCTTTTTCACGGTAGTCGACGGTCAATGGGAAAAAGTCCTGGCCGGCCTTGGCCTTGGTCGCGGCCACGGCGGCCACGATGACGATGGTTTCGCCGAGCTGGACGGTGACAGCGCCGTCCGCCTGCTTGGCGATTTTCCCGGTTTCAATGACAATTTGTTTATCGCCCACCTGGGCGGTGATTTTTTCTGACATAACTTAACTTAACTTCTCAACTTGCCATTGCCACCGGAGGAACTTCATTGAATCCCGAACCTTTTCGGAACTGAATGAAATTTCCCAGGGGCAATGGAACTTTTTTTCGCGATGTGTTTGGTTTGAGAATTGGGCCGTTCGCGTTCCCGGCTCAAATCCGAAAGTGAAAGGCGATCACTGAAAGAACTAGTGGCGCAGCTTCAACTTTTTCGTGACTGCCTGATAACGATTCAGATCTTCGATCTGCAAGTATTCAAGCAGGCGGCGGCGCTGGCCGACCATCATCAGCAACCCGCGGCGCGAGCTGTGATCTTTTTTGTTGTTCTGCAAATGCTCGGTCAAATGATTAATCCGCTGCGTCAGCAGCGCTACCTGCACATCCGCCGAACCTGTGTCCTGCGCGTGCAACCTGAACTGTTCAACCGTTTTCGCCTTCAATTCCATAGTTTTCAATCAATTAAACGGCGGAGTCTAGACGCTTAAAACTTCAGTGTAAAGGACTTTCAACGGCGTTTATTGGACGAGTGATGCCAGCTCCAAATCAATCGCCGTTTCGTCCGCGGCGTTAATTTAAAAAGCCCGCCCATCCGCAAACCTTCAACCCAGAAAACGTCGCCGTTGGCAGCTTCAGCCACAATCAAACCATGCCGGCGCGCGCGCGGAATCTTTGCGTTTGTGAACAAATCCTGAAGTTTTGCCGCCGTCTTGAAGCCAATGGGCCGGAACCGGTCGCCTGCGCGCCAATAACGCAGCGTGATTTTATTTCCAATTTTGTCCGCATCAAAAAATTCGCGCGCCTTTTGCCCGACCGGAAGTGAAAATTTCCTGCTTGTGTCCAAACGCCACCGAATACGCATTCCACCAAACACCGCCTCCCCCGCCCTGCCCGTCAAATCCAACGCGAGTTTATTTGAGCTGAATTCAATCAACGGCGCCGACTTCAACTTCACTGTGCCTTTCGCGTCGCGCAAAGCTGACAACTTCGAGTTGATGCTGATTGGCGAATCAGCCGATTGCCGCAATCCCTCAACCAAATCGAAATCCGGCGCAACGTTGAGCGAAGCCAACTGCATCTGCAAAACGCGTCGCTGAACTGCAATCGGCAATTCTTCAAAGGTAGGGACGCCGCGGCGCGGCGTCCGCGGACGGCCCGGCGGGCCGTCCCTACCGGTTTCTTTTAGCCACCGTCTTACCGTTTCACCAACAACCTCCGCCTCCGCACCGACGATTTCCATCAACCGCAAAACCGCTTTCGCCAACGCCGGTTGATACTTTCTTCGGAGCAACGGCAATAATTCATTTCGAATGCGATTGCGCGGCGCATTGAGTGACGCGTTTGTCTTGTCCTCACGGAAATGGATTTTATTTTGCCGCGCGAAATCGAGCAGTTCATCCTTTGCCACATTGAGCAGCGGACGAACCAGTGAAATCCCCCTGTTCACCGGCGATGGCGAACGCCATTTCATTCCCGCCAGACCCTCGCCGCCCGCGCCGCGCAGGACGCGCAGAAAGAACAGCTCCACTTGATCATCGGCGTGATGCGCCAGCGCGACAACGCGGATATCGCGCTCTTTTGCCGCGCGACCAAAAAATTCGTGGCGCAACTTTCGCGCGCCCATCTCGATGGATAAACCGGATTTCCGGGCAAACTTCCGGACGTTGGCGCGCCCGACAACAATGGGCAATTTCAAGGCCACAGCGGTCTTGCGAACGAGTTGTTCGTCAGCATTGCTACTGCGCCCGCGTAATTGATGGTTGAAATGTGCAAGGGTTAATTTCCACCGATGCTTTGCCGAGAGCATGTAAAGCAAATGCAACAGCACCATTGAGTCCAATCCGCCGGAGACCCCTACCAAAACCGCCTGCCCGCGTTTGAGCAATCGGCGGTTCTGGATGTTTTGTGCGACGTGCTGGAGTAAATCGGTCACGCGGTCATGCTACTTTATTGGCATAACGGAGCAAGAACATGGAATGGCAGGTAGTGTCTTAATTTGTCACGGAGCGCGGATTGTCCTCAATCCGTAGCGGCTGGATTGGTCGAAAATGCTGCGAGTTGGGACAACTCGCGCTCCGGCTTTCAACTTAAAATTATGACATTACCGAATGCAGGAACAGTTCGCCGGATCATTCGGAGAAAATTCAATGCAGCCAGCGGATACGGTAAAACCGTTGTGGATCCGTTCCATAAGAATTGGTCAGCGTCAGGATTGGCCCGGTGGCAGTATTGGTGCTTAAAATGATCCAGTTGGTTTGGGCCAAATTGGTCGAGTACTGAATCTGGTAGGCCATGTTGGTGAAGGTATTCCAACTGAACGACACGGCGTTGCTGCTCACCCTGGCCATGGAACGGAAGGATGGATTTGGAATCGGCCACACGTTCACGTCGTCGAGGCCGAGGTAGTAATTGTCATCTCTCGCTCCAAACTGGAGTACGGTGCTGGAATTTGTGGCAGTGACTATGAATTGCAAATTAGTCCAACCGATCCTGCCGATGTTGACCTGATCGAAAAGCATGTTTCCATTCCAAGAGACGCTGAATTCATTGGGCGTGTGGGAGGATACGTTTGGACTGTCCATCCACAAGGAAAGCAAATAGGACTGGCCGGCAAACGTCGGTATGCTTTGCGAAAGATAGGCAAGAAAATCCACTTCGCCCAACGCCGCAAAGTAACTCCCTGAATGCGGCGTGATGCTGGTAACTGTGGAACCGTTATCTACATAATCGTAATTGTAGCCGTCCCCATTCAAAGTCCAGCCGGTGAAATCGCCGGTTTCAAAGCCGTCATTTTGAACCAGCGGCTGCCCAACTTGCAGCGTGAACAGACGGCTTTGGGGGATTCCACTGGTCAGATTGGTAAAAATAAGATTTGTGGCATAAACCCCGGCAAGCATGTTGCTTCCAACCGAATTCAAGCTCACCGTCACATTGGTAGAACCGTAGGCAGCCAAAGTGCCGCCCAAAGATGTGGCGCTAAGCCATGATGGCATGCTGATGAGCAACCAGTCGAATGACGTTCCGCCGGAATTGGTCAGTGAAAAAATTTGAGTGGTCGCGGTAAACGGGCCGCCGACCGGTCCGATGGCGGTGAAGCCCGTTCCCGGCAAAACTCCAAAGGCGTCAGGAGCAGCGAGCGCGTTGATCAGATTAATTCCGTTGGGGGTGCCCCAACCGGTACAAAGGTCGTAACCGGCCACAGCATAAAAATTGGTCGGGCTGCTGGGCCATGTGTTATTGCCGGTCGTGATGTCGTGGAAGTCTGCGGTGTAATTTCCGCTTTTACCAATCGCGTAAATGGCCGGATTGATAAAACCAACTGGCGCCTGGCCTTTGGCTAAAGCTTGTTGATTGACCAGCGCGGTGAAACCCGCCCACAACGGCGCAGCCACACTCGTGCCGCCGACGTCGGTGTAATTGTGATTATTATTCGCAACTACATAAACATTGTCCGCTGTCAACGCCACGTCCGGCACGTTGCGCATGGTCGGCGAACCCTGATTGGTCGTCATATTGATGCCTTGCTGCCAGCCTGGAATCGGATAATAGGTGCTGATGCCGCCGCTGCTGCCAAGACCGCTGCCCGAGTTCCAAACCGTTTCCGAAGCGTAGGAACCCCCGCCCCCAGTCATTGTCAAAGTTGCCCCCCCCACCTGGGTGATGTTCGTGCTTTCAGACGGAAACGGAATTCCCGACGCAGTGAATGCATCAGAATCGCCCGAGGCATTGAAAAACGACTGTCCTTGCGCCGCCATTTGCTTGAAAATTCCTTCGGAAGTCGGGTCGGGTGCGCCGGGCGAAGGGTTTCCCCATGAGCAGCCGATTTGTTTGGCGAGATTGTCGTTGACCATGCGATTGAGCAGGTCGGGCCACGGACTTGGATTGGGCGCTTCATAAACGATGATTTCTGAAACGTCCGGTGCCATCGCAATCGCCATTTCAATGTCCAACGAAACCTCCAGAATGGCGTTGTTGGAAACCGACGAAGGATTTCCACTGAAACCGCCAATCAAAACATTCGTGAGCGAAACGTTCGGCAAACTGGCCTGACTTTCGTAAATGGCAATGTCGTTGGAATAATAACCTTCAAATTCCAGAAGCCCGACGATTTGTCCCGCGCCGGAAAGTTGATTCGTCGTCACGCCCGGTAAATACGCCGCACGAAAATCATTTCCACGATACGCGCCGCCCGGTCCCGAACCCGATTTGGGCGCAGTTCCCAAAATTTGATCGGCAGGCTGGATTTGAAATTTCGGATGCGGCAACGAATAATTATCCAGCCCACTGACTTGTAAAATCGGAATCGCCAGGTCGAGTGACGGCTCAATATCCGGCGCATAAAACGTCCGGGCTTCCGTCGGATGCTGGTAAATGCGCATCGTTACATGAAAAACTCTTTCGATGTCCGGCACCGAACCGCTCACGTCCAGCACCACCCGGTTCGGATGCCTGTAGGTCACTGTTAGACCCTTCGATTCCATGAATGTGATAACCGCCTGATAATCCTGTTCGGTCGGCCCAAACTGCTCTGTGAATTGCTCCGGCGTCAGGTAATGACGGTAATTGGGGCTGGCCGAGTCGTAGATTTGCCGAAGCAAATCATCGAGCGCTTGTTGGTTTCTCAACGGTAACCCGATCGCCAAGTTCAGGTGTTTTTCAGATGAAAGCCTGCTGACAGGCTGTAAATGCAAACGTTCCACGACCCGTGGCACATGACCTTTTAAAAACTGTCTCCCGAGATTTTGTGCGCTTGCTGGAAACTGGAGAAATACCACCGCGCACGCGATGGCAACAAAGCGTCCGCCAAACAATCGCCTGGCGGATTTAACGAACACACCGTCTTGCATAGAATGATTTATACAGACACAACTCGCAATTTTCTCGCCAAAAAACAACACAGATTACAGAGTAATTTAGCACAATCTAAGGAAAATTCATGACGCAGTTCAGTTGGCTGCGCCGAAAAAATTTGCCCCATCGCCCTCGCGCCACTAACGTCCATTTGTGGCTGTCAAATTCACCATTCTCGGCAGCGGTTCAGGCGGTAATTGCGCCTACATCGAAACCGCTGAAGCCCGTGTGCTCGTGGACGCCGGGTTCAGCCCGCGCCAAATCCGCCAGCGCCTTGCGACTATTGGTCGCGCGCCTGAAAATCTCACTGCCATTCTCGTCACACATGAACACAACGACCATGTTTACGGCCTGGCCGGAATCGCCCAAAAACTTAACATCCCAATTTACTGCAACCGCGCCACGAAGGAAGCCTTTGAATTCCAGCTGGAGGCCAGTTTCAACTGCAACCTGTTTGAAACCGGCGCGAGCTTTGAAATCGCAGACCTGCTCGTGGATACCTTTGCCGTCCCGCATGACGCACAGGACCCCGTCGGATTTTTATTACACACCGGCGCCGGCAATTTTGGTTTTGTCACCGACCTCGGCCACATGACCAAGCTCGTCATCGAGCGCACGCGCGCCGCGAATGTTCTCGTCCTCGAATCCAATCATGACGTGAAAATGTTGCAGGATTGTGTCCGCCGCCCGTGGAGCCTGAAGCAACGCATCCTCGGCCGTCACGGCCATCTCTCGAACGAAGCCGCCGCCGAAGCCGTCGCGCAAATTATGTCCGCCGAATTAAAATGCCTTTATCTCGCCCACTTGAGCCGTGAATGTAATCGCCCCGAACTCGCGTACGACGTCATGAATGAACGTCTTCAGCAAATCGGCGCAACGCATGTTCAACTTCAACTCACCGCGCAGGATGTGCCATGTGCGACGCTTCAATTGTGAATTTGAACCATGACTGCCGCCAAAATAATCCCGGCCATGCAAATCGTTAGCACTGGCAACCTCAATACGGCCGTGCGACGCAACCAGTCCCGTTTCCCCGCCGATTTCATGTTCCAACTGACTGAGGAGGAGGCGGAAGCTTCAAGATTCCAAATTGGAATCTCACAGAAGGGATTGCATTTCAAGTACCTGCCGAAGTCGGCGGCGCGTGAATTTCCGGGGAGCGCACACGTCTTGCGTGCCGGTTCGGGTGTTGCGCCCGAGCCTTCCAGCGCCGTAGGCGCGACATCTTTGTAGTATCATAGCCCATTCGAAATTAGCTCCGTAGGAGCGGCATATTCCCTGACTATTTCGCTCCTACGGAGCTTGATTTATTTTTGAAATCCGATTCTACAAATATGGCGCGCCTACGGCGCTGTTTTCACCCGCAAATCGGATTCATCCGATTCACAACGAAAATTTACCGGAATTTTCTCCTTTGCGATTCAACCCGGCCACGCAAAAATCCTCGAAATGTTCCACGTTCAAAAAATCACCTCGCTCGATCTGCCCGAGCTCGCGCCGTATCGCACGATGCGGCGCCCGCTGGAGCATGAACGACAGGGCATCTTTGTCGCCGAGGGTGAAAAAGTCGTGCGGCGGCTGCTCGAAAGCCACTTTGAAGTCGTCTCCGTTTTGCTGCCCGAGAAGCATCTGGAAAGTTTTCGTCCGCTGCTCGAAGCGCGGCCGGAAAACCTCAACGTCTATCTCGCGGACAAAAAACTGCTCGAAACGCTTATCGGCTTCTCGATGTATCAAGGCGTGCTCGCCATCGGGGAAATACCCCCGCCTACTTCGTTGGATGACATTTTATCGAAGAACCCGAAACCGTTGCTCCTCGTGGCCATAGACGCGCTTGCGAACGCGGAAAATCTCGGCGCGCTGGTGCGCAACTGCGTCGCCTTTGGCGTCCAGGCGCTGATCGTCGGCGAAACTTCCAGCAGCCCGTTCCTCCGCCGTGCTGTCCGCAACTCCATGGGCACGATTTTACAATTGCCAGTCATCGAACTGGCAAAGCTCGGCCAGCGACATCGTTTCGCCCAAAAGCCGCATGTCACGAAGTTGACACTTGTGGAATGTCTGAAAGAGCTGCGCGCCTACGGCATCCGTTGCCTCGCCGCGCATCCGCACGCGAACGGCAAAACGCTGTCGCAAGCCGATTTCTCCGGCGATTGCTGCCTCGTCTTCGGCAGCGAAGGTGATGGTATTTCCACGCCAGTGCTCGAAGTGTGTGATGAAGCGGTGGCCATTCCGATGCCGCCGACGGTGGATTCGCTCAATGTTGGCGCGGCAGTTGCTGTTTTTCTCTACGAAGTCAACCGGCAGCGAGGAAAAATGTAGAGATGTTGAAAACATCTAAAAACAAATCCTATGAAGCTTACAAAAAACTTCGTCGGAACATTATTGATTGCGACAACAATCACGGCTGGGCGCAATCAATCATTTGCAGATAATCTTCTTCAAAATCCGGGATTTGAGACAGGCAACTTCACCAACTGGACCGTCGGCGGGACTAGTCCAACCAATGGCGTCGGAACTGTCGGAACGCCAATTCCAGCGGATGCTAGCGGCACAGTTATTGTCCACAGCGGGTCGTATGCTGCCTTTGCCGCGGTGAACTCAGAGCAAGGAGGGCCACATTTAATTCTGTCACAGACAGTAGCCGTTGTCCCGGGAAAAACATATGATATTGGTTTCTGGACGGGTTTTGGAGGAGTGAGTGTTGGTGATGGCCACTGTGTTATCACAGTTAATGGCTGGGTTTACAATGTTCCTTATGGGACATCAGAAACCAACACCTATGAGTTTCGGGACACCACATGGACAGCCCCGGCGGGAGTTATTAATGTACCGGTCATATTCACCCTTGAAGCTAGTGGTAGTGGGACAGCCGGGATTTCCTTTGATGATTTTCAGGTTACCACAATTCCTACCATCACTGCTGTCTGGACGCCCCTGCCCGGACAGTTTCAGCTCCAGTTCATCGGCATTCCCGGCACTAATTACATTGTTCTGGGCACAACGAATGCATCTCTTTCAATGACAAACTGGACGGCGCAGGGTTTCGCCGTGAATTTGTCCAATGGTTTATTCCAATTCATTGACACGCAGGCCACAAATTACCCGCAGCGATTCTACCGGGTGAGTTCGCCTTGAGCGCTATCAGGCCGGACTCGTATAATTTTATCACTCTTTCTGTTGCCGTAAGCTGCAACTGCAATTCAAGCAAAGACCTTCGCATAAACCTCCCGAATCGCCCGCCGCCACTTCGCCAGCGCCTTTTCAAATTCCTGCGGTGTCGAAAAGCCGCAACGCACCGAAACGCGGTAATACGGCGCCGGGTCGTCGGGCAACACAACTTCACCCTCATAACTCCAGCGACGCAAAATGCCTTCGACGCGGCGCAAGTGCCGGTAAGCTTCAATCAATTTGTTCGTGTTTGGCAAAACCTCGGCGTCACGCCCACGCTCGAGCGCACGAAGCGTGTTCGCCTCCTGCCAGCCATGCTTGAGACACAAAGCCTGCGCGATGAACTCGGCGTCCATTAGCCCACCTCTGCCAGTCTTGATGGCCAAGTCATCCTGCCCGCGCGGCGTGCGTTCTCTTTCAATACGCATCCGCATTTCATGAATTTGCTCTTTCCAGTCGGGAGCGAAGCAGGCAGGTAAAGTAGCGCAGACGTCCCGTCTGCTCTGCCTTGACTTTATTTTCGGCAGGCGAGACGCCTGCGCTACTTTCGAGAAATTCGTCAGCGTGGCGGCGAGCTTCTGAAACTTTTCGCCCAGCGCAAAATTTCCGGCCACGGGTCGCGTGCGCGTCAGCGCCTGAATTTCCCAAAGCTGTGCGCGCCGGCGATAATATTGTCCGTAAGCATCGAGCGTGTTAACAAGCAGACCTTTTTCGCCGTCAGGGCGAAGCCGCGCATCGGTGTGAAACACAATCCCCTGCTCCGTCCTATGCGACATCAACTCCATCACATCCATCGCCAGCCGTTGTAATTTCGGCAGTTCCTTCGCCTTCGCATCCGCCACAAACAAAATGTCGAGGTCGGAACCATAATCAATTTCACACCCGCCCAATTTGCCAAGGCCGATGATAACGAACGGTGGCTTTTTGATTTTATTTTTACGCATGACAACCTCGAGCGCGTATTGCAGGCAGGCGTCGGCGAGCGCGGAAATTTCCGTGAGATTTTGCTCGAAATCGGCGAGGCCGAGAATATCGCGCAAACCAAGTCGCATCAATTCAGCCTCATGATAACGGCGCAACCAGAAAAATTGATCCGCATCGTGCAATCCATAGCGTAAATCCTCCAAAATCTCTGCGGTTGCTTTGCGCTGGCGCAATCGTCCGGCGGACACCAAATCATCAATCAAATCCGGCGTGCGAATTGCGACTTCGGCCAGGAATTCGGAGCGGTCAAACAAAAACAGCATCAATTCAAACATTGCCGGATTGCCATTCCACATCTCCAGCAGCGGCACGCGCGTGCCATACACACCGATAAAACTAGCCAGCCGCGTGAGCACGCGGTCGGGATCGGAGAGAACCTTTGGCTTTGAATCGCGTTTTTTGGATCGGATTGGGCAAAGAGAAAAAAAATGCGGAATCAATTGACGCGCCAATTCCGTCGTGCGCGGCGAAACATGAACGTCACCCGGCCCTTCGACAAACTCTTCAAGCAAATGAAATGCGGTTGCGGGATCACGAAACGAATGCGCTGCAAGCAGCTCCTCCCATTGCCCCCTGGAAGAGCCGAATTCCTCCGGAAAAGTCGTTTGCGCCTGCAATGATTCATTCTTGAGCTGTTTTTCGTAAATTTGCCGGACATTCCCGGTGTGCGTTCGCAACGTGGATTCGAATCCTTCCAAGGACTCGAAACCCATCAGGAGCGCCAGCCGCATTTTTGCGTGCCGGTCGGTGGGAATCGTGTGTGTCTGTAAATTGTTTTCCATTTGCAAGCGATGTTCGACATCCCGCAAAAACCGGTAGGCGACGCCAAGTTGCAGCACTTCTTCTTTTGAAAGCAGGTTGTATCGCTCAAGTTTTTCGAGGCACGGTAGCGTTTGCGAAACCTGCAGGAACGGCAACCGCCCCCCATGCAAAACCTGCAACGATTGAACGACGAATTCGATCTCGCGAATGCCGCCGCGCCCAAGTTTCACATTGCGTTCCAATTCTTCGGCGCCCACGACTTCCTTTTCGATCCGGTCCTTGACCGCGGCGACTTCCTGTAAAATGTTTTGGCTGACGTTTCGCGGAAAACGAAACGGCTGGATCATTTCAATGAACTCCGCCGCCAGACCTCCATCACCGGCAACGTGCCGCGCTTTGATCAGCATCATGCGCTCCCATGTTTGGCCCCATTGCGAGTAGTAATTTTCGTAACTTTCAAGCGAACGGCACAGTGGCCCGGCATCGCCTTCTGGCCGCAGACGCAAATCAATGCGGAACAGGGAACCTTCCTCCGGAGCACGTGAAACCTCGGCAATGAATGTCTCCGCGAGTTTTCTGAAAAATTGGTGACTCGGCATCACGGCGTGCGGCGTTTTTTCCTTTGCAGGCGGTTCTTTAAAAACCTCGCCTTCGTCGCTATAAACAAAAAGCACGTCCACGTCAGAGCTGTAATTCAGTTCCTGTCCGCCCAGTTTGCCCAAGCCAAGAACACAAAAAGTCGTCGGCTGCCAGCAGCCATTGGCGTCTTGATGAAACGGCCGGCCAAACCGCCGGGTGAATTGCTGCCAGACAACGCGCCGGACAGCTTCGAGGCAAACATCGGCGACGTCAGACAGTTCGCGCGTAATTTCGACGACGTTGCTCAAGCGGGCAAGGTCGCGCGCGGCAATACGCAGCATTTCCCGTTGTTTGAAGAGACGCAATCCGGCCAGAGCGCCGGCGTAATCGTCTTCTCGCAATCGCGGCTCAAGGAAACTTTTAACCTCATGCTGAAAACCTTGCGTGTGGCGTGGAAATTCAAGCAGTTTAAAATCAAGCAGTGGCAACCATTCCAGATGCGCGAGAAGCAGGTCACCGAGCGCTTGCGAGCCGCCCAATAGCGCTATGAGGACACGAATGGAGTCGGCGGAGAGTTTTTCAAGTTGCCTCTTCTGCGCGGGCGTTGCGGCAAGCGAATCAAGAAAGCGTTTGGAACGCTCCGGATCCGCAGAAGCTTTCAGCGCCTTTGACCAAAGCGTTTTTTTCACAACAAGGCATGCCCACTGTCAGCCACAAGATGGATATCCGGGTTTTATTTCCAAAGTTTCCACGGAGCTTTGCCGGATTTCCAGAGATTGTTCAAAACTTCAAATTCATGCGGCGTGTCCATGTGATGCCAAAAGCCTTCGTGGGCATACATCATTAATTCCCCGTCTCCGGCCATGCGCCGCAACGGTTCGTGTTCCAAAACCAAGTCCTCGCGATCGTTGAGGTAGCGGTCAAACACATTGGCATTAAAAATAAAAAAACCGCCGTTGATGTAGTTGGCGCTCAATTCAGGTTTTTCGTCAAACTGGACGACGGAGGAACCTTTCACAACCAACTCGCCAAACCGGCTTGGCGGATGAACACCGGTAAGAGTGGCGGTTTTGCCGTGCGACTGATGAAATTTTTTAAGCGCGCCGATGTCAATGTTGCCCACGCCATCGCCATAAGTAAGGGCAAAAACACCTTCAGATTCCAAGTAACGGCGGGCGCGCCAAAGCCGCGCGCCAGTCATGGCTTTCTCCCCAGTATCAACCAACGTAACGCTCCACGGCTCGGAAGAGTCCTGACGAAAAATCAGGCGATTCGAATCGGTGGCATGGGGGGCGTAATTCGAAAAAAATTCACGGATACATTCGCCTTTATAGCCGAG
>Ga0182027_10009556_pt1 | contig 13911 bp, 13 predicted proteins | sample 712E1DmetaG_FD_121300 | JGI IMG/M metagenome (GOLD analysis project Ga0182027, IMG submission 121300) | Permafrost microbial communities from Stordalen Mire, Sweden - 712E1D metaG (Illumina Assembly) | ecosystem: Environmental > Terrestrial > Soil > Wetlands > Permafrost | place: Sweden...
AGAAGGGCATTTGAAGCTTTATGTGGGTTATGTGAAAAATGTAAATGTCGTAATTGAAAAAATCAGCGAGTTGAGCAGTGATCCAGAAATAAATATGTATCTTCTGGGCGAACTTCTCCGCCGTTTCAGTTTTGAATGGAATGGCATGCGCAACCATGAAATTTATTTCGAACTGCTTTCAGGCGGCGCAAAACCATTAAGAAAAGAAAGTGAACTCTACGAAATGATTGTAAAAACATACGAATCATTTGAAACTTTTATCAGCAGATTTAAAAATCTAGCCATGACCCGCGGAATCGGCTGGGCAGTCCTTTGGTACGATACAAAAGATAAAAGATTACTCGCCTCTTGGGTAGATGAACAACACTTGGGGCAACTAAACGGCTGTGAAATGATCCTGGCCCTCGACATGTGGGAACATGCATACATCACCGATTACCAACCAAGCGAAAAGAAACAGTATATCGAAGATTTTTTTGTAAATGTAAATTGGGAGATAGCGGAAAAAATTTTTATAGAAGTGCAGTAAAAAAATCTTTGCGAGTACCGTTTTTGAAAGACCCTGCGCAGGTTGGCAAGCTTGGTGTAGTAAAAAAGTATTTTACGCCTATTTGTTAAAAACTTGTGCCAAGAAGGAGTTTTCCGGACTTCGTTGACATATTTTGTCCGCAAAACTGGTCGCTATTTCGTCGGCGCGTTCGTTCCATTTATTTTCATTGTGTCCTTTTACATAAACCCACCTCGGCTTTATTTTTTCGTTTAGTTTATGCAATTCTTCCCAAAGTTCGCGGTTCAAAATCGGTTTTTTGTTGGCGTTGCGCCAATTATTTTTTTGCCAATTAAAAATCCACTCAGTAATTCCTAAAATTACATATTTAGAATCCGAAATAATTTCCACTGCCCCCGCTAATTTTTTCTTTTTTAATAGCTTTAATGCTTCAATGGGGCCCGTCAATTCCATCTGATTATTCGTCGCATGATCCACCCGCCCGCCAATTTCAAAAATCTTATTTCCTACAATAAATACCGCTCCCCAACCGGCAGGACCCGGATTTCCTCTCGCTGATCCGTCCGTATAAATTTTTATTTTGTTTTTTTCTTCATTCTTTTTCATATTATATCTTCTACTCTTAATCTTAACTCTTCCTTACCGCGAAATCTAGATAAATCAAAAGTGGCCAGAAGATTTACCTTTTTTTCTTCCGCCAGGGGCACATCAAAAGAATCATGATTAGAAAAAAAGGAAACGGCTTTGGCTTTGTTTTTATTTGCATCGCGAAAAGTAATCTCTAAATGCTCGCCTGAGCCATTTTTGCCGAACTTTTTTATTTTTTCTATTTTTACATTTTCAAAGAGAAAAACTGGTTTCGGATTGCCGAGTCCGAAAGGTGACATTTTTTCTATTTCGCGCCAGTTTTTCATATTAACAATGCTTAAATCGCCAGTAAAATCATTTTCTTTTTTCTCCCCATTCCTTCCCCTTGATAAGGGGGAGAGGCCAAAGGTGGAGGGGATAATTTTTTTAAAAGAATTTGTTAGTGCCTCTTCCAAAAAATGAATTTTATCAGCATGCACCGTGAAACCTCCCGCAAGCTCGTGTCCGCCAAATTCTATAAAAGATTCACGCGTTTCCGTCATCAACTCCACGACAGAGATAGATCCATCGCTTCGGCAAGAACCTTTAATCAAATCATTTTCGTCCTTACCCCAAACAAAAACCGGTTTTTGATATTCGTCGGAAATTTTCCCGGCTACCAATCCCAAAACGCCGACTCGCCATTTCGGATTGCCGATTACTATCACTTCTTTCTGTTTATATATAGAATTCTCGCCAATTTTTTTATTTACTTCTCGCATAATACTGGTCACAATAGTTTTTCGCTCGTCGTTTATTTTAGATAAGTAGTCCGCCAGTGCGCTAGCTTCTTTTTCGTCATCCGTCGCCAGAAGTTCATAAGCCCGCATCGGATCATCCATCCTAGACGCCGCATTGAGCCGGGGTGTTAACATAAAACCGATATCGTCTTCGGATAAATATCTCTGATCAATATTCATTTTCGCCAAAAGTTTTTGCAAACCTGGGCGCCTGGATTTTTTCAAAACTTTCATACCGAAATAAGCAATAGCTCGGTTCTCCCCCGTGAGTGGGACCATATCGGAGAGCGTCGCGAGCCCAGCCATATCAAGCATCCATTTCTCAATACCAGATTTAATTTGAGGAGCCGAGGGACTTAATATTTTTTTGCCTACGGAACTCGCTTCGCTCAAACAGTCCCCGGCTGCAAAAATATCAATCCCCTCAGCTCTTGCATATTTTAATAGCCCCTGCACCAATTTAAAAATCACTCCCGCTCCGCACAACATTTTTTCCGGATAATCGTCTATTTTAGGATTTAAAATTGCAAAAGCGCGGGGTAAAATTTCCTGGGACAAATGATGGTCGGTAATTATCACGTCAATATTATTCCTTTTCGCCTCGGCGACTTCTGCCACCGCTGTAATACCAAGATCGACGGTAATAAGCAATTTCACCTCCGATTTAACAAATTGTTTAATGGCTTCTAAATTCAACCCATATCCTTCATTGTGTCTGTGTGGAATATAGACCTCATAATTTTTATATCCCAATAGTTTAAACAAATCATTCAAAATTACTGCCCCGGGAATGCCGTCGCAATCATAATCAGCATAGATTATTATTTTTTCTTCCTTTTCTATCGCTTCAAATATCCTGACACAAGCTTTTTTCATGTCTCGCATTAAAAAAGGGTCACAAAAATCGCGTTCGTAACTTGGATTCAAAAATATTTCGACATCTGCTTCGCCGGTAATTCCTCTTTTTTCTAAAAGTGTTCTCAATAATTCCCCATACTTTTGCATAAACTGAATTTTAGCATATAATAAAGAAATTATGGAAAACTGCATTTTTTGCAAAATAGCTAAAAAAGAAATCCCCTGCGCCCAAGTTTATGAAGATGAAAAATTCTTAGTTTTTCTTGATATCAAACCAGTTTCCGACGGACATCTTTTGATCATTCCCAAGAAACATATCGTTTGGATGCAAGAAGTGGACGATGAAACAATTTCTGAAATTTTTAAATTAACGAAAAAATTGATGCTCATATTAAAAAAAGAGCTCCCGTGCGATTATGTGCAAGAATCCGTCGTCGGCAATGAAATTCCACATTTTCATATTCACTTAATTCCTCGGCACAATAGCGACTTTATTCGTAATCTTCCCACCAAAGAATATGATGCCGAAAAAGGCAAAAAAATAATCGAAAAAATTACTCAAGCGCTTTAATTCCTGGTAAGGTTCCGTTCGCTAGAAAATCTAGCGTGGCGCCACCACCGGTCGAGACAAAGGAAAATTTCTTTTCCATTTTCATTTGAGATATTAAAGCAATGGTATCTCCTCCGCCGATAATGCTTTCCGCTTTTGAGACAGCTACTAGTTTCAGAACTTTTTTAGTGGCTTCCGCGCCACCATCTTCATATTTCCCAAGCGGACCGTTCCAAAGAATAAGTTTGGCATTTTCGATCAGCCCTGCTAAATTTTTCACTGTTTCTTCCCCAGCATCTAAAATATTTTCATCTTTTTTAATTTCATTGATTTTTTTACTAATCAATCTATCGCCAGATTTTACCAAAACATCTTCCGGCAAAATTAATTTGCGATTCTTCAAAATTTCAGCGATGCCGAAATTAGTGTCGCTGACGAGCGACTGCCCCACTTCATATCCCTTTGCTTTGAAAAAATCGTTCGCCAGAGCGCCACCGATAAAAACATGGTCGGCTAATTTTAAATATTTTTTAATTAGGGGCATTTTGGTGGAAAATTTCGCCCCGCCCAAAATAAACAAAAACGGATGTTTGGGATTTTTAAAGGCATGCGATAAATTTTTTATCTCTTCTTCGAATTGCATTCCAGCATATCCCGGCAGAAGTTTAGGTAAGAGAATAATAGAGGCGTCTTTTCGGTGAGAAACAGAAAAAGCATCATTTATATATATACTTCCCAATTTTGCCAACTTGGAAGCAAAAATTTTATCGCAATTTTTTTCGCCTTTATTATTTCGTAAATTTTGAAGCAAAAGAATATTTCCATTTTTCATTTTGGATACTATTTTTTCAACTTTCGGGCCGATAATCTCCGGTACAAATTTTATTTTGAGAAATTTATTCAGGGCCCTCGCAATGGGAGCAAGACTGCCTTTTCCTTTGCCCAAATGAGAAATCAAAATTATTCTCGCACCCTTTTCTTGTAAAAATTTTACGGTCGGCAAAGCTTTAACAAGTCTAAAATTATCCACCACTTTGCCGTTTTGGATGGGAACATTAAAATCCACCCGCACAAGCGCAATTTTTCCTTTCAAATTTTCTATTTGTTTAATGCTTCGCATCTTTTTACTATCTCTGAAAACTTATTTGCATCCAAACTTGCGCGTCCAGGCAAAAGCCCATCCACATTCCCTTCTTTTAAGAATCCTTCCGCATCACGCTCATTAACAGATCCACCATAAATGATTCTTATCCTTGACGCCTCATTCCCAAATTTATCCGAAAGAATTTTGCGGATAAAAATAGCCATCTCTCGACAATCCTCCGGAGTGGCATCCTTCCTGTACACTGTGGTGGAAATCGCCCAAACTGGTTCGTAGGCGATAACGATTTTGGCAATTGAATTTTTAGAAACTCCGTCTAGACATTCTTCAATTTGATTTTTTACCAAACTAAAATAACCATGATTTTCATCTCGCGCACTTTCTCCGACGCACAATATCGGCCGAAGTCCTCCCGCTAATGCCGCTTTTGTTTTTTTATTTATTTCACCATTGCTTTCCCCCATCGCTCTCCTTTCCGAATGACCCAAAATAACATACCGCGCGCCAATCTCATAGAGCATCGGGGCAGAAACTTCTCCGGTAAAAGCGCCGACATCTCCCCAAGATGCATCCTGCGCGCCCAAAATTATTTTCTTAGAAAGTTTCTTCAGCTTTTCCAAATACAAAAACGGCGGACACACAACAATTTCCGTTTTTTTCACCGCAGAGACATTTTTCGCTATATTATTGAACAACCTTTCCGCCTCTTTAAGAATCAGCGGATTCATTTTCCAATTTCCTATGATAATTTTCTTGTTGGCCATGTAGCAAATTATATCACAATGCGTTAAAATATAAATATGAAGCAAAAGGGTTTTTCTCTTATTGAAAGTTTGATTGGCACGGCGATATTTGTGATGATGGCTCTCGTTGTGTATCAGGCATTTTTTCTGACTTATCGAAACGCCATCGCTAATTGGGAAAATACAACCATTGCCTCTTTAGCTAGACAATATTTGGAAAATGCCCGAAATATCCCATACGCGCAAATCGGAACGATCCAGGGGAATCCACACGGAAGTTTGCCGGATTTCGCGAATCCGAGCACAGTTACCGTAGGCAGCGATACTTATCAAATATATTTTGAGGTGACTTATGTTGATGATCCAGCCGACGGGACAGCAGTTCTCGGAACTGATTCCGCACCAGATGATTACAAGCAAGTAAAATTATCTGTAAAAAATACTACCACGAGTGCGGTAACTAGTTTTGTGACAAATATAGTGCCAAGTGGACTTGAGGGTATGGCAAGCGGCGGCGCGCTTTCTTTGAGTGTGATAAATGCATTAGGTCAGCCGGTGCCGGACGCGACTATAAATATTACAAACAGCGCAATAAACCCGAGTATTAATCTATCCAGAATGAGTGATGCAAATGGAAAATGGGTTGAGGTGGGATTGCCCGACAGCGCTAATAGTTATCACGTAGTAGTTACTAAGAGTGGTTATTCAACCGACCAAACTTATCCGATAACCGTTCCTAACCCTAATCCGACCAAACCAGATGCCACTATTGCCAACGGCCAAGTGACCCAGATAAGTTTCGCCATAGATCAAACAAGTAATCTAACTTTTGATACGCTTAATCAAACCTGCAAAACTATTTCCGGAGTAGGGGTTGAGGTTCGCGGAGCAAAATTAATTGGCACCCCAAATGTTTATAAATATGACAATATTTTCAGTTCGAATAGCAGCGGACAGATTCCTCTCAATAATATAGAATGGGACGACTACACTCCGGCCCTGGCTGGAAATACTTATATGATTTATGGGTCTTCGCCGATTCAACAAATTAATCTTCTACCCAATACCAGCCAGTTATTTAATTTAATTTTGGGCGCCAAGACAACCAATAGTCTTTTAGTGATTGTAAAGGATTCTTCAACTGGTAATCCTATGGAGGGGGCAACGGTAAGTCTGACAAATGGAAGTCCGTCGGTAAACCTGAGTGGAATCACGGGCGGAAGTTTATGGGGCGAGCAGTATTGGAATGACGGTTCTGGACAAGCTAATTGGAGCGACCCAGCAAAATATTGGGCAGATAGCGGAGGAATAGATACGACCACGGTTCCTCTGGCCATGCGACTCCAAAGTAGTAATGGAAATACTTTGGTAACTTCCGGCTATCTCGATTCATCAGCCTTTGACACGGGAAACACTTCGACCACTTATACGACTTTGAATTGGCAACCCACCTCTCAAGATCCGGCAGCAACCGTAAAATTTCAAATAGCTACAAACAATGATGATACTACCTGGAACTTCATTGGGCCAGACGGAACAAGCAACACGTATTATACAACCCCGGGCACAACAATAAATTCTTCTAATAACAACAATGAATATATCAGATATCGAGCTTATCTTTCGACGACAGATACGACCAAAAACCCGACAATTACCAGCGTCGGTGTCAATTATGTTTCTGGATGTTTCACTCCGGGACAAGTATTTTTCCCGGGCTTGGCAAATTCTTCAACTTATACGATCTCTGTGAGTATGCCAGGATACACCACTAAAACAATCTCCAATGCCACCATCAGCGGTTATCAAGTAGTACAGGTTTCATTGGCGTCAAGCTAATTAATTTTTAAAATGAAAAAATTTTTAAATTTAAAAAATAAAAAAAGATCATCTGTATCCGGATTCACCTTGATAGAAACACTCGCTACCATATTTGTTTTTACGTTGATAATGATAGGGGTAACTTTACTAATGAAAAACATTTTAACAACAAGTGAACAACAATATGGCGTCCTGAATAACGTCAATCAGGCGGAATGGATTTCCAAGGCATTCGTGGAAGAAATCCGCAATGGAACTTATGGGGTGGATGGTTCATATCCGATAAACCAAGCTGGAACCAATCAAATAATTTTTTTCTCTACGGCGCCTCTAAAAAACGGAACAATTTCAAAAATCCGATATTACATATCTGGCAACACCTTATATAGGGGAATTACCAATCCGGGAGGCAGTCCTCTTTCTTATATCGGGCAGACAGAAACTATCACCACCCTTTCTACGGCAATGTCTATGGGAAGTACTCCTCTTTTTTATTATTACGATGGAAATTATAACGGAAGCGGTAATCCCCTCACTCAACCTGTAAATATAAATACGATAAGATTTGTAAAAATAAATCTAATAGTTTTAAAAGAGCTCACGCAAAATTCGAGCAATACTTTTACCGTCGTTGCCGGGGCCAGTATGAGAAATTTAAAAACTAATTTAGGTAATTAATGAATAAATTAAAGCAAATAAAAAAAAATAAAGGGGACATACTACTGCTTTTACTCGTGATTATAGGCATTTTTTCCGCTGTGATGCCTCCAATCATAAGCTGGGCTATTACGACAGATAGAATGATCAAACAATCCACTACCGAAGAACAGGCCCTGCAAATAGCGGAAGCAGGAGTAAATTATTATCAATGGCACTTGGCACACTTTCCTACCGACTATAAAGACGGCACAAACACTAGCGGTCCTTATGTGCACAATTATACTGACCTTGATACGCAAAATATTTTGGGACAATATAGCTTGGTCATTACCCCACCTACTATTGGTAGTACAATTGTGACTATCGCTTCCACAGGATACACCAGTAGTAATCCTGGCTTGAAAAAAACCATCACGGCAAGATATGGCATCCCATCTCTTGCGATTTATTCATTTTTAAGCAACGGTCCGATCTGGATCGGCCCTTCGGAAACCGTCAGCGGACAGATGCAATCTAATAATGGTATTCGCTTTGATGGAGTAGGTAACGCCCCCATCGGTTCTGCCAAGTCAACTTATACATGTTCGTCCACCCAGGGCAGTCCTTGCCCACATACAGAAAATGGGGTGTGGGGTGGGGCTAGTCAGGCAGTTCAAAGTTTTTGGCAGTTTCCTGTTCCAGCGGTTGATTTTTCTTCTTTAACCTCCAATCTCGCTACTCTTAAAAGTTCCGCGCAAAGTTCCGGAATTTATCTTCCTCCATCCAATGCAAATGGCTATTCACTGGTGTTCAATAGCAATGGAACTGTTTCTGTATATAAAGTAACGTCGCTCTTGAGTGATCCAACTGGGTGGGATGTAAATAACGTGGCTCACAATGAAGACATTGACTACAATCATCGAACCCTGCAATACACCGTGGCCATTCCGAGCAATGGAATAATATATGTTGAAGACGATACTTGGGTAGAAGGGACAGTAAATGGTCGAGCAATGGTGGTAGCAGCCCAACTTCCTTATGTAGCAAATACTGCACCTACTATTTACATACCAAATAATCTCGTTTACCAAGCAAAAGATGGTTTGAGTGTGTTAGGACTTTTATCTCAACAAGACATTGTAGTCACCTATAGAGCTCCATCCAATTTAGAAATTGACGCGGCTTTGATAGCCCAAAATGGTAGCGACCAATTCTTTTATTATCCGGACGGAAGCGCGATTAAAAATAGCATATCGATCTATGGATCTATAATGAGTTTCGGTCAGTGGACCTGGAATTATGTTGACGGCAACAACAATAATATCTCGGGATACGGCACGACTAACGACACTTATGATAGCAATCTTCTGTATGCTCCCCCTCCTGGCTTTCCACTTTCTTCGGCTGGTTATAAACAAATAAGTTGGACAAGCAATTAAAAAAAAATTATATGAAAGCAATATTTCCAAATCCACAATCCTTACAACCAATGCCATTTTCTTCATCGGTCCATGCAAATATTTCTGGCAACATAAATAGCACAACCGAAGTTTCTCCTAATATTGAGAGTGCACCGAATACACAGAGTGAACAAAATAGTGTTTCAAGCGCAGTGTCCAACAACACAAAGAACGAAACAACCGGGGTATTTTATACCATTTGGTGCATAGTCATTTTCTTTTTCATTTTTTTGATAATTATCGCTTACAAAAACTGGAAAAAGAACAAGGTGAATTAATTCACTAAGAATAAACTAGTTTATGCTACCCAAGATCGTGTAAAGCGGCGAAATCATAGAAATAGCAAAAAATCCGACTCCGGCGCCGATAATAATCATAAGCATCGGTTCAATAATGGTGGAAAGATTTTTGGTTTTATTTTCGACTTCTTCTTCATAAAATAAAGCGATCTGAAGCAACATGTCGGACAGTTTTCCGGTTTCTTCTCCGACTTCTATCATCTCAGACATCATAATTGGATAAAGTTCCGTGTGCTCTTCAAAAGCTTGTGAGAAGGGAGCCCCTTTTTCTATTGCTGTTTTAGCTTCAGTTAAAACTCTTTTATAGTAAATATTTTGTACCACATCTTCGGTTATTTCAATCGCTCGAGTAATGGAAACTCCGGAAAACAAAAGAGAGGAAATCGTGCGAGCGGTGCGAGCGGTATTCAGCTCTTTCGTCAAGTTTTTAACAACTGGAAATTTTAACAAAACAAAATCAATATATTTTCCCATGAATTTGGCGCGAAAAGTTGAATATAAGAGAAATGCCGCGACAAATACAATGACAAAAGACAAAATCAAGTTATGAGAAAAAAAGTTTCCGAAAAAAATAAGCATACGGGTAGAAAGCGGAAGAGTAACGCCGAGAGATTTGAAAGTATTGGCTAAGGTCGGAACCACGAAAGCAAACATCAAAATACCAATGATAACCATCGCTGACATAATGACGCCCGGATAAATAAGTGCCCCGCGTATTTTTTTAGTCAGGGAATTAGATTTCTCTAGATTTATCGCGATATCGGAGAGGGCGCCAGCCAAATTTCCGGATTCTTCACCGGCACGGGTCATAGAAATAAAAAGCTTGGAGAAAACATCAGGAAATTTTGCTAGGGCGGAAGAAAGAGTCTCGCCGGAATCTATGTCAGCCGTGACAGATGTCAAAATTGCGCCAAGTTTTTTATTTTTTGTCTGTTTTTTTAAAACAGACAAAGCTCGCGACAGGGCAAGTCCAGCTCGAATCATCCCGCTTAAATTTTTGGTAAAAATAATCTGTTCGGAAACTTTTACCCTTGAAAAAATATTAGAAAATGAGGAAAATTTATCTCCCAGATTTTTATTTCTTTCCGTAATGGATAATGGAGTATAACCGCGAGAGCGTAAATCGTGGGCAAGAGAAAAACGATCTGTCGCATCTAGCGTACCTTCCGTAATTTCTCCTGTTTTTGATTTTGCGTTGTATCCAAAAAGCATGGCGATTGACTAATATAAATAATATCACATATTTAGATTAATTTAACATTTTTAAAAAAATCTTCTATAATAATATAGATATGTTTAAGTAGCGAGGAAGCAAGTAAAATCTTTTGTTGTAATAAGTCATGCCCTTAATGTTTACACCCCAAATATCACGTTACGCAAATTTATATTTTTTCATCCAAAATTTATCGGAATGGCACTTTTCAAATCGCAAAAAACACAACGAGACCTGGCGCAAAGAATTGCATTTTTCTAAGGAGGCCGAGTCCACCATACAAGAATTTAAAAAAATACACGAGCAATATTCATTTGGAGATAAATATCTTGGACGACCATTTTTTATTTATAAAAACCCGTGGCCAGCAATAGAGATCCTTACTGGCAAAAATAATACCGTCAAAATAAAAAGGATTTTTGCGACTCTTGAACCATATTTTGATACTTTTTACAAAAAAGATGAGACCATGTTAAAAAAATGGGCGACAATTATCACAAAACCAAAATTCACGGCAAGTGCTTCCTATATCAACAACATGCTTGCCTGTTTTTATGGGTGCGCACCGTATAATGACCACTGCATAATATATTTATTATTGTCCACTGAAAAAAAGAATGGTGGGACATCTAGAACTATAAGCGACCATGCAGTTACCCTTGAATTGAGCCGCACACCTATAAAATCAGAGAAGCTTATGCTCAATATACTATGGCATGAATTAATACATTTATATTTTAGGAATTTTATGCTTTACCCTCTTTTAGAAAAATACACAAAAAATAATCAAACAACGATGAAAAAAATTGATGAGCTTATTGCGTCATCTCTCCTTCCAAATGGATTATTAAAAAAACACAAACTAATAATTCCCAATAGACATGCAACATCGGACAACTTTAACTCTCGCATATCTTCAAATAAGATTATTTGTGTCCAAGAATTGATCTACCCATATTTACAACAAAAGAAAACCATCGACGCTAAACTTGTACAAGAGCTTTTGAAAAACAATAAAGCGGTGGCGAAGAATTCGCCACCGCTGACGTTGGAACTAGCAGGAATGATCCTGGCTAGGGTTGATTCAAAACGACAAAAAAGGAACAGGATTTAGGATTTTAGTGTCAAGGAACAAAGAATTAATACCTGCCCAGATATTAACAACACCCCCGCTCCTCTGTCAAGAAAAATTGGTAATACGCACACACCTTTTCCCTTTCATAAATAAGGGTTTTTTGTGTAAAAAGTATAGTTGTCTATTCCGAAACCACCCGAAATACTTCTTCGAGCGTGCTGATGCCGAGCGCCGCTTGAAAAACTCCGTCTTCAATCATCGTCATCATTCCTTCTTTCTTTGCTTGCGCTTCTATCTCGTCCTGAGAACTGCCTTTAATAATCATTTCCTTGATGGCTAGCGAGACTTTCAACACCTCGTGCATTCCAATACGGCCGGAATACCCGTCTTCAAATTCCACGCTCTTGACCGCTTTATAAAAAGGAATGTTTTCCCAAGCATCTTTGGCTCCCACAACATTCTCTGTTTTCAAAAAAGCCAATACTCTGTCTAGGTCTATAATCTTTGCGAGATTTTTTATTTCGTCTGACGATAGAAAATATTTTTCTTTATTCGGAGTGAGCCGACGAATCAATCTTTGGGCAATAATGGTCTTCACGGTCGCAGTTATCAAAAAAGGTTCGACGCCCATATCTATCATTCTCGGAATGGCGCCAGCGGCGGAATTAGTGTGAATTGTAGAGAGAACTAAATGCCCAGTAAGCGAAGCATTGACGGCGAGTCCTGCCGTTTCTCCATCGCGAATTTCTCCGACCATCACAATATCCGGGTCTTGACGAAGCAAGGAGCGAAGTCCGTTGGCGAAAGAAAGGCCGATTTCCGGTTTGACTTGCGTCTGATTCACTCTCGGCATTTGATATTCGATCGGGTCTTCGACGGTAGAGATATTTACTTCCGGTTTGTTTAAAATATCAAGCAAGGTGTAAAGCGTAGTCGTTTTTCCGCTCCCGGTCGGGCCTGTCGCTAATATCATTCCCGTTTTCTGTTTCAAGGAATTATGTATTCTTTCCAAGCCTTCGCCGTGAAAACCGAGGGTCTCTAAAGAAAATCCTTTAGCATTTTCTTTTAAAATTCTGATAACGGTCTTCTCGCCAAAGAAAGTCGGTAAGGTAGAAACGCGGAAAGAAATTTTTTCTCCGTTTTGCTCTATCTTAAATCGGCCGTCTTGGGGCAATCTTTTCTCGTCTAGTTTCAAATTAGATAATACTTTGATGCGGGCTGTTATCCCCGAACTGGCATTTTTATCCAAGACCATCGCATCATGCAAAATACCATCTATTCTATAACGCACCGTCAACTCGTTCTCTCCCGGCTCGATGTGGATATCCGAAGCGTTCTGTAAAATTGCATGAAAAAGCAAGGAATCCACGATCTTTACCACTGGTAAATCCTCAGCCATTTCTTTCAGTTCTTGCTCCGATTTTTCGCTGAAATTCTCGCCACTTTTTTGGGAAGAAGTGCTGAGTGAGGTAGACTCTTTTTGGATAATGTTTTGAAACTCGGCAGTCAAACTTTGTCGATACTGCACCAGTACGGACCGGATTGAGACAGTGTCCGTCAGTCGAGGAAGAATTTTCAGTCCAGAACGTTTCTTGATAAAATCAATCACCGATAAATCATCGACGTCAAGCATTGCCACCTCTAAACTATTTTTTTCTTTTTTATAAGCAATAATATTGTAATTGCGCGCAATCGGTTCGGGAATTAGAGAAAGTACGGAAAAATCTATTTTTTGGTCAACCAAGCTGATAAATGGTATGCCCAAAACAAAAGCTTCTGTTCGTCTCAAATCCGTTTCCGATATTTTCCCTTCGGAAAGCAAAATATTGCCGACTTTTTGTTTTTTTGTTTCGGCCTTTTCCAAAGCATCTTCAAAATCAACTCGAGAGACAAGGCCTCCGTCTAAAATAAATTTTTTAAACTGCTCTTCGTCAATTTGCATTAGCTATAGTATACCAAAAAATTCCCCATATGGGGAATTTTTTGGTATTTTCGGTACTAAAATTAATATCCAATGTATCCCGGAGTTCTCTTCTCCGAACAATGTGCAGTAAGTGTGCTGCCAGTGCCGGCACAAGTCCAGGTCCATTTAGAAGGAAAACTGTTGATGGAGCTAGGCGTACCTGCAGAGCAGGGGGTAAGATGATTTTCTGGTGATGAGCAAACACCGGGACTAGAACAAACTTGAGTATTGCATGATTGTGAAGTAGCACCAGAACAAGGAGTTCCACCATAAAGAGGAGCAGGATTAGTACAAGTGCGAGATTGTGTTCCTC
>Ga0182027_10009557_pt1 | contig 13910 bp, 16 predicted proteins | sample 712E1DmetaG_FD_121300 | JGI IMG/M metagenome (GOLD analysis project Ga0182027, IMG submission 121300) | Permafrost microbial communities from Stordalen Mire, Sweden - 712E1D metaG (Illumina Assembly) | ecosystem: Environmental > Terrestrial > Soil > Wetlands > Permafrost | place: Sweden...
CCGTAAACAAAAAGCAAGTTGGCGAATTGGAAGAACCAGTATATAATGAATAATAGGTATGATTAATTTTCTGCACCATCTTTTCTTACCTAGGGAAAAAAATAATTACAGGCCGGGGCTTTTACATCACAAGGTAATACTTAGTCTAATTCTACTCTTCGTTTCCGCGGGAATTATCACTTACTCTGTCAGAACGAATTTCCCGGCGGTTTTGGGCATATCGGCAAATATTCCTACCCAACAGCTTTTGATTTTAACCAACCAGCAAAGGCAGAATAATAATTTGTTGGCTCTAACCGATAATGCCGAATTGGACCAGGCGGCAGCCAATAAAGCGGCTGATATGTTCAGCAAGGATTATTGGGCGCATAACGCGCCGGATGGCACTACACCGTGGACTTTCATAAAAGGAGCAGGATATAACTATGTTTATGCCGGGGAAAATCTGGCCAGGGGATTTAATAGCGCTTCGGATGTAATCACTGCCTGGATGAACAGCCCCGAGCACCGGCAAAATATCTTATCACCCAACTATCAGAATGTCGGGTTTGCCGTTGCAACAGGAAAGCTGACTGGTGAAGACACGGTTTTGGTGGTGGAGATGCTCGGAAGCACAAATTTGAGTGCACCGGTCGCTGCTCAAAACAATACTCCGCCGGCCGTAGCCGTTGCTCCGGGTTCACCCACCACGAATACTGCTCAATTGCCGAATACTGTTCCTACGGTAGTACCGATAACTCCAATTCCCGTTGTTCAAACGGCTAGCACGGGCCTTTTGGGAGTATCGGTAATTAAGCCTTTAATAAATAGCCAATCGTTCGTGTCTTTGTCTTCGGGAGCAATTCTATCTCTGTTCATTTTCGTTTTGCTTTTAGATATGGTAGTGATTGAGAGAAAAAAAATTGTGCGTTTTGTCGGACACAATTTGGATCATGTTTTCTTTCTTGGAGTAATATTGATTGTGGTCGTGATTCTTTTGAAAGGATCGATTATTTAAATGTATAAAAAATTGCAAAAACATTTAGGGTATTATCTTTCCCTCTCGGCAATTTTGCTATTGGGATTGGCGTTAATTTTATTAACCAGCCCAAACCTTAAGCTGCAAAGTTTTGTCATTTTACTAACGGTACTTTTTTATATTCTGTGGGGCATCTTGCATCATCTTATCAATCATGAATTAAGCCTAAGAATTGTGATAGAATATGTTCTCATCGGAGCACTGGGGCTCTCGATATTATTCTTTATGATGATGGGAGGATTAATATGAAAGGAATGATTTTAGCCGGAGGACTTGCAACCAGACTTCGTCCTTTAACCTCTGTAACAAACAAACATTTATTGCCAATTTACAATAAACCGATGATTTATTATCCAATTGAGGCAATGGCGAAAGCTGGCATAAAAGAAGTGCTTCTAACCAGTTCTGCCGATCACGCGGGGCATTTTGAGAATTTGCTTGGAACCGGTGAAGAATTTGGCCTTAAAATATTTTATGCGGTTCAAGAGAATGCAAAAGGAGGAATATCCGATGCAATTATGTTGGCTGAAGATTTTGCTAAAGACGAAAAATTATTGGTTCTCTTAGGTGATAATATTTTTGGATTTAACCTAAAAGACGCTGTAGGAAAATTTGAGAAAAAAGAAAAAGGAGCCATGGTATTTGGAATTAAAATGCCAACGGAATCAGGACAGTATGGGGTTATCGAGATAGACAACAATAACAAAGTTATCTCCATTGAAGAAAAACCTGAACATCCTAAATCTGATATCGCGCAAACGGGAATATATATGTATGATAATCAGGTTTTCAAATTTATTAAAAATCTTACTCCTTCTGCGAGAGGTGAACTTGAGGTAACAGATTTAAATAATTTCTACGTCAAAGAGGGAACGATGTCGTGTTCTCTAATAGATTGGTGGATTGATGCGGGAACTTCTTTTGATGAGTTGCTCAGGGCGAATAATCTAGTCGCCGAGAAAATGCGACAAGGAGAGTTGGCGTAGATGAAAATTTTAGTAACGGGCGGAGCAGGATTTATAGGTTCAAATTTTATCCTCTATTGGTTTAAAAACCATCCGCAGGATTTTATCGTTAATTTGGATAAGTTAACTTACGCCGGAAATTTAGAAAATTTGAAAAGCATTCAAGACAGCTCTAATTATCAATTTATACAAGGTGATATCTGCGATGGAGAAGTTGTCAACGAGGCCATGCGGGGGATTGATACCGTAGTCCATTTCGCCGCAGAGAGTCATGTAGACAGAAGTATTACGGAGCCCGGTAATTTCGTGCGGACCAATGTATTGGGAACGCAGGTGCTTTTGGAAGCGGCTTTAAAAAATAACGTCAAAAGATTCCATCATATTTCTACGGATGAGGTGTATGGAAGCCTTAATCTAGAAGATAAGAACATTTTTAATGAACGAACAGTTTATAATCCCAGAAGTCCCTATTCAGCCAGTAAAGCCGGCTCGGACCATTTAGTTAGAGCTTATTATCATACATATAATTTGCCCGTGACAATTTCTAATTGTTCGAATAATTTTGGTCCCTATCAATTTCCGGAAAAACTTATCTCCCTGGCGATAACGAATCTTTTAGAAGGCAAAAAAGTCCCTGTTTACGGAGACGGACTCTATGTCAGAGATTGGCTTTATGTTGAGGATCATTGCCGCGCAATAGACTTAATTTTGGAGAAAGGAAAAATCGGAGAGACCTATTGCATTGGAGGGTTAACGGAGGATTTAAGTAATCTTTCAATTCTTCAAAAGATAATTAACTTACTTGGCAAAACCGAAGATTCTTTGGAGTACGTTAAAGACAGGCCGGGGCATGATAGGCGTTATGCCCTGGATTGGTCAAAGATAAAAAATGAATTAGGTTGGGAACCGTTACACGGCTTCGATGAGTGGCTCGAAAAAACAATCAAATGGTATCAAGAGAATAAGCAGTGGTGGGAAAATGTCAAAAACGGAGAATACAAACAATACTACCAAAATCAATACGGCAAATGATTAAATGCATCTTGGAGAATGGGCGGGAAACTTCTTTTAGACACGTTACGGTAGGCGCTATCGCTCTAAATGAAAAACAGGAGGTACTTTTGGTTAAAAGGGCGCAAAGCTTAACCCGGGGCAATACCTATACTCTTCCCGGAGGGTTTTTAGATAGAGACGAAGATTTAAAAGAAGGTGCGCTGCGGGAACTAAAAGAAGAAACGGGGTATGACGGAAGGATAGAATTTCTCTTCCAAATTAACGATAGTCCAAAAAGACCAAAAGAAGATCGGCAAAACGTTGATTTTGTATTCATCGTAAAAATTGTCGGCGGAGAAATGGAATTGAATCAAGAAGTAACAGATATCAAATGGTTTTCAAAAGAGAGTTTGCCAAGCGAGGAAAACTTTGCGTTTGATCATAGGGTGATAATTTTACACTATTTTGAATATTTAAAAAAATCATTTACCCTGCCAATAATCGGACAAGCAAATCTATGAAAACAAAAATTTTAGCAACAGGCTTAACGGGTTTAGTCGGTTCAAGATTTACGGAGCTTTTAGGCGACGCCTATGAACTTCAGTCAATCAGTAGAACTACCGGAGTAGATGTTTTAAATAAGGCAGCAGTTCTAGAGACTGTTTTGTCTTCGGATGCACGGGTCGTACTTCATATGGCGGGAAAAACGAATGTTGACGGATGTGAGCTAGATAAAAAGAGGGATAAACAAATTCTCGATCTGAAAAGCCTGAAGGAACAAGAAAAAGCTTGGATGAAAGAGCAAACTGCCTGGGCGATAAATGTTTATGGCACGCAGAATATTATTGAAGCTTGCCAAAAATCGGGCAAAAAAATAGTTTATATCTCAACCGACTTTGTCTTTGACGGTAAAAAAAGAAATTATTCCGAAGATGATGAATGTAATCCCGTAAATTGGTACGCGAAAACCAAATACGAGGGGGAAAAACTCGTCCAAGATTCAGGACTAGAGTCTCTAATCACCAGAATTGCCTATCCATATCGGGCCTTTTTTGCCAAAAATGATTTCGTGAGGGCCTTGTTAGGCAAACTGCAAAAAAGCGAAGAATTAAGCGCGATTACGGATCACATTATGGTCCCGACTTTTATCGATGATATCGTCAACGCCTTAGACGTTCTAATTCAGCTTGGGCAAAAAGGAATATTTCATGTTGTCGGTAGCCAGACGGTTACTCCTTACGATGCGGCAGTAAAAATTGCCAGAGAATTCGATTTAGACGAAAGTCTAATTTCAAAGACATCTAGAAGAGAATATTTTGCCGATAAGGCAGTGCGCCCCTTTTGTCTTTATCTTAAAAATGATAAAATAGGAAAACTAGGTATAGAAATGTCTACTTTTGATAAAGGAATCATTGAAGTCAAAAACCAAAGGGAAAGAATAAATATATGACAATTACTTTTGTAGGGCATGGATACGTCGGATTAGTAACTGCAGCCATCTTCGCGGACTTCGGGAATACGGTATACGTCATCGGGCACAATAAGGAAAAAATTGAGAATCTAAACCGTGGAATAGTCCCCATCTATGAACCGGGGCTGGAAGAACTGGTCAAAAAAAACGTTAAGGCCAAAAGATTGATTTTCACCCTCGATTACAAACCTTCGGTACCCGAGTCGGATATTGTTTTTATTGCAGTTGGAACGCCCACTACAAAAACCGGCGATGCCGATTTATCCACTGTTTTGGGAGTAGCCGAAAAAATAGGACAAAACCTTAAAGGTTATACCGTTGTTGCGACGAAAAGTACGGTTCCTGCCGGTACGAATAAAAAAGTCAAAAGAATTTTGGAAGAGTCAAAACCGCAAGGCACGGAAGTTGATTACGCCTCCGTACCGGAATTTTTACGTGAAGGAAGCGCAATTTCCGATACAACTAATCCCAACAGAATTGTTATCGGTACGGATTGTAAACGGGCGGAGGAAATGTTACTTAAACTCCATGAACCAATCCACGCGCCTTTAGTTCTGACGAATTTTGAAACAGCAGAGCTTATTAAATATGCGTCAAATGCGTTTTTAGCGCTTAAAATCTCTTATGCCAACGCCATCGCCAAGCTCTCGGAGCTAATCGGTGCGGACGCCTTACAAGTGCTTGAGGGAGTCGGCAAAGACAAAAGAATCGGCAATATGTTTCTTTCTCCCGGGCCCGGCTATGGGGGAAGTTGTTTCCCAAAGGATGTCAGAGCGCTTATCTCAATCGCAAAAGACAATGATTATCCATTCTCGCTTTTGGAAGAAGTAGAAAATATTAATCATCAATCAAGAAGGGATATCGTCAGAAAGGCAAGGAAAATCCTTGGAGACTTACGCAATAAGAGAATCGGGATATTAGGGTTGGCTTTTAAAGCGAATACCGACGACGTGCGGGATGCGCCTGCGATTGACATCATCAATTTATTGCAAAACGAAGGTGCAAAAATTTCCGCCTATGATCCAAAAGCTATGACTACCGCGGCTCTGGTATTGAAAAACATTAATTATAAAAAAGACGCTTACGAGGTTTCAGCAGATGCAGATTTGCTCATCATCCTTACCGAATGGAATGAATTTAGGGAACTTAATTTCGATACCATTAAAAATACAATGAAAAGTCCGAATATCATTGACGGGCGAAATCTCTATGAGCCTCAAGTAATGAAAGACAAAGGCTTTAACTATATAGGCATCGGCGGAAGATAATTATGGGCAAAAAAATACTTATCACAGGCGCCTCCGGATTTGTGGGCAGCCACTTAGTTGACCATCTCCTTTTAAATCAAGAAAATACTCTTTTTGGCACCTGCTTTTCAAAAAACGATTCGAAGAATTTAGATGCAAGTAAAGATAGGATACAACTATTTGAAGTAGACTTAAGGAGAGAGGAAGAAGTATTTAGAATAATTGAACAGGTAAAACCGGACGTTATCTATCACTTAGCCGCATTTACATCTCCCGCCGATAGCTTTTCTTCGCCTCGGGAAAATGTTCTGAATAACATTGCCTGTCAGATAAATATTTTTGAAGCGATGCGGAGAAGTAAGCTATTGGAGTCGAAAACCTTAGTTGTTTCTTCCGCCGAGGTTTACGGAAAAGTTAGTCAAGACCAGTTGCCTATTAATGAAAAAACTGCTCTTAATCCAACCAATCCTTATGCGGTTTCAAAATTAACCCAGGACTTTTTAGGTAGGCAATATTTCCTGTCTTACGGTTTAAAGGCCGTCCGGGTCAGGCCATTTAATCATATCGGCCCGCGTCAGTCGCCAAATTTTGTTGTTTCGGCTTTTGCCCAAAAAATAGCGGAAATAGAGAAAGGCAAACGTAAACCGGTTCTGCCGGTTGGTAATTTGGAAGCAAAAAGAGATTTCACCGATGTCAGAGATATGGTTAGAGCTTACGCGTTATTGCTGGAAAAAGGAGAGCTTGGGGAAGTTTACAATATTGGTTCGGGAGTCTCACATAAGATAGCGGAAATTTTAGAAAAAATGCTGTCTTTGTCTAAAATTAAAATTGCGGTAGAAGTCGATCGGTCTTTACTTAGGCAGGTTGACGATGCGGAGCTTGTTTGCGACCCGGCAAAAATTAGTAAGCTTATCGGTTGGAAAGCGGAAATCCCACTGGAGAAGACTTTAGAAGATACACTGGACTATTGGCGGAATATTCTTTAAAATAAGTTAGATAATGAAATCAGCATTAATTACCGGAATTACCGGGCAAGACGGACCATACTTAGCAGAGCTGTTGCTTTCAAAAGGTTACAGGGTCTCCGGAACTGTGCGCCGGCTTTCTACCCCTAACATGGAGAATATTAAAGACATCGCCGATAAAATTGAACTTTTTTCGGCTGATCTTCTAGATCAAAGCTCTTTAACGGATGCGATTAGGAAATCAGAGCCCGATGAGATTTATAATTTAGCCGCACAGTCATTTGTAAAAGCCTCTTGGGATCAACCGGTTTTAACCGGAGAGTTTACGGCCCTCGGCGTCACCAGAGTTTTGGAAGCTATCCGCACCGTTAATTCCCAAATAAAATTCTACCAGGCGTCCAGCTCGGAAATGTTTGGGAAAGTAACCGAGACTCCGCAAAAAGAAACCACGCGTTTTCATCCGCGTAGTCCTTATGGTGTAGCCAAAGTTTACGGTCATTACATCACGGTGAATTATCGGGAAAGTTATAATATGTTTGCCTGTTCGGGTATTCTTTTTAATCACGAATCCCCAAGAAGAGGAATCGAGTTCGTCACCCGGAAAATTACCAACGGAGTGGCCAGAATAAAACTTGGTAAGCAGAATAAATTGGAGCTGGGAAGCCTTGAGCCAAAAAGGGATTGGGGATATTCGGGTGACTATGTCGAGGCAATGTGGCTGATGTTGCAGCAGGCGAAGCCCGACGATTATGTCATCGCTACCGGAGAGAATCATAGCGTTAAAGAATTTGTCGAAGAGGCATTTAGAGTTGCGGGGATTGAAGATTGGCAAAAATACGTCGTTGCCGATGAATCGAAATACATGCGTCCGGCGGAAGTTGATTATCTGATTGGCGATGCCAGTAAGGCCAATAAAGTACTTGGTTGGAAACCGAAAACCAGTTTTAAAGAATTAGTCAAAATGATGGTTGAAGCCGACCTCGAGAGAGAAAGAAAATAATATGCAGACCGTACTAGTCGCCGGCGGAGCAGGTTTTATCGGAACACACTTGTGCAAAAGTCTGCTTTCCGATGGATATAGAGTAATCTGCGTTGACAATCTAATTACCGGCGATAAAAATAATCTTTCCGAGCTTCTCACCAATCAAAACTTCAGTTCCATCGAGCAGGACATAATCAAACCTTTGAATATAGATGAACAAATTGATTTCATCTTCCATCTGGCTTCGCCTGCCTCGCCAAATAAAAAAAGCCCCAGAAGCTATATTAATTATCCGATAGAAACCTTGCTTGTGAACTCGCAGGGAACGCACCTGCTTTTGGAGCTTGCCAAACAAAAAGAGAGCAAATTTCTTTTTACTTCAACCTCCGAGATATACGGTGACCCTTTAGTCAGTCCACAAAAAGAAGATTATTTTGGCAATGTCAATCCAAACGGGGTGAGGTCGGTTTACGATGAAAGCAAGCGATTTGGGGAGGCAATTACGATGGCATACCTTCGTAAATTTAATCTTGACGTAAGAATAATTCGAATCTTTAACACTTATGGACCGTTAATGCAAAAAAATGACGGAAGAGTGGTCTCCAATTTCATCAATCAGGCTATTAACAATCAGCCGCTGACAATCTACGGAGACGGAAAACATACCAGAAGTTTTTGTTTCGTCGATGATATGGTTGGCGGAATAGAAGCGGCCATGTTTACAGCTGATACTAAAGGAGAGGTGATTAATCTTGGTAACCCCGACGAAAAAACGATAGCTGATTTGGCAGAATTAATTAAAAAAATAACCGGAGCAACGTCAAAGATAACCAATGCCGAAGAATGTCCCGAAGACGATCCGAAATCAAGAAAACCGGACATCGAAAAAGCAAAAAGGCTTTTACATTGGGAGCCGAAAGTGAGTATTGAAGAAGGGCTTGGAAAAACGATACAATATTTTAAGAAGATCATATGAAAGCAATAGTCATAATTCCAACCTATAACGAAAAAGGTAATATCGAGCGGATTATCCCAGCAGTCGAAGAGGTATTTAAAGAAGTCAAAAGTTACGAGACCGGAATTCTAATCGTTGACGATAGTTCTCCTGACGGAACGGGAGAAATAGTCAAAGATTTAATGAAGCAGTATGACAACCTACATTTATTGGTGGGGCAAAAAAACGGTTTAGGGGCGGCTTACCTTCGAGGCATGGCTTACGCAATTAATGAGTTAAATGCGGATGTCATGTTTGAAATGGATGCCGATTTCTTCCACGACCCAAAGAAGATTCCCGAATTTCTGCAGAAAATTGACGAGGGAAACGATTTTGTCATCGGAACAAGATACAGCAAGGGAGGCTCTATTCCTTCGAATTGGGGAATCCACCGAAAGATAATGTCCGTCTGGGGGAATTTGCTCATCAGAATGATATTAATGAGACCTAGTATTCATGATTGGACCGGCGGATACAGGGCGATTAAAAAAGCGGTTTTCTTGAAAGAAAAAGAAAAATTGGTGGCCTTCTCGGGTTACACTTTTCAAGTCGGATCTTTATTAAATTCGGTGCAGGACGGTTTTAAAGTTGCCGAGGTCCCTTTCCACGCGACCGACAGAACGATGGGGAAATCCAAAATCCCCGGTATTCAAACGATTATTCAAACTCTCTATTTTGTAATTACGGCCAGAATTAAAGAACTGGTCTTTGGTTCTTTTGGAAAATTTCTGGTTGTCGGAGGAACAGGGTTTGTTCTTCAGGCAGTCATCCTAAGGGTATTGGTGGGTTTCTTTAAATTTGATCCAACAATCGCTAATCTTACCGGAGCAGTCGTGGCGATTTTTTCAAACTACAACTTAAATAATTATTGGACATTCAAAACAGAGAAAATAAATGGCATTGGTCAGTATCTATGGAAGCTGTTGAATTTTTATGCTACCTCCGCGATTGGCGTAATTATTATTCAAACCGGAATAATCTTTTTGGGAGATACGTTATTCGGGAAAAAATTCTATTTTCTCTATTTTATTTTCGGAACGGGCGTTTTGCTAATCTACAACTTTACGGTTTATAGATTAATAATCTGGCGTAAGAAACCCTCGAAATGAAAAAGTATTTTCAACCTTTTGTGCTGTCCTTAATTCTGATTGTTGCCGCTTTCATGCGGCTTTATAGAATCCAGGATTACATGACTTTCCTAGGAGATGAAGGCCGGGATGTTTTGGTTGTTTATAATATTTTACACGGACATTTGACGCTGCTTGGGCCTACTTCTTCAGTTGGGGGATTTTTCTTGGGGCCGATTTATTATTATTTTATGGCACCGTTTTTGTGGCTGTTTAACTATAGTCCGGTCGGCCCGGCAGTAATGGTAGCTCTTTTTGGTATCGCCACCGTTTGGCTTATTTATATTGTCGGTAAAGATTTCTTCAATGTCAAAGTCGGATTGATGGCAGCGCTTATTTACGCGATTTCGCCGTTAGTCATTGCCTATTCACGATCTTCCTGGAATCCAAACCCGATGCCGTTTTTTTCCCTGCTGATTCTTTATACTCTTTACAAGGCTTTAAGAAAAAATAGCTTAAAACTTTTTTTTGCCTGTGGCATTCTATTCGGAATCGCCATGCAGTTGCATTATCTTTCCATTTTTTTAGGGGTCGTAATCTTAGTTTATACTTTAATTACTCTTCTTTATAAACAAAAAGGTTTCAAAATCTTTGTTCAATTATCTAAAGATTATCTTTCCATTTTTCTGGGATTTTTGGTTGGTTGGTCTCCGTTTCTAGCCTTTGAAATAAGACACGGCTTTTTAGACTTCAAAAACATTTTCAATTTCGTTTTATTCTCCGGCAAAACCGGCGCGGGAGCAAATTACTTTGCCATTGTTTACGATGTATTCTTCAGAGTTTTTGGAAGACTGGTGTTTTATTTCCCAACGCCCGATCTTCGCAATAGTTACAATCCTTCGCAGGTTTTTGTGTGGCAGATTTTTGTCATTCTTTTCGCGGTTTTTGCCAGCGCCACGATTTTTCTAAAACTCTATCAAGCATATAAGTTAAAAAGCGAAAATTTTGAGAAATATTTATTACCCGTAGTTTGGTTGGTAGTTGGAGTTTTGCTTTTCGGATTTTATAAAAAAGATATTTACGATTATTATTTTGCTTTTATGTTCCCGTTACCATTCCTACTTGTTTCCCAAAGCTTAGATTTTCTTAAAAATATAAAATTCTTAAAAGCAGGAGTTATTCTCGCGCTGGTTTTATTAGTAGTCATTGTGGTTCTAAATCTTGACGGTATACCGTTTCAATATCAACCCAACCGACAATTAAATCAGATGCGTACGATTGCCGATTTTGTGATGACACAAACTAATGTAAAGCCATTTAATTTTGCCTTAATTTCATCCGGAAATTCGGATTATGCTTATCGTTATTTCTTTACGGTTTGGAACCATCCTCCCGTAACGATTGAAGATCCGGTGCACGACCCGCTCAGAAAAACGGTGACAAATCAGTTATTTGTAGTTTGCGAAAGTCCGCTACCTTGCCAGCCATTGGGAAATTCGCTGTGGGAAATTGCGGGATTTGGTCAAGCGGATATCGCTAATCATTGGAACGTCTCCGTTGTCGAAGTCTACAAGCTCATCCACTACAAAGGGAAATAGAACTCTTCGGGTTCCTATCCGACTGCTTTTAATTGTTGCTCAATTCGTTTAAGTTTCTCTTCTTTTTCTTCGAGCTGTTCTTCTTTCTTTTTAAGTTTCTCTGCAAGCGCTTGTTGTGGATTCTCTTCGCTTGTAGTAGAGGAGGTCAAGATAAATAAAAGCAATCCTGCTATCATTAACCCCGCAAGAAATATTCCCGCGGAAAATTCCTCTATTAAAATAAGGCTTTCTCTTTCCATAAATGTCAGCTTTTGGAGAATTTTACACCTTTATAAATTATATATATTTATGTTTTCAAATTAGCTTCAAAATGGGGTCATTTTGCCGCTTGACAATTAAAATATATAAATTAATATGGGACTTTGTCAATAAAAAACCCCTTCCAAAAAGGTGGGGGTTTTTTATTATCTCTTGAAGGATAATTCCTTCGAAGGATCTTCAAGACTAGGCAGCTCCGATCTTGTACATTCCTGTACCACAGACTGGACATTTGCCCTTGAGAGCTGGTTTACCATTTTTCATGGTAACCTTTTCCGCGTTTGCGTCTTCTCTCTTTTGTCGACATTTAACACAATACATTGATGCCATTTTATAATTCACCTCCTCTCAAGCCGCCCTTTGGGCGAGCTGGTTAATAACTGATTCCCGGTATCATTAAAGCATGATTTTTAAGTAAGGTAAAAAGAACTAGCTGGAAAATAAAAATACCCGCAGTTAGAATTACGGTTTTCGTTAAGTCTTTAACAAGGTATGGATAGGCGTTCAAAGCGGTTGTTTTCTGCGGCTTTTGCATGAGTACTGAGGGCGTAATTTGCGTCGGAATTTTTAGCGTAAGGGGTGCCTGACTAGTGAAAGTGTGGCTAAAATTGTGGCGCTCATCAGCTAAAATTTTCTGCTCCCTGGTTTTTCTCTTCTTAGCCATAAGTGAGCCTAGATTACACTATTGACACGGAGCCTGTCAAGAGGCTAATATAAAAAGATATTATGCCGACCAATCTCCTCCTTTTGATTCTCGCGGTAATTTTTGTCTGGCTCGTCTCTCTTTCGGTTTTCTTTTGGAGAGTTTTACAGCATTACAACAAGCTGACCAAAGGGGTTAGTGAAAAAAGCCTGCGGACGGTTTTGGAAGAACTACTTAAGAATATGGATGTGAATAAAAAGGATATTGACTACCTAAAGGAGTATTCTGCTAGAATAGAAAAGGATGGACTTTTGCATATCCAGAAGGTAGGCTTAATCAGGTTTAATCCTTTTAAGGATACAGGCGGAGACCAAAGTTTTATTTTATCTTTAGTTGACGGAAAAGATACCGGAGTAGTTATCTCCGGTCTTTATTCCAGGTCGGGAACAAGGTGGTACGCAAAAAGAGTGGTTAGCGGAAAAGGCGTAGATTACGAATTGTCCGAAGAAGAAAAAAAGTCACTAAAGGAAGCAAGCGCTAATTTATAAGTATGAAGAAGAATACAATAGTAGTCATAGTAACGGCGGTTGTCTTGTACGTACTGGCAGCATCCGCATCCTATCTTTTTTTCGCAAAGGCATCACCGCAAATCGTCAGCTCTCCGCTGCCGGCCCCAACAAGCAGCGCGAACGGTCAATTAACCTTTAATAATTCCCTGCCAAAGACCCAAGCGTGTCCTATTAATGGCGTTTTATACTCCAAACAACAAGAGCAATGGTGGCAACAACACCGGCCCTTGGGGGTAATGATTGAAAACCACGTTGACGCCAGGCCCCAGTCCGGTTTATCGAGTGCGGACACAATCTACGAAGCGGTAGCAGAAGGTGGTATTACCAGATTCTTGGCTATCTTCTATTGTCAGGACGCGGGTCAGCTTGGTCCGGTTCGCTCCGCCAGAACCTATTTCATAGATTTTGTATCAGAATATGGAAATTACCCTCTGTATGCCCACGTAGGGGGCGCAAATCAGCCCGGACCGGCAGATGCGCTTGGACAACTGGATACTTACGGGTGGACCGATTATAACAACCTGGACCAGTTCTCAATCGGCTTCCCGACATTTTGGAGGGATTACGGCCGTTTGCCAAACGTAGCCACCGAACACACCATGTATTCTTCCATGGATAAACTATTGGATTATGCAAAAACCAGCAGGGGACTGACAAACGTCGACAAACAGGGGACTTCATGGGATACGACTTTTGTTCCTTATCAATTTACGGACGATGCCCCCGCCTCGGCAAGAGCGGCAAGTCAGTCGATTCATTTGGAGTTTTGGCAATCGGCCGGAAGCGATTACTTCGTTGACTGGACGTATAATCCTAAAACAAACCTCTATGCCAGAGCCAATGGCGGAAAGCCGCATCTGGATAAAGATACCGGTAAGCAGCTAATGGCAAAGAATGTAGTTGTTTTGGAAATGGTTGAAGATAACGCCAATGACGGATATGTTGCCAATGACCATCTTTTATTTGAAGATAAGGGAACAGGGAAAGCGGTTGTGTTTAAAGACGGAAAAAGAATCAACGCCACTTGGGAAAAAGATACCAGAACTTCCCGAACAATCGTTAAAGATTCATTCGGTAAACAAATTCAATTTGATAGGGGACTTATTTGGTTTGAAGTTTTGCCTACGGATGGAGTATTAA
>Ga0182027_10009559_pt1 | contig 13910 bp, 11 predicted proteins | sample 712E1DmetaG_FD_121300 | JGI IMG/M metagenome (GOLD analysis project Ga0182027, IMG submission 121300) | Permafrost microbial communities from Stordalen Mire, Sweden - 712E1D metaG (Illumina Assembly) | ecosystem: Environmental > Terrestrial > Soil > Wetlands > Permafrost | place: Sweden...
AAAATGGCACTGACTGGTTACGGCCGTGCTGACAAAAAGCAAATCCAAGAAATGGTGCGGGTTATTTTGGGCCTTAAAGAAGTGCCAAAACCGGACGACTGCGCCGACGCTTTAGCGGCGGCGATAACTCACTCTATGAATCATCGTGTAGAATAAAGTCATGATAGCTACTTTGGAAGGAATAATTACAGAAAAAATTGGTGACGTTGTTGTTTTGGAAAACGGCGGGGTAGGCTATGGCTTGCTGGTAAGTTTTGAAGATTACGGCGCGTTGCACGTAGGCGAAAAGGCCAAGTTGTATATTCATGAGCATATCCGCGAAACAGCCAACGACTTATTTGGCTTTCGCTCTCTTGAAACCAAGGCACTTTTTGGACAACTGATAAGTGTTAAAGGTGTTGGGCCCAAGATGGCACTGGCAATTTTAAGTGTGGCAAGTGCTAGCCAGGTGCGCCAAGCAATCGCTTCTGGTGATATCAAGTTTATTTCCCAGGCCGTTGGTGTGGGCAAGAGGGTGGCCGAGCGCATTGTCGTAGACCTAAAAGACAAGGTTGGTCTAACCGCCAGCAAAGACGCCACCGGATTTTTAAGTGCCTCAGCCGCCAACCCCAACGATGAAGCCCTGCAGGGGTTAGTAGCCCTTGGCTACTCTGTAAAAGATGCCACAGAGGCTCTCCAAAAGATTGATTCTAAGCTTCCAACCGAAGAACGCCTCAAACAAGCCCTGAAAAACTAACCACTAATATCTGTTTGTTCATAATAAATAAGAAGATTTATTTTCTTACATAAGTTTAGTATGCTGAGGCTAAGCATGCTGTTTTTCAACAAAAATAGAAATATAGACATAACTCAAAATTTTGACCAGGACCAAAAAACCGGTATCTTCCATTCAGCCAGCGAGAGCATGAAGGGTAAATTGAAAAAAATTACTACTGTTAGCGAGATGCCATTAGTAATTGTGCTCTCATTGGCTATATTATTGACTGCCACAGGCCTAGCCTGGCGCTATGTAAGCTCACATTATGGTGATAATAATTCTCCAGGCTCATCAGCGACTACTAAATCCGCAAACAATGTATCTCAAAATGGAGCCCCCTCAGCACAAAAATCTAATGGCTCTAAAAATGGTACATCTACTCCTGGCTCTAAAAATGGTACATCTACTTCCCAAAATCAAGGTAAAACTAATAATTCTTCTCCTAGCTCATCGTCAGGTAGCCCAGAAGAAATATCCACAAACCCGGCAATCTTTTTCCTTCCTCATCAAGATGATGACATGTGGCTTGACGGAGCCATTAAAGACCATGTTGACGCAGGCAGAATTGTTTATGTCGTGATGATTACTGACGGTGAATCATCTGGTGCCAGAGATTACATCAACGGTAAGCATGACGACGGGACTCTACTGCCATGTAATTTGGGCAATGAGTGTTTAAATCCTAAAGCTTCTGGCTACTCCCCGCTTAATAAACGAGCGTTTGTTGCAGCAAGGAATGTAGAATTTTATTCATCGATGCGAGCACTTGGCATTCCCGCAGATCACATACGTTTTGCCAATCAAGATGTGAATCCTAGCATTGGGACAGGAGAATCATATCTAATAGGTTGGTCGCAGCCAAGGTATAAAGATGATGGTTCACTAACAGAAAGTGACGTCACTAATGTAATCAATTATTACTATCACAAGTACGGTAGAGGCAGCTATAAGGCAATAGCTACTGGCGCTGGGTCTCCATACTCAGGTTATGTCCAGCATGATCACCAGATTATATTTAATGCTCTAAGAGATTATACTAATATATCGGACAAAAGATATTACACAGATACGTTCAATCCGAGCGGCATGTCTTCTGGCTTTACGGAGTATAAAATAATGTTAAGCGGTAGCGAGCTTGCCGCAAAGCGGACGGCTCTCAATAACTATTTTGTGTGGGGTCCTCAGAACGGACGTTATGCTGTTGGGGCACATTCCGTACAAGCAACGCTTAATACCTGGATGTCTAATAATTTTGAGTATGAAATGGTTCCCAAATAGCAATGAGTTCAAGTATGTGCGACTAGGGAGTAGAGAAATGAGAGAAAGTAACCAGCAATAAACTAGCCAGCCTATTTATCTAATTCAAGTTTAATTTTATAATATTAGGTGATGCCCAAACCAAAGAATGAATTCCCCCGTCAGCCAGAACAAGCTAACGAGACCGCTGAGCCTATGTCTGAGAGGCAGTTACTGCTAGAAAACCTAGGGCCCTTACATCCCTCCGGTGATTCAAGGCTTAAAGAACGCGATGCGTTTATAGAAGCAATAGGTACCAAGTGGTGGGTTCCTGGGAGCGAAGGTGAGGCCGAGCTGATTAATAGCTTGATGTCAGGGAAGGTTGATGAAGGTAGTAGCAAGTTGGCTGGGATGATCGAACAAGCTTGTGATTTTAGAAACGATGCGCTAAGTGGAAACGTGGGCAGGCTAAACTATGCGCTAGGACACAATGACGATAGTAGAAACAGAATAGCTGTAGACGTGGATACTGTAAGAAGCGACAGATTGATCTTAGGGATTCTTGCAAATTACTATGTAAGGCGTTTGGCGTTGGATAAATGTGGGTGGGAAGGCCCAGAAGCCCGTAAAGCGCAAGAGGAACAATGGTTAATTTGCCTAGAAAAAACTGACGATGGTTCACTGATAGAGATATTCAACGCAGTTCGCGGATTCGAGCTAAACAGGGCACACTTTTTAGAAGATATAGTTAAAGCAGGCAATAATCACCCAAACACTAAAAAGAGAGAAGATGATGCTAAGGCAGGCTTAAAGAAAGGACCGTCCGGGTCGGGACCACCCCAGCTATCTGGTGTTTAAAAATAGGCGCAAGTAGTAAATACACGTCCAAATGTGTCCGGAAGGACCCAACAAAAGGGCGTCCTCTTGTAAAACATAAGCGTTTATGATAGAATATTTATATGCCAAAGCCACCCGAGCTTACGATTAATAAAGACCCTTTTCGTGACCCAGACCTTACCGATGAGCAGAATGAGAAAGTAGATAAGCTAGTGAATCAAGGGGTTATTTATGCCGAGGCTTACCGGCGCGCATTAGGAAGAAAACCGCCAGAAACAACTCCCGAAGGTGTAGAAGAGACACCAGAAGATGAACTTCCGGCTATACCAAAAAGTCCTGAAGAGGTTGCCCAGCTAGTCGAAGAAACAAGGGCACATTTTGCGCGAAGCGAGGAACGAAGAGTTGCGGAAAAAGAAGCGGAGGAAGCCACGAGGACCCAGGAAACCTTGGAACTTATACAAGAGACTGATCCAAACAAAAGAGACAGCGCTGATTCCTCGTAGACTAGTATCCATTTTTCTGCTGAACAGATATTATCTATAAGATGAGTTATTTACGTGATTTGCCGAGCCCGTTTTTTGTTTTGGCACCCATGGACGATATTACAGACATCGTCTTTCGCCAAGTTATTGCTAATTGTGCCCATCCAGATTTATTTATTACCGAGTTCGTAAATGTTGATGGCCTGCAAAGCCCGGGCAGGGAAAAGCTACTTCATAAACTGCGTTATTTACCCAAAGAAAAACCTATTTTGGCTCAGTTATGGGGCACAAAACCCGAAAACTTTTATAAAACCACTAAAGAGTTAAAGAAGATGGGATTTGATGGGGTGGACCTGAATATGGGCTGCCCAGTAAAAACCGTTATAAAAAACGGTGCTTGTGCCGCCCTGATTAAGAACAGGGAATTAGCGGGGGAAATTATAACTGCCACCAGGGAAGCGGCAGATAGCAATTTCCCTGTTAGCGTTAAGACAAGAATAGGCTTTACAACAGTTGACTGGGACTGGATAGAATTTATCTTAAGTCAAGAACTTAACATGTTAAGTATTCATGGCCGTACAGCTAAGCAAGCTTCTAAAGTCCCTGCCAACTGGGATTTAATTGGTCAGGTGTGCGAAAAACGCGATGCCCTCTGCCCTTCGACTAAAATTGTTGGTAACGGTGATGTTATGACCCATCAGCAAGGCCTAGATTTAGCTAAAAAATATAAACTAGACGGCATTATGATTGCCCGCGGTGCACTAGCCGACCCCTTTGTTTTTGCTAAAAAAAGTCCATGGGCAAACTGGAGTAAAGAGCAGAAGATAGAGCTTTATAAAAAACATGTCCAGCTTTTCGCTGATACCTGGAAAAACGGCGAGCGGAAGGTTGAGACTCTGAATAAGTTTTGTAAGATATATATTAATGGTTTTGATGGCGCTAAAGAAATGCGCGAAAAACTAATGCAAGCCAAATCTATCGAAGAACTTCTGAAACTGTTGAAATAATGTCCGGTTGGGCTACTCTAGGCCATTGATTTCTTTTTCAAGTTTTGCAAAAAACTCTTTAGAAAATTCCATTCTATCTTTTGCGAAGTCCTTCGCTTTTTGGGTATGCAAATATTCTACGACGTGTTTATCTTTGGTTTCCCAGTTTAATTGGGCGCTGTGTTTTGTTTTATCCTGGATTCTTCCGTTAATTTTACCGCCTAAATTTTCTTTGGCGTATTCTTCAATGTTGGCCGTTTTATAGATGTAGGCATTATTTTTTCCAACCCAAGCGAACATTCTGGCAAGGCCTATGGCTCCAACGGTCTCGAGTTTATCTGCATCAAATACAATTTCGGCTTCTAGTGACTGGGGTTTTTGCTCTGAACGGTAGCGGTGTGTAACTATACAATCTAAAATATGTTTGATTTTATCCGCTGGTAAACCAAGTTGTTCTAAAAAGGGTTTTGCAAGCTTAGCGCTCTCTATAGCGTGATCTGTTTTTCCGGTAGGATCTTTCCTTTCTTTGGAGCCGCCAATATCATGTAGCAAAACAGCTATTTTTATCACGTCCAGGTCTACTTTTTCACCTTTTGCCAGTCGAATAGCTAGGTTATATACCCGCAGAACATGATCAAAGTTGTGGCCAGAATCGCCATCGTTGGCTAAATGATGCTGGGCAAATTTTCTTGTTTTTTCGATATGTTCGTCTGTAATCATATGCAAGGGATAGTTAACAATTCTTGGTGGGGCGAGCAGGGATTGAACCTGCGACCAATCGGTTATGCATGCTACTACAACTTTCGTTGCCTCTTTCGAGTTTGTAGTCTGGACTGTCTCTTCATCCGCCAGTGGCGGATGCCTGCCGTTCAGTCTCTACACCTTATCGCCGTGACGACCTTGGCTCGGGATTACCATTTGGAATCAGGCTTCCCCGAATTTGACAGGATATACTTACCGGTTACCCGATAAGCAGCCCTTAACTTTTTTGGCTTATCTATGATACTGTACAGTTATGAAGAACGGGTCTAACTGCAGTATTTGCAGTAAAAAACTTATTGGCAGGCAAACGCTTTATTGTTCTTTAACCTGCAAGAATTCGTTTCACCAATCCTATCCGTCGCAGAAAAAGCGAGGGTTGGAGCGTAAACTTTATCTTGTCAAAAAGCTTGGTGGAAAGTGCTCGCGCTGCCACTATGCGACCAATCTTGCTGCGCTATCGTTCCACCATTTAGGTGGCAAAGAATTTAAACTGGACATGCGTTCGTTATCCAATCGAAAAATCGAGCCCATTCTAAAAGAAGTCGCAAAATGCAAATTACTTTGTCATAACTGTCACGCGGAATTGCATAATCCCGATCTAGACTTAGCCAAATTGTCAATTGAGCCGACTGCTCTAACCACTGAGCTACCGCCCCGATAACGCTAGTATAACAGATAACGTGCGCTATAATTATCAATGTGCCAAGTCTTTTAAGTAATTTTTGGAATCATCAGCGTACCAAACAGCTTACCGATATACGTAATATTGGGCTTTATATCTTTGCAATTATTGTGCTGGCGATTACTTGGAGTGGGGTTAAAACAGTTCAGAGTAACTATGAATTGCAGAAAAAGATATCTACCCTTCAGCAACAAAACGATGTTTTAAAGCTCCAAAACGGTAATATAGCCTTGCAAAACCAATATCTTGGAACCGACCAGTATTTAGAGCTGGCAGCCAGGCAAACCCTTGGGCTGGCAGCACCCGGAGAACAAGTTTTGATTATACCCAAGACCACGGCTATGAAATATGTGAATCCCAGTTTAAGCCAGCAGAGTTCCCCCAGTAGCACAAGTACTGCCGATAAACGCTCTAAATACACGAAAAACCTAGAAGATTGGCGCGATTTTTTGCTTGGCCGCAAACTGTTTCAAGACTAAAAACCGCTGTTTTTAGTGGTCAGGACAGCGCGCTCGTCTGAGAGAGGACAGGAAGGCGTCGGGGCTACGCGCCCGACTATTTCCGTCGAGCGGGGACAGGACATCGCGCTCGTTTCACTCGCACTCCTTCCTACGGTGCTCGGCAAGAATATGCAAGCACATTCTTGACCTCCGCTCCTCGTTCGCCGAACCTACGGTTCGGGTCCTGTCCAGCATAAAAAAGAACCCATCCGAAGATGAGTCATTTTTTATGGTAGAGCATACCGGTCTGGAACATATAACAGGGGTGAGTAAAATGAGACACAATTTGGGGCGACTGTCTCATTTTTGTGACATTAACACCTTATTTCGAGACAAATGAGACACTATATAGCTACCTGTAGCTTAAGTTGATAACTCCTCAACAATATGTTATACTTTGCGCGTTCCATGATTACCGAGAGGTATGACTAGGAGGTGCTTGGTGCACAAATTCTTCAGACGTTCGCCATGGGATGTGGCGAATGGATTGGCCGGCAAGACACTGAAAGTCGGCGATAAGGAAGGAACGATTACCAGGGTTAAACCGCAGTATCCGGCAGATAACGCCAACTGGACCGATCGGCCGCTTTTTGGCCCTCATCCAGTTGACGCTTACGTCGCCCCATACCGTGGAGCCCATCTTCTCTTCCTCCGAACAGGAACACCGGGCACCAACACGTGTGTCCGAATCGACGGCATCGAGATAGGAGAACAAGCCTGTTCAACGCCGTCCCAGGTCTGCAAAGCCTTGGGAATCGATAGCGAACGGACCGGCAAGGTCTCCTTCTCTCAAAACGTGGTCAGCCTCAGCTGGTCATGAAACCGTCCTCCCCCAAGTGCAAGCAGGCGCTCCGTACATCCCACGGAGCCCTGCTTGCACTAAGCACTATCTAGTAATTACTGCCCCGTGGCCACTTTCGAGACTCTTGAACAAAACGTAAGTTTTACCCGTAAATGCCCGCGATAAACCACTCTTAAATATCTGCTCCCTAGGGATATTTTGAATAAACCCATAAAGTCGCTTTAAGTGGCTCATTTGCTGAAGAACATGTTGTTCTTCTTCTAAAACTCTTTGGTCGTCTTGATTAAACCTGGCTTCCATAGTTCGGCTATCTTCGAATGCGAAGGATGTAGTAATTCGTCTTGAATCTCTGAGCTTAACGTCGGTCTTTTTAAACTTAAATCCGGCTATTAGCTGCGTTCCAATTGCTTGGACCAGTGCTGGTGTACTTTGTGGACAATCATCGACCTTCTGCAACACTAGCAGCCTTGTTTTGAAACTGTTGGCCGAACTCACTTCGCCCGTATACTTGTCAACGATATTAAACCCCATCTTTTCTACGGCCTGTCTAAAGACTTCCGGTTCTTTGAGGTCAAGGGTATGCATCATGTTGATTACTGCAACTCCACCCTTAACTAAGACCCTGTTCAGCTCTTTAAATACCTCTATTCTTTCGTAATTACCCTTACTGGGTAAGAATTTAGAGTAATGCAGAGCCAGAGACAGGTTGGCATAGTCTACCGTGCTGTCTGCCACTGGCAAATTTAGAAAACTTCCGATTCTCCTCTTATCGTCCAGCTCCTCAAAGTGATGCGGGTTTATGTCAATACTAACTACTTGGTCTTGGTACTCTTCACCGATGTGTCTCTTTAACATTTCTGGACCAGAAGCTACATCAACTATTCTTACGAATTCAGCTGACTGACCCTTTGACTTAACAAGGTCGTCTATGACTGTGCCGGAAAGTCGTCCAGCGTTAGCCTGATAGCTTCTGCTGCCGAGGTCTGTATAGCATTCTGCATACTCGCGGCCATAGTGACCTAAGAATTTTACGAAGTCTTGTTCGCCGATTTCCTTAACGTGATTGTAGATTTTTAACATTCGATCCCATGATGATAAATAGTGCTCGGCCAGGTCTGGATTTACCTCTAGATTCGGATCGGCTTGTTTTTCATCTTGTTTCAATAATTCACGCTCTAATTCAGACAACGGGATACCGCGCAGCAACTTTTCTATAGCGTTATATTTAAATTCAATGTACTTGTGCATGCCTTCTTCGACCGTGCCTTGGGCATAAAAAGTATGGCTGACTAAATCTTGTTTTAGTCCTGGACGATAGACGCGGCCCTGTTGTTGTTTTTTGTCATACTCAGTCCAGGGCTCATTGTAGAAGTAAAGCTCTTCAGCACCCGAAAAATCTACACCCACGTCGGCCGTTTGACCGCTTACCGCTAACAAAATTTTGCCATCGTGCCCACGCAGTCTATCTTGGATTTCAAGGCGTCTTGCTTTACTAACTTTACCGTCAATAATCTGTACCTCGACATCATCCGGTAAATTTAAATTATCAAAAATGGATTTTTCACCTCTAATGACACCCTCAATATATCCATTAACGAACATTACCACTTTATCTTTACTTAGAAATGTATGTTGTAAGGCATCACCAACTTCGCGAATTTTTGAGCTACTAACGCCAGGCGTAGCTTCAAATATTTCAGGGTTTAAAATAAACTGTCGCAAAATTTGTAGTTTCTGTGATGCTGTCAGCTCATCCTCCTCCAGCAAAACTTCGTAATAATCTCGCTCTTCTTTGGATAACTCAACTACATGCAGCTCTTCATGGAGCATAGGCATCTCGATGCTTTCGGCTAGAGACTTCATTTGCATCCGTGGTACCAAAAGACTCCTAAGGTCTAAAACATCACCGTCAAGAATCTGGCGAGTTAGCTCTTTATTGCTGACATCCTCAAATTTCTCAGGATAGAGAAGTTTCAATACCATAGCAATATCTCCAACCTTATTTGGTACTGGCGTACCAGAGAGTAAGGCTAGATATTGATCATCACCGCTAATTCTTTCTGCTAGTTTGACCAGGTTCTCGGCACGCTTGCCGCTAGTGATATTTTTAAGTTTATGGGTTTCATCGACAATCATCATGTCATAGTCAAATTGCTCCAAAGCTGACGTATATTTATCTGTCAAGCGCTCCTGCGAGATAATTACATAGTCGTAATCTGCAGGATTAATGGAATCTAGGCTATCAAGATCATCGATAATTAACACTCTAGGTGCTTGGCCTTCTTTAAAGTAGCCAACTGCTTCGCCGTCGCCGTTTCTGTAATCGGATAAATACTTCTGCCAGACTTCTATAACATTGCTTGGCACGACTACCAAAGCCTGTTTAACGCCTAGCGATTCTTTGGCCAAAATTGCAGAGGCAGACTTACCAACGCCCATTTCATCGGCAATAAGCATTTTTTTCTTGAGCGCTAGTTCCTTGATGTTGATACGCTGATTTAAATCAGGGAAAAGCCTGCCGGGCTCCAACTCGTCAACAATATTGTCTGGTTTAGAAATATCTTCAAATAAAGAGCGGTAGTAGGCCTCAATATTATCAAGTACTTCTGCCAGCTCAGGGGTAGTATACTCGGCAGTTTGCTCCCGTAGGCTATTTATATGGTCGATGAGTATGGATATGTCATCTTGTTCAGCCCCGTTTCGACGCTGCAAGTTATAAAACTTTAGGCAGTCGTTTTTTATAACTTCGGATAGACCTTGCTTGAGATTTGGATCCGATAGATATTGTGTGCCAAGTTCAAGAGTTTCCAGTTGTAAATCACCACGGATGACCAGAAATTCACCCAAGTAATCCCCGATAACTCTTTTAGCAAGAGGCAGAGAGACTTTTCGATATTCTGGTCTATATTGGAAAAGAATATCTACTGTTTGCTCTGATCCAAAAAGCTGAAGTAAGGCCTGAAATTCGCGTGCTTCTAGTGTCTCACCCTCATCAACTTGACCCAAGAAGTCTTCTAGATTGCTGATTAAATTGCGCTGCTTCTCTACGCCATGCCGTTCTTCTGTGAGTGTCTTGTTTTTCTCGGCGATTAATCGCCTGAGCTCATCTGCAAGCACGGGATCGAAATGCTCACTTACTTTTCTTGTACTATCGTTAAAAATTTGGAACCATTCAGGATGATCTTGCCGGAAAATCTCAGCACGTCGTCTGATAGTTTGAGGAGCAACACCTAAATCTTTCGCCAAGCGGGTATAGGTTATCCAACCCTCCGGAGCAGGACTACGATTTTCTAGATCTTTCATTACACTGTCAATGATACTGGGGTGATAATGTTCTCGTAGCCGGGCTCCTTTGCCACCTCTTGGTCCTCGAAAGATTTTTACACCCTCAGGCATTGATTCTCTGTGGGAAACTGCGAGTTTTTTGACAACTCCCTCACTATAGCCAAGCGCTTTTGACAATCCTCGTATTGTTAGCCATCCTTCTGGTGCTATATGTCCGACTTCCTCTTTAATATTCTGAACCAGATCTGGATGGTAATACTCAAACACTCGACCCCGGTTCTTAAAAAGGCTCGACCACTCAGGGTGGTCTATCAAATGTTTTTCAGCAATTGTCTTAACTGTGTGGTGGCCAGCTCCTAGTTCTCTGGCTAGCGATGGGGCTGAACAATAATCATCCGGAACCTTCTCTTGGGTGGGCACTAAAGAAACTGCTTCAGTGATTAGATCAGAATGATAATGATAGTAGGCATTACCAGATTGGTTCTTAAAACGATTTTTTAGTTCAGGAGAATGTTCCGCAAGATTATCTAATATTTTTTTAGCCGTCCACTCACTGACGTCGAGAATCTCTGCTGCATTCGCAATCGTCATCCAGCCCTCTGGTGCGGGTGTATATTCTGATGTTTTCTGGATGGCAAGTGCTACTAATTCTGGATGATAGTATTCATAAGTACGTCCTAAGCGATTTTCTATTGGTTGGAACCATTCAGGATGTTCTTCTCTGTTGCTATCGACAACTCTCTCGATAGTATTTTTGGCAACACCAAGTTCGTTTGCAAGCCTTTTCTTTGTGGCCCAACCCAGAGGTATTAACGGGTCATCATAAAACTTTCTGCACTCGGATTGATCAAGTTCAGTGTTGGTTTGGTCGACCCCTGTGACTAGTTCGACTGCGTGAGTGTCTAAACCCGGCGCTTGACCATTAGTAAGCTGCTCCTCTGACGGAGGAGTTGCAAACGTTTCAGCGTGTCGTTGGGGCACCATATTATATTCCTGACAATAGAAGCCAGTACCGCCCACCCCAAGTAACAAACCACTATTAATCTGTTAAACAGTAGCATAATTCTACTGTTTTGTCAAAAGTAATGTCCCTGTTAAGCCTTCTCTGCAACTCAGTCAGTTTTTATCTATTCTGCTATACCTATGCAAGAAACGTAAAATAAGAGGGTCGCCAAACAAAGATAAGGAGTAGTTTATGGTAGCACGATTAACTGACAAGAATTACGAAGAGTTTAAGAAGCTTAGTGATAAGCACGGGCATAAATACGAATCAGAACTAGAAATGAAACAGTCTGCCGATAACCTCGTGAGGCTCGTTGAGGTATTGATTGAAATTGACCAAAAGGAGCAAGCCCGCAAGCAGCGCCTAGTCACTGAACTAAAAGGCTTCTCTATGCCCGGAAAAGGACGCAACTGTTCACTATGTGGTTGTGGAGTCTATGAGGGAGACGGTTGGTATGATAAATGGGGCTTTAAATGCATGAACTGCCAGGACGCAGTTAACAAGAAAAAGATTCCTGGCTCACTTTGCGGAGATTATGACCACAAGAAATGCATTACAGACTCAACTCTGTCGATGAAGTCTGGATTACATGTTCAAACAATCCGTAAGTTGATACGCCACGGCAAAATCAAGGCCCGGCAAATTCCACATGGACCCTACATGATACTGCGCAAAGAAAATCCAAGTATCTTAGATGTTTTAGATGCTGAAATCAAAGCGAGAGCTGAATAACGCTTATGTATATAGCGTGGTGATAGAACCTACAGTTACTACATATAGCGTTTCCCGCGCTAAAATTATTGACAATGGTTGAGGGGCGAGAGTATTGTAAAGGTACACCTCTATGAGGGGAGTGCATCCAATTTACGAGTTGCGCCTCAAGGAGTGATTAACAAGCCGTAAAGGCTAATCACGAACTTGTAGGCGTTTTTGTTTAGAAAGACTCTTGCGCCTGCAGCATATTAACTAGCTGAGGCGAAAGGAGTTTATAATGACTGCCCCTCAACCAATCAACAAAAATACGCTAAAAATAGAAAATGTTGCGATCAAGGAACTTAATGCGGCGCCGTACAATCCTCGACGCTGGAGTGATGAAGCAATTACCCAGCTCACAGAGAGTATTAAGCGTTTCGATCTATGCGATCCGATAATTGTAAATGGCGCGCCAAATCGTAAGAATGTGGTCATTGGTGGCCATATGAGAATCAAATGTGCCAAGAATTTGGGTTACAGCGAAATCCCCGTGGTTTACGTCAATATTCCAGACGAAAACAAAGAAAAAGAACTTAATCTCCGGCTCAACCGCAACCTTGGTGACTGGGATTATAATCTGTTAGCTGAGTTTAGCGAGTCGCTGTTAGCCGACGTAGGTTTTACTAGCGAGGAGCTAGACATTGTTTTCGATTTAGATGAAACAATACCAGAAGAATTTAACATTAATAAAGAACTAGAAAAACTGAACATTCAGAACATTGAGGCCAAAAAGGGTGATATCTATGCCCTGGGAGACTCAAAACTAATGGTTGGCGACAGCACTATTGAAGCTGACGTACTGAAGCTGATGGGCAACGAGAAGGCGGACATGTGCCTGACCGATCCTCCGTACATTCTGGATTATTTAAATGCCAAGAGGCATGGAAAGCCAACAGAAGGCTTCGGTACCAAGAAAAACCGGCGTTATCTGGAAACTGATGTTTTGCCAGATAACTTCACCGAACTTTGGATGGCAAATATAGCTAAAGTATCCAAGCCGGACTTTAGTATCATCTGCTACGAAAATTGGCGTAACCTCCGTACCATTTGGTCGGAGGTCGAGAAGTACTGGAAAGTTAAAAATATGATTGTTTGGCACTTACCGAATCGAAACCAAGGCTTTGCTGCCAAGTATAAATTCTTTTCGAAACATGACATTGCTGTGGTCGGGGCTGGGGGTACCGTGGAGTACAACCATGATGAAGAACCTGACGGCCTGCAAGAAATGCATGAAACAGCTTTGTATGCCATCGCTGGTAAACCACAGTTCGAAGGATACAAAAAAGGTAAAAAGTACCAGCCAACTGATTTCATAGAATTTAATGCCGCAGATGAGAAGAGCTCTGGGCAGGCCATAATCTTCGGTGTCAAACCGTTGGAAATACTGATTCCTTACATAAAAGTTCTAACCAAACGCGACGACTTGGTAGTGGAGCCATTCGGAGGCTCGGGTTCTACTTTAATTGCCGCTACCAAACTCAAACGGCGTTGTTACCTGATGGAAAAGTCCAATATATACGCCGAGGTAATCATGAACAGATGGGAAAAGACCACTGGTCTTAAACGAAAGAAATTGTCATGAGCCGAAGCCAAACCAGAGATAAAGCCAAACTACTAGAGCAGTTAGCTAAAACGCCGATCGTTCAAGTAGCCTGTGAGCGCGTCGGAGTTCCGCGTGCAACATATTACCGATGGGTTAAATCCGATAAAAAGTTTGCCAAAGCTTGTGATGAGGCTATCAAGCAAAGTTCGGCACTCATTAACGATATGGCCGAAAGCCAGTTGATTTCGGCCATTAAAGATAAAAACATGTCGGCAATAATCT
>Ga0182027_10009560_pt1 | contig 13907 bp, 13 predicted proteins | sample 712E1DmetaG_FD_121300 | JGI IMG/M metagenome (GOLD analysis project Ga0182027, IMG submission 121300) | Permafrost microbial communities from Stordalen Mire, Sweden - 712E1D metaG (Illumina Assembly) | ecosystem: Environmental > Terrestrial > Soil > Wetlands > Permafrost | place: Sweden...
CGATCTCAGCGACCAACTCCTTGTAGGAGTTGGGTTCTCCGCCCGAAGATGTGATGCGCGCCGGAATTCCCAACAATACGTTCAGGGTCTGCTCAGGTGGTGGACCCCGCTATCCAAGTACTCGGCACGATCCATTGCCGACGGTCCACAAGCCAAGACAGTGCCGCCTGCGCGGGTGTCGCATCGTGAACATGTGACGGTTCACACGGCCATCGTCACCGGGGAACAGCCGGCTTCGCTCGATTGTCAAAATGCTTCAGGACGGCTCCGCACCCTGGGTCGCCCGTGCCGTCACGACAGACAAGGAACGCATTCAGACAGGCGACGCCGAGCATCGACGCATCTCGAAGCCCCTCGGGCAGGTGACATCGATGCCGCGGAGAGTCACCTGAACGGTTACAAGACATCAGCGCTCGTGGGCATCCTCAGCTACCTTCCAACGACCTTTCGAGCGGGACTGCGACCGCATTGCTGAGCGCGGCCGCTGGCTCCTTGTGTCGTCTCGGGGGATCTCTATGATCTCCAGGACGACTCCACATCCCAGTCCGCAGCGCCAGCAATCCCGAAGCAATCGACAACGCGAGTACGCGCGGACTTGCTCAGCCAGCGGGTTCGCCGCGGACTGTCCGCACTCGCTTCGGCTGGACCAGGGAGTCCTACCTCTGGATCGTGCCCTTTTGAAGGCTCTTCGCGTTGAACTGGGGAGCGTCACGTCGGGAAGTGTCTGGCTATCCGAACCTCAACAGGATCTGTTAGCCGCGCGCGGTCGCGATAGTTGCCTGCCCGTGTAACGGGAGTTCGGGGACACTGGATCTCGTTTGCCCACCGGGTGGATCGCACAAGCGCCGCTGCATCCATTGCAGACAAGCATTTGCCATAATGGGAGCATGTCCGAACAGGCGCCAAACATCACCGATTGGATTGGTAGTATCGGGACGGCTGCGGCCTTTCTCGTAGCTGCAATTTCGTTTGCCTATGACAGATTCAGACGACGTCTGGAAGCCGAAAGTGCACAAGCTCGACTCTGCGATGCCTGGATATCGGAGTTTCAGATAGTGCCAGATAATTCGAACGCGCAGAAACCTCGCTTCGACATTCAGTATGAGGTTTCAGTTTCCAATGTGAGTAATTTTTCCATTCGGGGCACAACCGTGATTGTTCAGTTTTTAGGACACGCACCGGAGCCGATGTACTTCGGTGTCGTCCCTCCAAATGGATCTAGAGGCCCGACGACGAGAGCGCGGTCTATCAAGCTGGATATGGATTTTTCAATGGCGGAACTCCCTGACGTTCTGAAGGCTATGGCTAACTTTACATTTGAATTTACTGATGCCTCAAGAAAATTCTGGCACCGGACTAATAATGACGACCTCGAACATCTCGCCCGCGCAATGGCGGAAGAGGTGGCGCGAAACGAAGATTTCGACGCTAGTGAGGCCGCCACATAACGCCGGTTGAAGGCGATTATGAAAACCGGGATGGTGCGGAGAAGTGCCCGACCCGGCCTGGCTCGAACAGGCTGACTCCCTCTCCAAAATGGTGGGCGGTGCACTGGGACGCCCACCGTCTGGTGCGAGCCGGACATCGGTATGGTTTGTGACGACGACAGGACCCTGACCCCTATCACCGGCTCCAGGTCGTTGTTCGGCAGGAGGAAACCTCGGGCAGGTGAGGCGACGCTGGCGACATTGACGGCGATCCGAGGGTCTTACCCATCCAGGGTGGGGAGCGCCAGGGCTGCCTCGTCAGCCTGGCGCTCCAGCTTCAGTGTCGGCGACGCTGGTCGGTGAACGCGTAACTGCCAAGGACACCTCTCTTAACCACAAGCCTTCTACCAGGGCCAACGAGGGCCAGTTGGTTCCGGCCATGAACGTTACGGTCACCATTCATTTTCCGGTGTCGGATGTCGCAAAGGCAATCGAGGGCCTTCACAGCAACGCCAAGTTCCTAGAGGAGATCACTGAATCCACGAGGGGCGCTGGCATGCTCCATCATCGATTCGTCTCCGGACAGGGCGAACTGATGGTCATCGACGAGTGGAAGACCGCAGAGCAGTTCCAGAGCTTCTTCGATGGGAACCCCAAGGTCGCGGAGGTCATTGCCTCTATCGGGATGACGGGATCACCTGAGATCACCGTGTTCGGATCGATCGACGCACTCGGAACCGTCTAGGGGATCTCAGAGCCTCAGGCTCCGACCCGCGTAGTCAGCGACCGAGGTCCGCCGGGCACGTCGGAACCTTCTGCTGGTGTCCCACAACGCCGGGACAGTGCGGCACCTGGCGGCAACACCATGGATCGGGTGCTTACTTCCGCGAGCGGCCGACAACGCTGTTTTCCGGAGTGCCGCCAAGGATCAGAGCCAGCTCTCCCCACTCCGGCGCGTAGACCCTTTTGAACGCGCCTGCTGCCTCGCCGATGGCCAAACCGCTCAGGCATACTCGGACAAGGAGGATCGCCATCGGCTGGGCGGGCAGGGCGATGGCGACGACGACGGGAGCGGTCGCGATGATCTCGGGTTGTCCTGGCGCTCCAGGACACAAGCACCGTCCGGCGTGACGCGACGCTCCGATCAGCCGCACTGAGCCCATGGACTCCCGTCGCATTGGCGCGAGTGCCAAAACGAGCGGTGGCGTTGCGTGGCTCAGGCGCGCAATGTGCCCGGCAGGTTCGACACCCACCGGGCACATTGCCCTAACCCTGTTCAACCGGCGTCTAGCCAGGCAGAACAGCTGGACTGCCACCACGGCCAGCCCGGGCTCGGGGCTCCGAAAGGAGGAGGGCCGAGGCCGGCACTACCGCGTGGCGGCAGGTTGCTGCGGGCCGGCTGATTAGCTGGTCGGCTTCAGGTGGAGGACGACGACTTCGTTGGTCGGCGTGTTCGGGCTGCCCGACTCGTACGGGTTGCTGGCAGACGGCCAACCCGAGAAGCTCGACGTGTTGTACTCGTCGAACGCCGCTCCGTAGAGCGTCGGGATCACCGGCAGCTGCGTCGCCACGTACTGCTCGATCGGCGCGAGGTCGACCTTCTGAGCGGCAACGGTCGTCGCGCTCGCCAGCTTGGTGAGCTCGGCGTCCACAGCCTTGTTGTTCAGGCGCTCGAAGTCACCCGAGACCGACTTGGGACTCGAAGTGTAGAGCGAGCTGTTCAACCAGTAGTTGTAGAGCTGGTAGGCGGAGATGCTCGTCGTGCCCCAGTGGGTCGTGAGCTGGTAGTCGCCGTTGCCGACGTCAGTTCCCCATGCAGGGACCGACTGGCCGTCGAAGGTGGCGTCGATGCCGGCCGCCTTGAGCTCAGTGGCGACGATCGCGTCGTCAGCTGCATAGTCGCTGTAGGACGCCGGGTCGGTCACAGTTAAGGACACAACCTTTCCGTTTTTCGCGAACCACCCCTTGCCGTTCTTGGTGTAGCCGGCTGCCGTCAGCACGGCTTCTGCCGCCTTGACGTTGGCTTTCCCAGAAAGTGTCGACTTCGCGACCGATGGGGAGATCAGAGCTTTGAAGTTCGGAAGCGTCAGGCCGCTGGCGTTAGTCGCCGCCGGCTCGAAGCCAGACTCACCTTGCGCACTGAGGGTGTTGCGGCTGATCGCGAGGCTGATCGCCTGGCGCACCGGCAGCTGGTTGGTCGGCCACACCGTCAGGTTCGGGTAGAGCGTGACGGTGTTCACGGGAGCAAACCACACCTTGTGGGTCGGGTGACCACTCACGAAGGCCTTCTGCAGACCGGTGATGAAGTTGCCCGCCCAGTCGAGCTGATTGCCCACGAGCTGGCTGAGCACCGTGTTGTTCGAGGTCAGCGCCGGGAACTCGACCGTAGCCACCTTCGGTGGCGAGCCGACTGCCCAGGGTCCGCCCCAGTAGCTCTTGTTGGCCTGCAGGGTGAAGCCCTCCGGCGTAAAGCTCTCGAGAGTGTACGGTCCGGTACCGATCGGGCTAGTGACGATGAACTTGCTCGGGTCGCCCGAGATAGCGCCCCAGATCGACTTCGGGACGATGTACACGGTCGCGATGTTCTGCAGGTTCGTGTATTGAGACGAGGAGAACGTGATTGTCACGTTGGTCCCCGACGCCGTCGCCTTGGTGATCGGAAGTCCGGTCGTGTTGATGTCCGGGAATTGCTTCAGCAGGTTGTAGGTGAACGCCACATCTGCGGGAGTCATGGCAGACCCGTCGCTGAACTTCACGTTGTGACGAATCGCGAAGGTGATCGACTTGCCATTCGCGCCCCAACTAAAGCCGGTGGCCAAGAAGTGGTATGGGACCTGGGTCGGGTTGGCGACGTCGAACTGGAGCAGAGTCTCGTAGATCAACGATGTCGCGCCGAGAAGCGTGGCAGCTGAAGAGGAAATGTAGGGATTGAAGTTGTCCGTGACCGAGGTCTCCGGGCTCGATTCCATCACGAGCGGTGCGTGCGAGCTTGCCGATACCTTTGCCGAGCTAGCCGACGCCGTCGAGGCGGTGATGCCAGTGAGTGCTCCGGCGAGAAGGCCCGTGGCCATCAGACCTGATGCAGCCAGCAGTCGGACCTTCCTGCCTCTGAATTTTCCTGTCATGTCGTGGTGCCTTCCTTTATTGGAATGTGACTTTACGTTTGTGTTACACTTTACATGGATGTTTCCCTATTATCAATAGGCTGATTCGGCCTATTCCTGATGGACATTTCCCCGGCATGCACGGGCGGCGACACGATCCGTCGGCGCGCATGCAGATCACTGCCCGCAGCATCCTCCGCTCTCATATGACGGCCCGGCAGGGACAGCTGTGTTTTCATGCCCCGAACCTGCCGGCCTCGGAGCGGAAGATGTCGTCGACACACAACCGGTGCCGGTGCCTGAGCGAGCCGGGAGAGCCGGCGCCAATGGACATCACGAAGTCACAGTCACCGGTTCGGAGGCCGCGTCCTCATGCTTCGCTGCCACGGACCCCGCCGCCGGCGGAGGAATCCGTGCACCGTCGCGGTTCGTGCACCCGCAGCTGGCCCGAAGGACGAGCTCGGTGGGGAGCAGCTCGACACTATGAGGCAGTTCGGGATCCTTGATGCGTTGCAGGAGGCGCGAGGATGCCAGTTCGCCCAGAAGGCGCATCGCTTGGCGGACCGTCGTCAGCGGAGGTTCGAGCAGTGCCCCCGCGTAGACATCGTCGAAGCCGACGACTGCCACATCGCCGGGCACCCGGACTCCGCCTGCACCGAACGCGCGGATCACGCCGATAGCCATCAGGTCGTTGCCGCAGACCACCGCGTCGGGCAAGCCGCCGGAGCTCGAGGCGAGGATCTGGGTCCCCGCCTCTTCACCACTTTGGGAGGAGAAACGACCTTCGAAGAACCCTGAGATCGTCGCTTGCGGATAGTCGGCGAGAGCGTGCTCGAAGGCGGCGCGCCGTTCCCGGGCGTCCGGCGCTTCCGCAGGCCCCGCAACGTAGTACAGGCGGCGGCAGCCGTGCACCTCAACGAGGTGGGCGACGAGGGCCACAGTGCCCGATCGGTTGTCGGCCGCCACGACGTCGACGTCCGGCTCGTCCGGCGATCCCGCGATCAACACAATCGGTAGTCGCGTTGCGAGATGAGCGAGCTGCTGGGGCTCGATAATGCCCTCGGCGATCAGCAGCCCGTCGAGCTTGCCTGACATGGACTGCAGTCGCCTGTAGGCCTGCTCGCCGGACTGGAGGAACGAAATCAGGAGCGACCAGCCAACCTCGCGCAACGAGGCCTCCACGCCGCGCAGTACCTCGTCGACGAACAGAAAGTTCATCTCGTCAAGCTGGGACTCCGGCCCGAGGCGCTCGACGCTGACGAGCCCGATCACCTCTTTGCGCCGGCGAGACAGGCTCTGTGCTGCTCCGTCGGGAACGTAACGGAGCTCTTCGATCGCTTCCAGGACTCGCTGGCGCGTCGAGGCGCGGACGCGGTCATGGCCGTGCACGACACGCGACACCGTCGCTGTTGAAACTCCCGCTACGCGTGCCACGTCGTACAAGGTGGCCAGCGTGGCGTAGCCGGGCCGGGCCTGCGCGACCTCGTCGTTGTCTCCGGCTGCTTCCCGCTGCGATCGGCCTCGTGGTCGACTCGCCATGTCGCTGGTTTCGATTCCTGCCACCCCTTGTGGAGAAGGCGGTTGACACCAACCGTCAAGGCCAAGCGCTCGCTTGTAAGCGCTTACATCTAAGCGCTTACATTACGGCAGCACCCACAGCACGTCAAGCTCATTCGGCGAACGGCAAGCTTCGAGATCGCGGCACCCGGGATCTCGGAGCCAAGCGGGCGGTCGAGGCCCGCTCCCGGGATCTCAGTCCGCGCTGGTGCTGGAATCGGTCGCGACAGCCGGACCGTTGGGGCCCGAAGCGTCGCCCCGCAGGAGGTGCGGCGCGGCGAGGTCGAGGTGCCAGCAGGCGGCGGCTCGCAGCTCGGCGATACGTACAGCCGGCGGCACCTCCCGCCGGCAGTGGTCGTCAGCGAAGGGACAGCGCGGGCTGAACCGGCACCCGACGACGCTCGAAAGCGCACTGCCCGCTTGGCCGGCGAGAACCTTCGAACCGATCCGCAACCGACTGTCGAGCGCATCGGGATCGGGCGCCGAGGCGACGAGCAGCTGGGTGTATGGGTGCGCCGGCTGCTGGGTGACGTCTTCGGACGGACCGAGCTCGACAATCTCGCCGGCGTACATGACGAGCGTCTCGTCGGCGACGTAGCGCGCTGAGGCGATGTCGTGGGTTATGTAGAGCATCGCGAGCTCGAGGCGCTCGCGTAGGCCGTTCAACAGGCTCAAGATGTCGAGGCGGATCGAGACGTCGAGCATCGAGATCGGCTCGTCGGCGAGCAGCACCCGAGGATTCGCCGCGAGCGCCCTGGCGATCGCCACGCGTTGGCGCTGTCCGCCTGAGAGCTCGTGGGGGTACTTGGTCAAGTACTGCTCCGGCGGAGTCAACTCGACCTCGCGGAGAAGCCGGGCGACCTCCGCATCGACCGCCGCGTGGCCCTTGGTCCCGCGTTGGATCCGAACGGGGCGCTCGATGTGGTAGCGGACGGTATGAACCGAGTTCAACGACGCGAACGGGTCCTGGAAGACCATCTGGACGTCGCGCTTGTATTTGCGGAAGGTCCTGCGGTGGTGGAGGTGCACGACCTCGCCGTCGAGGCGGACCTCGCCGCTCGTCAGGCGCTCCTGGCCCGCTAGCAGGCGCGCGACGGTCGACTTGCCCGAGCCGCTCTCGCCGACGAGAGCCACGACACCGCGCCGATACAGGCCGAACGACACATTCCGCACAGCGGAGAGGACGGGGGCCTTCCGGCCGCGTCCGAGCTTGTAATCCCGGTGGATCGCGACGGCCTCGAGCACGAGCGGGCCGCACGACTCCGCAGCCGACCGGACCTCCGCGCTCATCGCCGGCCCACCTCAGAGACGGCGGGCGAAGGAACTTGACCCTCGGGCAGGACGAACGGGCACGCCGACACATGCGAAGGGTCCCTGGCCTCTTCGATCGGTGCAAGACGCATGTCGATCTGCCTACAAGCATCGACGGCGAACGAGCAGCGCGGGACGAATGGGCATCCCGGGGGCAAGCTGCGCAGGTCGGGCGGGGAGCCCGGTATCCCCGCCAGCTCACGACGAGGCCCGTGCAGCGACGGGAACGAGTTCAGCAGACCCCGGGTGTAGGGATGCGCGGGGCTGCGATAGATCCGCTCCGCGCTTCCGACCTCCATGAGCTGTCCCGCGTACATGATCGCGATGCGGTCCGCTATCTCGAGCAGGAGCGAGAGGTCATGGGTGATGAACAGGATCGAGAAGCCGAGTCGCTCCTTCAGCTCCACGATCTGGGAGAGGATCTCGCGCTGCACCACGACGTCGAGAGCTGTCGTTGGCTCGTCCATGATCACGACCTCGGGATCGACGGCAAGCGCCATGGCGATCATCACCCGCTGGCGCATCCCTCCCGAGAGCTCGTGGGGATAGCTCCGGAGGCGGTCGCGGGCGATACCGACTAGATCAAGGAGCGAGGCGGCCCGCTCACGCTGTTCTTCGCGGCCCATCGAGAGGTGGGCGTCCATCACGTCGAAGAGCTGTTCCTCCACCCTTAGCACCGGGTTCAGGGCGTTCATCGCGCTCTGGAAGACGATCGCTATCTCCCGCCACCGCAGTGTGCGAAGTTGCGCGCGACTCTGGTTGAGCAGGGAGATGCCTCCCGAGCTGACCCGGCGACCGCGGTAGGTGACGCTCCCGGCCGTTATGACCGCCGGTGGCCGGAGCAGTCGGCAGGCTCCGTAGACGAGGGTGGACTTGCCCGAGCCGCTCTCGCCGGCGAGGCCGACGATCTCTCCAGGCCACAACGCCAGGTCGACACCGACCACCGCCTTCACTTCGCCGGTGCGTGTGCGATATGAGATCGACAGCCCACTGATGTCGAGCACCGGTTGAGACGCCCCTGATCCGGGGACTGGCGAGACGGGGGGGACCGGCGCCGAGACCTGCTCGCCTTCAACCTCGACGGCGGCACGCCTCATTGCAGCTCTCCTCGCCCACTCGCGGCGATCTTGTGCCGGCCGATGAAGAACCGAGCTCCCCGGCCGCCGCCTCCCACACCCGGGGTCGATGACGCCATCGCACCTGCGAGACGACGACGCGGAGCCTGCAGCTCGCGTAGAACCGGCGTCGGGTCGGCCGGACGCCAGGCGTGGCCGCCGATCTTCCGCTGGCCTGCGGCGTCTCTCAGCCGCGGGTTGCCGAGCTCGTCCAGGCCGAAGTTCAACAGGACGAGTCCCATCCCGAGGAGCGCCACGCACAGCCCTGGAGGCGCGAACCACCACCACGCCCCGAGCACGAGGGCGTTCTGATTCTGCACCCAGTAGAGCATCGAGCCAAGGCTCCAGGCCGAGAGGTCCCCGAGACCGAGGAACGCGAGGGCCACCGAGGTGAGCACTGCGTAGAGCACTGTCCCGACGAAGCTCGCCGCAATCAAGCTCACCTGATTCGGAAGGATCTCGAAGAAGATGATCCGCCACGTCCGCTCCCCGGTCTCACGTGAGGCGGCAACGAAGTCCCTGCTGCGCAACGACAGGGTCTGCGCCCGGATGACGCGAGCACCCCAGGGCCAGCCCAGGATGCTCAGTACGAATGCGGTGACGATGTTGCCCGCGTTCGGCAGGTAGCCGAGGATGACGACGAGGAGCGGTAGCGCGGGCAGGACAAGGAAGGCATTGCTCAAAAGCGAAAGCCCCTCGTCGGCGAAGCCGCCGAGGAACCCGGCGCTAACGCCGATGATCACCGAAAGGAACGTGGCGATCACGCCGGTCACAAGCCCGAGCACAACTGTCGAGCGCACACCGACGAGCAACTGCGACAGAACGTCCCCGCCGCTCGAAGTCGTCCCGAGCAGGTGGACCGCGTTCGGGCCGAGTGGCGTGCTCTGCGCGGAGTTGATCGCGGAAGGGTCGAACGGCGCTATGTACGGCCCGATGATCGCTACGAGGATGAAGATCCCGATGATCACCGCGCCGAGCTTGGCCTTCAGCGGGAACGACCGAGCCGACCTGCCACGGCGCGTAGTTTGGGTCACCTCCGGGAGGGCGCCGATGGCCATCAGTACGCCGTCCCCGTGCGGGTCCTTGGGTCGGCGAGTACGTAGACCGCGTCGGCAAGGAGGTTCGCGATGAGCACCGCCATCGCTATCACCAGAAAGACCCCCTGCATGAGCGGGTAGTCGTTTGAGGTGACCGCGTTGTACAACGTGTAGCCGACGCCCGGGTACGAGAAGACGAACTCCATGACGAGAGCACCGGCGACGACAAAGCCGATGGAGATGGCGAAGCCGGCGATGTTCGGCAAGATCGCGTTGCGGGCTGCGTAGGTCCACACGACCCGGCGGTTCGACAAGCCCTTGGCCTGAGCTGCAAGCACGTAGTCCTCACCGATTGTGGTGATCATGACGTTGCGCATCTGCAGCATCCAACCGGCCATCGAGGTGAAGATGAGGGTAAGCGCCGGCAGGATCGAGTGGTAAACGGCGCTCTGGATGAAGGGCCAATGCCAGCCCGGCACGAGCCCCATGCTGTAGCCCTGGCCGTTGGGGAAAATGTGCCAGTGGAGCGCGAAGGCGTCGATCGCCAAAAGAGCGAGGAAGAAATACGGGATCGCCTGGAGGAAGGTGAACGCCGGGAGGAGCTGGTCCAACAGGCCGCCGCGGTGCCACGCCGCGAGAATCCCGAGAAGCGTGCCGAGGGCGAAGCTGATGACCGTCGCGGTTCCCACGAGGATCAGGGTCCACGGCAGGGTCTGGCCGAGCACCGTCGCGACCGACGAGGGATAGAAGTTCGTCGAGAGCCCGAGGTTCCCGTGAGCCAGATCCACCAAGTAACCGAAGTACTGGTGAGTGAGGCTACCGGCGTGCCCGACACCGAACTCGACCTCGAGGGCGTGCAACGCTCCCGGTTGGAGCGAAGGGTATTTGGCCAGCATCGTCGTCACCGCGTTGCCGGGCATCAACCTCGGAATGAAGAAGTTCACCGTGACCGCGATCCACGCCGCGACTATGTATGTAGCGAGTCGCCGGGCGATGAACCTCACGCTGTTCTTCCCTTCGTCCGCTCCGCCGGCTCGGCTCTACCGGGTCGAGACCGGGATCCTTCCGAGACTGACGCTGAGAACATTTTGCTAAGCCTGACCCATGTAAGCGCTTACGTCCAGTGGCGGTGGTCACAAGCCTGACAGGTCAGCCACGCTCCACGCTCGCCTTCGACCTTGACAGCGGACCGAGGCTCGGGGGCGAGATCGCCTTCCGCGTTCGTCGCGGCGACAACGAGTGCCCGGACACCGCCTTTCTCGCTCTCATTGTTGGCGAATGGCGATCTCATAGGACGCCCCTGCCAGCTCCGGCGGGCGGTGACAAGGCCAGCTGGAGGAGCGTGCGGGGCTGAACCGCACATGGCTGTCTGACCTCGAGCGCGGGAAGGAGAATGAATGCGCCCGGCGGATCCAGCGCGTGTTGAGGCACCCGATGACACTGAACAAGGCGGCTGGGCGAGCTCGCCAACCATGACGTGTCGCCTCCATGTGGGCGCGGACCGTCAGCACCGCAGGGGGCGGAACCACCCCCTCAACGAAGCCGCACTTTGGGGGATGTCAAGAAATCGCGCTGCCCAGATGGTCAACTACGTGTTGGCGCGGGCTCCGGAAGCAATCGATGCAGGGCGGGCCGAGACCGATGACCTCCTGGATGAGATTCTTGCGACGGTGACAGCGCAGCTCAAGCACTTGACGTCCGAGACATGAGCATGACTACTCGCTTGTCGCTCGCCGGAGGTCAGCGCTTGGCGATTGCTTCGCGGACGGCGGGCACGACTTCGTGTGCCCAGAGGTTCAGCGTCGTGTCGCTGATGCTGTCGCCAGGACGGAGCAAGTAGATGAAAGCTGCGGCGCTGTGTTCAAGCACGGCGAAAGTCAGTTCCTCTACCCACTGTGTCACTCCGCCCCCGATCCAGCGGCCCTCGTCGTCGCGGGTCTCTGGTAGCGGGATCCGGGTAAGGCGCCCTGACACGTTGTAGATGGTGTCGACATCAGTAGGGTCTCTCCCCACTGAGACAGCCGCTTCGTCGACGATGGGCCGTGACTCGGCAACCTGCGTGCTGCGCCAGTCGGCGAGGTGTCCTGGTATCCATCCGTCCGCGTGTCGGCCGGTTACTGCCAGCGCCTTCGGGCCGAGCGATCCGGTCCAGATCGGTGGCGTTGGTGCGGCCGCGGGTGTCAGCCCGGTGACGTGGTAAAACTCGCCGTTGAACGTGACCGGATCGCCGCCGCCGGAGAGTGCTTTCACGACCATAATCGCCTCTTCCAGCGCTCGTACTCGGGCTGCGGGCGACAGGCCGGGGACACCGAGGGCGGCGATTTCCTCCTCCAGCCCGCCCGCACCCATTCCGAGAACGACACGACCGGGAGAGATCGTAGACAGGCCCGTGACGGTCCGGGCGAGCATGGGAGCGGGACGGCTTAGCAGGTTTGTGCAGATCACCACTCCGGCGATGTTGCTGGTTGCGCCCAGAACGAACCCCAGCGCGGCATAGGCGTCGACGCGCTCGGCGAAGTAGGGATGGTCGGAGAGGCTGACGACGTCGAGACCCGCGTCGTCGGCTAGGCGGGCGTGCCCAAGCATTTCGCCGACTTGATGAACGCCGGTCTCCAGCCCGAGGCCGAAGAGGACTTTGTGGTTGGGTGTCACGATGCCGTCGCCACGAGCAGGCCAGGCGCATATGGAGTTGTCACACGAACAGCGTACGTGACGAACAACGTTCTTGCCAAGTAGAGTCCGGTCCGCCATGTCTCTCGCCGATGGTCCGCCACCGATGAACCCCTCAGTCCGTCATCGCTCGACTCGTGACCGCCCCGCAAAGGCACCGCTCAGCGAGGACGCGGTCGTCGACGCCGCCCTGGCGATCCTGAAGTCGGACGGTCTGGAGGCGGTCACGATGCGCCGGGTCGCAGCCGCCCTGGACACGGGAGCTGCCTCGCTCTACGTCTACGTTTCCGGCCGCGAGGGTCTGCTCCAGGCGATGCTGGCACGCGTCACCGCCACGATCGAGCTCGAAGCCCCGGACCCTTCACGTTGGCGTGCTGAGCTGCACTCGCTGGCTCAGCGCATGCACCAAGCTCTGGTCGCTCATCCCGGGATCGCCGCGATGACCCTGGCCGATCCACCCACGACCGAAGCGGTCCTGCGTCTGACTGAGAACCTGCTGGGAATCCTGCTCGCCGGCGGGCTTGACCCCCAAGACGCCGCCTGGGCTTGCGACATCTTCGTGTTGTTGGTGACGGCCGTCGCCAGTGAGGACGATGTGCGGCGCGCTCGCGGCCGCAACGACGACGACCGCCGCGGGCAGGTCGACGAGCTCTACGAAACCTTCGCCGGCTTACCGCCCGACCGGTTCCCTCTTATCGCCGCCCACGCCGCGCAGATGGTCACCGGCGATGGCGACGAGCGGTTTCGCTTCGCCATCGACGTTGTTATCGACGGCGTCGTCGCCAGAGCAGCCCGGCGGTAACCCGTGCCTCCCGGGTAGAGAGCTCGCCCACGAGCTGAAAGACGGGCTCGGAGCCGCAGGCGGGATGCCGCCGACGCGAGGCTCGACAACGCCGGGATCCAGCGAAGCACCTCGCACAGCAGGCCTTGCCCATCGTGTCGACGGGTACATCGCGGCCAAACCAGCGCCGCAGCAAGTCGTCGTGCACGGGCCGGACACAGAACAACTCGACGGAAGTGACATGAGGAGCTCACCGAGATCGACGACCTGCTCCGCAAAGATCCCGCTCCAGCCGCGGTTCGAGGCCGAGCATGTCGTGTGTGCGTCGCGCGCGGCCGCGGGCTTGGACTCCGCCTCAAGGTGTCCGTCGAGGCCTCCCCTTCGGCACGCCTTGCCGGCCTTCGGCACAGTCTCGTGCCTGCGCCCACGCTCCTATCTTTGATCAGGTGGCGCCAGCAGACGCCGCATCGGTTCAAGCGCTTCTTCGAGCGGGCTTCATGCCCCTCGGTAAAACATTGCGGGTGGCGAGTTCGTTGCGCCGCTCGTGCAACGGCGTCGATCTCGGCCAGGAGCGCCGCGCAGCGGCGCAGCGCGGCAGCGTCGTAGAAGCGGTGCTGGCTGCGGTCGGAGCCGGAGTCGGTGATAGCCCAACTGTCCGATGCGAGTGCTTCGTCGAACTCGGCCAGGAGGACGACCGTTCACTCGGCGATCTTGGCACTGGGTGGTCCGTCCGACCAGCCGTTGGCTACGTGGGCTAGCTGGTGGCGGGGACCCGATATCCGCGTTAGCTACGACGTAACTGTTCAGGTGTCGGCTTCGTGAGGTGACGGCCGGGGCGCTCAGGTCCGAGGGACCACTGCCGGGAGCCAGACGTCTCCTTCGAAGAGGAGCTGTAGCCCGGAGAG
>Ga0182027_10009562_pt1 | contig 13907 bp, 10 predicted proteins | sample 712E1DmetaG_FD_121300 | JGI IMG/M metagenome (GOLD analysis project Ga0182027, IMG submission 121300) | Permafrost microbial communities from Stordalen Mire, Sweden - 712E1D metaG (Illumina Assembly) | ecosystem: Environmental > Terrestrial > Soil > Wetlands > Permafrost | place: Sweden...
ACACCTCCGTCAAGCCCGGCGACGACTTCTACCACTACGCCAACGGCGCATGGATCGCGCACACGGAGATCCCCGCCGACCGCACCGGCATCTCCGGCTTCTCGATGCTCGCCGACATCGTCAACAAGCGCGTCGCCGCCGTCATCGAGGAGGCAGCCAAGTCCAACCCGGCCCCCGGCACCGAGAAGCGCAAGATTGCCGACCTCTACGCCTCCTACATGGACGAGAAGGCCATCGACGCGCACGGCCTGGCCGCGCTGCAGCCGCACCTCGCCGAGATCGCCGCCATCGCCAACCAGCGCGAGCTGGCCACCGCGCTCGGCCACACGCTGCGCGCCGACGTCGATGCCCTCAACAACACCAACTTCCACACTTCCAACCTCTTCGGCGTCTGGATCGCACCTGGCTTCAACGACCCCGACCACTACACGCCGTACCTGATGCAGGGCGGCCTCGCGCTGCCGGACCGCGCCTACTACGTCACCGACTCGCCCCGCATGAAGGACATCCGCGAGAAGTATGTGCTGCACATCGCAGCCATGCTCAAGCTCGCCGGTTACGACTCGTCGAGCGAGAGCCTTACCGCCCGCGCCCAGGCCATCCTCGCGCTGGAAACCGCCATTGCCACAAAGCACATCTCGCTCGCCGAGGACGAGAATATCAAGAAGGCCAACAACGTCTGGCAGGCTGCCGACTTCGCCAAGAACGCCCCCGGCCTCGACTGGGCCGCCTACTTTGCCGCCGGCGATCTGGCCAAACAGCCAAGCTTCATCGTCTGGCAACCCACCGCCATCGCCGGCGAGGCCGCGCTCGTCGCCTCCACGCCCATCGCCACCTGGAAGGACTACCTCGCCTTCCACCTCATCGAACAGTATGCTGCCGCGACATCCTCGGCATTGGCCGACGAGCGCTTCAACTTCACCGGCAAGGTCCTCACCGGCGCCCAGCAGCAGCGCCCGCGCGACCAGCGCGCCGTCCAACTCGTCAATGGAGTCCTCGGCGACGCCGTCGGCCAACTCTACGCCGCGCAGTATTTCCCTCCCGCCGACAAGGCGAAGGTCGAAGAGATGGTCGCCAACCTCCTCGCCTCCTTCCGCACCCGTCTCGAGCGCCTCACCTGGATGACGCCCGCCACCAAGGCCGAGGCCCTCCGCAAGCTCGGTACGCTACAGGTCGGCATCGGCTATGCCGGCCACTGGCGCTCCTACGACGGCCTCGAAATCAAGCCCGACGACCTCTTCGGCAACCTCTGGCGCGATTCGCTCTTCAACTACCGCTACGAGCTCGCCCGCATCGGCAAACCCACCGACCGCAAGGAGTGGACCATGACGCCGCAGACCGTCAACGCCGTCAACCTCCCGCTGGACAACGGCCTCAACTTCCCCGCCGCTATCTTTGGCCCGCCGTTCTTCGATCCCAAGGCGCCCGACGCCGTCAACTATGGCGCTATCGGCACCATCATCGGCCACGAGATCTCCCACACCTTCGACAGCGAAGGCGCGGCCTTCGACTCCCAGGGCAAGGTCCGCAACTGGTGGACCGACGCCGACCGCGCCCACTTCGATGCCTCCATCGAGGCTCTCGCCAAACAGTACGACACCTACGCGCCCTTCCCCGACCTGCACCTCAACGGCCACCAGACGCTCGGCGAAAACATCGCCGACCTCGCCGGCATCACCGCATCCTACGACGCATGGAAGGCCTCGCTCCACGGCAAGCCGGCCCCAGTCGCCGGCGGCCTCACCGGCGACCGACAGTTCTTCCTCGGCTACGCCCAAAGCGAGTCCGGCAAGTCCCGCGAAGCCGCCCTCCGCCAGCAGGTTCTCACCGACCCCCACTCCCCCGGCGAGTACCGCGCCGACACCATCCGCAACCTCGATGCATGGTACGCCGCCTTCGACGTGAAGTCGGGCGACAAACTCTATCTTGCTCCAGCCGACCGCGTCCATATCTGGTAGCCGGGTGCCAAATTCAACGCGGTTGTATCGCGATACCGGGGTCCCCGGCGAGCTCTGCTTGCTGTGTGGAGCCTGGGGTATCGTTCGCGGTAGCGAACGATCGTCTGTCGCCGCAGCGCCAAAGGCGCGTCCTATACCAGCCTATGGCGCAGCCATAGGGTTCCGGCCCACCCAAGCCCCCGAGGGCTGAAAGTCCGCCCTATATGTGCTCTGTGGATGTCCCATCTCTGACATCCATCACGCAATCCGGTAATCTGATTCCTACCGCCATGCACAACCCAAAGATCGCAATCCTGCTTATCGACTGTCCCGACCGCAAGGGAATCGTCGCCGCCATCGTCAACTTCCTCGTCGAGCGGTACGACGTCAACATCCTCCACGCCGACCAGCATCAGGACGTCGAGATGGGTCTGTTCTTCATGCGTGTCGAGTTCGCCACCGACGCCGCCGGCTTCACGGAAGCCGCTTTTCGCGCGGCCTTCGGGCCCATCGCACGCGACTTCCAGATGAACTGGCGCATCGAGTTTGCCGACGCCGCGCAGAACGTCGCCCTCTTCGTCTCGCAGTATCTACACTGCCTCGCTGACCTGCTACAGCGCCACCAGGCCGGAGAGTTCCGCTGCAATCTCGCGCTCATCGTCAGCAACCACGAGGCCGCCCGCCCGCTGGCCGAGTTCCATAAGGTCCCCTTCCACTACCTGCCCGTCACGCGCGACAACAAGCCGAAGGTGGAGTCCGCGCAGCTTGCCCTGCTCGCCAAACACAAGATCGACGTCGTCGTCCTCGCGCGTTACATGCAGATCCTCTCGCCGAAGTTCGTCGAGGCCTACCCGCGCCGCATCATCAACGTCCACCACTCGTTCCTGCCCGCGTTCACCGGCGCGCGCCCCTACCACGCGGCCTTCGAGCGCGGCGTCAAGCTCATCGGCGCCACCAGCCACTACGTCACCGAGACGCTGGACGAGGGCCCCATCATCGAGCAGGACGTCACCCGCATCTCGCAGAACGACCAGCTCCTGTCGCTCATCCAGAAGGGCCGCGACCTGGAGCGCATGGTCCTCTCGCGTGCCGTGCAGTGGCACCTGGACCACCGCATCCTCTCCTACGCCAACAAGACCGTCATCTTCGCCTGATCCCTCGCGCCCGGAGTTTGTATGCCCATCGCCGTTCGTCCACACTTCGACTGGCGACTCCGCACGTGCAGCCTCGCGCTTGGCCCGCGCACGCTGGTCATGGGCATCCTGAACGCGACGCCCGACTCCTTCTCCGACGGCGGCCGCTTCCTCGATCCCCGCGCTGCCCTCGCCCACGCACTCCAGATGCTCGACGAAGGCGCCGATATTCTCGATCTCGGTGGCGAATCCACGCGCCCCAACTCCACGCCCGTCACTCCGCAGGAGGAGCAGGCCCGCGTGCTGCCCATCCTGCGCGACCTCCTCGCGGCGCGTCCCGACGCCATCCTCTCCATCGACACCTACCACGCCGAGACCGCACGCCTCGCCATCGACTGCGGCGCGGAGATCGTCAACGATGTCAGCGGACTTCTCTGGGACGAGCAGATGGCCGCAACCTGTGCATCGCTCAACTGCGGAACGATTCTCATGCATACGCGCGGCCGCCCACACGAGTGGCGCTCGCTGCCCGCGCTCGCGCCTGCCGAAGTACTGCCGCTGGTCCTCCGCGAACTCGAAGCCCGTGCCCAGGCCGCACGCGCCGCCGGCATCGCTCGCGAGTCCATCGTTCTTGACCCCGGATACGGCTTCGGCAAGGCCTTCGACGAGAACTTCCCCCTGCTCGCCCACCTCGACGCCCTGCACACCCTCGGCTTCCCGCTGCTCGCCGGCCTCTCGCGCAAAGGCTTCCTGCGTCGAACTCTCACCAGCCAGGAACAGGATGCCTCCCATCTCGATTCTGAGATGTGGGTTTCCGTGACCACCGCGGCCAACACCGCAGCCATTCTCGCCGGAGCCCACATGATCCGCGTCCACGACGTCCGTCCCGCCCGCGCAGCAGCAGCCATCGCCGACCGCATTCTCGCCACCGAACACAACGAGACGTAGTCCGCTAAAGTTTTTTGTGAACGCAACGTGCTGCGAGTTGTCTACTCCGTCGACTCCTCTGCCTCGGCCGCAAGCGAGAGTCCCGGCTGCCAGTCGTCCGCCTCCATCGGCTTCAAGGTCATCCCGACCGGCTTCAACTCGCCCATCTCCTCTTCGCCGACGGCAGCAATCAACAGTGGCTGATCCCAATCGGCGCCAGCTGACTCATGGATATTTGTCTCAATAAATGAACCATCGCCAATCTCCTTTGACCCCGTTTCCACCGTTTTCAAATCTCTAAATTGCCGAGCTTGCGGAAAGACCCTGCTGTTTAGCGAACTTACCATCTTGTTATAGTGATCGACACTCTTACCTATGCTGTCGCCAAGATTGTCAAAATGTGACTTCAAAACGCTGAGCCGACTATAGAGTTCTTTTCCCAATCGAGAAACTTGATCTGCATTTGCCGATAGTTCATGGTCGCGCCACCCGAGTGCAATTGCGCGCAACAGGGTGATAAGAATTGTCGGAGAAGCCAAAAAGACCCTATTCCTTACCGCATATTCCAAGAGTGTAGGATCCTGAGAAATCGCAGCACTGAAGAACGCTTCGCCTGGAATGAAACAAACCACCATATCAGCTACGTTCTTTCCCTTTTTTTCGAGAACAGTAGCGTAATCGATTTTCGCCAGCTCATCGATCTTCTCGCGCACGAGCCTCGCATGTCTTGCCAGTTGCTCTGCTACTAGATCAGGGTCTGTAGATTCACATGCTGTTATATAAGCGTCCATAACTGCTTTTGAATCAACCACTACATATCTGCCAAGAGGGAGGTTTACAACCATGTCCGGACGCTTACGACGGTCGTCCTCATCCTTGAATGTCTGTTGCAGAGAAAAGTCACACCGATTCTGCATACCAGCAAGCTCAGCCACGCGTTGTAGGTGCAGTTCACCCCAGCGGCCACGGATATCAGCTTTCCTCAAGGCATTTGAAAGGTTCTTGGCTTCATTCGCTAAACGATCCTGGTCCTCGCTCAACCGTCGCACCTTTTGGTTTAGCTCAGACATTGTTTCTTCGACCGGCTTGATAATGCTCAAAAATGCCTCATGTTTAACCTTCAATTCACCTCGAGCTTCCTCCTGTTCAGCCACAAAGCTATTCTTTGCGAGCTTGAGGAACTCTCCACTGTTTTCGGTTAGTGCCGCGCGCGATAGGGCCGCAAAGGTATCCTTCAAGCGCTGCTCCATATCCATCAGCGCCTGTATCTTCTCGCCTGTTGCTTCCAGCTTCGCGCGCACACCTGCAAGCTGTTCGCCTGTGGTCTTGCTGATAGCGCGTTCCGCTTTCAACTCCTCTTCTCTCGCCGTCAGGCTCCGATCTTTGTCTTCGATCAACGCGCGAAGTCCTGCCAACTCCGCTCGCTCGCTCGCGAACCACCGGTTAGCAATCAGCCATCCTGCTGCCGTACCCGCTACCAATACAACCGCGAACCAGACCACCAACATGATTTGCATTCCACAAATCTACGCTAGTTGTTCGCCAAATCCCAAGTAAAAGTCTCCTCCTCCTCCAAGCCGGCGGTTCCGGCCACTTCCCGCGGACCGGACCACCCACCCAAGTTCGCCCGCTTTGCTTTACACTCGGCTAGGCGCTCGGTATCCTTGAGACTTGCGCAACCATTCTGGCGCATCCCTGCAACCCTGTGCCCGGCCCTTGTCCGGATTGGTACCGCACGCATCGGAACTTGCACCGCCGCACCGGTTTTTGAAACGAATGACACACAGGAGAACGCAATGGCAGCAGTAGAAGAAAAGGTAAAACAGATTATCGTCGAGCAGCTTCAGGTGGATGAAGCCGAAGTCACCCCAGGCGCCAGCTTCCAGGAGGACCTCGGGGCCGACTCGCTCGACGTCGTCGAACTGGTCATGCAGTTTGAAGAGGCCTTCGACATTCAGATCCCCGACGAGGACGCCGAGAAGATCAAGACTGTCAAGGACGCCACCGACTACATCGAGAAGAACCAGAAGGCGGCCAAGTAAGAATGGAAGCCACGCTCCCGTTGCAGCAGCATCCATGGCGGCGCAGAGTCGTCGTCACCGGAATCGGCCTTGTCTGCGGGGTCGGGAAAACCGTGCCTGAAGTCTGGAAGGGCCTGCTTGCCGGCCGCAGCGGAATGGCGGAGATCAAGGCATTCAACCTCACCGGCCATCCCGTTCGCATCGCCGCCGAGGTCAAGGACTTCGACCCGCTTCTCTTCATCGAGAAGAAAGAGGCACGCAAGATGGGCCGCTTCATCCATTTTGCGATTGCCGCCTCGCAGGAGGCCATGGACCACTGCGGCCTGAAGATCGACGAGTCGAACCGCGACCGCGTCGGCGTCCATATCGGCTCTGGAATCGGCGGCTTCGATGTCATCGAGCGCGAACACGCGAACATGATGGCGGGAGGCCCGCGCAAGATTTCGCCCTTCTTCATCCCCGGCGCCATCATCAACCTCGCCGCCGGACACGTCTCCATCCGTTTCGGCGCACGCGGCCCCAACGAGGCCACCGCAACCGCCTGCGCCTCTTCGGCCCACTCCATCGGCGACGCCTTCCGCATCATCGAACGCGGCGATGCCGACGCCATGATCGCCGGCGGCGCCGAGGCCGCCATCACCCCCATGAGCGTCGGAGGCTTCGCCGCCATGAAGGCCCTCTCCACCCGCAACGACGACCCCACCCACGCCTGTCGCCCCTGGGACAAGGACCGCGACGGCTTCGTATGTGGCGAGGGAGCGGGAATCCTTGTCCTCGAAGAACTCGAACTCGCGCGCGCGCGCGGCGCCCGCATCCTGGCCGAGATTGTCGGCTACGGCATGTCCTCCGACGCCTACCACATGACAGGCATGGCCCCCGAGGGCGAAGGTTGCCGCCGCGCCATGAATGCCGCGCTCCAGGCCGCGGGCATCTCGCCGGACAAGATCGACTACGTCAACGCCCACGCCACCGGGACCCCGCTGGGCGACGCGCTGGAGTCCAGGGCCATCGAGAACGTCTTCGGCGAGCGCGCCCTCAACCATACCCTGCTGGTCAGCTCCACCAAATCCATGACCGGTCACCTACTGGGCGGCGCCGGAGGACTGGAGGCCGGTGTCACCATCATGGCCATGCTGCACCAGATCGCCCCGCCCACCATGAACCTGGACGAGGTCGATCCCGTCTGCCGCCTCAACTACGTCCCCAACAAGCCGCAGCCGGCGAAGATCGACTACGCCCTCTCCAACTCCTTCGGCTTTGGCGGCACCAACGGATCGCTGGTCTTCCGCCGCTGGACGGAGTAGGGCTCTGCGCTCCATCAACGAGCGCGTTCTACCGAACGACAGAGTTTCGTGGCCGGATGCCTCCGGCCACAGTCGTCTGCGCCCTAGCTGAACGCCGCCGTCGCGGCCACGCTCACCAGCACGATCAGCAGCCACCAGCCGATCACCACCGCCGCTGCCTGGCCCCACTTCACCTTCGCCACAATCGCGCCGCCGATCACCAGCAGCACCAGCGCCCAGATTGCGACCACGTCGAACGAGTTCATCAGCGTCCGCAGCCACGGCGACGCATCGGGAAAGTAGTAGCCCAGGCTGGTGCCCGCCGGCGTCTTCAGGTCGAAGCTCTCCGCGCTCCCGCTGAAGCAGAGCCGCACCACCGTCACCAGATCCACCAGCAGGTGGGGCAGGGAACAGTACATCCACAGGCAGAAGATCTGCCCATAGGTCGTCCTCGCTCCCAGTCCGAAGTTGAAGGAAGCCCAAAGCAGCAGCGCCGCCAGCGCAGAAAACGCCAGCACCAGCAGCGGAGACGCGTACGACGAATACTGATAGCTGAGAACCATCACGCGCATCCGCTCTGCCTGCTGCGCGGGTGTCAGAAGGGAGAGTTGGCTCTGCTGGCCTGGGTTCATCTGTATCTGCGTCTCCACCACCTGCTGCCAGCCCACCTGGCGTTGGATCGTATACGTCACTCCCAGTGCCGACAGCGCCAACAAGACAAACGGAAGCCACCACGATGTGCTGCGCAGAATGTCCTGGAACGTCGCCGACGGCGCGATAAACGTGTTGACCACCCGCGCCGCCTGGCTCAAACCGCGCTGCTCATTGCCTGCAATCCCAACCTCTTCCATTGCGTCCCTCCCGCCCGATCTGGCGCATTCGGATTGTAGTCTCCAGGCAGGCTGCAAGCGAGAGGGAATTCTGTTCCGCCTCCGGCACAAACAGAAAAGCCTCCCGTATTTCTCCGGGAGGCCTTTCCTGTCGCTTGCAGCAAACGGATCCTACATGGTGACGCCGCCGCCCAACTTCTTTTCCTTGTTCAGCTCGTTCGTCTTGCGCGCGCCCATGGCCTTTTGGACCCACTGGTCTGCCAACGACAGGTCCGCCTTCCGCGCCTCGTCGTTGGGGCAATCCAGATTGGCCTTGCTGCGGTAGGTCAACTGCAGGTAGGTCATCGCGTCGTCGTAGTTGGGGTTCAGATCGATAGACTTGGCCAGGAACTTCAGGGCCTCGTTCACCAGGTCCGTATTGGCCGCCTTCATCTTGGCGCAGGCGCCCTTGGTCATCTTCTTATTGCCCTCGCCGTCGTCCACCAGCCCATCCGCCGCCAGGATTGGGACGGTATTCTTGTAATGCTCCAGGTTCCAGTCGATGCTGCCGACGATGTAGTAGGCCTCGGGATCGTTCGGAGCGAGCGCGATCACCTTCAACTCGTACTCCTTGGCCAGATCGAACTTCCCGATGTTGCGATCGATCGACGCGACCTCCTTCAGCGAGGTCAGGTCGTTCGGGTCCTTCGCCAGCACGGCATTGAACCCGTCCAGGGCCTTCTGCGCGGTCGCCAGATTTTCCGCCGACGTCAGGTTCGGAACCACCTGGTAGGCATACGAAGTGGCCAGGTACAGCTTGGCGCTATCCGAGGTCGGATCCAGCTTCACCGCATTCTGGAAGTCGTTCACCGCCTCCTCATACTGGGCGTTCTTGAATGCCGCAACCCCCTTGTTAATCTGGTCTCGCGACTTCAACTTGTCGCAGCCGGTCGATGTCCCAAGCAACACAAGCAGTGCTACTGAAACCGGAATTCGTGCTGTCAATTTCATGGCGCGGGGAGTCTCCTTCGATGAAGCGCGTAGTTCAGATCAAAAAACGCGGAATGGGGTTTCTCTTGTCCCCACGATTGTAATGGTTGCGTGCCTGCCCTGACCAGTGACAAAGATCACGCTCTTCATGAAACCTTGTGCTTGCACTACAATTGAGGCAAATTAAACCGCCCTTACCGATGCGAGTGCCAAGCACAGGCTCGATAGCAACAGAGGCGTCGCTGGCAATCTAGGATGCGGTGCCGGCAATCTATCCATAGACGAATCCCGCGCCCAATAGGACGCGCCCCAAGCCAAAATAGCCGACTGCAGCGCTGGTGCCCTGCAGGAGCAGGAAGGGCCTGTACAGCTCCTTTCATCGCGCGACGCAAGACACCCTCTGCCTGGCCGGGCAGAGGGCCCTGTAGGTGCGGATTGACTGTTCCATCCTAACGCTTATATTCCGGCAGAACCTGGTAGCCGGTGTGCAGAAGCTGCTCGGCCTTGTGGCTGGCCGGCGCGCCCAGAAACTCGTCGTAGAGCTGCTTGACGAACGGGTTGTGGTGGGAGCAGCGCAACTGGCCGGCATGGTCCTCGCTGTAAAGTCCAGCGGCCCGCTTGATGCGCAGTTCGTTGGTGGCCCCGTAGGGCTGGCCGCCTCCGCCGACGCAACCGCCGGGGCAGGCCATCACCTCGACGAAGTGGTACGGAGTCTCCTCGCCCGCGGCCTTGGCTGCATGGATCTTTTCAATCACCTGTTCGACGTTGGCAAGGCCGTGGGCCACGGCGATACGAATGGTCTTGCCGGCCACCTCGATGGAGCCTTCCTTGACTCCGGTCAACCCGCGCGTCACCTGGAACTCGACCCTGGGAGCGTCCCCGCCGGTGATATAGAAGTACGCGCTGCGAAGCGCCGCTTCCATCACCCCGCCGGTCGCGCCGAAGATCGTTCCCGCTCCGGTGTACATGCCGAGAAGGTGGTCGCACGGCTCGTCGGGAATGGTCACGAAGTCGATGCCCGACTGCTTGATCATGCGCGCAAACTCGCGCGTTGTGATCGAGACATCCACATCCTGATAGCCGGAGGAAGACATCTCCTTGCTGCGGATGATCTCCGCCTTCTTCGCCGTGCAGGGCATGATCGAGACCATGTAAATCTTGGACGGATCGATCCCCTGCTTCTGGGCGTAGTAGGTCTTGGAGAGCGCGCCAACCATGGCGTGCGGCGACTTGCAACTGGAGAAGTGCGGAATCATATCGCTGTGGAACTTCTCCATGAAGTCGACCCAGCCGGGGCAGCAAGTGGTGATCAGCGGCAGCACCCCCTTGCCTTCCAGCAGACGCGATTTGAACTCGGTGGCCTCTTCGATGATGGTCAGATCGGCGCCGAAGTTGGTGTCGAAGACCGCCTTGAAGCCCATGCGCCGAAGCGCGGCGTAGATCTTGGGAGTCAGGTTGGCGCCCACCGGGAATCCGAAGGCCTCGCCCACGGCCACGCGAACCGCAGGCGCGATCTGCACCACGCAGTATGCATCCGGGTCGGCAAGCTTGTCCCACACCTTCACCGATTCGTCGTACTCCACGATGGCTCCCGTAGGGCAGTGCGCCGAGCACTGTCCGCAGCGCACGCAGGGCGAGTCGGCCAGCGGAATGTCTCCAGCGGCGGCAATGCGCGTTTCAAATCCCCGATTCAGGAAGCTGAGCGCCCACACGTTCTGGTCCTGCTGGCACACCTGGATGCAGCGGCCACAGGTGATGCACTTGCGCGAGTCCAGCACGATGCTGTGCGTCGAGTCGTCGATTGCATGTTCGGGAACGATGTTGTCCAGGCCTGTTCTGGTCAGCTCGAAATCCGCAGCCAGCGTTTGCAGCTCGCAGTTCTGGTTGCGCAGGCAGGTCAGGCACTCGTTGGGGTGCCGCGACAGGATGAGTTCCAGCACCGAACGCCGGACTTCGACGATCTCCGGAGTTTCGGTCAGAATCTCCATCTTGTCTTCGATGGCCGTGCAACAGGCGCGCAGCATCTTGCCGGTGTTCTTGATCTGCACGATGCAGATTCCGCAGGCCGCCGTGGCATCCAGGTCGGGATGCTTGCACAGCGTGGGAATGCGCACATGGACCTTGCGCGCGGCGTCCAGGATGCTGGTGCCCTTGGCGACTTCGACGGGCAACCTGTTGATCGTGGCGTGAATTGTATTGCTCATGGCGGCTTTTCTCGATCCGTAGTGGTCAGGCTTGGGGTGTGGCGGCGGGCAGCAGCCGCTCGGTGAACTCATGCTCAAAATGACGAATGGCGGAAAGCGTCGGGTTGGGCGCGGTTTGGCCCAGGGCGCAGAGCGATGCCTTCTGCATCGCCTTGGCAACCTTGCGGATCGTCTTAATGTCCTCCGCCCTCCCCTTGCCCTCGACGATTTTGGTCAGCAGATGCAACATCTGCGTCCCCCCGATCCGGCAGGGAGCGCACTTGCCGCAGGACTCATCGACGCAGAAATCCAGATAGAACTGTGCCAGTTCCACCACGCTGTCGTTCTCGTCGATGACGATCATGCCGCCGGAGCCCATCATCGACCCAAGCTGCTGCAGGTTCTCGTAGCTCACCGGGGTGTCGAACTGGTGCTCGGGAATCATGCCGCCCGAGGGCCCGCCGGTCTGGATGGCCTTGATCTTGAGGCCACTGTCCGTGCCGCCGCCGATCTTTTCGATCACATCGCGCAGCGTCATGCCCATCGGCACCTCGACCAGGCCGTTGTTCTTGCTCTTGCCGGTCAGCGCAAACAGCTTGGTCCCCTTGGACTTTTCCGTGCCGCGGGATGCGAACCACTTTGCGCCCTTCAGCAGAATGGACGGCACATTGGCCAGCGTCTCCACATTGTTGATGCAGCTGGGCTGGTCCCATAGCCCCTTGGCCGCGGGAAACGGAGGACGGGGACGCGGCGTGCCGCGCTTGCCCTCGATGGACGCGATCAGCGCCGTCTCTTCCCCGCACACAAACGCTCCGGCACCGAGGCGCATCTCAAAGTCGAAGGCCCATCCGGAATCCAGCACATTCTTGCCCACCAGGCCTGCGGCGCGCGCCTGGCGCAGCGCCTTCTCCACCCGCTCCACGGCCAGCGGATACTCGGCGCGAATATAGAAGACGCCGTGAGTCGCGTTCATGGCGCGGGCCGCGATCAGCATGCCCTCGATCACCGCGTGCGGATCGCCTTCCAGCACCGATCCGTCCATGAACGCGCCGGGGTCGCCCTCGTCGCCGTTGCAGATAATGTACTTGATCACCGACTGCACCTTGCGCGTCAGGTCCCACTTCAGGCCGGTCGGGAATCCCGCGCCGCCGCGGCCGCGCAGGCCGCTGGCCAGCATCTCCTTGCAGATCTCCTCGGCGCTCATGCCCAGCGCCTTGCGCAGCGCCTTGTAGCCATCGCGCGCGATGTAGTCGTCCAGCTTCTCCGGGTCCATCTTGCCGTTGTTCTCCAGCACCGAGTACACCTGCATGGCGAAGAACGGATCGTTCAGGTCCAGCGTGTGGCGCTCCAGATCGCCGCCCGGCTTCTCGATCTTCTTGCCCTCCAGCACCGGAACCACCACCTGCTCGACGACCGTAGCCGCCATCTCCGGCTTGATCTCGGAGAACAGAATGTCCTTCTGCGTCTTCGAGGTCATCCGTACCAGCGGCCCCTTGCTGCACAGCCCCATGCATCCACTGCCGTTGACCTGCACCTTGGCTCCGAGCTGTCTGGCCTTGATCTCCGCCTTGAGCCCGGCGATGACGCCCAGGGCCTCGGACGATTGACAGCCTCTGCTCGAACACGCGAACAGGCGAACATCGAACGCTTGCTGCTTGGCAAGCTCCGCGGCTGCTTTTACTTCAAGTTCTTCAGGTTTCATAATCTTCCTGTACTTCGATTGGTTCGATTGCAAACAATCCCGCTGGCGGGAGTTTACTCGGCGAGATCATCCGCATTGGCTACGGCCATGGGCTTGTCGATCTGGATGCGCTCGATCACATGGTGGCTCTCCCCGGTCTTCAACTTGGCGTACACCTTGCCGTTGACCGAAACCAGGGGCGCCAGACCGCAGCAGCCCAGGCAGCGAACGGCCTGCAGGTGATACTCCTTGTCTGGTGTGCTCTGGCCCTCCTTGATATTCAGTTCCTTCTCCATCCCGGCAAGCAGTTCGGCCGACCCCTTAATGTGGCACGCCGTGCCCAGGCACACCGAGATGACGTATTTGCCCGGCGCCTCCAGCTTGAAATAGTTGTAGAAGGTGACCACCTCATAGATGCGCGCCAGCGGCACGCCCAGTTCGCGCCCCAGCTTCATGGCCGACTCGCGCGGCACATAGCCAACCCGGCTTTGCAGGTCGTGCAGCGCCATAATCAGGCTGCCGCGCTTCATCTTCCACTTATTTGCGATGAGGGTGATTTCGTCTTTGGGTTCTGCCGCGGCCTTGGGCGCCACTACCTTCATGGTTGTTGCAACATCGGTGGGTGTACTCATCGTTCCTCGTCCGCCGCGCGTTCCTGGCCTCGCGCCCCAGGGGAGACCTCACCGAAACGGCGTACCTGTCGAGGTGCGTGACCAATCGCGGGACAGAGCCCTTATTACCAGCTCATTCCCGCGATGATTCTCCCCGCAACTCCAGGCGCCACCCCTGTTGGAAACAGCAAGCGACTGGCCAGTACTTTATCAGTCACGGTTGGGCGTGTATGTGATGGCCGTCATATTACCCATTTAAATTTGTGTGTTACACAATGCGCGGAAACCCGCAGTTTGCTGCGTAATCCCCTTGATTCACAGAGATACTCCCC
>Ga0182027_10009564_pt1 | contig 13905 bp, 10 predicted proteins | sample 712E1DmetaG_FD_121300 | JGI IMG/M metagenome (GOLD analysis project Ga0182027, IMG submission 121300) | Permafrost microbial communities from Stordalen Mire, Sweden - 712E1D metaG (Illumina Assembly) | ecosystem: Environmental > Terrestrial > Soil > Wetlands > Permafrost | place: Sweden...
CGGAATGTACGAGATCGGGGACGATCTCCCCACGTTGGGCGCCGATCCCGACCGGGTCGCGCTAGTCACGAGTCCAGATCTTCTGCGCATCGCTAAGCTCGGACGGGCCGCGCTTCCGATAGATCTGTTAAGTTATCGAGCGGAAGACGAGCAGCCCAGCGTGTTCCTGCTGCGCGAAGATGCGCGACAATCGGTCCTCGCGGTCTTCAACTGGACAGAAAAACCCAGCTCGCATCGTTTCTCGTTTGCTGATTTGAAGCTGGCGGCAGGACATAACTATCGTTTCACCGACGTTCTTACTTCACAACGAGAGGTACCAGTGAGCGGTGATACGGTCGCAGTGGAGCAGCTGGCCCACTCAGTGCGAATGCTGAAGATCACTGACAACGCCATTGCCGCCGCCGCGCCTTCGGTCAGCATTGATGCGCTAGAGCACGCGAAAGTGGACGAAGACGTAAAACTCGCAGCTACAGCCGATCCTGACGGCGTGCCCGCACTGAGCTATCTCTGGGACTTTGGCGATGGTACAACCGAGCAGGGACGGCAAGTCGTTCACTGCTACACGAAGTCAGGAACCTATGAGGTGCGCTTGACGGTTGACGGCATCGATGGTGTTGCTGCGGAAAAGCAAACATCGATTTCAGTGAACGATAGCCAGCAAATCGGGCCGCCGACGCGCTACGAAGAAGGGACGAATTGACTGGTCGTTAGGCATCAGGAGCGACATCAAAATCAAAATTGATGAGTTCTCTCCGAAACCATCCGGTGCGCAGGGCACCGTAAATCAGACCGGCGACCATCCAGATGGTCCCGGCGATTTTCGCATACACATTCAAGTTCCACCACAACAGAAGGCAGACGAAAAAGCCGCATATCGGCGCCAGCAGGTTTTGCATTTTCTTGTGCGGAACTCGAACACTCGAACGTAATAGTGCATCAGAGCCGAGAGATTCACGCCCATGAACGCGATCAGGGCGTCGAAGTTGAGCAGCTCGACGCCTCGCTCGAAACTAATCGTAAATGCGCCAGCAAGGGCCAATGCGCCTGCAAACAGAACGTTGTTGCGAGGCGTTTGCCGAACGGGATCGAGCGCGCCAAAAAAAGACTTCGGTATAGCGTTGCTGCGGCCCATCGCATACAGGAGTCGGGCCGCGCCCAACTGTGAGCCCATGCCCGACCCGATGGTCGCCACCAGTAAAGTTCCGTTCACAAGTTGAAAAAGCCAGGCGCCGCCGCCCAACCCTGCAACATGCACAAACGCAGTGGGTATATCCGGGAATGGCCGCGAAACCGGCCAGATCAGCTGCGCAGCGTACACATCGCACGCCGCGAGCAACCCTATGATTAAGCAGACCAGCACAGTGGCAATGAGTATGTCGCGCTTCGGATTCTTGGCCTCTTCGGAAAGCGTGGAGATCCCGTCGAACCCGATTGTCGACCGATGGCGGTTCGATTCGGCTGGAACAAGCGGCCCACACCGTTAAGGTGATCAAGATTGTGGATACGTCAGTTGCCGCCGCCGCTCCCTCGGTGAGCATCACGGCGCCAGATCACGCCAAAGTCGGAGAAGAGATCCCGTTTCTCGTTGCCGCCGCCTTGGACGGAGTGCCTGCGCTTGCCTACCATTGGGACTTCGGCGATGGGACGACGGATGATGGCAGGACGACAACCCACTCCTTCACAACGGAGGGGAGCCACACCATCCGCCTGGTGGTTGATGGGTTGGACGGACCTTCTGCGGAAAAGAGTGTCACGGTCGTAGTGAGCGGTTCACCCTCGCTTCTGCCCCAAGCCGTTTCACCCCGAAGGAATAATCGAGGCCATCTACGACTGTTGCTACTGGCCAACCTCTGGCACTCGACGCGTGCTTGTCGACGTGCACGTAGCCTGTGTAGAAGTCCCCGATTCCGACAGTTATACTGACAACCGAGCGCGCACAATGTCGAAACAAGAGCCTTCCAGCCACAAGAAACTACGTTTGCCGCCTGGCCCATTTGCAGCCTATTTGTTCGACTGTGATGGCACAATTGCCGATTCGATGCCGCTTCACTACATTGCCTGGAAGAAGGCGCTTGGAGAATGGAACTGCGAATTCGATGAGGAGCTTTTCTATTCGTGGGGCGGCATGCCCATAGCTGAGATCGTCTCCACGCTAAACGAAAGATACGACCTGACTATGCCGGTGGAGGTTGTTTCCCATCGAAAGGAAGCCCTCTATTTCGAGCTTCTCCCGCAACTCAAGGCCGTTCCTGAAGTTCTGGAGCTTATCGAAGCTCAGCAGGGGCGGATTCCATTTGCTGTGGTTTCGGGAAGCACGAAGGAATCGGTGACGGCGTCGCTGGCGTCGCTGAACCTCCTCGATAGATTCGACGCCTTCGTCTGTGCCGGAGACTACACGAAGAGTAAGCCCGAACCGGAAGCCTTTCTGCTGGCAGCCGCCAAACTCGGAGTGCCGCCGAAATCCTGTCTGGTTTTTGAAGACACAGAGATGGGCATTCAGGCGGCCACGGCGGCGGGGATGGCTTCCGTGAAAATTCCGCCGCCGTGGGAAAGAATCTGACTGCCGCCTTCGCCGCCGTTCACTTTCTCTGAAATTCCCATCCTCCGTTCAGGGCAGCACCGGCTTGATGCCAGTAAGCTCGCAAAAGTCGACCAGTGCGGGATACAAATCACTGCCATATCCCAAACACGCGTATTCGTTGGTCCAGCTCTCGAGCATCCTTTCGACATCACAATGAGCAGTTACAAACCCATGCGGCCAGAAGGGGATGCCGCACTCGTTGAGACGCTGCTGGATTTGTTCCTTCGACGGCTCGAAAATGCTGGCGCGGGTAATGACCATCTGGAATTCGCCATTCACGCGGCCGACACGGGCCAGCACGCCTTCGCCTACTTTGCAGATGAGTTTGACGGACATTCCACCCGCCTCGCCTTCCGTGGGGATGCCGTGTTCGGAGAAACCGGCCGGGCCTAACTTGCTGGCCAAAGACGGCGGACAAGCTCCATCTCCGATAATCTTGACTTCCTTCTTCTTCTTGTCGATGTGCTGTAGATCGCCGTAGTAGACGCGTTCTTTGCTCAGCTTGGTCAGCAGCCAGACGGTGAGCGCAGTATTGAAGTCGCCGAGAGTGGAGGCTCCATAGCCATCTTCCAGCATCATGCTTTGGGCAAAACAGGTCGCGGCATAGTCGTTCGCCAGACCGGGGAAAGACTGGATCGTATAGAAATCAAATCTCTCTTTTTCGACAATCTTCTTAAGAGCAAGATAAAGGCGGATGGATCGCTCGTTGACGATATTTTTCTCGGGTGCAGTCCCAAAGAGTTTTTCCAGACGGGGCTGAAGGTCGGAGATTTCCTTGGGCGAAATTTTTTCGGCAGCGTGGATGAGTTCGCTGGTATCGCGCGAGTCGATGTCCACGCCAAACATTCGCATCCACTGGGAAGGATCGGCGACTCCGCAGGTTTGACCCATGCCGCGGCCGCCGAAGGTTCCCATGGTCGACATGTTCAAGGAATTCTGAAGATGAGCGGCTCGCGCGTAGCTGACGATCTTACGAACCGTTTCCGAGTCGCCGGCTTCACCATAGACAAACTTGTGGGGAACGCCAATTTCCAGCAAACCGCCATGCATGACGAGTCCGCCGACGGGCCGCCAGCCCTGCGAGCCCGGATGCGTCCAGAGCAGCACGGCTTTGCCGCCGGCCGCGTAATCGCGAATGGCTCCGACCAAATGCGAGGCCCAGACCCAGGTGCCGGAGAAAAGGACGATCATGTCGACATGCTCGTCGGTCTTCATCCTCCTGAGGGCAGCGCGGGCTTCGTCTTTCGTGGCTACTACGATTTGGTGTTCCACAACTTTTAGGCCCGCTTGCACCAGGGATTCCTTCGAGCGCTTCACTACAGCGTCATCAATGAAAGGAACTCCCATGGGATCTTTGAGGCCATCCTTGTGCACACCGTAGACAATGAATCCGACAGTAGGTTGAATCAAGACTCCTCCTTTTGAGCAAAAAAATCCAAGCGCGCGATGGTGGCGGCGCGAAGCATACGGTAGCTATTCATTTGTTCCGCATAGCCAGCGGCGATGGCCGGGTTCGGGACGACCACTGCCGCTTCCCGAACCACCTGGCTGACCGCCTGGCACACATCGCGGTATTCCCCAGCGGCAACGCCAGCCAGGATGGCTGTGCCCAGGCACACAGCTTCCGGAGACTTCATCACGTGCAATCGGCGACCGGTCAAGGCTGCGCGCAACTGCAGTCCCAGGGCGGAACGCGACCCTCCGCCGGTCACGTAAATGTCTTCGAAACTTCCCGCAGCTTCTACCACCACCTCGGCGATCAGGGACAACTCGCAGGCCAATCCTTCCAAGATGCCTTTGTAGATTTGACTGCGAGTGGTCGCCGGATTGAGCCCGGCGATGACTCCTCGCGCGTGCGGGTTGAACTCCGGATTGCAGGTACCAATCAAGTGCGGAGTCACGCACAAGCCGGTTGGACCCTCGGGAGCATTCGACTCCATGAAAGAATAGTGATCGCCTTCGAGGCTATCCCCACCAGTTTCTGGACCGACGTGACCGGACCCATTGCTGTACAGCAAATCGTGAAACCACTTCACCATGATGCCGGAAGGAAAATAAGCGAGGGTCACGAACTTCTCCGGCACAACATGACAGAAAGAATTTAACGAAGCATTCAGCGCCGCATCGCTCAGGCATGGCTCGTCCGAGCCCGCGACGATGCACTCGTAGGTCCCTATGGAATCGGAGACGCGGCCCTTGCCGATCACTCCCACGCCCAAGGCGCCGCAAGGCTGATCGTGGCCTCCGAGTACAACCAGCGTGCCGGGAGAAAGGCCGAGAGCGCTGGCTGCCTCGGCATCCAGCTTTCCGGCGATGCTGCCTGCCGCCACCGGTACGGGCAGGCGGTCCTTGCTTAACCCAGCCGCCTCCAATATTTCCTCGGACCAACGGTGTTTCCGCACGTCAAAGGCCAGGAAGCGTGAGGCCAGGGAAAAGTCCACGTAGGGGGGCAGTCCCATGCGTTGCAAGATGTATCCGACCAAAGTGACAAAGCATGCGGTCGAGGAGAAGATATTGGGTCGATGTTGGCGCAGCCAAATGATCTTGGGAATGGAGTACATGGGGTGCGTGATCAAACCCGTGATCTGAAACAGACGCGTGCGGCCGATCGCTTCTGCGCACCAACTCGCTTCGCGGGTCGCGCGCGTGTCCTGGTTAAGAATGGCGGGGGCCAGAGGCAGGCCCCCGGCATCGAGGGCTACGAAAGTCTCGCCGTGAGAACTGAGGCAGAGCGCCTGCACGGGATCCCTCGTGTCTTTTGTAGACGCCCGGCAGGAGGCGCAAACGGCAAGCCAAAATGTCTGCGGATCCATCTCCGCAAATGACGGGCGAGGAAAATCGGGAATGTAGCCGGCCGTGTGTTGCGCAAGAATTTCCCCGCTGGCCGCGAACAGCACGGCCTTGCACGCACTGGACCCGATATCGATGGCCAGAAGACTCATTACTCTACTCTTAGAAGGAGTCGATCGCGCGTCCCTCAACGCTTAAAGCCCGCGTCGTTATCGGTTCTGTGCGGGACGGCTGAAGCTATGTCCTACCCAAACGGTTACGAGATGTTGTTTCTACAAAAATTCTCTAACCGGAGCCGTTAGTTGCCGGGCGCGAGGTCCCGATTCAATCACCTCAGCGACTCCTCCGTTGATTGAGACCTCCTTCACCCCAGAAAACGCTTCTGGAGCTTCGAACAACATGATCAGGAAGCGAACGGCTAGGCGCGATTTTGCCGGAAGCCAGCGATAGGTCCGCTCGCCGAAGAGCGGCCCCTGGTCCACCGTCTCGCGCCGCGGAATCGAGAATGGCGTGGTGCTGAACTCGATGCCCCGGCAAAATGTTCGCCCTCTCCATGGCGGTTTCGTCTGATGATGCCTCTCTTCCCAGTTGCCTACCCAGGGGAAGTCCGCTCTGCGGAAGGCATACACCACCAGGAACCTCTGCAACGGATTGCAGGCGCTGATGAAAGCAATCTCCAGTTTTGGATCCAGCAGTTGGGCAGTGTAGTGTTCGAACCGCTGGTCCGGAGTGGTTCGCAAGTCCGCCGTTCCACCCTCTTTCGTAGGCGCATTGGGCCAGACAAACTCGGCGTCGGGCTGCAGGAAGTTGCGGGCGCTGTAGCTACCAGGACATACTTTCGCCCGAGTGGCAGGCATATCGAAGGCCGTCGTCCCACATTGCAGGAATGGCGGACCGAAAGTTACATGCTCGTTCCAGCAGATTGGCCGATCGTAAACACTCAGATTTGTCGCCTGCTCTTCGCAATAGACGATGGCATTTGCGCGCTCCACTGAAATCGTCCGGCGGAAATCGATCTGCGCCTGCCGAAGCGTCCGGCCGTATTGCAGGATTGGGCGGGATGAGTCGGACCTTTTCAGGAGGTTCCATTTCAAGCATGGCGCTTCGCCGTGAGTCGTAAGCCCGGCCGCGATCTCCTCTTTGGAGGGCGGACCAAAATGGTCAAAGCTCAAACTATGTCCGGCGATGCCGGCCAGCAATTTCCCGTCCGGCGGGGGGCCATAGACGCGCCGGTGCTGGCGGGGTGTGTAGTGCTCGGGATCAATCGTAGTCCATTGCGGCCGCCATAGAGGGTTCACCCCCGCAACGCTCTTCAGACTCAACTCGCAAATATGCCCGCCCCCTTGCAGGACGGAAACATGTCCCCACTCACCGCACAGGCGGAAACCTGCCCGTCCGTCCAGAACATTCGCGTCGCGCCGTATCGCTGTCTTCCCTTTGATGCTGGACATTCCTCTTCATCTCCTCGCTGCGGGACTTCGGTTCCGTTGAGTGTGGCACAAACTCCACCGACCACCGGGCAGCATGAATGGCGGGTCTCCGCTCAGTCTGTCCTGACCGCATTCGCTCCCAACTCCACCGCTCCACGAGCGTTTACGGGTTGCCCGGGAACCAGGTGAAATCAAAATTAGTCCACATGTGAGCGATTGTCAATCTTTATTGATCGAAGTAGCGCGATTTCGGCGAAGCGGGCTTTGCGTCACCTCAGCAACGATGACTTCAAGCCCGGCTTCTCGCAGGTCGCTGACGTACTTGGAATCCGTACCCGAGTCGGTCACCAGTATGTTGATATCGTTGACCGGTCCCACGTAGGCAAAGGACTGCTTGCCGAATTTACTATGGTCCGCCAGCGCGATGCGTGTCTTGGCAGCTTTGGCAATCATCTTCTTGATTTGCGCTTCGGCGTGATTCGCAGTAGAGATTCCATATCCAGGATCGATGGAGCTGACCCCCATGACGGCCTTGTCCAGGCGTATTTCAGAAAGGGCGCGCTGCGCCCACTCTCCCGAAAAATAGACTGTGTCTTTCCGCAGATCGCCACCCGTGCACAGAACCGTGACCCCCGCGCTATATTGCAGTTGACAAACGATGGTGGGAGAGTTGGTCACGACGGTAAGCCGATGGCGATTATGCAGGCGGCCCGCTAGCCCCAACACCGTAGTGCTGCCCTCCAGGAATACCGTATCGCCATCGAGGATCAGTTTTTCCGCTTCCCGAGTGATGGCATCCTTCTCCTCACTGTGACTGCGCGCCAAGGTTTCGTAAGAGGGCTGAAATTTTGTGCTCGACATCCGGGATACCGCGCCCCCATGGGATCGGACAAGCACACCTTCATCTTCCAGCGCCGCCAGGTCGCGGCGAATCGTCGCCGGAGTCACATCGAGCAGAGTGCACAGCTCCGATGCACTGATGGTACGTTGCGTACTCAGGATTTCCCGAATGCGAAACCTTCGTTCTTCAGCAAGCATAGCCTTCTGGTACCTCCCGTTGCGCGGAACAGCTTGGCGCTTGATTTTACAACTCCAGTCTCGCTCCTGCGCTATAAACGAATACAGACTGCCGCATTTCTGATCAACATTGCAACAATAATCGCGCAAAAGAGTTGACAATCGCTCACGTCATGATACATCCTAGACGCAACTTCCGGTTTGAATGTGCTGGAATGTGTCTGGCCCTTCGCGGCTAGAATGAAGGACGCCAGGGCATTCAGAGATGTAAAACGCAAGCGTGTTGTGGGTATCAGGAGAAGGGTGGATTTATGAGAGCTTGTTGGAACTTAGTGCTGGTGCCACGTCCTATTTGTCTTTTCCTCGGACTCATTCTGGTTTTCGGATCGATGATGCCGGTGTGGGCACAGTACACGACCGCGCGGCTCAGCGGGATCGTCAGTGATCCGTCGGAGGCAGTCGTGGTGGGAGCGACCATTACCGTTCAAGATCTTGGGACGGGATATACCCAGACCACGAAGAGCGGACCTGCCGGGCAGTATCTCTTTCCCAGCCTGCCGGTAGGCACTTATCAGATCACAGTTTCAATGGCCGGGTACACCCAATACGTTCAGAAGGGTATTGTGTTGTCCGTCGATCAGGCGGCCAGCCAAAACGTTCGACTGCAAGTGGGCTCGGTTGCACAGCAGGTAGTTGTGACCGCAGATTCGTCGTTGGTTACCACTGACTCTGCCACGGTCGGCCAGTTGATCGATCAAAGGGAAATCAGCCAAATACCCTTAAACGGCCGCGACGTGCAGCAGTTGGTCTTTCTTGCGCCGGGAACCACCGACGTGACCGCGAGCTATTGCGCTGCCAACTGCGAGGGCGGAGTCTTTCCCACCGAGCAGTACGCCAAAGTGAACGGGGGAGGCGTTAACGGGGTCAATTACCTGCTGGATGGTGTCGATGCCAATGACACCTACATCAACGCCAACGTGCCTTTTCCCAATCCTGACGCTCTAGAGGAATTTAATCTGGTCACAGGCAATATGAGCGCCAGCTACGGAAACGCGATCGGTGGCGTGGTGAACGTCGTTACAAAATCGGGAACAGACCAGATTCACGGAGACGTATTTGAATTTCTGCGGAACTCCGTGCTGGATGCCAGCAATTACTTTTCCGGGGGACTTGTCAATCCGCTTAAGCAGAATCAATTCGGGGGAAGCATCGGCGGCCCTATTATTAAGAACCGCCTATTCTATTTTGGAAGCTACCAGGGGACGCGCTTCCGCACCGCCCAAAACGGCCAGATTGTCTCGGTTCCGAATGCGAATGAACGCACCGGAGATTTCGGCGATCTCTGCACAAATTTTGGCGGCACCTTTAACCTCGCCGGTGTGTGCACAGGCGGGACAGGAACCACTCAGCTGATAAATCCCGCTACGGGGCTGCCGATCCCGAACAATCAGATTACGGCAAGCAATCAGCTTACGGTCAGCCCTGTTGCCACTTACATTCTGAACCATATCCCGCTTCCGAGTCCCAACACCTTCGACGAGCTTAACTTTAACGGTGGGTCGGATGCTCAAAACACCGATGAATACTTAGCTAAGGTGGATTTCAACTTCGGGAAGCATCATCTGAGCGGTCATTACTTTCAGATGAATTATACGAACCCGATCTTTATTCCGCCTTCCTCGAACCTTCTGCAACTCCGAGGCGATTCCGAACATCTGGTTCTCAAAAACATCAGCGTTGTCGATATCTATACCATCTCCCATACCTTCCTATTGAGCAGCTACTTCGGCTATAACAGCGAGAATGGCACGACCTTTTCCTCGGCTCCCTTCAGTATGGCCGATGCAGGCGTGAATATGGCAGTGCCGCAAAACCGCGGAGGGGGTAATGCCGCCGTCCTAAATGTGACCGTAGGCGGCGAGTTCACTCTGCAGGGCGTGCCCTATGGGATCTGGAATCGCGGCGATCAATCGCTGCGTGAAATTGCCACCTGGATGAAGGGGAAGCATGAGGTGCAGTTCGGGGGCGAAATTCTTCGAGTTCGCTTGCCCATGGGAAATCAGTACCTGCAAAGCGGAGTTTTCGACTTTGAGAATCTGACCGGCAGTCCTCTGGCAGATTTCGAGCTGGGCGCTGTGACCTCGTTTACGCAAGGCGCGGGACTTTTCCTGAATGTTACTGGATATAGAGAAAGCCTCTTCGTGCAAGACAACTGGAAAGCTACCCCGCGGCTTCTGTTAACCGCTGGACTCCGCTGGGATCCTTTCTTCCCCTACACCGACAGCGCAGGGCGAGTAGCCTGTTTTGTTCCGGGAGCACAGTCTCAGCGCTTCCCGAATGCCCCCGTGGGCATGCTGTTCGGCGGAAGCCATCACGATCCAGGATGCCCGGCCTCCTCCATTTATAACAATCCGAAAAACTTCGCACCGCGGCTGGGCTTTGCCTATCGGGTTACAAAAGATGGCAATACGAGTATTCGCGGCGGAGCCGGCTATTACTACGAAGCTCCCAACACGGTGTCCTTCGAGGACGTGGTGGGCGTCCCTCCGTTTGCTCCTATTATTAACGTGGGCTCTAGCGCCGGATCACCCTGGGTTGACGTGGCCGATCCGTACGGGACCTCGGGAGTGACGAATCCGTTTCCTGGGCAGTTTGGTCCGATCAATCCAACTGCCAGTACTGCGGTTTTCCCCAACGGTGGTATCTCCTTCAGTCAGATCTTCGACCGCCACTTTCGCTTACCCATGGTGCTGTCCTGGAACCTGACCGTGGAACAGGGATTTAAACAGGACTGGATGTTGCGCGTTGCCTACGTGGGCAATACCGGGCGCCATCTCAGCGGCACGGGCGACCAGGAAAACGGCCTGCTCCAGTTGAACCCCTCTCATTGGGATGCGACTCTGCAGCAGGAAGTCCCGCTTTATCCCTTGTATGGATCGATCGGTTCAATCAATTCGGGAGTCAATAGCAATTACAATGCCGCTCAGATAACGCTCACGAAGCGCATGACGCATGGCTTCTCTTTTCTGACCAACTTTACATGGGCCAAGGAGTTGGATGATTTCGGCCCAATAGGGGGGTCACCCTATTTAACCAATAGCTGCAGTTGCGGCCGCCGGTTCGATTATGGCCCTTCGGATGACGATCTCAGTAAGACTTTCAAAATCAATGGCGAATATATGGTTCCGCGTGTCAGTCTGCCCAAGGCAGTCGACAAGATTGTGAATGGATGGGAACTTTCCGCAACCGCCAACTGGCAGACCGGATTTCCGTTCACCATCTTCAGTGGCGCCGACAATTCTTTGAGCGGCATGTTAGGGGATCGCGCGGATCTTGCCGTACCCAGTATTAAGCAAGCCATCCTGGGTAGTGGACGTTCCCATGCTGCCGAAATTGCGGAATGGTTTAACACGAGTGCATTTGTGCCGAACGCAATCGGAACGTTCGGCGATACGGGAAAGAATGTTCTTCGCGGACCAAGATTTTTCGATACCGATCTGGCTGTGGTTAAGAATGCCAAGATCACCGAGCGGCTCTCGCTTGAATTCAGAGCCGAATTCTTCAACGCGTTCAACAATGTCAATTTCGGCAGGCCGGACAGTAACCTCGCCGATATCTCCTCCACCTATGGGCAGATTACCGGAATGGCGGGGGGGTCATCTTCCAATACCTATGGAACGGCCCAGCCCAGAATCATTCAATTCGGGCTGAAGCTGGCGTTCTGAGCATTGCCGAGGCGATAAGACGGTCAGCGTTTCCGCTTTGTGCACCACTGGGACCAGCAATCCGCGTGGAGTGTCGCAAGCAAATCCGATGTGAATTCCCCGCCCTCGCTGGACCTTTCCATCAATAAACAACACGTTCAGGTCGGGCACGTCCAACAATGCTTGCACGACGCAGAAAGTCACCAGATCGTTGATGTTGATGTCAGGTCCAGCCGACGAAGCCTTGATGCGGGCACGCAACAGGAGCAGGCCGTTGACGGCGGCGGAAGAATGGAGCGTGTATTGCGCCGTGCTGGCGAGTGATTCGCGCATATGGCGGGCAATCTTCTCGCGAACACGGGAGATTTGAGTTTGTGCCGCATCGAGATCGGAGGCGAGGATCATCCCGCCGATTCCTGAACCCTCAAACGGGGCTTCGGCCCCGCCTTGCACGCGTCTGGTCGCCGCGCCCGAGACTCGTGGAGACGTGTGATAGAGGGTGCGCAGGTCGGCTTCCAGAACCTGCACACCAGGCCCGGACCCGCTCACCGCCTGCGGAAAAGAAATTACGTTCTTCGGCAAACCGCCGCGCCCTGGTGCTCCACGGCGCTGCGAAGTGAGCCGGAGCTTCGGTTGTGCCAAGGGTCTGGTTTTCGGACTCCTTTGTCGCCAGTGGTGCCGCAGAGTCTGATGTCGAAGTCGATTTCTGCAGTCGGGGACAAAACGCTTCCACGCTCTCGCCGGGATTGCCGATTACAAATAGTGGCGTGAAGACCGGCACGAGAGCGCCTTGTTCGAAGAATGTCGCGAGCACCATGCCGTCAAGCGGCACCGCGACTTCAGAGCTCGTTTTGTCGGTCTCAATCTCAACCACTGTCTCGCCAGCAGAGACGGTTTGGCCCTCCTGCTTGAGCCACCGGGCAATCAGGCATTCTTCCACCGTATTGCCCAGCTTCGGCATTTCAACTGTGAGCACCATCTGCCTTGTCCAAATATCCTTTTTCTCGCCGTCTCTACGGTCCGCTGAACGCATGACGGGAGGACTGCGCGTCCAACCAACGGCAGCCACAGCCTTGCCGAGTCGCCGGAGTTCGCCGCAAGCCTAGCGCGTTTGTGATCGATATTCAACTATATTAGGGGCTCTAGGCTGACAAATTCAAACATAACAGAATAGATTGGTTGACATATGTGAGCGTTGCCTGTACATTTGGGGTCGATTCACTGTCCCAGTTTCCGAGTTAGGGCATCCGATAGATATGGCTTTTGCCGGTAAGAACGGACATCACGGTATGAATCCAGCCGACCAAGAAATGGCAGAGCGTTCGTTACCCGCGACGGGTCGGCCGACGGGCATTCGGGTTGGAGTGGAACCGGCCGAAACTGTCATCCCCGCGTTCAACATCCCGTATCTGCCGATGATGGAGCCGGTGATCGCTGCCTTGCGCGAAACGGACAGCTTTGGCTTGATCGCGGTGGCCCGATTGGAGTGGATCAAGTTCGAGGCTCGCAGCATGCGGGCCGTTTTTGAAGAATACCAGCGAGTTAAGGATGAACGGTTCACTCGCCTGCATCTGGACCATATTCCGGTCATTGACGAAGACAATCTACAAGTGAACTTTGAAGCTGAAATCCGAGAGGCGATCGGGCTCGGCTACCAGTCCGTGATGGTGGACGGTTCCCGGTTGTCACTGGAAGAGAATATCCGGGCGACCCGAAAAGTCACAGACATCGCACATGCCGCGGGAGTCCCCGTGGAAGGTGAACTGGGGGCCGTGTTTGGCCACGAATCGGGTCCGTCTCCTCCCTACGAAGAGCTCTTCGCAACGGGAAAGGGCTTCACCTCGCCGGAGGAGGCAAAGCGGTTTGTTGCCGAAACCGAAGTGGATTGGCTGTCGGTAGCGATCGGAAATGTGCACGGGCCCCTGATGAACCATTGCCAAAAAGTGGAAGCCCGGCTGGACCTTTCCCATTTGCAGCGGATCTATGAAGCGACGCAAATTCCATTGGTGCTGCACGGCGGAAGTGGGATCAAGAAGGAGTACATCCTAGGGGCCACGCGCCATGGCATCGCCAAGATCAACATCGGGACCGTGGTCCGCCGCGCTTATCAAGAGGCCCTGCCCATCTCCCTGGCCGCCGCGCAGCAGGCCGTTCACGACACCACGGTCCTCATCTTGAAAGAGCTGGGCCTGCAAGGAAGCCGGAAGCTCGCTCGCTTGGATGCTTGATTCCCGGGCAGATGCTGGGCGGGCACCTGGTGCCAGGGATTCCTGGTCTGCACCTTCTTCTCCAAGAACTCAATCCGCTTCTGCTTCTCCTCGACCTGACGCGCCGGACGCTCCTTCGCCTGGTGCGTGTGCAGCGACCTGAGATTCTCACTGTC